>JAABUQ010011056.1_pt1 | contig 11650 bp, 11 predicted proteins | sample 5560001 | NCBI WGS metagenome assembly JAABUQ01 (sample SAMN10711888, study PRJNA513371) | rock metagenome | isolation source: Antarctica rocks | place: Antarctica: Victoria Land, Finger Mt nord | collected 2015-12-18
GAAGCGCCCCGGCCAGCGCTGGAGCTGTCCCGGCGCTCAAGCCATCCTCGCCCTGCGCGCCCACCTCCTGTCCAATCGCCCCCTCCCCATCGTCGCCTAATCTCTCCTACAAACGTCGGTCACACCCTCTGCGCCCTTAGCTGCCGGTCAGGCGGGCCACGTGCAGCAGCCCGATGATCGTGTAGGGGTGGACGATGGTCCCGTCGGTCGCGGCCGCCACCGCCTGGGCGAGCGGGACGGCGCGGGTGACCATGTCCGCCTCCGAGCCTTCGCGGGCATGGCCGGCGGGCGCCGGCGCGAGGTCGCGGGCGAGGTAGAGCCAGATGCGCGTGCTGACCGTGGCGCTGCCAAAGCCCTGGTGCAGCAGCTGCCAGCGGGCCGCCTGGAGGCCGACCTCCTCGGCCAGCTCGCGCTGGGCGGCGTGCAGCGGGTCCTCGTCGGGCTGGCAGTGGCCGGCGGGGATCTCCCACGAGTTGCGCCGCCACGGGTAGCGCCACTGGCGCACCAGATGGACCTGGCCATCGTGCGTGAGCGGCACGGCGGCGACGACCGGCCAGCGACCCTCGACGTAGCTGTAGGTGCCTGGGGCGCCGTCGGGCTGGACGACGGCATCCTCGCGGACACGCAGGCGGCCGTCGTCGAAGACGACGGAGCTGGTGATGGTGCGCCAGGGGTTGGGTCCAGAAAGGTCGAGCATTCGAGCCGTCAGCCGTCAGCCATCAGCCATCAGCTGTCAGCTATAGCCAGAGAAGCGTACCGCCGTGTCGGACCCAAGCGCAGCGGGCCGCTCTCCCTGATGCCAGCTGACGGCTGACGGCTCGTCCGCTGATAGCTCGTCGATTGCTACACTACATGATGCCGGCCGCTGGTTCTTCCAACATGCGAGTTCGCCCGCTCCGCCTCCTGGACCTGGTGCCGCTTGCGTCGTTTCTCCGGCGCGGTGGGACCAGCGAGCTCACCGCCCACACCTGGCCAGGCGTCGAGCCGGACAGCGGGCCTGTTCCGTACGCCAGCCTCCTGGCCGGGGCCATCGCCCGGGGGTCGCGCGGCCGGCGCGCCTGGGTGGCCCGGGATGCGCGCGACCTGGCCGGGTTGGCCGTCGCCCGGCCCCGCGCCGGTGGCCTCGCCTGGGACGCCGAGCACGTGTACCTCGCCGAGGGCGAGGACGACCTTGCCTGCGCTCTGCTGGACGAGGCGGTCGCCGTTGCCGGCGCCCACGGCGCCCGCCGGGTGTTCCTCACCACACCGGAGCGCGGCGCCGCTGGCGACCTCGCGCGCCGCGCCGCCTTCGACCGCTTCTCGCAGCAGGCGCTATACGTCCTGCCCCCCGGCTTCCGCGTGGAGCGGACTGACCTGTTCGAGGCGCGGCCACGGCTGCGCGCCGACGAGCAGCCGCTGTTCCAGCTCTTCACCGCGGCGGTGCCGGCCGGCGTGAGGGCCGCCGAGGCGCTGACGCCGGAGGAGTGGGCCGGCCTCTACACCGGCGCCCGGCCGTGGCGCCCTAGCCTGACGGGGACGCGCCAGCAGTTCGTCTGGGAGCTTGGTGCCAGCCTGGTTGGCTGGATGGAGGTCACGTTTGGACAACGCAGTCAGTTCGTGGAGCTGCTGGTGCATCCGCGGTACGAGGACGCGGCGGACCGCCTGGTCCGCTGGGCGCTGCTCCAGGTGAGCCCGAAGGCGCCCGTGTACCTGGCGGTGCGCGAGTACCAGCCCGCTCTGGCGAGCGCCGTCGACCGCGCCGGCTTCCGCGAGGCGGGCCGCTACACCCTGTTCGTCAAGATGCTGGCGGTGCGCGTCCGCGAGCCGCGCCTCGTCCCGGCCGGCGTCGCCGGCGCCTGAACCGCGCCACTCACTCTCACTCTTACCCTGCCCACCCGGGTACAACGGAATGACCGCAGGAGTCTGACGCCCCAGATGAATGAGCTGCCGAACACCGCCGCGCCGCGGAGCCTGGTCCCCGACCAGGGCGTCACCGACGACCTGAACCAGCTCCTTGAAGTCCTGCCGCCGCACATCTGCGACCCCCTCGAAGACCTGCCCGAGCGCCGCGACCTGCTCGAGGTGGTCCTGGACCTGGGGCGCGAGCCCGAGGCGCGCCTGCCCGGGCGCGAGGTGCTGCTGTCTACCCACGCCGTCACCGAGGAGGACATCGATTACGTGGTGCAGCGTATCGGCGCCTTCGGCGACGACAACCGCGCCGGCATCGAGCGCACCCTGCACCGCATCTCCGCCATCCGCAACCGTGAGGGCCACATCGTCGGCATCACCTGCCGCGTCGGCCGCGCCGTCTTCGGCACCATCACCATCATCAGGGACATCGTGGAGTCCGGCCGCAGCATCCTCATGATGGGGCGGCCCGGCGTCGGCAAGACCACCCTCCTGCGCGAGGCGGCGCGCGTCCTCGCCGACGACCTCCGCAAGCGCGTCATGATCGTCGACACCTCCAACGAGATCGGCGGCGACGGCGACATCCCGCACCCCGCCGTGGGCCGGGCGCGGCGCATGCAGGTGCCGACGCCCTCGGCGCAGCACGCGGTCATGATCGAGGCTGTCGAGAACCACATGCCCGAGGTGATCGTCATCGACGAGATCGGCACCGAGCTCGAGGCGGCCGCGGCGCGCACCATCGCCGAGCGGGGCGTCCAGCTGGTGGCGACCGCCCACGGCAACACGCTCGAGAACCTGATGCTGAACCCCACGCTGTCCGATCTCGTCGGCGGCATCCAGAGCGTCACGCTGGGCGACGAGGAGGCGCGCCGCCGCGGGACCCAGAAGTCGGTTCTGGAGCGCAAGGCCCCGCCCACCTTCGACACGGTCGTCGAGATCCAGAACTGGAACCACGTGGCCGTGCACGAAAACGTCGCCGACGTCGTGGACGCGATCTTGCGCATCCAGCCAGTCCTGCCCACCGTGCGCCGGCGCGGCCCGGACGGCGAGGTGGTGATCGAAGAGCCGCTGATCCCCCAGGGCCACGCGGCCGGCATGCCGGGCGGCGACCGCCCGGTCTTCGGCGGGGCGCGGGCGCGCCCGCGCGGCGTGCAGGACGAGTTCGGGTTCGAGGAGCGGCGCCAGACGCCAGCGATCGACCGCCGCGCACCGCCCCTGGACGTCACGCCGGACACCCCGAGCCGCAACGGGCGCCGCGTCGTCAGAATCTACCCCTTCGGCGTCAACCGCTCGCGCCTCGAGGCGCAGATCCACAGCCTCGGGCTGCCGGCCGCCGTCGTCGGCAGCCAGCGGGACGCCGACGTGGTCTTGACGGTGCGCAACTACTACCGACGCAAGCCACAGGCCCTGCGCGACGCCGAGGCCGGCGGGGTGCCTGTCCACGTGCTGCGCTCGAACGCCGGCGGCCTGATCGAGGAGGCGCTGCTGCGCATCGCCCACCTGGACCAGGCGCCCGTGGTGAACGGCGCCCAGAGCGCCCTGCGCGAGACGGAGGAGGCGATAAGCCAGGTGCTCGAGACGTCGGCGCCCATCGAGCTGTCCCCCCAGAGCGCGTACATCCGCCGGCTCCAGCACCAGATGGTGGAACAGGCCAGCCTGGCCTCGCGCAGCACCGGCACCGAGCCCTACCGACGCGTCCGCATCTCGAAGGCGGACTGACCACTCCGATCAGGGGGAGCGTCGCGCTATCACCTTCATCGTGTTCGAGGGCCCAGAAGGCTCCGGCAAGTCGACCCAGGCCTACCTCCTGGTGGACCGGCTGTGTCGGCTTGGCCAGCGCGTTGCCGCGACCCGCGAGCCCGGCGGGACGCCGCTGGGCGACCAGCTGCGTCAGCTGCTACTGTCGCGGAACGACCTGGGGCTGGCGCCGCGCGCCGAGGCGCTCATGATGTGCGCGGCGCGGGCGCAGCTGGTGGAGACGGTGATCCGGCCGGCGCTCGCCCGTGGCGAGACTGTCGTGTGCGACCGCTTCGGCGACTCGACGCTGGCGTACCAGGGGTACGGACGGGGGCTTGAGCTCGAGGCGCTGGGCGCGGTGGTCGACTTCGCGACCGGCGGCCTGCGGCCCGACCTGGTGGTGCTGCTGGACGTCCCGGTGGCCGAAGGCCTGGCGCGCAAGCGCGCGCAGGACGCGACGGCGCCGGCTCTAGCCTGGAACCGCTTCGAAGCAGCGGGCGCCGGCTTCCACGAACGGGTTTGGCGCGGCTACCATGCGCTGGCCGCGACCGAGCCGGGTCGGTGGCTCCGCCTGGACGCCCGTGAGCGTCCCGAGGAGCTTGCCGAGAAGATCTGGGAGCGAGTTGCCGAACTGGTAGGCCCGCTATGAAGCTGGTTGTCGCCATCGTGCAATCGGAGGATGCCGGCGGGCTCCTCACACAGCTGGCAAACCGCGGATTCCGCGCCACCCGCATCAAGACGGCGGGTGGGTTCCTGCGGGAGGCGAACGCGACGGTCCTGGTGGGGGTCGAGGACCCGGAGGTGGACGCGGTGGTCCACACGATCCGGGAGAGCTGCACGACGCGCCAGCAGCAGATCACCGCGATCCCGGCGGTGATGGAGCCCGGCGAGTTCTTCCTGCCGTACCCGGTGGAGGTAGAGGTCGGCGGCGCCACCATCTTCGTCCTGGACGTCGACCGCTTCGAGCGCGTCTAACCTTCCCCACTTTAGCCCAGCTTAGGCTTGAGGTGGGCAGACTAGAACGGAAGTGTGGGCGCCATGCCCACAGGGGAGTCACACCATGGGGGCACGGCCGCGAGCTGGGGTCACACGGGAGGCGCTCGAACGCAACCCGTTGCTGGAGCCCCGCCGTCTGCCAGGCCGGCGTCGGTATCTGGTCCGCGGCGAGCTCGGCCGCGAGCGGCGACGGCGGCTCGGCTCGCTCTGACAGGATCGACCCTGGCCGCCGCCAGGCCAGCCCGTGACGCTGTGGTGCCTCTCTGCTCTCCAGCTCGCGCTCCGACGCGCCGAGCAAGCGGCCGGCCTCGACGAAGTCCACCCCGTCGCGCTTGCGGACATACGCGATGGCGTCCTCCCAGCGCGCCCCGTCACCGCAGCGTCGGCACCACCAGCGCCCCTGCTCGGGCTGCACCCGGAATCGGTCGCGCCCACCGCAGAAGGGGCACGGCCCGGCGTACTCGCCGCCAGCGGTGCTGGCCACCTTCCGCAGCCGCGTGTCACGGCCGATCAGGTCCAGCAGATCGGTCCGCCGCTTGAGAGCCACCGTGTCGATCTCTGGGCGCGGCGTGCTCACTGCCACGGGACGCGTTGTTCCTTAGCAGCGGTCTCCCTGACTGGGATCCCAGCAGGCGGCTGCCAGACATGGCCAAAGCTCTGTCTCACGCGACGGGGCGTCTCCCGGGGCCCAGTCTGCCGGATGTCCACTTAGCTGGCTCTTAGCTGGCTCACGGTGCCGCCCTGACGACGGGCAGTTAAGAACCGCCAGGGTGAGGGTTTCTTAGCTCGCTGCCCTCGGCTCGTCGCCCTGACTGCTTCCTAAGGAGAGTTTCCGTACCGCTGCTCCGAGCGATCCAGCATGATGCATCGCCGTCGACGAGGCCGAGGCGGCCTCTCGTCACCGCGCTAGCAGAACCCGCTGCGCCACGGAGCTCCGCACGCCGTAGTGAGGAAGACCCACAGGAGAAGGACCGGCACGCAGACCAGATACACCAACACACCGGTGAGCACCAGCGTCCCGAGCGCCCGCCCGCGAGCACCGGTACGGTGGGCCGCCACAGCAACCACCGGAAGCCCACCACCCACGTCGTACACGTAATGGGTCGTGTTTCCGCCCACAGTGCTGCGGACGCGCTTGCCGTCCCCGTCGTAAGAGTATTAAGTAAATCTCATCGAACAGAAGAGAGGTGCCTTCAATACCATGTGCTCTCCGTCCGACGAACTGCTGTCCAGTCTACTGCGTTCGCCCAATGGTGCGGATCTTCAGCGATCTCTGAAAGATTCTTGATGGCATTCCACGGCACTTGGGCGTACCAGCCCTGCGCCTCCGAATAATGAACCTTGCCTTGAAACACCAAATCGTCACGGTTTCCGTAACCGTCCCCATCATCGCTGTAGAAATTTAGGATCATCCCGTCACGCAACCGAATATGCTGTCTTTCTAAAGAGATAGTCGTACCTCTAGTAGTGAGATATACATAGACAGTGCCTTCACTGCTCTTACCTGATCTATTCATGTCGACGATGATTGGCAATAAACGTAATGGTGTTTCGGTCATCGCTCACTCAACGTAATCTATTGATGTTTGGTCTTGTACCCGTGAAGAACAGGGCTTCTGCCTGCTCAGGCGTGATGCCACTCAGGAGGGCATGGTAGGGGTTGATGACGTCTCCCGTCTCCGGGGAGAGTATCGGGTCAGGTACGACCGTAGCACCTGGAATGGCCAGGATCTCCGCGAGGGTGGTGACCGCAATCTGGCCATTCCTGAGGTACGAGCCAAGCACCTCTGGAGGCGTGTTCGGGAAGGTTTGAACCGATGCATTCAGGAGCCTGCCACTCGGGTCTATTTCGTCGGCCTTGTTCCTGAAGCTCTGGGCTGTGGGTAGTCCGCCCCGAACGACATATTGCGGCTGTGGCCCCTGATCCTCACCTGCTGCCGCCGCGCCTAAGCCGGCGGCAGCAAGGAGCCGAATGAGCAGTGCTCTCAGAGTATCAGTGTCGTACCCGATTCCAGGAAACGGGATCGGCTGGGGGGGAAAGAGGGTAGGCGGGGCAAATTGGGCCGCCTGCTGGCTACAGACCACATTGCCACAGAGGCCGCTGTGATCGACGACGCTGACCGGGTTATCGGCAGCGTAGGCGTAACGGTTCCAACCCGTGATGCCCGGCCCGCTCTCGGGCAGTGGATCTCTCTGCAAAAAGCGCCCGGATGTCGGGTCGTACATGCGTGCCCGCAGGTACACGAGCCCCGTCGAGTCGACCTGCTCGCCAGTGTAGCCGAATGGCTGAGGGCTTGCGCCCTGGGCTTGCGTCGGGATGCCGAACTCGTCGGTCTGGTAGGTCTGGACCACACCCTTGGTGCTGTCGGTGATCGCTCGCACCGAGCCTAATCCGTCCGTGTGGTAGACGCCCTGGAGGGTGCCGGCTTCGGTGGTGGTGTAGGCCAGGCCCCGGCCCCAGACATACTTCTGGGTGCCGTCGTCCAGCAGGACCGGTAGTCCACCACCCACGTCGTACACATAGCGGGTCGTATTCCCGCCCACGGTGCTACTGACGCGCTTGCCGTCCCCATCGTAGGCGTAGGCGTTGGAGGTCCCGCCCACTGTCGAGCTCGTCAGGCGGTTGGCCTGGTCGTAGGCGAAGCTGTCTGAGCCACGGGCCGTCTCATTGCCAGCGCCATTGACAATGTAGGTGGCCCCACCCGCCGCGGTGATGCGATCGGCGCGGTCGTAGCCGTAGCTGGTGGTCGCCCCAGCGAGCACTTTGCTCACGCGGTTGCCCACCGGATCGTAGCTGTAGCTGGTGAGTCCGCTGGCTCGCGCGGCCCCGGTCAGGCGGTACAGCTTGTCGTAGGTGTACGTCGTCGTCACCGAGCTCGGAGCGTGCAGCGGCGGGGCGGCTGCCGCCAGGCTTTGGTACGCCCCTGCACTCACGGTTGTCATCCCGGCGGGCGTCAGAGCCCGCACGGGCACAGCGCTGTTCACTCCCGTGCCGTCCCCCAGCTGGCCGCCCCAGTTTGGTCCCCAGGCCCAGACGGTGCCATCGCTCTTGAGCGCCAGGCTGTGGTACCAGGCGCCGGCGATCGAGGTCACGCCGCTGATGCCGCTGACCTGGAGAGGCGTTGTGCTACAGGGGTGGTCGCCGTCGGCATTGGGACAGATCTCAGTCGTGGTGCTGCCCAGCGCCCCGTCCCAGTTGGCACCCCAGGCCCAGGCGGTCCCGTCCGCCTTGACAGCCAGACTGAAGAAGCCGCCGGCGGAAATGCGCACCACGCCACTCAGGCCGGGCACCTGCTGCGGCGCGAGGCGGTCCGTGCGGGTATGGTCGCCCAGTTGGCCGAAGTCGTTGGCGCCCCAGGCCCGGACGGTCCCGTCCCTCTTGAGTGCCAGGCTGTGGTACTGGCCCGCGGCGACCGCGACGACACCGGTCAGCCCCCTGGCCTGGACCGGGCTCGTCGGGGTGGTGGTCGTGCCATTGCCGACGGTGCCGCGGTCGTTGGCGCCCCAGCCCCAGACCGTGCCGTCAGCACGGACGCCCAGGCTGTGATAGCGGCCACCTGCCAGGGCGACCATGTTGCTGAACGTGGGGGAGCGCACCGGGGTGGTGCTGTTGGTGGTGGTGCCGTCGCCCAGTTGGCCAGCCCAGTTGGGACCCCAGTCCCAGACGCTGCCGTCATCACGCAAGGCGAGGCTGTGGTAGCCGCCGCCGGCAACCGCGACCAGATGGTCCAGTCCCACGACATGCAGGGGTGTGGTACTGCACGGCGAGTTGCTGCCGCTGTCCGGGCAGATCTGGGTCGTGGTGCTCCCGAGCTGGCCGTCCCAGTTAGCACCCCACGCCCAGGCGGTGCCATCGGGCGTCAACGCGAGCGTGTGAAACCCGCCGCCGCTGAGGGCGGAGACGGCCGTGAGATTGGACACGGCCACCGGGCTATGCTGGTCGGTACTCGTGCCATTGCCCAACTGGCCCTGCCAGTTCGGCCCCCAGCTCTGCGGTGGCGTGGCCGGATCCAGGGCCAGCAGAGCGGTTGCGACGCCCGTGCTGGCGGCTGTCTGGTCAGCGGGCTCATCCGCGGCGGGTCCCGTCGGTGCGGTTGGCACGACCACCGGGCTGATCGTGACCGGGTACGCTGCCGTCGCCAGGAAGACCGGGTCCAGTTGCAACGCGGCCTGATCGCCCCGTCCGGGGATGATGCTCGCCGCACTCGCGCGGCCGGCGGCGTCGTGCACCGTTGGCGGCACAAGGCGGAACTGGGCACTACCGCGGGTAAGCGCCAACTGGCCACCGGTCGAGTCCGGAAGGAGGCTGACGGCGGGGCGCAGCGCGAACGGCAGGCGATCATGCGCGGGGCGCCGGTCGAGCACCAACCGCATGCGCAGGTCGAGCAGCTCGAGTGGGGCCCGCAGTCGTCCTCCACGACCGGCACCGGGAACGGGCTGGGCGCAGACGGTCGCCGTCGGAGACGGCACCACCGTCGCACTGAGCGTGCCCGTCGCCCTGATGGGGATAGACGTCGTCGTAGCACAGGGGTCTACCGGAGACGGCGTGCTCGCCGGCGACGGGCTGGGTGAGGACAGTGCCGTCGCCGACGTCGTCGCGACCGCCGTGGGGATGGGTACCGTGGGTGTTGTCGTGGCGACTGGTGACGCGGTCGCTGGAGCGACCGTCGTCGTGGTGGGCGGCGAAGCGCTTGTCCTGCTGGGGGCAAGGGCGGTCGGCGTGCTGCCCGTGGCTGCATTCGTGGTCGGCGGGCGCTGAACAACGGCCGGCGCCGTCGTGGGGCGTGCGCTCGCCACCGGCGTTGGCCCTGTCGACGCCGCGGCCGCGATCATGGCCGCCATCTGGAGCGCGCCGACGTCCCGAGCATCGACCTGGCTGCTCTCGTCAGCGGGCAGACCCGCGAGCGGTCCCGGAACTCCCAGCCGCGGCTGCACCTCGACGACTTGGACGCGGTTGCCGACCGCGTCCAGCGTGTAGGTGTGGCGGCTGATCGTATTGCACCCTGCTGGTTCCAGACCCGGTCAGCCGGCGCGCGTTGTCGTAGCTGAACTGCCCGGTCGTCGCGTTGACGTGTGTGATCGTCTGCACCAGGCCATCCGGGAAGTACTGATAGCCCGTCGTGCGACTGGCCCAATCCTGCAGCGACTGGAGGCGGCCGGCCGCGTCGATCGTCGACGCCACGGTCGTCCCGTCGGGATAGATGACGTTCGTCCGATTGCCATCGACGTTATAGCGGTAGCCGACGGTCTTCGGCCCCGGGCTGGCGACCGACAGCAACCTGTCCAGCTCATCGTACGTGTAGCTCGTGGCGCCTGTGTAGTCCACGTCGTAGTACAGCGTGGTGGTATTGCCGCGTGCGTCGGTGACGATGCTCGGGAACAGGTGGGTCCGGTGGGGGTATAGCGGTTGCTGCCGTCTGGACTCACCAGGATGAGCGCGCCGCTGCCATCCCCCGCGCTGCCCAGATGCGCCGCATAGCTGAAGGTCCACCCCGGTCCGAGCGGGGTCGTGCGGGTCTCGGTGCTGTGGTACGCACGTGCCATGGTGGGGGCCGGCCCACGGCCGGCGATGGCCAGGTCGGTGTGGGTGTAGGTGTAGGTGCCAGAGACGGTCTGCACCGGGTCGGTCGAGTGGGCTGTGGCCCCCGGCACATCCCAGGGAGAGCTGGCGGGCGGCGCCGTGGCCTCCGAGGGCATGCTCACCAGCAGCTGGGTAATCGGGCCGGGATTGGGCGCTACCGGACGGCGGAACAGCAGCGATCCACCCTGGTCCCACAGCAGGTGCACCGCGCCCGTGGTGTCCGCCAGGAGCTTCGGATCGTCGGCGAGTGTGTTGGTCCAGCCGCCGCTGCCGTGCGTGGGGTCGTAGCCATAGACGGTCTTGGGCGTCCAGGTGACCCCTCCGTCGGCACTGGTGCGGACAAAGATGTACCGATCCCAGGGGTAGACGTAGTCGGCGAAGGCCAGATACAGGGCTGGGCTGCGGGCGCGCGCTTCCTGGCTGCCCCCGTGCGTGAGGTACGGGGCGGTGGTGCACACGTGCCGGGTGCGCCCAGCGCCGGAACCTCGAAAGGCTCTTGGCACGCCGCCGCGCCCTGGGCCGCGACCGGCGACGGTGAGGCTTTCGCGGACGCCGTTGTCGGCGCAAGGGCAGGGTTGCCCAGTGGTTTGGTGGATTCTGTGGTGGTCCCGGCGGGCGCCTGCGGCGGCGTAACGCCTCGCTGTCCCGTGGCAACAGGAGTCGACGACGCAGCTCCTGTTCCCGTGGTCGCCGCCAGACTGCCGGTGGGCGCGGCGCCCGCGCCGCTCGGGACCAGCAGGCCGGCGATCATGACTACGGCGACGACCCAGGAGGCGTGACGCGCGACGGGGCGCTGCCAGGGCCCAGCCACCGATCTCGTCTTATCCCTCGACATCGTGACCCTTCCCTGCCACACGCGGCGTGCAGCTCGCAGGTGATCCCGCGGTGCTCGTGTCCAACAGAAGCCGCGGCAGGACGACCATCGGGCGGCCGCGGTCGCCGTCAAGCCGTTCAGGGACGTCGACGACGCCACGGACGGCGACGGCCAAACAGAGTGCGCGAACTCGCCAGGCGGTTCGGTGCCGGCGGCGAGGACGACGGCCGTGTCTGTGAGCGATTCGACCCCCGACGCGCTTTCACCGCGAGCATCGCGGCGATGGTGCCAGACGGCTGCCTGAACCACGCGCGGTCCTTCTTGAACAGGGCCGTGAGCCGCGGGCTCCCACGACAACTAGGCGCGTATCCCGTTGCGGAGGCGGGCACTCCTCCGGATGCGAGGGACCGACCTCCCGACCGTAGCCCCTACGGCCGCAGGGTATTGTCGGTCCGCCACTCCCGGCGTCGCCAGAAAATACTCCACACGCGTCTTGACCGTCGCGACGCTGTAACTCGTCTGAAAATGCGTCGAGCCGGCCGTCAGGCGGCCGGTGCTGGCAGAGCGGGCCCGAGTGGGTCAAGGCTGACGCGATACCCCAGACGGCCCAGGCGACGGACCAGCCGCTGTTGGAG
>JAABUQ010011057.1_pt1 | contig 11649 bp, 7 predicted proteins | sample 5560001 | NCBI WGS metagenome assembly JAABUQ01 (sample SAMN10711888, study PRJNA513371) | rock metagenome | isolation source: Antarctica rocks | place: Antarctica: Victoria Land, Finger Mt nord | collected 2015-12-18
TGACGTCGCGGGTAAAGAGGACATAGCGGTGGGTCTACCCGTATCGGGCCGAGGGCACTACCGGGGCGGTTAGCCACCTGGGTCAGCGGGTACCCCGCCAGCATGAACTCGCCGGCTCTCCATTCGTCGTTTCGGGCGTCCGGCGGGCCGGTCGCCGAAGTGCCGTCCGCGCCGTCCATCCCCACGTCCCCCTCGATTGCCCCGGGACCTGAGCTGCCGTCCACGCCCTCGCTCCCGGAGGGCCCCTCGGTCCCCGAGCGCCCCGCTGTGCCGGCGCCGGACGGTCCTGAGCAGGATCCCATAGGACCGCCATCACCGGAGCTTCCCGAGCACGATCCTGCTGCCCCGGAGACCGCCGGGGCTCCGGGCCGGGCCAAGGCCCTCGTCCGCGCGGCCTGATGTTCACGTCCGACGACGACGACGTGCCGGAGGGAAACGGCGATGACACTGCGGTGGGTGACACCCCCCATGCGCACGACGAGATAAGCCCCCACGACCTTCCTCCCGACCATCCGGGGCGCGAGGCGGCCGAGGACCAGGCCGGCGGCACCGAGGGTACGACGCAAGGTCACGATGACCCGGTGGACGCCTCTCCCGAAACCTGACGGTCGCCCTGGAGGGCTAGCCTCGAGCGGCCCAGGGCGCGTCAAGCACCCCGGCCGCGGCGCACAGACTCGATCAGGGTGCCCTCGCGTACCCGACGGCTCAGGTCACGCGCCGCGGCGGGCGCTCGGCCGGCGAGCGCGTAGCGCAACTGCCCTGACCAGCCCTCGGTCGCGGCGGCCAGCGCGAGCGGGCTGCGTGACACCGTCAACCCGTCGAGGGCAACGGCCCCGGCGGCGCGCTCGGCCAAATGCGCCTGCCCCAGGGCGGTGAGATGGACGGCGTCGGGCATGACCAGCCGCCAGCCGCGCTGACCTTCCGTGTTGACCAGGGTGGCTCCCAGGCTCTGCGCGATCCGTCGGATGGTCGCGTTGGCCTGAACCACCGATCCTGCGGCGCGCGGACGCCCGAGATCGGGTGGGATACCGACCAGGACCACGTGGTCGCAGTCACGTTCCAACCGGCGGGCGACCGCTGTCAGGGTGCGCTCATAGGCTCCGATGTCGAAGTCCGACGCCCGCACGTCGTTCACCCCGCCGTACAGGCATCCCACCTCGTAGGGGCCGCGCAGTCGCGCGGTCTGCTCCTCGAGCATGTCGGCCACCGTGGCTCCGTCGCGGGCCAGGTTCGTGTAGGGCAACTCCATTGCCTCGGCCAGCCACAGCGCCCAGGAGCGACAGTCCACACCGAGCATGGGCTGTCCTTCGCCCCGGGTGATGCTGTCGCCCACGGCCACGAGCCCGCGACGACAGGGTCGGTGGGTACCGGCGGCGATCAGGGCCTCATCGGGCAGGCCAGCCTGCCCGCCTCCTCGGTGGCCGCCCGCAGGCGGCGAGCCAGATCTGCGGTGAGGGCGCCGCGGGCCATCTGCCAGCGCCAGTTTCCCGTCGCGCGCCCGGGCACGTTCATGCGAGCCTCGCTGCCCAAACCGAGGACGTCCTGCGCCTGGACTATGGCCAGGCGCGCGGCCGAGGAGAAGGCAAGTCGGATGAGGCCCCAATGCGGAGGGTCGCGGTCGAACCCGTGCGCCGCCATCTGCGCTGCGGCCACGCGGCGCGCACCCCCGTTGATGCCCTGCCACCAGCCCCTCAGCGTGTCGTGGTCGTGAGTCCCCGTGTACACCACGCTGTGCTCGCGATGGTTCTCGAGGCGGTGGGGCGAAAGGGGATCGAAGGGGTCAAAGCCAAACTGCATGACCGCCATCCCAGGTAGGCCCAGCGCATCGCGTAGGCGCAGGACCGGTTCGGTGATGACTCCCAGGTCCTCGGCGATCAGGGCGAGGGGGCCCAACGCGCACGCCGCCGCGTCAAACGGGGCGCGCCCCGGTCCACGGCGCCAGCGCCCCTGACGGGCGTCCCGAGCGCCCTGCGGAACGGCCCAGTAGGCCACGAAGCCGCGGAAGTGGTCGATGCGAGCGAGGTCGAAGTGCTCGAAGGTACGTTGCAGCCGCGCCACCCACCAGCGGTAGCCCCGGCGGTGCGCCGGCCAGTCGTACAGGGGGTTGCCCCACAGCTGACCGATGCTGCTGAAGTGGTCGGGAGGGGCTCCGGCGAGCTCGCCGTGCCGGAAGAGCTCCGGGTGGGCCAGGTGGTCGGCGCTCCCCGGAGCCACGTAGATCGGCAGGTCTCCCATCATTCGAACTCCCCGCTCGGCGGCGTATGAGCGCAGGGCAGCCCATTCACGCCCGAAGCGAACCTGGTCGTGCACCGCCCGACGCCCGCCGGCGAACCTCTCCCAGTCGGCTATCCAGGCGGATTGACCCACGCGGAACGCGCCCTCTTCCTCCGCCGACACGGGCGCCGAGGGATCGGCCAGCAGGCCCCGCCAGGCGGCAAAGGCCGACCGGGCGCGGTAGGGCGAGCGCGACCGGCCCGGCGGTCCCAGCGGCAGCGTCTGCCACCAGGATTGGCCGGCCGCGGCCAGCCAGTCAACGAAGCGATAGGCCTCGGACCCCAAGCGCCCCCCCGGCAGTGACGTTGGGTGTAGCTGCACTCCGCTGGCGCGCCTGGAGCCCATATGGGCGACGACGCTACCCGCCTCCCGCGTCGACCGAGCTTGAAAGGGAGCAGATCGGTAAACATCGACTCTCGTGTTTGCGCCCGCCTCGAGCAAGCCCCCCTCGCGCATCCAGATCGAGGACCCCCAGCCGCTGCTGGACTGTGGGCGCTACCGGGCCAAGGCCTGCGTGGGCGACGAGGTGCCTGTGCAGGCGACCGTATTCTCAGACGGTCACGATCTGCTGCGCGCGGTCCTGCGCTTCCGGGGCCCGGCCTCGAGGGGCTGGAGTGAGGCGCCGCTCGCGCACGTCGATGCGCACGTCGACGGTGACACGTGGTCAGGCTGCTTCCCGGTGGACCGTCAGGGACGGTGGCGGTGGCTGGTGGAGGCCTGGACCGACGGCTTTGCCACCTGGCGGCGCGAGCTCGAGCGGAAGGTGTTCGGGGGACAGGAAAGCGTCGAGTCCGAGCTCTCGGAGGGGGCGCTCCTCCTGCGGGCGACGGCCCGGCGGGCCACTGGACAGGACCGCGGAACGCTCGAGCGGACGGCGACGGGCATCACCGATGGCGCTCGGATCGTTGACGAGCGCGTCGAGCTCGCCCTGGATCCCGAAGTGCTGGCCATCTGTCAGCGCCACCCCGATCGCACGGCTACGACGCTGCTGGTTCGTCCGGTGGAGGTCGAGGTGGATCGTCCGCGTGCCCGCTTTGGCTCCTGGTATGAGCTGTTCCCACGTTCGTGGGACGGACTGCGGGGAGTGGCCGACCAGCTGCCGCGGCTGGCGCAGCTTGGCTTCGACGTCGTCTATCTCGCGCCCATCCATCCCATCGGGGTGACCAACCGCAAGGGCGCGAACAACGCCCTGACCGCCGCGCGCGGTGACGCCGGCAGCCCGTGGGCGATCGGCTCGCGCGAGGGAGGACACACGGCCATCCACCCCGACCTGGGAACCATCGATGACTTCGACGCGTTGGTGGCGACCGCCGCCGAACAGTCGATGGAGCTGGCGCTCGACTTCGCCATCCAATGTTCGGCCGACCATCCGTGGCTGAGCGAGCATCCTGAGTGGTTCCGTCGCCGCCCTGACGGCTCGCTGAAGTACGCGGAGAACCCACCGAAGCGCTATCAGGACATCTACAACGTCAACTTCGACTGCGAGGACTGGCGCGGACTGTGGCAGGCCCTGTTGGAGGTGGTGCTGTTCTGGGTGGACCACGGCGTGCGCATCTTCCGGGTGGACAACCCGCACACCAAGCCGCTGGCCTTCTGGGAGTGGCTGATTGCGGAAGTGCGCGCCGCGGAGCCCGACGTGTTCTTCCTGGCCGAGGCGTTCACCCGGGCGGCCAGGATGCGCGCGCTGGCCAAGGTCGGCTTCAACCAGAGCTACACCTACTTCACCTGGAAGAACTCACCCGGAGAGCTGACCGAGTACGTCAACGACCTCGCCCGCTCAGGCATGCAGCACTACTTCCGGCCAAACTTCTTCGTCAACACACCTGACATCCTCACCGAGTATCTCCAGCACGGCGGTCCGCCGGCGTTCGCGACCCGTCTGGTGCTCGCCGCGACACTGTCACCCACCTACGGCATCTACTCCGGATTTGAGCACTTCGAGAGCTCGGCGATCACTCCGGGCTCGGAGGAGTACCTCGACTCAGAGAAGTACGAAGTCAAGCAGCGCCGACTCGACGGCCCACTGCTCCCTCTCATAGAGCGCCTGAACCGCATCCGCCGCGAACATCCGGCTCTTCAGCGGCTCGAGGACATCACCTTTTTGAGCACCGAGAACGATGCCCTGATCGCGTACGCCAAGCGCTTCGAAAACGACACGGTGATCACCTGCGTGAACATCGAGCCGGGGACCGCCCAGGAGGGTGTGGCGGTCATCCCTGACGAGCTCGGCCTCCCCCCGGTGTTCCGCGTGCATGACCTGCTCAGCGAGGAGCGCTTTGACTGGCGCATCGGACGCAATTACGTGCGTCTCGATCCTGGGGAGCGCGTCGCGCACCTGCTGGCCGTCGAGCCGTTCGCGGCCGCCGGACCGACATGAGCTCGACCGGCACACGGCGAGCTGCCACCGAGGTGGTGGGCCAGAGCCAGTGGTTTGAGACCAACCCGGTCTGGTTCAAGACGGCCGTCTTCTACGAGATCCACCTGCGCGGTTTCCATGACGGCAACGGCGACGGCTCGGGTGACTTTCTCGGGCTGATCGAGAAGCTGGACTACCTGGAGTGGTTGGGTATCGACTGCATCTGGCTGCTGCCGATGTACGCGTCACCCCTGCGCGACGGCGGCTATGACATCGCTGACTATAAGGACGTGCACCCCGATTACGGGACGATCGCCGACGCCCAGGCCTTCATCGAGGCTGCTCACCAGCGGGGGATGCGCGTGATCGCCGACCTCGTCATGAACCACACGTCCGCTGACCATCCGTGGTTCACCGAGTCGCGCTCCAGTCCCGATTCGCCCAAGCGCAGCTGGTACGTGTGGAGCGATGACCCCGGCCGCTATGAGCAGGCGCGGATCATCTTCGTGGATACCGAGACCTCCAACTGGACCTGGGACGAGGAGGCCGGTTCCTACTACTGGCACCGCTTCTTCTATCACCAGCCCGACCTGAACTACGACGAGCTCGAGGTGCAGAAGGCCATGCTCGACGTGCTGCGCTTCTGGTTGGATCTGGGGTTGGATGGCTTCCGCTTGGATGCCGTGCCCTATCTCTTTGAGCGGGAGGGCACCAACTGCGAGAACCTGCCCGAGACCCACGAGTTTCTCAAGCGGGTGAGAGCCACGGTGGACGCCGAGTACCCCGACCGTGTGCTGCTGGCCGAGGCCAACCAGTGGCCGCAGGACGTGGTCCAGTACTACGGGGACGGGGACGAGTGCCACATGGCCTTTCACTTCCCGGTCATGCCGCGCATGTTCATGTCGCTGCGTCGCGAGGAGGCCACGCCACTGCTGGAGATCCTCGAGCACACGCCCGCCATCCCCGACAACTGCCAGTGGGGCCTGTTCCTGCGCAACCACGACGAGCTGACCCTGGAGATGGTCACCGACGAGGAGCGCGACTACATGTACAGCGAGTACGCCAAGGATCCCCGCATGAAGCTCAACCTGGGCATTCGCCGACGCCTGGCCCCGCTGCTCGACAACGGTCGAGACGAGATCGAGCTGATGACGGCGATCCTGTTCTCTCTGCCGGGCAGCCCGGTGCTCTACTACGGCGACGAGATCGCCATGGGTGACAACGTTTACCTCGGTGACCGTGACGGAGTGCGCACCCCGATGCAATGGACGGGCGACCGCAACGGCGGCTTCAGCCGCGCTGACTTTGCCGCGCTCTACGCCCCCCCGCTCATGGACCCGGTCTACGGCTACCAGGCGGTCAACGTGGAGGCACAGCTGCGTACGCCGACCTCCCTGCTGCGCTGGCTGAGGCGCTTCGTCTCGCTGCGCAAGGAGCACCCGGTGTTCGGCCTCGGCAGCTACGAACCGCTGCGTACGTCCAACCTGAAGATATTCGCCCACATTCGTCGTTACGAGGACGACGTGATCCTGTGCGTGCACAACCTGGCGCGCTCGGCCCAGCCGGTCGAGCTTGATCTGTCGGCCTATGAGGGACGCTTTCCGGAGGAGATGCTCGGGCGCACCCGCTTCCCTCGCATCGGCGAGCTGCCCTACCTGCTAACCCTGGCGCCGCGCGGATTCTTCTGGTTTCTGTTGGTCGCTGACGAGTGGAAGTCAGACGGCGACCGGGGCCATCCGGGCAGAGCGCCCGGTGGTTCAGGGGAGCATGGCGATGTCCCACGGTGACGTGGCCGGAGCCGTCGGAGGCGCCGACGCCGCCCTGGTCGCAGACGAGGTGCTGGCCGAATGGGTCACCGCTCGGCGCTGGTTCGGTGCCAAGGCGCGCGACGTCTCAGAGTTCAACGTGCTCGACACGATCGTCCTACGCGACGAGTCGCCTGCGCTCGCGCTGGTGATCATCGAAGCACGCTTTCGCGGGGGCACCCACGAACTCTACCAGCTGCCCATCGGAGTGCGCCCGGCACAGGAGGGCTGGGATCGCGGAGTCATCCTGAGCGGCGAGCGCGCGACGGTCTATGACGCGCTGACCGACGCTTCCCTGACCGCCGTGTTGGTCGGCCTCATGCAGGGGTCGGCGCAGATCGACCGCGTAGAGGGCTTTCTGCGCTTTCACGGGGACGTCTCGGCGGCCGGTGGCGAGCTCGGTGCCGGGTCGAGCATGCGCGCGATCGACGCCGAGCAGTCGAACTCCTCGGTCGTGTTCGACGAGCGCCTGGTGCTCAAGGTCTTCCGGCGCGTTGAGCCCGGGGTCAATCCCGAGCTCGAGATGCTCAGCTTCCTGTCTGCTCACGGGTTTGAGCACATTGCCGCGCTGAGGGGCTGGTATGAGTACGCCGGGCGGCTCATGGTGGCGACGCTTGGGGTGATGCAGCGCTACATCGCTCGGGCCACCGACGGCTGGGGGCTGGCCCTGCAGGCCATGGAGACGGCCGACGCTTCCTTCTTTGACCGTACCTACGCGCTCGGCGAGGTCACCGGTCGCATGCACTCCGTCCTGGGCTCGGATCCCGCCACGCCGGACTTCGCTCCCGAGGAGCCCTCCGACGAGAGCGTCTCGTTGCTCACCGCGACCATCGATGAAGAGGTCGAGCGGCTGTTCGTGATGCTCCCCGACCGGCCCGAGCTGCGGCCCATCGCCGGACGGGGCGACGAGGTGCGCGACCACCTGCAGCAGATGTCGCACACGGGCAGCGGGGGAAGGCTGATTCGGGTGCACGGCGACTTCCACCTGGGCCAGGCCATCTACGGTCCCCAGGGCTGGGTCATCCTGGATTTCGAGGGCGAGCCCGCCCGCCCGCTGCTCGAGCGCCGACGCAAGCGCTCGCCGTTGCGCGACGTGGCGGGGATGCTGCGCTCGTTTGCCTATGCGGCGTCGGCGACGGCACTGCTGCGCGACATCCCAGCCCCCGACGGCTGGGAGCACCGAGCCCGCGAGCGCTACCTGGCCGGGTACCTGGCGCAGGTCGATCTCACGCTGCTACCCGCCGGGCAGGTGGCCATCGACCGGCTGCTGTCCATGTTCGAGCTCGAGAAGGCCATCTACGAGCTGCGTTATGAGCTGAACAACCGACCGGAATGGGTCGGCGTGCCGGTGGCCGGGATCGCGCGGCTGCTCGACGAGGCCGGCGCGTGAGTGACCCACCCTCGACCACGTCGACCGCCGATTTGCCGCCCGACGCGTGCACGCGCCTGCTCGCGGGCGAGCACACCGATCCGCACAGCGTGCTCGGCGCTCATCCTGTACCCGGGGGCGTGCGGATCTGCGTGCTGCGCCCCAACGCCCGCAGGGTGACCGCCGTGGTGGCGGGGGGCCCGAGCATCGAGCTCGAGCAGGTAGGTGACGCCGGCCTGTTCGTCGCCGTGGCGGCGGGCGTGGACATGCCGCTCTCCTACGAGCTCGAGGTCAGCTACCCGGACGGCAACACCTTTCGTCTGCACGACCCCTACGTCCACCCGCCAACGCTGAGCGAGCTCGACCTGCACCTGCTGGGGGAGGGGCGTCACCGGGAGCTCTACGACCGCCTGGGCGCCCACGTGCGCGTGGCAGAGGGTGGCGTGGGGGGTACCGCGTTCGCGGTGTGGGCGCCGGCCGCGCGCTCGGTCAGGGTGGTCGGTGACTTCAATTCGTGGGACGGACGCCTGCATCCGATGCGTGTGCTCGGGACCTCGGGCGTGTGGGAGCTGTTCGTGCCCGACGTCGGGGAGGGCGCACGGTACAAGTATGAGATCCGCACCCAGAGCGGCGCCATCCGCCTGAAGGCCGATCCGCTGGCCTTTCAGGCGCAGGCGTCGCCCGGCACGGACTCGATCGTGCACCACTCGCACCATCGCTGGCAGGACGCGGCGTGGCTGGCGCAGCGGGCCGCGCGCAATGCGTCCGACGGGCCGATGTCGGTGTACGAGGTGCATCTCGGCTCCTGGCGGCGCGATCCGCGCGACAGCGAGCGCATGCGCGGCTACGCGGAGCTGGCCGACGAGCTGGCCCGCTACGTGTCCGACATGGGCTTCACCCACGTCGAGTTGTTGCCGGTGATGGCGCACCCGTTCAGCGGTTCGTGGGGCTATCAGGTGACCTCCTACTACGCGCCCGCACCCGTGCTCGGGGACCCCGACGACCTGCGGGCGTTCGTGGATCGCCTACACGCTCACGGACTGGGGGTGATCCTCGACTGGGTGCCCGCCCACTTTCCGCGCGATGACTGGGCCCTAGCGCGCTTTGACGGTAGCGCCCTATACGAGCACGAGGATCCGCGGCGCGGCTCGCATCCCGACTGGGGCACGCTGGTGTTCAACCTCGGGCGCAACGAGGTCCGCAACTTCCTGCTGGCCAACGCCCTGTTCTGGGCGCGCGAGTACCACGTGGACGGCTTTCGCGTGGACGCGGTCGCCTCCATGCTCTACCTGGACTACTCGCGTGGCACGGGGGAGTGGGCGCCCAACCGCTTTGGCGGTCGCGAGGACCTGGAGGCCGTCGCCTTTCTCAAAGAGTTCAACGAGGTGATCCACGGGCACGAACCCGGTGTGCTCACGGCGGCCGAGGAGTCCACCGCGTGGCCCGGGGTCTCTCGAGCGACCTTCCTGGGGGGCCTCGGCTTCGGCTTGAAGTGGAACATGGGCTGGATGCACGACACGCTGAACTACTTCGCCCAGGACCCGGTGTACCGGCGTTTCGCCCATCAGCAGCTGACCTTCAGCCTCATGTACGCCTTCAGTGAGAACTTCATGCTGCCCCTCAGCCACGACGAGGTCGTGCACGGCAAGGGTTCGATGATCAACAAGATGCCCGGCGATCGCTGGCAGCGCTTCGCCAACCTGCGCGCCCTGTACGCCCACATGTGGGCCCACCCCGGAAAGAAGCTGCTCTTCATGGGCTCTGAGTTCGCCCAGGAGCGCGAGTGGAGTCACGAGCGCGCGCTGGACTGGCGCCTGCTCGAGCAGGCCGATCACGCGGGCATGCAGGCCCTGGTGCGTGACCTCAACCGCACCTACGCGGACGAGCCCGCCCTGTGGGGCCTGGACTTCGCGGAGGAGGGCTTCGGTTGGTTGGAGGCAAACGACGCCGACGCCAACGTGATCGCCTTTCTGCGCTGCTCCGCGCCGGCCGAGCGGGTCCTGGTCTGCGTGTGCAACCTGTCGCCCGTGCCCCGTGACGGATATCGCGTCGGCCTACCGCGCTGCGGCGCGTGGCGCGAGGCACTCAACAGCGACTCATCCCACTACGGCGGCTCCGACCAGGGCAACGGGGGGGCTGTCGAGGCCGAGCACCTGCCCTGGCACGAACAGCCGTACTCGGCGGCCCTGAGGTTGCCTCCTTTGGGCGTCCTGTGGCTGGTTCCCGAGGCCCAGGAGCGGGGGCGCGCCTCGCGACCCGAAGGTCAGCGAGTGCCTCGCGCGTCCGGGCCCACCGACGCCCAGGTCCGCTAGCCGGTGCACGACGCGCGCCTGCCCTGGTGTCCACCGCTGGGCGCCAGCCCACAGCCGGACGGAAGCACTCACTTTCGGGTGTGGGCACCGCGCGCCGAGCGCGTGAGCGTGTGCGCCGCGGGCGCCACGGCGAGCCTGAAGGACGCGGGCCTGGGCGTCTTTGCGGGCAGCATGCGAGTGGGCGCCGGAGCTGATTATGGTTTTGTCTTGGAGGGGGCAGAGCACGGGACGGCTCTCGGACCGCTGCCCGATCCCTGCTCTCGAGAGCAGCCCGCGGGCCTGCGCGGACCGTCACGGGTGCTCGACCCGACCGCGTTCTCGTGGACGGACGAGGGCTTCAGGACACCGGCGCTGGCGGACATGGTGCTCTACGAGTTGCACGTGGGCACGTTCACGCCCGCGGGGACGTTCGACGCGGTGGCCCAGCACCTGCCGGCCCTGGCGCAGCTGGGCGTGAACGTCATCGAGCTGATGCCCGTGGCCGAGTTTCCCGGCGAGCGTGGGTGGGGCTATGACGGCGTCTACATCTCCGCGACGCACCGTGCCTACGGCGGTCCGCGAGGGCTCGCGCGCCTGGTTGATGCGGCCCACGCGGCGGGCGTGGCGGTGCTCGTGGACGTCGTCTACAACCACGTGGGGGCCAGCGGCGCGGCGGCCCTGGCAGCCTTCGGGCCCTATTTCACCGCTCGCTACGAGACCTACTGGGGCAGGGCGATCAACTACGACGACGGCGGCTGTGACGCGGTGCGCGAGTGGGTGACCCAGAGTGCCTGTGGCTGGGTGCGCGACTTTCACGTCGACGGCCTGCGCCTGGATGCCGTCCACGCCATCTTCGACGCGAGCCCCCAGCACATCGTCGCCGCGGTGGTCGAGCGCGTGCATCAGACCAACCCGGACGCGGTGGTCATCGCCGAGAGCGCGCTGAACGACCCGAAGGTGATCCGCGCCGCGGACCGCGGTGGGTGGGGCTGCGATGCCCAGTGGGCCGATGACTTCCATCACGCACTGCGGGTGCTGCTCACCGGCGACCGGGACGGCTATTACCAGGAGTTCGGTCGGGTGGCCGACCTGGCCAAGGCGCTGGGGCGCCCGTTCGTGCACGACGGTCAGTACTCGACGTTTCGCGGGCGGACCTTCGGCGCGCCCGCCGGCGAATGTGCACGCTCGCAGTTCGTGGTCTTTGACCAGAACCACGACCAGGTCGGCAACCGTGCCTTCGGTGATCGCCTGCCCGCCGTCGCGCGACCCCTGGCGGCCTTCTGCACCCTGTTGGCGCCCTTCGTCCCCATGCTGTTCATGGGGGAGGAGTACGGCGAGAACGCCCCGTTCCTCTACTTCTGCGACCACATCGACGAGGAGCTCGCCGTGGCGACGCGCGAGGGGCGCCGTCGCGAGTTTGCCGCCTTTGCCGCCTTTGCCGGGAACATCCCCGATCCACAGTCAGCGCAGACCTTCGCCGCCTCCAAGCTCACCCGCCGCGGCGACGAGCGCCTCGCCGACCTGTACCGTGCGCTGCTGCGCGCCCGCCTGACG
>JAABUQ010011059.1_pt1 | contig 11647 bp, 10 predicted proteins | sample 5560001 | NCBI WGS metagenome assembly JAABUQ01 (sample SAMN10711888, study PRJNA513371) | rock metagenome | isolation source: Antarctica rocks | place: Antarctica: Victoria Land, Finger Mt nord | collected 2015-12-18
ACATTGACGATCAATGGCGAGGCCCGCGCAACAGAGGCCGCGACAATTTCTGAGTTTCTTGCCGCAATCAACCTCCCCTTGCAGATGGTGGTCGTAGAGCATAATGGCGAGATTGTTCCGCGAGAGCGTTACGGCGAGCAGCCGCTGCGGGACGGAGACACGCTGGAAGTCGTGCAGATGATGGCCGGGGGATGAAGGCTTGGGCGTACCAGATGTCGTTGTGATCGGCGGCGGCGTGGTCGGCCTCTCGATTGCCTATGCCCTGGCGAAAGAGCAAGCGTCGGTCACGGTCCTGGATGCGGGCGCACCGGGACAAGCCTCTGCTGCGGCTGCCGGAATGCTTGCGCCGCTGGCCGAAGCTGGACGGGAAGGGCCGTTCGTGCCGCTTACTGTCGAGAGCCTGCGTCTTTGGCCGCTTTTTGTGGATCAACTGCGCGAGGAAACAGAAACCACGCTCTGCATTGCCGGGCCAGGGATGCTGCGGGTCGCTCAGACCCCAGCGGAAGAAGCGGCCCTCTGCGCTACGCTTGACTGGCAGCGCGGCTTCGGTCTGCCTCTGCACCACCTGAGTGCCGCCGAACTCCATGCTCTTGAACCGGCTCTCGGTCCTGCCGTCTGCGGCGGAGTTCTTTCGCCTTTGGAGCGCCATGTCGAGCCGCGCCTGCTCCTTCAAGCGCTGCGGGAGGCGTGTTTAAGGCGCGGCGTTGTCATCAGGCCCGAAGCAGTAACAGACTTTGAGACGGGCGGAAGCCGTGTTCAAGCGGTTACAACGGAGAACACACGCATCTCAGGCGGTGCGTATGTGATCACCAGCGGCGCTTGGAGCGAAGCACTCGGCCTTGCTCTGGGTATCCATTTTTCGATACACCCCTTGCGCGGACAAATGCTGGCGCTTGGTCCACTGCACCCGCTTCCCTTCAAGCACACGCTCTACGCGCATAGCGGCTATCTTGTTCCCCGCACCGATGGCCGCGTGATTGCCGGGGCTACCGAAGAGCTTGCCGGCTTCAACGCGCAAACAACGGACGCTGGCATTGGCTCACTTGCAGCGATGGCGGCGGCTCTTGTCCCTAGCCTTTCGACGGCTCCTCGGCACAGCATTTGGGCTGGGCTGCGGCCCGTAAGCGCCGATGGACTGCCCCTCTTGGGCCGACTCCCTGGCTGGGACAATATCTATGTCTCTGCGGGGCATGGCCGTAATGGTATTCTGCTGACACCGCTTACAGGCCGCCTGATGGCCGCTCACCTACTTCAAGACGCCGCTATTCCTCTTGCGCTTAACCCGTCGAGATTTGACAATCCAGCAAGATGCGGAGACAATATATGCCTCTAACAGCCTTAACAGTCGCCGGTTCCGACCCAAGCGGCGGGGCAGGCATCCAAAGCGACCTGCGTACTTTTGCGGCGTTCGGCGTTGCGGGCCTTTCCGTGATCACAGCCATCACCGTACAAAGCAGCTTGGGTGTGCAAGCGGTGTATCCTGTTGATGCAGAAGTCGTCGCCGCACAGCTTTCCGCGCTGCTGGAAGACACTCAGCCGGATGCCGTCAAAATTGGGATGCTTGGCGGAGCGAGTCAGGTGAAAGCAGTCACGGATGTCCTGCGCCGCTTTCGTCCTGCAAACATTGTTCTTGATCCTGTGCTGTCCTCTTCCGGGGGTGCTGCTCTTCTGGATGCAGCAGGGCGGCAGCTTCTGCTGACGGAACTGATGCCTTTATGTGATCTTGTCACGCCCAACCTCGATGAAGCCGCACTTCTCACGGAGCGTCCGGTATATGACAAAGAAACGATGCACATGGCAGGGAAAACACTGCTTTCGATGGGCGCAAAGGCGGTTCTAGTCAAAGGCGGACACCTCCTAGACGATCCCCAAGATTGGCTGTTCCGCTTGGGGAACGCCCCCGTTGAATATCAATGCTCGCGTGTTCCAACAGACCACTCTCACGGCACCGGCTGCCTGCTGTCTTCTGCCATTGCCGCAAGCCTTGCCAGCGGCACAGAGCTGACTCTCGCGGTTCACGGTGCAAAGGCAGTGGTAACGGAAGCCCTGCGTCATCCTGTGATCTTAGGAAAGGGACGCGGCTACCCGGATGCTGCTGAGGCGGTGCAGAATATAGGTGCGGCTCCAAGTCGCTCACACACAGATCGGCTGGGCCTGTTGCAAGGGGTTTATGTGCTGACAGACCCGGACCTGCGCCCGGACCGGAGTGCAGCACAAGTTGCGGCAGCGGCTCTCGCGGGAGGCGCACAGATCATTCAGCTCCGCGACAAGGCGCTGCCGACGCCGGAACTTGTTGTCCTCGCTCGCCGGCTCCGGCAGCAGGTACAGGCAGGGGGCGGTCTTTTTATCGTCAATGACCGCGTTGATGTCGCTCTGGCGTCTGAGGCTGATGGCGTTCATTTGGGGCCGGATGATCTTTCCCCAAAAGACACGCGGCGGCTGCTTGGCCCAGACAAGCTGGTCGGTGTTTCGACCGGCACATTGGAAGAAGCGAGAATGGCTGCTCCGTATGCTTCCTATTTTGGTGTCGGAGCTATCTTTGGAACTCGGACAAAGCATGACGCCGGCGATCCCATCGGCATTCAGCGTATCCATGAGATCAAGGCAGCATTCCCGCACATTCCAGTTGTCGCCATCGGTGGCATCAACGTGGGTAATCTATCAGAAGTTTCTAGGGCGGGAGCCAATGCTGCGGCAGTAGTGTCTGCTGTCGTAGGTGCCTCGGACATGGAGGAATCCACACGCGAGCTTAACGATCTGTTTATGCAGGCAAAGAAAGCATAACAAGAAAGCATGATTGGGCCAGCGGAACCAGTTATTGTTCGGTTTAGCTCTCATTGCCCGGCACCTGGGTTCGGCGCGAGATGCGTGAGACCTCAAAATCGGGAAATGAGATCGGTGGATAGTTCGCAACAACGTACACCCCCGCTCCCAACTGGCCCTCTGAGGCTAACAAATCATCGAGTAAGCCTGCGGATGCTGAAACCCGCAGGGTTATTTCGTTTTTGCTTACAACTCGCACCTCCTCCACCATCGCCTGGAGTGCCAACCGCTTCTCCGGCTCTGTCAGATTTTCAAGACGTTCCAGGAAATGGCTCCACTGGCTTTGCACCTGCGCTGCCGTGGGGCGCACCACAGTTGCCTTGGCAATTTCCAATTCAGTTACCCTCAACTCAACGCCAACCTGCAGGCGCTCGGCTTCCAGTTCGGTCAGACGTTCAGTGATCGAGGGGTTGTTGACACCGGCCGCGACAGCATTGATAAGAGCATCAATTTGGCGTTTGATTTCTTTTTGACGTGCCATCAAATGCTTACGCTTGTATTTCTGCGCGTCGTTTGGCTTACTCCACCCACCCGTACTGGCGATATGGCTGTGCATCACAGTGGAGTGTTCTGCGCTACGCTGAATGTCGTGCAGAACGGTGTGGTGCAACACGTCGGCGTTAATGCGCTTTATGGAACATACCCCATGGCCTTTGTCTTGGAAAAGACATTGGTAATAATGAACGCGGCCTCCTGGTCGCGGAACACCCCCGGGCGTCATAAGACAATCATGAACATCGCACCAGACGCGTCCGTCGAGGTAATATGTGTAATCTTCCTTTGTTCTGGGCGATTTGCTGGCTGGTTTCTCCAACAACGGTTGGACACTCTCCCACAAATCAATCGGAACAATGACCTCGTGTGCACTTTCGTTGCGGTTCGGGCCGTAGGCAAGCACCCCCTTGTATTTCTCATTCGACAACATGCGCTTGACCTTGTCGTATGACCACATACGCTGGGTTACATCCATGAGGAAATCCCGAACCACAGCGACAGATCCCCGATCGTGCATGAGAGTGTACGCATCAAGCACAACTGCCGCTTGATCATGCTCGGCATCCCGATCCGGCATGAGGCGTTTCGGCGGGTGTTCATCCGCATCGAGTGATACACCGTCACTTGTGATGGGAACCAACTTATAGCCCAAAGGCACGACGCCACCGGTAAAATACCCTTTCTTAACCATCTGTGCCTGCTTCGTCTTAGTCCAAAGGCTTACTTGCTTGGGATACATTCCATCCAGAAAAACAGTAATTTCCCGGTTGGTTTGTCCAGCAAAGTCATCATCGTAATGCTCCTCGCTGGTTTCAATTGAGACGTTTTCATCTTCCAACTGATGGTAAGCCACCCAAAACTTCGTCCCTCTTGCAAGCCGAGACATATATGTGACGACGAGAACGTCAAATGTGCCCTTACATGCGTTCTCCATCATTCGCCGGAAACCCGGCCGCTTCAAGGTTGTGCCGGATATTCCGTCGTCCACATACTCACCGACAACAACCCTTCCACGGTCGGCAACATACAAAGTGTTGGCATCACGTTGCGAATCAATGGTCGAATAATCGCCTTTCTTTTTGTCATCATTTGAGCAACGCAGGAGCAGGGCGTAGCGTTTTTGTTTTGGTTGTTGGTTTGATTTGTTCATTTTGCAGAAGAAGCCGGGCCAAGACGCCTGGCCCGGCTGGAAGATACTGATGTGTTTCGACTACTGGTCGAATTTTGCGTCTGGCGACGCTTTGCTCACGCCGCGTGCGACGCGGCGAGTTTTCAGGAGGACTTGGACAGCGTCAAAGGTGTCCTGGCTCACAATTCGCGGGTGAGCGGCAGGGTTCACCACTTCCTGATATGCAGATCGCCCCGTATACACCTTGTTGCGAAGCAACGCATATGTGCGTTGCATCGTCCATACCCCCCTGTCTCACCTTCGAGGTAATCGCAAATGGAACGACTTGGGTGGCGATCAGCAGACAGTGCGAACGCATGTGCAACCGCATAAGCAAATTTGCTTGGCACAAGGCTCTTTGGTTGCTTTTCGCCTGGCACACGTGGCGCATCAATCGTCACAGCGTCATAGCCGAATGCGACTGCACCTCCGGTGAAATGCCCTCGAACCACCATCTGTTCCTTCACCCTCCTGATCATGATGCCAATCTGGCGTGAAATGAGTTCTTGAAGAGAGGTGTTGAAAACCTTGCTTGTTACGTCTTCGTCTGTTTTTTTCATGCTGGTATGACCTACAATCCAATCTGCATTCGATCCCTTAAAAGTATGTACATATATTGTACACTTGAAATCAAAAAAAAACAAGCGGTGCATTAGAGAGAGCGAAATTGAGGTCTGCGAGGAAAGAAATGAAGAAACAGACGGTATACTCAGAGTATGTCAGACCTGGTTCTTGTCTCTGACGCAGCGGAGACAATGGGAGTTTCATACCGGAGTGCCAAAAGATCTCTGAAGAACGCGAAAATACCGTTTGAGCGCATTGGTCGGTCGCCTGCTGTCGCGCAGGCTGATTTTCTTGTTTTTCAGGCAGGTCGCTCAAAGTACAAAGGCCGTGGGCCACTGCCACTCTTGATTGCGGAAGCAAAGATGGAACGTACGCCTGCCCCTGGGGACTGGGCCGCTCTGAGCGAGAAGATCGAGGAGTTGGCAAGTGAGGCCGATGTATCGCCGTACAGGTTGCTGGTGCTGCTATGTGAGGCATGCCATCTCCACGATTTTATAACAAACAGCAAGGATGTTCGGAGTGGCTTGGAGACCCGTACAGGTTTGGAGAACTTCCCAGAGGGCCAATCCGATAACGCTGCTTAAGCCGGCTTTCATTGGTCGATTGGAAGCCCCATCGCACTTTCCAAAGCATACAGTGGTTCGTCTGAGAGGTAGCGCGCCCGCACAGGGCGGCCAGTGGCGACTTTCCAAACATTCATTGAACGCATGGGCAGTTTCGTGTTGAAGTCGGAGCGGAAGCCAGTGGGTAATCCCGCCAGCCTGTAATCGACCATCGCTCTGCCTAGGCATACAGCACTGATCGGATACATCGCCACCTTGAACAGCAGGGTCCAGGCCGTCTTTCAGAGGAAGGATTGACACTACACCGCTTCAAAGTGACTGTTCCATAGTACACCCAGAGTGAACATACCGAGAGAGGATAAGGAAAGGCCATGTGGAATTTTTCAGACAACCCGACAGCGGATGATTTCCGCGAACTCGCCGGACGGCTACGGTCAGCCCCGGAGCATGCACTGCATCTGGACCTTCGGCAGCGGCGCGGCAAGTTCGTAGAACGCTTGTATCAAATGGCAGATGACGCACAGAATGACCGTAACCAGTCAGTTTATCAGGCGGTCCGGCTGCTCGTCTGGTAACTGCGTCGTCGCCGGATCGACTGGAAGTGCCACTTGTGGGAATGTTTTCGCCGGTATTGTTTCCACGGACAACATGTCGTCAATCCACTGACCTACAGTCGGGAGATCAACGCTTTTTCGGTTCAGCCGGCGCAAGCGAACCGGCGGTAGATGCGTTTCAACCCCGGCTACTTTAATATCGATGTACCCACCCAACGTGGGTTGACCCCGGCGGCCAATGGGATACACGTCGATGCGCTCGAACAGGGCGCGGAGAATGCGATTCTTTGGGAAGGTATCAAGATCGCTCCATTGCCCTGCTTCGCCGAGGGTCGCAAGTACTGTTTTCGCCTGCGTAGCCCCAGTCTGCTGAAGTCCAAGACGCATTAAGCGCTGCTCGAGCGCGTGAAGTTCCTGCCTTTCGACATCAAGCATCGCGTTCACAGCGGCGGTCACAGCGTCCGTGAAGCCAGGGGATGCTGGGCTTATAATCGCCGCCATTGATTTCTCCACCGTCGCGCGTGCCTTGTCCTCCCGTATCTGGAACGCCTGCTGGGCCGCTCGCAACTGCCCCTCGGCCACAGCGCATTCTGCCTCCTGCCGCCGAAGATGGTCGTTACCGGAGGCCAGGGCAGAAGAAATAATGTCGGGGTGGTGCATCAGCAGCGAATCGAAGAAGGCTTTGACCTTGTGTTCACTCAGCCAGGAGTGTTCCGGGCCGCCGTCCGCCGTTTTGTGTGCGGCTTTGCATCCATAGTAGCCGGTGCTGCCGGTTCTCTGCCGGTCCTTGGTCGTGTGCGTGTAGATCAGTGGCTTGCCGCACCAGCACCGGAAGACGCCCGTGAACAGATGTTCCGCCCAAGTGCGCGGATCGTGCAAGTTCGCCATTGTCTTCGCACGTCCATCCCGCAGGGCGCGTAACTGCTCCATCTTCTCAGCCGCGATGACCGGGGGAAATACATTCCACATGATCCCGAAGAACTTCTGCTGACCCAGCACGGCGTCGCTATTGAGCACATAGCGGATCTGGGCTTTTGTCAGGCTTTTCCCGTCGACTCGAACCTCGGCTTCATGCAGCCGGCTTGTGATTGCGCCCTCTCCCAGCCCGGACACGGCCAGATTGACGATGCGCTCCACCACCTCGATGTATTCGTCGATTAAGGCAGCCCGCCCGGCGTCATCGCGCTCCAGCCACCACGCGAGGACGCCGCTCGGATTCCCGCCTTCCAGCAACTGCAGCACCCCTCGAAGGCAATGGCCGGCAATTTCTTCCAACCTGTACTCGTTAACTGAGGCTATTAGGAAGGACATACCTTTCTTAATAGGGTCTCCGACATCAAGCGTTGATAAGTCTTCGATGCAGCCATGCAGACGAACCTTGTGCAACGCGATGAGTTGAAGAAACTCGGTTTCCAGGTCGGCCGAGCGGCATAAGCGGCTGCGGTCACTCACGGCGGTCGTGTGAACCAGATCGGTTTCGATGTCCTGCCACATTTGGGTTAGCCCCTGACGAAAAAACGTTTGCGACCGTGGCCGGCCGCGCAGTCGAAGTTTCGCCCGTGTCCCAAGTTCGGTCGACTCCTCGGCGGCGGTTTCCGAGAGCCAGCCCTGCTGAATCCTCTCGCACCGGTTCTCCAGGTACTCACGCATGGCCTTGATCTCCTCGGGTGTGCGCTTCTGGACGGAAGTCTCGTCAAGCATGGTCTGTGTGAAGATCTTCCTGTATCGGTTGGCTTTGCCCACCAGCAGTCTTTTGATCAGGTGAGGGTCGTTGGTCGGGAACTCGCCCGTAATTCCGGCGTCCGAATAGATTTTAAATGCCATCCCTTTTCCGAGGTAGTAGCGGATTTGGCGGTTCAGTTGCTCTTCCTCCGAGTAGCCGTCCGGGGTACTGGCGGTACGCCCGCCTCTGCGGCGGCGGCTCTGGTCCTGACCTTCGGCCACTTTCTGAACAACAGAGCGTGCCGATCGTTGCCGCTCGTCCGAAACGCGCACATAGGCGGCTCCGAACCTTCCGTTGACCAGTTTTAAATGTACGACCTTGCCATCGACGACCAACTCGCTGATCAAAGGCGTCACACACAGCGTACTGTCGCGCTTTTCAGCCGCCAGCACCGGCTGCATCCGGACGCACAGATCAATCAAGGCTTGGATTGTCATCGGCCCGGATCCCGCTGCCACCGCGTCGCCGATCACGCCTGGTAGTACGGCTTTTGTTATTTCTTCGGCATTACATGCCCGGCGCACGGAGGCCGTTGTTGGAGATGTCATGGTTGGATTCCAGCCTTTCATAACTGCCAATTATTATACACTGTTTACATCAAGTAACATTTGGCAGTTATGGCGTCAGGACGAACGTCGCCCGTCTCTGCGCCTATAGGGTGTTTCTGGGTTTCCTGGAAGGTGACCTACCAATTCTCTGGGACATCAAAAAATAATTCGCACGGGCCATAGGCACCGGCGCTTTTCGGGTTTTGTACAACCAGACACAAAAAATGGCAAACCCAGAAGGGTCTGCCATTTCTCTTTGCCACTCGGTCACGCCGCCGATGGATTGATCGCCGCGCTTCTCGGTTCGATATGAACCGTCTACAGGTATTCCCCAAAAGCGTCGGTGATGTCAATGGCAAGGAGTTTCTTCACGCCCAGCCCGGCTAAAAGATCAGCCGCAAAACCGGGTTTGGCCGGCGGGCGGCTTCCGGTCAAGGCTGAATAACGCTGCAATGACAATATCACGGCCAGTGGCCGACCGTCGCGTGTCACGGTCACTGGTACAGCCTGCGCCATACCAATCACCTGGGTGAAATGTTCTTGCATGAACGATTTGGTTACTTGTGTCATTCTGTCTCCTGAGTGCATTTTGACATAGAACGCGAAAAATTCCAATGCCGTCCTTCGGCAAACGGTCCCGGCAAACGATCCCAAGGTCACTCGGCGCTGAGAAGTCTTGCTGAGGGTCCATGATGCTGAGAGTCGCACCCTTAATATCTTTTTCACGACCTCTTGCCATTTTGACGTGGCAGACGGCTGATTATAAGATTGGAGGTGCGAGATGTTGGCAATGGAACAGGCAAATAATGGTTGGAATGAATTGGAGGATTGGTCCGAGAATTGGGATGCCGCTCGGCAGAACGTCCCGGAGCCGTCACCGGAAGACCGAATTTCGTTCTATGAAGAACAGGATCAGGGCAAGCGGAAGTTGTGGCTTGAGTTCCCCGAAGTTTCGTGGCCGAACACGACTGCATGGTCCTCCGGGCTGTTTGACCGGCACACTCTGCCAGCCGCACATTATCTTGACCCACGGGGTTACGAACGGATGATGGCTCTGAAGGGACGAACTACGGAGCATTGGCGGCAGGCGTGTCCGGTCACGTTCGCGGTTGCCGAAGCGCTTTATACGAATGTTCCAAACAAAACAGTATGGGGGAGGCAATTTGGGCATAAGAAGTGGGCAACTTTCACGCAAGGCAAGTGGCCGGACCGGAAGTGCGGCAGGAACACGGGCAGTTCGGCCACTGGAAGCAGCCACTCCAAAAGGCGCGGGCGGTGGCCGGACGCAGGGATGGCAATGATTGATGTTTTGAACGCACTCGGAAACCCAGACAGATTCGCCCTTGGCAATACGGACACCCGGCTGAAACAAGAAGATTGGGCGGACGAGGCGGCGTGGGAATTTGACCGTATCCCAGTCACGCATGTCCAGCAACTGCGTTTTGACGTGGACATGGAGCGCGACCACGAGGCGCGGAATCAAAAGGGGATTGCGGAAGAGTTGCATCTTGAACAGGGTATTCTTGCCAGTTTAGGTTACAAAGCCCATTTCTTCCGAACAGGAAATCGCGGTCACCAAATCGTCATCCCAACTCCGCCCCTGGACCGCTCGGTGGCTTCACTCCTGGTCCTGATGATCCGCTACGCCCTGACGATGGTCCAGCGCCCGCCAAGCCAGGTTGTCATTGACAAGTCCAACCTGGATTGCCTCCTCCGTATGCCGCTGGGCCGGCACGGTTCGTCGGGTTCGGTAGGCTGGATGGTTGACCCCGTGCAGGGACAGAACCTCGCACCAGAGTGCCAGGCCCAGGCGGTGATCGAGGCATGGAAATACCGGGGGAGCGGATGCGAACTGGCCGAGGCAGATGCCGAAATGCTCGGGCTGGCTCTCGATGATATGCTGTACGACTCGGATCGCGACATTGCCGAAGGATACTCGGATTGCCAGCGCTTCGATCTGCTGTCCGAGACCCTGGCTGCCGTCCCGGAACTTCCGAGCCTTTCTGCTTTCAGGGCAGCCTGCGAACAGTGGCACATTCGGCCACCTGGGTTCACAACAGTGTCTGCGGCGGTCGGTTTTGATGATTCAGGCGCAGACGGGCCACTGTCTCCGGCCCCCAGTGATGAGGACGGCGGGAGAGATGATCCGGGGGAGACTCCAGAACCCAGCAGACCCCGTACTCAGGTTGGCAAAGGCTGGGCACGCTCTATAATTGAGTCCGGATTCCAACCCGGGGATTTTTGGAACTGGGCGCACGCCTCCGGTCAGAATGCAATCGGCGCGGCGATCGTGTACTGCAACGGGGACCGGGAACACGCCGAGCGCCTTTTGCTGCAGATGGCAGACAGCGAGGATGGGAGCCATGAGGACAAGGCCGACCGGCGGCGGTGGATCGAATGGGCTGTCGTACGTAATAACATCGAGGTTTACCAGGATTCTCCTGTGCGCCGCGACCACCTCGATCTGCGCGGCTCTGTTTTGGCAGATGAGACTGAGCGTGCAAAAAAGGTTGTGGACGAACTGATCCTTCGGTTGCAGGTGTCCAGCCGGACTCGCCGCGTCTTCTCCGCTGGTGCGCTGGTGACGCTGAGGCATCTTGTGGAGTTGATACAATTGGAGGCGCGCAACTGCGCCTTGGGCGTGATGCGTCTTTCGAGCAGGACCCTGGACGCCGCCATTCGTGAGCGCTGGCCCGCTGATGCCACCAGCCATCGTGATGTAAGTCGGCAACTCAAGTGGGTCGTGGCCGGCCCAGATTGCCTTTTCTGCGCCCTGGAGCGCGTGGATGTGTACAGAAACGCGTATGAGTCGTCCGAATACATCATCGCAGACGAATTTGTGGCGTTTCTCGCGCTCCTAGAGGCACACTGAAAGGAACCGTTATATATAGTGGGACACTTACGCCAGACGCATCCGGTACTGTACAGTCTGGTGTGAGTGTCCCCAATCCCTCTGAGGCAGAACGGCGCAAGGTTTATGCTTTGACCCGAAGTTCCGCCGAACCGAAGATTTTCCGGAGGGCCTAGATCAGATAAGTCGTTGTTGAACGAAGGTACCCCATTCCCGGCGGCAGGAGAGCGCAGCCGGAGGTCATGGCGCAGGGTCCACGTCGTGTGTGGTGTTGGCTGATCCCGACCCGGAGCCGCTCGCCTGGATCACCAGGGCCATATAATCATCAACGGACAAGACAATGGCAATTGTTTTGCCC
>JAABUQ010011062.1_pt1 | contig 11645 bp, 11 predicted proteins | sample 5560001 | NCBI WGS metagenome assembly JAABUQ01 (sample SAMN10711888, study PRJNA513371) | rock metagenome | isolation source: Antarctica rocks | place: Antarctica: Victoria Land, Finger Mt nord | collected 2015-12-18
TGAGGTGTTGTGTCAAGGGCTCAATGCGCTCTCTAATGATACTGAGCGGTTGAAGTCCTTAACGAGCTTCCCTCATTTTCATGTTCACCTTTAGTTTGCGGATTGGTATGAGATGTTGCGAGAGGGAGCAACCCGCGCTGTTCGCAATGTGGTCGCTATGAAGCCTCCGCAACTTACCTTGCCAATCACGATAGAGATTACGTTTCTTGTGGCTGATATGGCGGAGATGGCACTGTGGATACGAGGTGTCGAGCATGTCTCCGCGCGTACCATAAGGATTGTTGGTGAAAACATGCTTGACTTGTATCGCACATTCGTGACAATTGTCACGCTTACACGCTCCCTTGTGGATCGCTAAACACAACAAGAGACGAGGAAACTACTATGTACATAGTAGTTTCCTCGTCTCATATCTGCTTACTGTGTATACCTGCTAGTTTGCAGATACTGTGTCTGTCGGATGAGAAACTTCCTCATCCACGCTGACATAATGGCTCTGGTTGTGCTCGGCGTGCTCGAGCATCTCTGTGAGTATGCTCAAGCCGTGTTCGATCTCCTGTGCTTGTCCATGTAACGCGTGTAGCTCAACTGATAACTTGTGAAACTGTCCGTTGACTACGGGGAATGGTTGTACTATTTGCTGTACTGGCACTGTATTTTGTGGAACGGTCTCTTCTCTTGGTGCAGGGAGACCAGGCTGTGTAGGTACCCCTCCTGCCGCAATCTGTGCTGTTTCGCTGACCTTCAATGGCTCGTCGCCCACATTGGTGACAGGCACCTTTGGTGTCTGTGGCCCACTTCTAACAAGAAATACAACGCCAAGAATGGCAAGTAGCGCAAGGGCGAATAGTCCACCAATAATCAATGTATTCACTAAAGGCTCCTTTTGTCGTGGTGGAGAGGAGGAATACTTGCTCTCCGTACACAACTAGTGGATATGGATAACTGCTGTAGCACTCATACCGGGTACAATATCTTTACCACCGTTCCCATCCAGGGAGATGATGACTGGCACACGCTGACCAACCTTTGTAAAGTTGCCACTAGCGTTGTCTTGAGTTGGCAAGAGCGAGAATGAACCTGCGGTTGCCTGAACAATCTGTTGCACATGACCTGTGTAGGTTGTGCCACTGTAGGCGTCAATTTTGACATCAACTTTCTGACCTTGTGACACATTGTTGATGGTGTTCTCGTCAACATATGCTGTGATGGTAAGGTTTCCTAGATTTGTTACCTGCGCGATGGTGAGACCAGGAGCAACATTTTGTCCCTGAACTGCTGTCGCTTGTACAATTGTACCATCAATGGGGCTGGTGACATCCATTGTTTTAGGTGTTGTGGCAGTTGTTCCGGTTGCGCTAGCCGTTGTTGGCAGCGTAATCGTTCCAATAACTTGTCCGGCAGTGACAGTCTGTCCAACCTTAGCTGTATATGCAGAAAGCTGTCCATTCATTGGTGCGCTTACAGAGACAATACTGCCTGTTACCTGTGCATCATCAGTCTGATAATAGGTATAATTATTGTAGATGTAATACCCAACACCACCTATAATAGCAAGAAAAGCGAGAACTACGAGTACTGGAATGAAGATCATGCGACGCATTGTAATTTGCTCCTAAACATTTGTATTATACAATAATACATGTATAGATTGAATAGTAACGGGACAGATTGCCTGTCCCGTTTGTGACAATAGTTATTCCGCGAAGACCAGAGCGGGATGAGAAGCCTCTTCTTCGGGCTGTCCAGCCGTTTGCGTATTTTGCGCAGGCGTTGCCCTACGTCGTGATTTACTCACGAATAGGACTGCGACAATCGCAAGAAACGTAACAACAAGACTGAATAAGAAAGCATCCTGAATGGCGAGTATGTAGCCTTGTCTTTGCACTAGACGAGCAACAGTTTGTATTGCTGCTGCTCGTGCGGCAGAGATATCAGCACCGCGTGAGACGAAGAGTGCTTGCAATCTTGGAACTAACTGCCCAAGCGGTGAAGACGGTGTGACTTGCTCCGAAAGATGTCCAATGTGTATTTTTGTTTGTGTTTGAACAAGCGTTGCGAGCACTGCAATACCTAGTGAACTTGCTACAGCACGCGCGACAGTGTTAAGCGATGACGCTTGCGCCAACTGACGAGGACCTATCTCAGAAAGTCCCGCGACAGTCAGTGGTTGTACACAGAAGCCAAGAGCGAGACCACGAACGATCAGAATAGCTTGTATCCATCCGTAGGAAGAGTACAGTGAGAGAAAGGAAAGTTGCCAGGTCGCGAAAGCAAGAATGAGCAAGCCAGGAATCATCACTCCTCGTACACCAATGCGATCAACGAGACGTCCCCCTACAATAGTCGCAACCATCGCGGCCAACGCTTGAGGAAGCAGAATCACGCCAGCTTGAAACGCACTTTGTCCGCGAATACTTTGTAGGAAGAGCGGGAAGAGGAACACACCGCCGAACAAGCTAAAGATGACGAACAAACTGGCGATAATACTGACGGTGAAAGGCCAGTTGGTAAACAAGCGTAGGTCGAGTAAGGGGCGGCCTTCTCTGCGTACAATAGCAAGTTCGACGAAAACGAAGATGACTAATGCTATCAATCCACCGACAATTGATCCGATAACTTGCACTGATCCCCAACCGTCCGTACTTGCATCAGAGAGTCCATACAGGACAGTTGAAAGGCCAAGCGCGACAAAGAAAAAGCCGAGGAAGTCGAAGCGTTGATTCACCTGTACTTGCGTCTCACGGATGAAGATGCTGACCAGGATGATCGCGAGAATGCCGATGGGCAAATTGATAAAGAAAATGGACTGCCAGCCTGCATAGGTGACAAGATAGCCACCCAGTGTTGGGCCAATGGCAGGTGCTAGCAGTGCTGGCACACCAAAGACACCAGAGGCAATACCGCGTTCCTGCGGTGGAAACTCGCGGAAAAGCATGGTAATTGACAGAGGGAACAATGCTGCTCCGCCCGCACCCTGGAGGATGCGGAAGAAGATAAGTGCTGGTAAACTCCACGCGAGACCGCACAGAACTGAGCCAATAGTAAAGGCGGCGAGCGAAATAATATAAAATCGTTTCGTGCCTAATGTGTCAGCAAAGTATCCTGCTGTTGGGGTTATAACCCCTTGTGTAAGAATGTATGCAGTAAGCACCCACTGGACGCTGTGTATATCTGCACCAAAGGCGGTTTGTAGGCGTGGTATAGCGATGTTCACAATCGTCTGGTCCAGGATGCTCATAAACACCCCAAAGACTACGACGCTTGCGACCACCCATTTATATGCCAGCCCTCCCTCTCGCCGTGTGGCTTGTGCATTACCCTGCATGGGAGACTCCTTTTGCTAAAAGACAAAGATAGAGCGAAAACAGATAGTATAAATAGCTATTCTTGTTAGTGCATGCTCCTCTGCATTACGTCTCTTCCTTGAGTGGTTGTAGCAATGGACATGATAGCGTAGGGTCACGTTGTGCGATGCCGTAGAGCAAGAGTGAGACAAGTTGATGAATCGCCTCTTCTCGCGATAGATGAGCAAATGGTAGAAGATCATTCAGCCCACGTCCGGCAGCACGCATAAAGAACGACATGGCGATAATTTGTACAAAAAACGCAGCATCAATGTCTTTGTTAAATGCACCTGCTTCTTGCCGCTTTGTCACATATTCTGTGATGTACTTACGCCCCTTGACGATCTTTTTCGCCAGAATGTGTGCTACTTCAGGATGCGTGTGGAGTAGGAGAATGGGTAAGCGTGCAAGATCACTTTGAGCCGTGAGTGAGTCATAAAAGCCACCAACGATGCGTCGTAGAAAGGTTTCATCGTCGAGTTGAACACCGTCTTGCAAGTCCTGTTCAATCTCTTCAAGGACTTGACGCAACTCTGAGTAGCTTTCGTGATGCTCAACAATAGCTTTGAGTAAGTCGTCTTTGCTACGATAGTGCCAGCATAATGCTCCGCGCGAAATGCCTGCTTCATTTGCTATATCGTCTAGTGTTGCGGAAGAGACACCTGAACGCCCAAAGACGCGTAACGCTGCTTCCACTATCCCTCGCCGTGTGTCTGGTACTGGTTCGTCACCTAGATAGCCATGACGCACCAGTTCGCCACGCATTTCTTCTTTGCCACCGGAAAAATGATAATAAAAGGCAGGACGTGAGAGATCAGCGACCTTGACAATCTCATCAATAGTAATCTCGTCAAAAGCTTTGTGTTGCGTAAGCGAGTGTGCAGCTTGCACAAGACGCTCTTTTCCGCTTCCTCTACCCTTATCGAGATGAACTTCTGTCATGCATTTATACCTTAGTAATTAGCTTTAATAGATAGTGTAATATAACCATACTATACTGTCTAGTACTCAATGTAAGTATAGTAAAGATGACGAGAAAAGTCAAGTGTAGTACAGCTTTTTATCCATAGATATAGCCTGCTTTAACGAAAGAACTACTGGTATGCTATACTCCATACAGTAGGACCCACTTCCAGTATAAGCTAGCCGTGAAATAGAGGAGTATTATTTTCGTATGGTCTCTCAACTGGTGCGACCCCCACAGTTACGTCTTCCAGGTCAACCCGGAGAACGCCATGCTACCTGGCTAGAACTTTTTTACGATCTTGTTTTCGCAGTAGCTGTGTCGGCTTTAGGGAGTAGGTTGAGTACCAACGTGTCACCATTACATTTGCTACAGTTTGTAGCACTCTTCGTTCCTGTATGGTGGGCATGGTGCGGACATACGGTATACGATACGCGTTTTGACACGGATGATCTTTTTCAACGTTTGGCGACGTTTGGTATGATGCTCGCGGCTGCAGCGATGGCTATCTGTATTCCTCAAGCATTTGAGGGAAAAGCCGCGTTGTTTGCCGCCTCCTTTGTTGTTGCCCGTGCGAGTCTCCTCATACTTTATATTCGAGCACGTCGTCATGTGCCTGAGGCCCGTGCTATTGCCAACCTTTATCTAACTGGCTTTAGTATTGGAGCGGGATTGTGGGCTATTTCGATAATTGTGCCACAACCCTTTTGTTATATTTTATGGGCTGTAGGTCTCGCGATTGATCTAGCGACGCCCTGGTTTGGTATGCGACGAGTGCTTCGTCCTGCTCCGCTTGATACTACTCATCTACCCGAACGGTTTGCATCGTTTACGATTATCGTGCTAGGTGAGATCGTTTATGTTATTGTCACAGGAGTTGCCGACAACAAAGCACTCCCTCTTGAATTTATAGGGGCAGTGCTGGCATTCTGCGTGACCGCTTGCATGTGGTGGATATATTTCACCTTTATTGACGAGGCACCCTATGCCGACAGCTTAGGAACGGGTCAGCCCTACATCTATGCTCACTTGCCAGTTTTGATTGGGCTAACCGTCATCGGTATTGGTTTAGGCCGTGCCGTTGAAGAAGCAGCACATGCAACTCTGTCTCTTGAGACACGTGGACTTCTTGCTACTGGTATAACGGTATGGGTGTTTGCCGCGATGGGACTCAAACTGGTTTCTATTCGACGTTTGCCTTCTAGTCGTATCTTTCTACGTATTATTGTTGCTGCGTGCACCATTGCGATCATGACATTAGGTGCAAATATTCCTCCGCTAGGACTATTGAGTGTGCTTGTCGTGATAATGGTTACATTCGTAGTATTTGAAATACGTTATTGGAATACACGACCAAGCAAGGCACAGGCTATATCCGCGCGGAATGAGAATAAAAGGTGAGATGCCTTTATACAGGCTCTACTGGTGGCATGGTTGTTGGAGTAGATGTTGTATCAGGAAGTGGTTGCGCAACATCTGGTTCCATCTGTGGGAGAGCATCCGGTGTTGGCTCAGGAACCTCTTCTGGTATAGGAGACTGAGGGGACTCAGCAGGTGATGCGGGAATTGGTTCTGTTTGTGGTAAAGGCTGGGCGACATCTGGCTCTGTTTGTGGTAATGGGTCGGGTAGTTGTTGTAGTTCTTGTAAAGACATAGATGTTGTTCCTTTCTTTCTCTCTGACCTATATGCAATTGTAGCATATTTCTGTTGACCCGCATGCATGTACCCTTATCGTTGTACTGGATGCTTAACTTGTTTGCTCTCGCTTTGATAGGCATCTAATGGGCCGGGTAATGCACGTTCAGCCTCGTCCTCTAAACGCTTTTCATTGCGGCGTAGGAAGATGAAAAACGCGACAAGAATAATTATTGCGAGTACAAGAGCTATAATTCCTACGGGACCTGTCAAGGTACTAACTCTACTACCAAGGAAGTAGCCACCTAAGCCAAAGATGGTTGCCCACACAATCCCGCCTAATGCGTTAAAGATCAAGAAATTTACCCAATGCATCTTGTTTGTACCTGCTAGAAAGGCAGCCCATGCGCGTAGAACCGCGACAAAGCGTCCAAAGAAGACAACCTTATCACCATGCTTTTGAAAGAGGTACTGTCCCAATTTTAGCTTGCGTTCGTCGAGACGTATATAGCGACCGTAGCGGCGCAGGAGCCGATAGCCACCCTCGCGCCCAACCCAGAAACCGAGATTGTCACCCAGTATGGCTCCGGTTGCTGCTGCTGCAATAACAAACGGAATAGAGAGATGATGTGTTGTCCCTGCATAAACGGAAGCGATAATCAGCATTGTTTCGCCAGGAAAAGGGATGCCTGTACTTTCAATCGCAACAAAAACCAGCACCGCTATATACCCATAGCTCTCTAAAAGGTGCATAAGTGAAGAGGATGTGAAGCCAAACATACAAATTTGTCTTTCTTTATTATCGTCGTGAACAAAGATTTGGTTATTATAACCTATACGAACGGCATAGTGAAAGAGTACCATTCCCAAAAGAACTTCTGTCGTGACTCTTTGTGCTATAGAAAGAAGTGTTCCAGTGAAGGCATGTAGGCAGTATTTTTCAGAGTATAAAGCCGTAATGTGACCATATTTGTGTATCGCTCGTATGAAGGTATGTCTCAACGGAGAGCATCGTTTTCTTTTGAAGCCGATAAAGAAAAATACTCTGTGGTAAAACGTGCTACAGTAGATGTTTGTGATAATTATGGTGAACATGTTAAAGAAACTTGCGCTTTCGGACATACTGATTGTCCTGGTGATGGGCTTCCTCTTGTATTACGGTGCCTCCTGGCAACTCTTCACTTGGTACACGGATGCAGGTAAGTATGAATGTTACTCTGTGGCGTTTTGGCATGGAGTATCAGCACTAAAAACACTTCCTGTACCAGAAATACAATGCCGCTTTATTACGCAACCGCGTGCTGAAACTATCTTTATGACGAACGATGCCCTTGTTCAACTGATGAGAGTATACAATGTTCCACAGTGGCTTGTCGCATTTGTGGCCTCACAATCGCCGACACAAGCACTGCATGCGCTTCCACATGAGTATCCCCTGTTAACAATTATCCCTTTTTCGTTTGGATTGGTTACGTCGGCTTACTGGTATCAGGTTGCCTTTGCTATCTCGATGGCCGTACTCGCTGGGGTTGTATATTTTATGCTCAAAACCTGGCAATCGAGGCAAGCTGCCATTGCTTTCGCCATATATATCGTTGTTGGATGTTGGGCAACTACCACTGCTCGCTACGATATTATCCCTGCCGGTCTCTCGTTAGGAGCATTACTACTAGCAGAACGTGGACGGTGGCGTTGGGCGTATGCATTATTAGCGGTGGCAACGATGTTCAAGTTTTATCCAATTGTCTTGCTTCCAGCATTTTTTATCGCCCAGCACAGGTCACGCTACATGCTTTGGCAGAAGTGGTGGAGGGGGCTTGATGTCTTTGTGCTCATTTGTGCTGCTATAACAACCCTCTCGCTGTTGTTAAGCGTTGAGGGAACGCTTGGGCCGCTTGGCTACTTTGGAAACCGACCCATACAGGCCGAATCAACCGCGGCCTCCATTCTCTGGTTAGCAAGCTTCTTTGGCTTTCCATTGCACTACGCCGCGACATACGGCTCACTCAATATGGTCAGTCCGCTTTCTGGTATTGTTTCGCCAATGATGACACTGCTCTTGATTGCAGGTTTGGTGTACATAAGCTGGTTGCAATGGCGTGGAAGGCTTCCACTCGCTGTTTCGATTTTACTAACATTGCTGGTTGTCATTTGTACAGGGAAGGTTTTTAGTCCACAGTATTTACTTTGGGTTATCCCCTTCGTCGCATATATCGGCGAATGCGACTGGCGTTGGCTGGTAAGTTGGACGTGCATTGGTTTCCTTACAACGTGGATATACCCATATATTTATGGTGCCACAAAGGTTTTTATCAAGGTTGCTACCATCCCGACGTTTAACCCCGTTGTGTTCACCCGTAATACTTTGCTTGTAACATTTGTGATTGCGCTTTTCTACCACTATGCAGTACAACGCAAAAAGGTTGTTGTTATGGTGGATGTTCCTCAACAGACTGAACGCGAAGCTATTGCTTCTATGGCACAAGCTGATTAGCTGTCTCCACTGTGTCAGGACCATTTGTATGTATGCGAACAGTGTTTTTACGAGGAAGCAATAAAAACAGGAAGATAGCTAAGGGGGGGCCAATTGTTGTGAGACTGGTAAAACCGATCCAGTCTCCAACAGGAGGATATCCCCTGAAAAGATAAATCAAGAGTGCCGATGCAGAGAAGACAGAGATACTTGCCACAAGTGCTCGTACTAGATACCCACGATGTATAGGTACACTTACTGCCGCGAGACCAACGAGCCACACAACATACCACGGAAAAAACCACGGCGTGACAACCAGCAATGCACCGAGGGTGGCAAGCATTGCTTGTACCACTGTCTGCGTTGTTGGTATACGCCACAGCCAGATTGCCCCAATAGCACATAAGCTAAACACTACTACTGCATTGATGATATTCCATGTACTGTGAAGGCTCAGAAAAAGAAAATGAGCGTCCAACTGATGCAATGCCGCGACCTTTTGTAGGGCGAGCAAGATGGAGCCAAAGGCTAAGCGAGAGGCTGGCGGAGAGGCAAGACTTGCGGCGATTTCTTGTGGTGTATGTCCAGCCCATAATGGCGCATAGAGTACACCTGATACGAGAATGCTTACGAGTGCAACACCAGTAATGGGGCGAAGGACAAGCCACCATCTTGCCCATAAGCCTTGTCGCTGTATAGAGGATGAGTTGATAAAAACGCGACGTGCTAGCAGGACAAGGTAAAACACAATAATTGGTGCTGCTGTGAATTTGATCAACGCCGCACACATGAACGCGAGAAGCGGTGGAAGATAGCTACGTGTATATCTGAAATTATCGTGTTCAGCATGAAGACAGAGGAATACACCCAAAAGTATACATGTTACCATTGCGGTGTCATTATGTCCGCTCATGCAACTTTCAAGCAATACGAGAGGGTTCCAGGCGTAAAGCACGGTGCCTGTGACAACGGTGCGTGGCGGGTATCCCATTTTACGTAGAATAGTTGTTACCAGTCCAATGTTGACAAGGTGTACTGCAAGTCCGAGTATACGATAGAAGAGGATGTAGTGTAGCATCGAATTACCTGCTATAAGCGTAGAGATAGCGCATGCTGCTAGCCAAATGGGACCGTAGGCAGTTACAACACCTTGCCAGTCACTCGCTTGCAGGATTGGATCATTGGGAAATGCCGCAGGTACTGTATAGTAGGGGTTAGCATGATAAACCACGATTATGCGTCCATAGCTAGCGTAGGCAGCGATATCACGAGAAAGCATAACAGGCGCGAGTACATAGATGACGCCAATGAGCACGGCTCCTATCCAAATAATTTGTAGAATTCTGCGTATAGTGTGCTCTTGTAGGAGCTTGCCAGTAAGCGTAGAAGGTGTTGCTGTAACGATGTGTTTTTGTACAAGATATACGCTAAGCGCGTAAAGGAGAAAGACAAGCAGCATAATAGAAAGAAATTCAATGGTGTCTGTATTTACCTGCGAGGCATAAACATTTGCTGTAAGGTGGAGGTCCGTCGGCAATTTTGTTCCTACAACAGTCAAAAGCATAAAGAGTGGAACTGACGAGAGGAGTGTTGTACTCGCGAGACGGGTCAGCGGTGTGATGGTTATCAGGATGCAAAGTATGAACATGCACATACAGAGTATAAATGTCTGTAGAAAAGAAAATTTCTTCATTACACCATCCACAGGTTCATGACGAAGATAAGGCTTAGTATTGCGAGTAAGGGTGGAAAGGCAATGAGTATCGCCTGATGAAGACGAGGATGCTTTACGCCCAATACCGCAAGTGTGATAAAGCAGGGAAAGAGTTCTAGGACAAAACGTTGGTTAGAAATAAGAGCGTCATGTTGCCCTAGTGTGGACGAGAGGCTGGTAAAGAAAAGAAGTAATGCAGCCCATAACGTATAGCTTTTGCGTAGTATGCGCCATCCTATTACTGCCAAGATAATAAAACTTAGTGTTGCGCTGAGATCGAGCAGTGTATGGACTTCAAAGAATGAGCCAAAGGGCTGATTCCAGAAGAGTTCAAACAGTGCCTGCCAAATGCCTTGCCAGGGCCAGGAGGGATGTCGTGCCCAATTAATTTGCACAGTAGTAAAGGCAATTGGATTCCCACTCACATGCCAGCAATAAATACAGTAAAACAGCGTTCCCAATGGAATGAGTACTATTGGAAGCAGTCCAAGTATACTATTTTTGATACTTGAAAGGATGTTTTCTCGCGCAAGCCACAATTCATAGAGGTAGGGTACAACTAACAGTATACCTGTTGAACGTGTCAACGCCGCTAGTAAGCCGAGGAGTCCTGCTAACCACCATACTTGACGGCGGAGTGCTAAGAATGTTCCTGCCGTAAGCAGCAGGAAAAGCGACTCATTGTATGCCGCAAAAAAGAAGAGTGCCGTAGGAAAGATACACAGGTAGAGCAGTGTGCGTCTCCCCACCTGTTCGCCGAGTGGTTCGACAGCGAGTTGATAGAGTACAAAAAGTGCCGCAAGTAATGCTCCATTGCTAAGGAGTGTTCCGATAAGAAGGTAGCTTCCCCCACCTAAGAGGTAGGAGAAAGCTGCTATGAGCAGGGGAAACAATGGAAAAAAGGCCAGATCGTTAAGTGTTTGATAGCCGTGTTGAGCAATGGCAAGATAGCGTATTGCGTCCCAGTGATTCCACAGGCTAAAAAAGGTTGCCGTATCAACTGGTGTGCTTGAGTATTTAGATGCGGTAAGCAAGATATAGCCAAAGTATGTAACCATCATCAGGCTAAGTCGTGTTACAACAAAGAGTGCGATGATGTCACGAGTAGGTGCGCGTTTCATAAAGCCTTTAAGAATGTAATAAATTAGACCCGTACAATACGTTTATAATTATGTAGGACGTGCAAGGATATAACAATAGATGGTATTGCCTCCCGAAATAGTTTGTACAATATGGTCGCGCCACGCTAAGGGAAGAGGAAAACCGCGCTGTACTAAATCCATCGGCCATATCAGATAATCATAGTTATAGTGAGTAATATTCCATGTATGCACTTCACTCACTTTAAGCCTACCTGGAAGATCACTATTGTAACCATACCACGAGACATTATCGTCGCTACGATTACTGAGTGTCTTTAAGATGGCCTCACCTTCGCTACTACCTTCAAGTGTTCCAAGTACCGCCGCGATACCTACTTGTTTTGTCCCTTGTGTATGTGTTGTTAGCCA
>JAABUQ010011063.1_pt1 | contig 11644 bp, 12 predicted proteins | sample 5560001 | NCBI WGS metagenome assembly JAABUQ01 (sample SAMN10711888, study PRJNA513371) | rock metagenome | isolation source: Antarctica rocks | place: Antarctica: Victoria Land, Finger Mt nord | collected 2015-12-18
CAATAGACCGTGTTTATGCAGTGAGAGTGCATGCTTATGCGCGACGCCGACGTGGCCGAAGCCGAGGCACCCGCGCGCACAGCCCAGCTGCCGGCGAGCACGGCCGCGTCGAGGGCCGCAGCTCCCCCCCGCCACTAGTACGCCGGCGGCACCGCCGCCCCCTCCCCCTGACGCCCCCGGCCGGCACCTCCCAGCGGCCACCACAGCCCCCAGGCACCCCTCAGCAGCGCCGCCACGGTGTCCACGCTACCGCTCGCACCAGCGGCCCTCAGCGATGCCCTCAGTGCTACGTCGCCGTCAACCAGCGCCGCGGGCAGAAAGACGTGGGTACGAGAGAGAACTGGGTCTTTGCTGTGTCTTTGTACGTCGGCAGCAGGTGGCCCCTTACCCCGGCACGCTGTGGCCCTTCATCCCCAAAGACCCCGGCACGCTGTGGCCCCTTTGCTCTGTAAGAAACCGCGTGCGGACGCATCTACAGGGTGTGGGGGGATCGCGTGGCCACGCTGTCGCGCGTCCACCCCGCCCCCCTGACCGAAGGAGCTAAAGCGATGCTGCCGCTACTGACCCTCACCCCTGCGGACATCCGCGCGTCCCTGGGACGCCTCGACAAACTCGCCGCTCTCGCCACGCTCTCGCTGCTCGACCCGCCGCCGGTGCCCGCCTCTCCCGCCCGACCCGCGCGGCGCACGCCGCCCGGCGTGGAGTGGGTCTGCAGCACCACGGCCGCCGCCGCCTACGCCGCCGGCCGCACCGCCGCCGCGTGGCGTGTGGAGTCCGCCTGGGCCACCGCTCGCCCCCGCGATCCCTGCCTCCCCCATGCCGACCTGCCCGATCGTCTGGAGCAGGCCATCGCCAACCTCCTCGACATCGGTCTCTGGCCCTGGCCGCCCGCCTCTGGCCCCCGCCAGGGCGGCACCGCGTCATCACCGGCGCCGCTGACACCACCCCCACGTGTTCCGTCGCCATCCACGCGTCCGCGCCCTGCACCCCGTGCGCTGCGCGAGCCAGCGCCCGCCTCTGGTGCGCCGGATCGCGGCGCAGGGCCGCTCCGTCCCCTCACGCGCCGCCCGGCCCCGGTGGCTCCGGCCCGCTCCGGCTGTCTGTCCTGACCCGTCTAGGCCATAGGGGGCCGGTCTATCGTCGCCTATCATGCTCCTGACAGGGCCGCGCCCCTGCTGGTCTCTCCGGACGCCCCTCGTTGACGCCCGCGTGACAGGCCGGCGCCGCACCCGCAAAGGAGAGCCCACCCCATGCCCGTTTTCTTCCCACCAGACGCCGTGCTCTATCGCGCGCGGCTCGGCCCTACCGCCCGTCAGCGCGGCGAGTCCGTCGTCTGTCAGTGGCTCGCCTGGACCGGCGCCGACGCTTCCCTCGCCCAGATCCGCATCGTCTCCAGTACCGTCGTGGGCCTCACCCGCGGCCGTGTCGGCCTCGTCCCGCGTGACCGCCTCGTCCCGCTCCGCCAGCGCACGCCACCTCCGGGGCGCGCCGGATCGGGTGGGGAGGGCGACGGGGACGTGGCGACTGCCTCGCACCATGGCCACGACCACAGCGCGCGTGAGGGCCGGGGAGCGCACGAGAGGGACCTACCCGTTTAGAAGGCGCACGATGCCACAGACAGCCCGTCAGGGCCGCCACAGACACAGGCGGCGGGGCGGTGGCCTGTGGCCTGATCTTTGGTGTAAAGCGGCACCGTGTGCGACGCTCGTAGCAATCCGCCTGCATGACGGTGCGCACTGAAGGGAAAGGATGGGGGAGGACCATGTTTAGCAGGATGAAGCAGGATCGTGAGACACCGGAGAGCACGCCACGGCCGAGCGACGCTCTCGACAGCATCACGTCGGTCACCATCGTCGCGCCCGCCGACGCGCGCGCTTATGTCGGCGAACTCCTGTCTGTCCCCAACGGCCGGGGGGGCTGGATCGACGCCAACGACGTCGTTTTCATCGAGGGCAAGGACGGGCACCGCACGCTCCTGCCTAATGCGGCCGCTGACCAGTCCCCCACCGGGTTTTCATGGGGCTACGCCGGCTCTGGTCCCAGCGCGCTCGCGCGCTCCATCTTGGCGCATCGCCTTGGGGAGACGAACGGGACCACAGACCTCTCCTGGCTGCTGCTGGACGACTTCCGGAGCGACATCATGCGCCTCCCCCACCGCCAGTCGTTTCGCCTCGAGGCGGTGGAGATCGACGCATGGATTGCGTCATGGCTGGGGAGTCCACGCGGGAAGGAGCGGCTCGACCGCGCGCTCAAGGGGAGGCGGTCATCGCTGGAGCACGAGGAGCGGCTGCGCGCCCTGGCCCGTGAGTACGGCCACACCGAGAAGGCGACGCGCCCGGTCTCTGAGATCGGGCACGACCTCGCCGAGGCCCTGCAGCGGGGGGATGAGGTGGCCGTTGCCGCCTATTGGCGCGAACTGTCCACCCCTCCCGACGCCGGAGATGTCGCCCCCTTGGTCCGTCTATGAGAGGGTGAGGCCGGCAGCCGCGCAAGCGGCTGCCGGTACTCCGGCCGCTCCCCTCCCCTTACACACCGCTGCTGAACGTGCCGATCACGTCGGTCACGCTCGCCTCCACGTCCATCCCGTACGCCGCTAGCCAGGCGTCCCCGAACGCATCTGCGGCGACTGCTGTGTTCCCATCCTCCAGCGCGTCGAACGCCTCGATCAGGCTCTCTCCCGACAGATGCACCGGTGGGATGTTGCGCGGCCGCGCGCGCTCCTCATTGTAAACGAGCACCATCACCCGGCAGCCGTCCACGTCCAGCCCGTTGTCCATCACCTGCTGCCGGACCTGCTGGACGTTCACCCGCCGCTGCTCCGCTGTAGCGATGCCCCGCACGCTGATCTTGAGTCCCGGCGTCGACCGCGCGATATTGCGCGCCTCCCCCTGCCCGCCCTCTTTCTGCCACCGCTGCACGGTCCTGACGCTCACCCCCAGCTGGCCGGCCAGTTCCTTGTTGCCCTCGGCGACCTCCTTGCGCCCCTCGCCGCCTCCGAGTTGGCGTACCAGGGTGCGGATCGCCGCCGGCGTCAGGTCTACCTCCACCGCCGCCACACGCGCCTCGTAGGACCGTGCCAGGTCGCCCGCCAGGTCCGCCATGCTACGGCGTCCCCCGCGCGGCCTTGGCGTCGCGGACCAGGCGCAGCAGCGTCCCCACCCCGCCCCCGCGCGTCCCGTCGAACGCCGGCAGCAACCGCTCCAATGGCAGCGCCGCGTCCTGCACCTTGAAGTGCCCTAAACCGGCGCCCAGGGTGACCGACGGCGGGCAGGCCGCGACCGGACCGGGCTCGTCGGAGACCAGGTACACGCAGTCCTTATGCACGGCGACGGGCGTGTAGCCGGCCAGGTCCATCTTATGCAGGGCACGCGACAGGTTGGCGTTGGCCTGCGCCAAAATCGCGTGCCGCCAGTCGGGGCGGTACAACGGGCTCCGCTTGTCCTTGTTCCACGCGCTGTTAAACGAGCTAATGGTCAGGCTGTAGGTGTACTTGAGCGCGCCCAAGGCCAGCCGTCCTGCCGGCGTCGTGTCCGCTTGCAGCGCCGTTCGCGCCGTCCGCAGGCGCTCGTACCACGTCTCCATGGCCCGCCCGTGCCGTGTCCAGACATAGGCCTCACTGATCGACACGGCCTGGCCGCGCTCGACGGCCCAGGCCACCGTCGGCGTGCAGGCCCACGTCTCCGGGGCGCCGGCGATGCGCGCCAGCCAGTAGCCCGGCAGCCGCTTGTCGAACGGCAGCTTGCCGCCCGGGTCGCGCCGCTCCTCGATGCCGGACAGACCTAGCTCGACGACGCCGGCGGCGCTCAACCACTGCGCGTTCTTGTCGTAGCTGTGCAGGTACCGCCGCGTGCGCTCGTCGGGAGAGAGCGTGCGCAGCCAGCTCACCTCCTTGACCGTGTCGGCCTCCAGCGCCGGCGGCGGCCACACGTCCGCGAACTCGCGCTGGCTGCCGGCCCCGCGCTTGCCCAACTCCTGCAGCAGGTCGAGCCCCGTGCGGCCGGGCGAACTGTAGTAGGGCACGCCCACCGCTGTTGCGTAGGCCAGCAGCCCCGCCAGCAGCGTCGCCCCGTCGGTCTCCCGGCCCCACACCCCATGCTCGTCGTACAGGGGGAAGGAGAAGGACACGCCCGAGCCCGCCTCGCCTTTCCTGCGCAGGGCCAGCCAGGCACCGAGCGCGTCGGGGAACGCGTGCAACTCGGCCAGGCCGTCGCTCACGAAGGGGTGGCGCACCTCGCGGAAGCGTCCGGTGACGTTGAGCGTCGCGGGTAGCCCGGCCGCGCGCACCCAGGCGTCGGTCAGCCAGAGTTGGGACAGATTGTGCCGCCGCGCGCCCTTATACAGGTCGCCGACGTGCCGGATCGCTCCCGCGATGGGGACAAGCGGCCGCGCGGGCAGATGCAAGCCGTCCGCGTCGAGCACGCCGATCGCTGCGTTGATCACCGCCGTCATGCCGTCACCTCCGGGCCGCTGATGGATACCCGTTCGCTCGTCGCCCCTCGCGCGGGAGGGGTGTATGTTTAGCATACACCCCTTAGTCTCAGGGTGTATGCTAAACATACACCCTTTATAGCAACGAGGAGGACAAGATGCCCGCAACAGACCCGGAACGGCGCAAGCAGACAACGGACCTCTCCCCGGCGGACAGCGCGGCCGCGCCGGCGTCGGGGACAGCCGTCCTGGTGCCTACCGAACAGCGCCTGGTCACGATCGTCGACGACGAGGAGATCCCGGCCGCGCTCATCGCGGGGCAGGACATCTATCTCCCTATCCGCCCGCTGTGCCACACCCTTGGCATCGCCTCGCAGATGCAGATCACGCGCATCAAGGCGGACGAGGTAATGGCCGAGAACTTGCGGCGCGTCCGCCTCGCCACGCCCGGCGGGCCGCAGACGGTGCAGGCGCTGCACATCGAGAGCGTGCCCCTGTGGTTGGGGACGCTGGAGCCCAGCCGGGTTAAACCCGACCTGCGCCCGCGGCTGATCGCGTATAAGCGGTGGATGCAGCGGCGCGTGTACGAGGCCTTCGCCGCCGAGATCGGCTGGGGACGCCCCGGCCCGCTGGCGCCCGCGCCGCCGACCGCTGCGGCGCCTGCCTCCCTCGAGTACATCGAGCAGATGGCCCTGGCGATCGCCCACATGGCCCACCAGCAGCGCACGTTCGAGCGGGACCTGACCGACGTGCGCGACCACGTGGAGGTCCTCGACGGCCGCGTGGACCGCGCCGCCGTCGTCGTGGGCGGCCTGCTGCGCGACGTGAAGGCGCTGCAAGAGGTGCTCACGCCCGGCAACACGATCGCTGCGGCGCAGGCCGCCGAGATCTCGCAGCACATCAAGGCCCTGGCCGAGGCCCTGACGCGTCGGGACCCCGCAAAGAACCACTACCAGGGCCTGTTCGGTGAACTCTATCGCCGCTTTCGCGTGCCCTCGTATCGCGAGATCACCACGGACCAGTTCCCCGCAGTCATGGAGTGGCTGCGCGACTTCCAGCGGACGCTGGACGAGGGGGGCGCGGCCCCCTCGTAGGCGACTGTTGTCGGGGGCCGAAGGAGGCGGGTGGCGCCGTTCGCGGACGCGCCCCAGGGCGTCGGTCGTCCGCATCCGACGCCGCGCCCACGCCATGGCGGGGAGCAGCACCGCCACGGCAGACAGGGATGCCCGCACACTGTCGGCGTCGAGCGTGGCGGCGACGGTCGGGCTTACGGCGTCCATGGCGTCACCGCTCCCTCCTCGACCTCGACGATCGTGCGGAAGATCGGGTACGCCTGCCGCCACAGGACGCTGTTGCCGAGGGCATGGAGCATCTTGGGGCGCCCTTTCACGCTGGTCGTCAGGCGCGGGGGCTCGTACGCGCGTTGCGCCTCGCCGGGAGGGGCGGGCCAGCCGGGAAATCGAACCAATCCGGCGGCAGGCCCATCAGCAGGCAGACCCACGCCGGGTTGAGCTGCCCTTTCTGCCGTGGCGTTGTCCGGATCGCCGTGGCGTTCAGGTCTGGGCTCCGTCGGCGAGCCTCCGCCGCGCTCCCCCCGTAGCGGCCATCGCGCGCTTTGGGCGTCGGCCAGAGGTCCCGCCGCTCCCGCTCCTGCGGGTGCTCCTGGGTCACCTGCACATGCAACGGATCGGCGAAGGGTGTCTGGCCCCGCGCCAGGCGGTCCCGCTGCCTCCTGGCCCACACCTCCGGCCGGATCGTGCCCCGCCCGCCCGTCCACGAGGCCGTCGGCGTCGCCCACAGCCCGCGTGGCGCGGCGCGCGATGATGAAGACCCTCTCGCGCTGGTGCGGGGCGCCCACATCTGCGGCGCCCCATTGGTCGTAGCCGACACGATAGCCGAGCGTGGCCAGGGTTGCGAGTAGGGCTCCGAACTCCCGTCGAGCGCCAACTGTGCGTAGCCCGAGCGGATTCTCGAAGCAGACCCATCGCGGTTCAAGGTCGCTAACAACTCCCAGGACCTCGGGCCAGAGCCAGCGGTCTCCTTGGGCTCCACGCCGGCGACCAGCGTGACTAACGTCTTGACACGGCGGACCAGCGACGAGGACATCAATGGGTCCAACGCCATCCCGGCGCAGTCGGTCTCGGGTAACATCGCGTACATCGTGGTAGATCATCCTTTCAGGGAAATGATGGGCCAGCGCCTGTCTGCACCACGGGTCGATCTCACACAGGGCCGCGATCTCCATGCCCGCGGCCTCGGCCGCGAGCCCCAGGCCGTCGACGGCGCCACTGCAGAGCGACAACACGCGCAGCGGACCGGTCATGGCGTCCTCCTCTCAGCCGCGCGCTCCCGCGCCCGGCGCTCCTTGCGGGGGCAGCGGCAGGGCACCGCGTGGCACTGGGCGCACCGCTCGATGGTGACGCGCGTCGTGGGCGCCGGTGAGGCCCTGGGCGAGGCCCTGGGCGGCGCGGCCAGCGGCGCGGGCGGCCGCGCCTCATCCGCGTCCGTCGCGTCCGTCGCCAGGGGCGCCTCCCGGACCTCGAACGCCACGCGCACGCCTGGCGCGACGCGCGCGAGCGCCCGCTCGATCGGCCCGCGCAGGCGACGGTCGAGCCACTGCTGATCGAAGCTGTCTGGCACACCGACGCGCAGCAGATCGCCCTCCCGCCCGAGCACTGTGGTGGGCTCCAGCCAGCGCTTGTAGTTCTCGGGCGTCATCTCGCCGCGTAGTTCGTTCAGGGCGTCCCGCCAGGCCGGCTCCATGTCCGCCGGCGGCAGCGCGATCTCCACCGCCTCCACCGCCTCGACGGGCCGCGCGCTCAGGGCCGGCAGCCCCTCGGCGTCCCTGATCTTGGCGACCTCGACGCGGATGATCTTGATGGTCAAGGTGCGCTGATGGTGCCAGGCACACCACTCCGCGCCGCCCCGGATCGCCTCCAACACGGTGTCCTCGCCCACGGCGGCGAGCAGGGTGCGCACGCCGAGCCGGACCTGACGGTTGGGCTCGGTGCACATCAACTCGCGGTAGAGCGCCCGCCAGCGGCCGTCGTCCGCGGGGCGTGGTTGCGTGATGACCAGCAGCGGCGCGGTTGCCCCGTGCACGGCGGACCGCTTGCGCTGCTCGGGCGTCCCGACGTGATACGTGTTGACCCGGCCTGTGTGCGGCACGATCCGCACGTGGCCGGCGGTCTCCAACTCCCGCACGTAGTCGTACACCGCGCGCACCGTGACCCCGAGGCGCGCCCCGATCGCGGCGTTACTGATGACCCACCAGCCGCTCCCCCCCGCGCCCCGGCACAGCACGACATAGGCTCTTTTGGCGCCCTCGCTCAGTGCGGGGTCGTCCAGGACGCCGTGCACCAGCGTGGTGAACTGCACGCCGTCCTCGTCGCGGACGGGCCGCACGTGGAGCTGGTAGACGTTGGGGTGCGCCTTGCCCCCACGCGTGACCGTGACCGTCCCGCCGCCCCGCAGCGCGCGGGTGCGCCGCTTGATCGTGCGCACTGAGACCCCCAGGCGCCCGGACAACTCCTCCTGAGACGGGTGGCAGCTCTCGTCGTCCCAGGCGTAGCTCATCAGGAGGATGTGCGCCAGGCGCTCGTTGTCGAGCGGCCGCGCGTCGATGAAGGCGTTGGCCACCTGGACCCAGCCGTCGCGCGGGACCGGAATGGCGGGCCGCTCTCCCGTGGCTGTCGTGGCCGTCGTGCGCGCGCTCACCAGGCGCTCCCCGTCCGCAGGGACCGCAGCCGCCAGTAGCGGTACTCGGCTAACTCGCGGGGGGAGGCCATGACCTGGCCACGCCGGCGTCGCTCGTCGCACCGTGCCTGCAGACGCTCGTCGTCGACGCGGCCGGTCAGGGCAGCGCGCGCGCGTCGAAGGAGATCGGCGAGAGCCTCGTCGTGGACCAGGGCGGCGGCGATCCGCGCGCGGCTGTGCAGGATCGTGCTGTGATCGCGCCCCCCCAGGGCCGTCGCTGCGGCCCCGCACGTGAGGTGACAATCCTCCATCAACAGGTAGGCGCACACATGCCGCGCCTGGGCAACGTCGGGCGTCCGTCCCTTGGCGAGGATCGCCGCAGGGGTCACATCGACCACGGGGTAGTAGCTGGCGTTGTAGGCGCGCGCCACGGCGGCGAGGACGCGCCCGACGTCGATCGAACCGGAACGCGCCCCGGCGACGATGGCAGGGGGCGCGGGAGAAGCGGGAGGAATGCTGGGACCACTAGACCCAGCGGGGTATTGACAGGCAGGCGCGCAGACGTTATGCTCCCTGTAGAGCATATGACCTCCTAGCGGTCCTACAGGTGGGGTTGGCACCCCGGTCGTAGGACCTTGGTTATCGGCTCTGGTGATTCGGCGGCGAAACCTGTACACCAGAACCGGATGGATATAAAGACGAGTCAGGCGGGCAAGGGGCTCACCGGGTGGCACCGGTGGGCCTCTTGCTTTTGGTGCTGCGCTTAGGCAGCCGGTGTTGCTGAGTCTCTGTGCACCTCTTGCGTTGTCCCTTGTGAGTCTTGCCGGATCACCGTGACTTCTCCGCTGGCGATGGCAGCCAGTAATGCCGCTGCACTCCCCCGCCCAGATAGTGGACCTGTGCGTGAGATATAGCCGAGTTGGTACGCGACGTCGTTCAGGCCAGCCTTGATAGCTCGCGCGGCGTCCGGCTTCAAGCCGGCGAAGTGGAAGGTTACGGCCGCGCCCGTGGGTTCCTTGTCCGTCTGTGTCATCATGTACGCTACCATCGCTTACTCCACCAACTCTGTCCCGTAGCATAACTCTAACTATTAAGTTCGTCAAGTTTTTGCTCCTGTAAGCCCCACGCGGCGCATAGTCGCTCACAGGAGGTTCCTCCCGTCGGTAGCCTGGCCGCTCGTCGGCGACATCCCCGCCCGCGTCCGGCCCGGTGCGCAGGCGATCAGGCGAGGCGTCCGCATGCAACGCCACGCCGGCGCGTCGAGGTCGAGCGCCCCTACCCGCACGCGCTCACCGCGCTCGATGGGTAGGGGGAGCGTGACCAGGATACGCCCGGCCGCGTCCGCGCGCGCGACCTCGACGTGGTGGTACAGGGTGAGCGAGTGACCTACTCCCCGCCCCGTGCCGTAGGTGTAAGACATCACATTCGCTGAGCCGAACCGCACGATCATTGAGCCGAAACTGCACAGTCGTTGAGCCATCCGCACGCTGTCCGCCCGGACGCCCTTTTTCATACCTGAAAACGCCTATGCACCGCCGTCTCCCTCCCTTTCTCGCGCCATGACTGTCTCGTGGATGGCTCATTTAATGTGCAGTTTCTGCTCGATGGCTCATTTATTGTGCGGTTTCGGCTCACTGATCGTGCGGTTTTTTGCCTGCCTCAGCTGTGCTTTTGGCTCAGTGAATGTGATGTCTTACAGTCGCTCACGCCTGGGATCGGCGCACCACCTGTGGGATCTTACACCGGCTAGTGGACCTCCTCGAGGCTCCCCTGACTGCTCTATCCACTCTTAAGTGGCGTCCCTCATGCGATGACTTACAACAGCGCGCGGTATGCGCTTAGATAGATGTACACTATGGCACATGCTACGCTTATAGTCTGGTGAGATTGACCGAGGGAGGGAATGGTATGTCTGCTGCGATCGCACGCCCGGTAGTCTACACGCCGGACAACGAGCCGTACCTGGGACGCGCCTCGGTGTTTCACCTCGACACGCTCATCCATACCTGCTTGAGGCTCAATGCGGATGTCGCGCCCCTGACCTACCAGGGGAGCAAGACCATTTTCCAAGAGGCGGCCTGTCACCTCATCCCCCAGAGCATCAGCATTACCTTGTCCATTCGAGAACTGGTACGCCAGGGGTATCTCTTCGGCGCTCTAGTGCTCGTACGCCCTCTCGCCGAACGGACGGTCATCCTGTACTACCTCCATAAGTACCCCGCCAAAGTAGACCTGTGGGCACGCGGGTGGCCGCATACGGAGGCTCCCAGCCTTGCCACCATGAGCGATCAACTCGGCAAGGGCGATGCGCGCTGGCAAAACCTGGGAGCAACGATCACCCGGCCTCTCAACAGCATCACCCATGGGAAACCTGACAGCGCCCAGTGGAGCCTCATCGATCTTGGTGAGGGCAACGTTGCCCACGGCGTCTCAAAGCTCCTCGATCACCCACCCCTGTGTGACAAAGTCTGCGACGACACAGCGTCGTGGCTGCTCATGATCTACATCATGATGGACATTGTCTTCTCACGCCCTGATGCGCCTACAGGTGCGAGCACTGCCCCAGAGCTATCCCGGCACAGCCACAAACAACCGCAGTAGTCCGTTCGTCAGACAGAGTGGCATGGAACGCAGTGTAGTCGGCGCGATTGTCCATAAACTGCTCCGGATGGCGATGTCCTGCTCTCAGACATCACATGACGTGATGGCAGCGACATCGGGACCGCTTGGTGCGCTCGCGAGGGGGAGCCCCAGCCCCGACCCGTTGCGCAACCGCCGCCATCCCGCCACGAGTGCAGCATGTACGTCCGCGATCTCCCGCTCGTGCAGCCGCGGCTCCCCGTCCCCGCTCACCACCGCCTGCGCCCCGCCCCACAGGCGTCTGAGGAGCGCCGCCGTCCCCACCTCCCGCACTGGAGGGTCCGCCGCCCGCCCCCGCTCCTCCGGCGCATACAAGCCCTCCCCACACCCCGTCGCCCGCCACACCAGCGCGCTCAGCTCCCTCCCGTCCACCTCCTCCGCGATCGAGCGCGTCCCCATCGCCGCAATGGCCGCGCCACACCGCTCACACCCGTCTCGTCCCGCCGCCAGCCGCAGCGGCTCCGCGCACCCCGCACACCGCTCCCGCAGCAGGACCTCATGCCGCGCGCACGCCGTCACATGATGCAACCACCACGGCAGCAGGATCACCGCCCGCTCCCCCCAGCACGCCGGGCACACCGCTGCCGCCTCCCGCGTGTTCCCCTGCGCCCCGATGTCCGGCCACAGGGGGATCGGCAGCACCGCCGGCAGCACCGGCCGTGGCGCCCGCTGCGCCACCCCATACCACGGCGCGAACCGGTGCAGCGTCAGCCCGATCAGCTCCGCCCGCCCCAGCCCCGTCAACGCCTCCAAGGTCTCGAAGTCCTCCACCCGCCGCAGCACCTCCGCCCGCTCCGGGTGCCGCCGCAGCAGGCCTCCCAACCACGTCCGCTCCCGGTAATGATTCGCCTCCCCCAGCCGCTGCAGCAGACTCCCCAGG
>JAABUQ010011064.1_pt1 | contig 11644 bp, 7 predicted proteins | sample 5560001 | NCBI WGS metagenome assembly JAABUQ01 (sample SAMN10711888, study PRJNA513371) | rock metagenome | isolation source: Antarctica rocks | place: Antarctica: Victoria Land, Finger Mt nord | collected 2015-12-18
CTTCGGACGACCCCGACGCCCGGCGGATTCGGGGCGAAGCTCGGGCGGGTCATCGTCTATAATAGGTCGGTCCGGGATCGCGGTCGCCCCTCTCGACGGACACTCATGGCACGCTCGCGCTACATCGTCGGCATCGATCTGGGCACCACCAACTGCGCGGTGGCCTATGTGGACACCAAGGGTCGAGAGCGGCCGACGGCCGACGTCCGGGCGTTCGAGGTCGCGCAGCTGGTCGCGGCGGGCGAATCCGCCCCCCGGGCCATGCTCCCCTCGTTCCTCTACCTGCCCGGCCTGCACGAGCTTCCCGAAGGGGCGACGCGGGTTCCTTGGCGGGGGGATGGCGACCGGATCGTCGGGGAGTTCGCCCGGGTCCAGGGGGCGAGGGTTCCCGGCCACCTCGTCGCCAGCGCCAAGAGTTGGCTCTGCCACCCCGGGGTCGACCGCGAGGCGGCGATCCTCCCCTGGGGGGCGCCCGCCGAGGCCCGCAAGGTCTCGCCCGTCGAGGCCACGGCCGACTACCTGGCCCACGTCCGCGACGCCTGGAACGACCGCTTCGCGAAGGAGGACGCGAACCACCGGCTCGAACGGCAGGAGGTCATCTTGACCGTCCCCGCCTCGTTCGACGAGGCCGCCCGAGAGCTGACCGTGGCGGCGGCCAAAGCCGCCGGGATCGACCGGCCGGTCCTCCTCGAGGAACCGCAGGCCGCGTTCTATTGCTGGATCCTGACCCATCAAGATGTCTGGCAACGCGAGGTCCGGGCCGGCGAGCTGATCCTGGTCTGCGACATCGGCGGCGGGACGACCGACTTCAGCCTGATTACCGTCGTCGAGACGCCCGAAGGGCCCGGCTTCCGCCGGGTCGCGGTGGGCGACCACCTGATGCTCGGCGGCGACAACATCGACCTCGCCCTGGCCCACCGGGTCGAGAAGAAGTTGGGCTCCGCCCGGCTCGACTCCGAGCAGTGGAGCGCCCTCCGCTACTCCTGCCGGACGGCCAAGGAGAAGCTCCTGTCCGACCTCCCCGCCGACCGCTGGCCGGTGACGATCGCGGGCCGAGGCTCGCGGATCATCGGCGGGAGCCTCCAGTCCGAGCTGACCCGGGACGAGGTCCTCGACGTCGTCCTCGGCGGCTTCTTCCCCCTCTCGACGGCCGGCGAAGACCCGATCAAAGCGGGCCGGTCCGGCCTCCAGGAGTTCGGCCTCCCCTTCGTCTCCGACCCGGCGATCTCCCGCCACCTGGCGGCCTTCCTCCGCCGCCACAAGGGGGAGGTCGCCGGCCAAGGGGGGCCCGCCGAGATCCCGGCCCGGCCCGACGCCATCCTCTTCAACGGCGGGGCCCTGACCCCGACCTTGCTCCGCGACCGGGTGGTCGAGGTGATCCGGTCCTGGTTCGCGGGCGAGGATGAGGGGAAATACGCCCCGAGGGTGCTGGCCAACGCCTCGCTCGACCTGGCCGTCGCCCACGGCGCGGCGTATTACGGCGTGGTCCGGCGCGGGGGCGGGATCCGGATCGGCGGCGGCACGGCCCGGTCGTTCTACGTCGGCTTCCAGGGGGGGTCGGCCGGCAAGCCCTGGCTCTGCGTGGTCCCCCGGGATGCCCAGGAAGGAGACGAGATCACGATCGACCGCCACGACTTCGACCTCCTGATGGGCCAGGCGGTGGCCTTCCCCCTGGCCTCCAGCTCGGTCCGGCCCCAGGACGCCCCCGGCGACCTCGTCGCCCTCGACCCCGACTCGATCCGCGAGCTTCCCCCGCTCGTCGGCCTGATGCGGGTCGGCCGCAAGGCCAAGGCCGAGCGGGTTCCCGTCCGCCTGGCGGCCGGCGTGACCGAGGTCGGCACGGTCGAGCTCTGGTGCCAATCCCGGCTCGACGACCGCCGCTGGCGGCTCCAGATCCAGCTCCGGGGGACCTCGGGGGTGGCCGGTCCCCCATCGCCCGTCGCCGGTGGGGAGGCCGACGCCACGGTGATCGAGCAGTCCGAGGTCGACGCCGCGATCGAGGCAATCCGCTCGGCCTTCGCCGCGCCGGGCGGGACCGAGGAAGGGGGGCCGGCCCGCTTGATCAAGCGGCTCGAAGAGGTCTTGGACGCCCCTCGCGAGAGCTGGCCGCCGTCGGCCTTGCGGGCGATGTGGGGGCCGATCCGGGACGCGGCCGAGGCCCGCCTGAAGGGTCCGAGACACGAGTCGCGCTGGTTCAACCTGGCCGGCTTCTGCCTCCGCCCCGGCCTGGGCTATCCGATGGACGAGGCCCGGATCAAGGCCCTCTGGCCGGCCTTCCACCAGGGGGTGAAGTTCGCCAAGGACACCCAGTGCTGGTCCGACTGGTGGGTCCTCTGGCGGAGGGTCGCCGCCGGCCTGAACCGGGCCCACCACGAGGAGATCCATCGCCGGATCGCCCCCCTGATCCTCCCGTCGAAGGGGGCCCAGGCCAAGAAGTTGGCCCGGCCCAAGCCCGAGGCCCACGAGCTGGCCGAGATCTGGCGGTGCGCCGGGTCGTTGGAGCGGCTCGGATCGAACCTCAAGGAGCCGATGGGCGACGCCCTGGCCCACGAGCTGGGCCGGCCGAACGTGCCGACGTATGCCCTCTGGTCCCTGGGCCGGATCGGGGCGCGAGTCCCCCTCTACGGCCCGGCGAACACCGTGGTCCCGCCCGAGAAGGCGTCCCGCTGGGCCCGGGTCCTGCTCGACCGGGCCTTCGCCGAGGGTCGCGAGGCGGCCGACGCGACCTTCGCGCTGGGCCAGCTCGCCCGGATCTCCGGCGACCGGGCCCGCGACCTCGACGAGCCGCTCCGGGCCGAGGTCATCGCCCGGATGGAAGCCCTGGGGGCCGACGAGGGCGCCATCCGCCCCGTCCGCGAGTTCGCCGAGATCGAGGCCAACCAGCAAGGTCAGGCCCTCGGCGACGCCCTGCCCACCGGGCTCCGGCTGATCGCCCCCTCGGAGTGATCCCGGGCGACGGGCCGAGGCCGGCCGTGCCGCTGGACGTACGACCGCAGGCCGACCACGACCCAGGCCACCGCGGCCACCACCAACACCAGCAGCAGTATCCCCGCGGCCAGCTTGCGCTTCGGGCTCATCGGACGTCCTCCCGGGGCCTCGAAGTCTGGTCGCGCCCCCGAGGGCGCGTTAAGATGCCGCGCAGGGCCGGCAGCCGGTGCGGGCCCCCGGATCGAGGGGCGAGAACCATCGGGCCATGGATAATTCCCTGATCTGCACCACGAAGCAAGCCGACCCGTTCGGCGAGCTGAAAATCTTCGCGGGGCGGGCCAGCCGAGTCCTGGCGGAGGCGATCTGTGCCCACCTGGAGATCGACCTGGCCCGCTCGGAGACCAAGATCTTCAGCGAGGGGAACGTCTTCGTCCGGGTCCTCGAGAACGTCCGGGGCCGCGACGTCTTCATCATCCAGGGGACCGAGCAGCCGGTGAACGACAACTTCATGGAGTTGTTGTTCTGGATCGACGCCTTCAAGCGCGCCAGCGCCACCCAGGTCACGGCCGTGATCCCCTTCTTCTCCTACGCCAAGGGGGACAAGAAGGACGAGCCCCGCGTCTCGATCCGGGCCCGGGTCTGCGCCGACGCCCTGGAGGCGGCCGGGGTCGATCGGGTCCTGATGATGGACCTTCACAGCGCCCAGATCCAGGGGTTCTTCAAGGTCCCGGTCGACCACCTGATGGCCATGCCGGTCCTGGCCGACTATTTCCGCAAGAAGCAGATCCCCGACCTCGTCGTCGCCTCGCCCGACGTGGGCAACTCCAAGCAGGCGTCCAAGTTCGCCCAGGCGATGCGGGCCGGCTCGCCGGTGATCGGCAACAAGGTCCGGACCGACCACGACGAGCGGGCCCAGGTGCTCGACATCATCGGCAACGTCGAGGGCAAGAACGTCCTGATCGTCGACGACTTCACGATCTCCGGCGGCACCCTGATCGAGATGGCCCACGCCTGCAAGGAGCACGGCGGCCGCGACATCTACGCCTGCGTCTCCCACGGGATCCTGGCCAAAGGCTCGGCCGAGCGGATCGCCGACAGCCCAATCAAGGAGCTGGTCCTCACCGACACCATCGGCAACCGCGCCGAACCCCTGCCGCCGAACTGCCGGCAAGTCAGCGTGGCCGGCCTCTTCGCCGAGGCGATCCTCTCGATCCACCGCCGCGAGAGCGTCAGCCGCCTCTTCAACATGTGACCGGGCGGCCGAAAGATTCCGGCCGGGCCCGGGATCCGGTCGATCTCTCCGAGTGATCGGCCTTCGGTCGGGATCGGCGCGCAAGCCATCTCGACCTTGCCGTGGCGGTCCCGGCGTTGTATCATCGGTGGACAAAACGTCAGACGCGGCGGATCATCTCGGGCGGTCGAAGGAGCGCGAAGTTGATCACGCTGATCCGGGGGGTCCTGCGGTCGGTCGGGGATGAGGAGCTGATCCTGGCGGTCGAGCCGTTCGAGCTCGAGGTCCTGATCCCGGAATCGGCCCGCCGGGTCCTCCAGCAGAAGGTCGGCGAGATGGTCGGCCTGCACACCTTGTTCTACATCGAGGGGAACCAGATGGGCGGGCGGATGACCCCCCGCCTGGTCGGGTTCCAGTCGGCGATCGACCGCGAGTTCTTCGAAATCTTCTGCTCCGTCGACGGCGTGGGCGTCCGCAAGGCCCTGCGGGCGATGGTCCAGCCGACCCGGGAACTGGCCCGGACGATCCAGGACCAGAACGTCAAGTTCCTGGCCACCAGCCCCGGGATCGGCGAGGCCATCGCCGAGCGGATCGTCGCCAAGCTCCGCCGCAAGGTCGGCAAGTTCGCCCTGATCGTCGGGCCCGAGGGCGAGGCCCAGCCTTCGGCCGCGTCCGCCAACGGCAAGCCCGACAACGCCGAGCCCGACGTGATCCGCGACACCTTCGCCGCCCTCCTCTCCGTCGGCCACAACGAGAGCCAGGCCCGCCAGGCGATCGACCGCGTCCTCGCCGGCAAGAAGAAGTTCAAGAGCGTCGCCGACATGATCGACGCCATCTACGTCCAGCAGAAGCCCGAGCCTTGAGCGAAGGATCCACCGGGCCGGCCCCGCCGACCCCCCAAGACGGAGCATCCCGGCCATGCGAGAGGTGAAGATCCAGGGAGACCCGAACCGCGACGACGACGCCAATCGCCCGAGGCGCGTGGACGAGGAGAAGAGGCCCGCCGAAGCGGGCGACGAGAAGCTCAGGCCGCAAAAGCTCTCCGAGGTCGTCGGCCAGCGCGCCGTGGCCGAGCGGCTGGCGGTGGCCCTGGCGGCCTCCAAGAAGCGGAACGAGCCCTTGCCCCACATCCTCTTCGATGGCCCGCCCGGCCTGGGCAAGACGACCTTCGCGACGGTCTTGCACAACGAGCTCGGCGTCGAGCTGAACATGACCAGCGGCCCGGCGCTCGACAAGAAGATGGACGTGATGCCCTATCTGACCAACGCGGTCGAAGGGTCGATCCTCTTCATCGACGAGATCCACCGCCTGCCCAAGACCGTCGAGGAGTTCATCTACCCGGTCATGGAAGACTTCCGGGTCGACGTCGTCCTCGGCGAGGGGATGTCGGCCCGGACGATCAACCTGCCGCTCAAGAAGTTCACCATCATTGGCGCCACGACCCGGAGCGGGATGCTCTCCGGGCCGCTCCGCGACCGCTTCCACATGCACGAGCACCTCGAATTCTACGACGTCGACGACCTTGCCCAGATCGTCCGGGTCAACGCCTCGAAGCTCCGGACCACCATCACGCCCGACGCCGCGATGGAGCTAGCCCGGCGGAGCCGGGGGACCCCTCGGCTCGCCAACGCCCGGCTCCGCTGGGTCCGCGACTACGCCACCGCCCGGGCCGACGGCCTGATCGACCTGGCCATCGCCCGGGACGCCCTGGCGATGCAGGATATCGACGTGGTCGGGCTCGACCGCCAGGACCGCCGCTACCTCGAGACCCTGATCCGCGTCTTCCGGGGCGGGCCCACCGGCGCCGAGGCCCTGGCCGCGACCATGAGCGTCTCGTCCGACACCCTCGAAGAAGAGGTCGAGCCCTACCTCCTCCGCCGCGAGTTCATCATCCGGACCTCGCGAGGCCGCAAGGCCACCCACCTGGCCTATCGCCATCTCGGCCTGGCCGAACCCGAGGCCGAAGGGCCCGACTTCAACCTGCTCGATCAACGTCGCCTGTTCTGATCGGCCGGCCTTGGGCGAAGGTCGCGCCGGGGGAAGCGTCGCGAACGCGGCGGGGACGGCGAGCCGATCCGTCCATCAGCATAGCCGTCATGGATCCCATCGCCGCCCCCGGCGGGTACCACTTCACGCCATGATCGAAGCATGCGGGGTTGGTGCTCCCCCGGTCGGTCAGCCCACCCGGCGTCTTCGCCCGGGAACGCCCAGCCCGCCTCGGGCGGGCCTACCTGGGGGTCGGGATTTCTCCGCGTGAAATGGGCCTACTTCGCCGAGGATCCCCACCTTGAAGCGGCGGGGGGATCGTTTATTCAATTGTCATCAAAGCTTAACTTGCAACCTCTTCGATGTGTGCTAATCTGCGCCCCGCCGCCTCGATCGTCGACGCGGCGCCGCTAGACGGACACTCGGAAAGAGGCTTCTTTGATGACGCGACGTGTTCTGCATCTTGCCATCGCGGGGACCTTGGCCGCGATGGCGATGGCGCCCATCCAGGCCCGTGCCGACTTCGAGCTGATCTACGAGCCCACCCCGAACAACGGGGCCGCCGCCGCCCCCGGCACCTTCGTCTATTCGGCCGCCTTCAACACCCAGTTGGACGCCGGCACCGGCCAGCCGGCCGAGACCCTCACCAGCGGCTCGTTCGTCACGCTCTACGACGTCCCCGGGTTGATCAACTTCGCGCTCGATCCGGCGTTCGCCTCGCGGTTCACCCTGACCTCGCAGTCCACGGGGATGACCCCCTCCGGTATTGCTCCGCCCGATTCGTCGGCCCCCAACCTCACCCTCGTGTACAACGGGCCGACGCTCTCGACGACCACCTTTTTCACCAACGTCTTCTCGCTGACCTCGCAGTTCACCGGCACGGCCCCCGGCGCCGGCTACTTCAGCGGCCAGGATACCAAGGGCACCGGCCCCTCGGCCGGTTCGTCGATCGGGTCGATCGGGCGGATCACCCAGCCGGCGGCCGCCACCCCCGAGCCGGCCTCGCTGGTCATGCTGGCCATCGGCCTCGTCGGCGTCGGTGCCACCTACCGCTCGCGCCGCCGGGCCTAAGCCCACAGGCGTCGGTGGGACCTCGAGAAACGAATCCGAGCGGGCCCGGGTCGCGGAACGATGCGACCCGGGCCATTGCGTCGATTGAGGGAGCTGCCGTGCAAAGCCGTTATCGATCCGAGCGGGCGAATTTCACCTGATTACCGCGAATGGCGCCGAGGCCCTCTCGGCGACCCGGGGAAATTGTTGAACTGCACCGCCGGCTTCGCGTATCATGACTGAGTCGATTGAGCCCGCTCGGCCCCGCCCCGTGGTCCCCGGCCCCTCCATCACGGTGACTTGATGATCTGTGATCCTTCGCCGATCGCGCTTCGGACGGTCGCCCTGTCGCTTTGCCTCGCCGCTACAACCTTCGCGGGCGACAAGGCCAGCTCGCAATCGACGGCCGCTCAGCTCCAGTTCTTCGAGTCGCAGGTCCGCCCGATCCTGGTCGAGAGCTGCCAGGGTTGCCACGGATCGGCGAAGATCAAGGCGGGGTTGAGGCTCGATTCGAGGTCGGCGACGATCGCCGGGGGCGAGTCGGGGCCGGCGGTGGTCGCGGGCAAGCCGGCGGAAAGCCTGCTGGTCGAGCGGATCGCCTCGGGCGACATGCCCCCGAAGGGGAAGCTCCCCCAGAGGCAGGTCGAGGCCCTGACCCGGTGGGTCGAGATGGGGGCGCCCTGGCCCGGCGGCGAGACACCCGCCGAGGCGGCCTCCGAGGTCGTCGCCTCCAACATCCGCAAGCCCGGTTACCAGGTCACCGACGCCGACCGGGCCCACTGGTCGTTCCGTCCCCTGAAGCGGCCGGAGTCGCCCAACCTCGCCGGCTCGGCCATGCCCGACCACCCGATCGACCGCTTCCTCGCCCCGGGCCTGGCCGCCAAGGGGTTGAAGCCGAATCCCCGGGCTTCGAAAGCCGAGTTGATCCGCCGGGCGACCTACGACCTGACCGGCCTGCCCCCCAGCCCGGCCGAGGTGGATGCGTTCGAAGCGGACACCTCGACGGACGCTTATGACAAGCTCGTCGATCGCCTGCTCGCCTCCCCCCGATACGGCGAGAAGTGGGGCCGGCACTGGCTCGACCTCGTCCGCTACGCCGAGACCAACAGCTACGAGCGCGACGGGGCCAAGCCCAACGCCTGGCGCTACCGCGACTATGTGATCCGATCGATCAACGGCGACAAGCCTTACGACCGATTCATCCGCGAGCAGCTCGCCGGCGACGAGCTCCCCGACGGCGGCCACGAAGGGTTGATCGCGACCGGCTATTATCGCCTCGGCCTCTGGGACGACGAGCCGGCCGACCGAGACCAGGCCCGCTTCGACGGCCTCGACGACATCGTCGCCACCACCGGCCAGGTTTTCCTCGGCCTGACCGTCGACTGCGCCCGCTGCCACGACCACAAGCTCGACCCGATCCCCCAGAAGGACTACTACCGCTTCCTCTCGTTCTTCGGGAACGTCAACGACTACCGCAACGGCGGCCCGACCGACGAGGCCCTCCTCTTCTCCGGCGACGCCGACCGGCGGGCCTACGAGGACTCCAGTCGGGCCCTGGCCAAGCGGCGCGACGAGGCCCAGGCCGCGGTCTCCCTCCTCGAAGCGGAGTTCCGCGACCGCCACGCCGCGACCAAGGGCGGCCGGTTGGCCACGCTCGATATCGACGACCTCGCCTATCGGTTCTATCGCGACACCTGGGAAGTGCTCCCCGACTTCGACGCCCTCAAGCCCGAAGATGCCGGCAACCTCCCCGAAGGGTTGTTCACCCTGGCCCCTCGGACCCGGGATACCGCGTTCGGATTCGTCTTCGAGGGGGCGCTGATCGTCCCCAAGGATGGGACGTACACCTTCCGCCTCGACTCCGACGACGGCAGCCGCCTCTCGGTCGATGGCGCGAAGGTCGTCGAACGCGGCAGGATCCACGGCGAGGGCGCGCCCCAGACCGCCCGCGTCGACCTGAAGCAAGGCCGCGTGCCGATCCGCCTGGACTACTTCCAGGCCGGTCACGGCCTGGGCCTGAGCGTGAGCTGGTCGGGGCCCGGGTTCGAAGGTCGGCCGCTGTCCTCGGCGCCCGCGGAGTCGGCCTCGGTGGAGTCGAAGCCGAAGGCCGGCCCGGCCCTCAACCCGGCGGACCTGGCCCGCCTCATCCGCTCGGAAGGGAAGCAGTTGCTCGGCGAGGAGAAGGCGAGGCGCTATCGGGAGTCGCGGCGCGAGCTGGAGGCGCTCAAGGCCCAGAAGCCGGCCGCGGACCGGGCCCTGGTCGTCTCGGAGGTCGGCCCCCAGCCTCGCCCCACCCACCTGATGCTCCGGGGGAACCCGCACAGCCCGGGGGACCAGGTCGAGCCGGCCTTCCTCCAGGTGGCCAGCACGTCGCCCCCGATCCTGCCGAGGCCCGAGCCGGGCTCGAAGACGACCGGCCGGCGGACCGTCCTGGCCGACTGGATCGCCAGCCCCGAGAACCCGTTGACCGCCCGGGTCATGGCCAACCGGGTCTGGCAATACCACTTCGGCCGGGGGATCGTCCGCTCGTCCAGCAACGTCGGCACCCAGGGGGACAAGCCGACCCACCCCGAGCTGCTCGACTGGCTCGCGACCGAGCTGATCGCCGGCGGCTGGAAGCTCAAGCCGCTCCACCGCCGGATCATGACCTCGGACGCCTACCAGCGGTCGTCCCGATCCCGGCCCGAAGCCCTGGCGGCCGACCCCCAGGACGACCTGTTCTGGCGGTTCGAGATGCGCCGGCTCACGGCCGAGGAGATCCGCGACTCGATCCTCGCCGTGACCGGCTCGCTGAGCCTCAAGATGTACGGGCCCGGGGTCTACCCCGAGATCCCGGCGGAGGTCATGGCCGGCCAGTCGGTCCCCGGGGCGGGGTGGAACAAGTCGAGCCCCGAAGACCAGTCCCGCCGGAGCATCTACGTCCACGTCAAGCGGTCGCTCCTGGTGCCGATCCTGGAAAGTCACGACGTGGCCGAAACGGATCGGTCGTCGCCGATCCGGTTCGCCACCACCCAGCCGACCCAGGCCCTGGGGATGATCAACGGGACGTTCATCAACCGCCAGTCGACGGCCCTGGCCGCCCGCCTCCGGAAAGAGGCGGGGGACGACCCGGCGAAGCAGGTCGCGCTCGGCCTCCGGCTGATCACCGACCGCAAGCCGACCGAGGCCGAGGTGGCGCGGGGCGTGACCTTGATCTCCGGCCTCCGGGACAAGGGTTCTTCGGCCGATTCGGCGCTGGCCTCGTTCTGCCTGGTCGCGCTGAACCTCGACGAATTCATCTATCTCGACTGAGCCCGGCATACGCCCCAGGAGTCGACCCGTGAATCGCGATCCTCGCAAGGCAAGTGAAGGCGCCGGGGCGTTCTGCGGCCGGACCCGCCGGGAGATGCTCTGGGAGGCCGGGGCCGGGTTCACCGGCCTGGCGATGGCCGGCCTCTTCGGCGACAGCCTGGCGAAAGCGGGCGAATCCGTCCCCTCGGGGACCGCCGGCAAGTTCGTCAACCCCTTGGCCCCGAAGCCTCCGGCCTTGCCCGCCAAGGCCAAGAGCGTGATCTTCCTGTTCATGTATGGCGGGCCGAGTCAGGTCGACACCTTCGACTACAAGCCCGAGCTTTACGCCCTCGACGGCAAGACGATCCCGATCAAGACGTTCGGCCGAGGGGGCAAGAAGAACGAGGGGCGGGTCGTCGGCCCCAAGTGGAAGTTCCAGCCTTACGGCCAGTCGGGCAAGCAGGTCAGCGACCTCTTCCCGCACCTGGGCGCCTGCGTCGACGACATCGCCTTCCTCCACTCGATGACGGCCGACTCGCCGATCCACGGCTCGGCCATGCTCCAGATGAACACGGGCAAGATCCTCTCGGGCTCGCCTTGCCTGGGCTCCTGGGTGAACTACGGCCTGGGCAGCGTCAACGAGAACCTGCCCGGTTTCGTCGTGATGCTCGACCCGACCGGCGGCCCGATCAGCGGGTCGAAGAACTGGTCGAGCGGCTACATGCCCGCGACCTATCAGGGGACGATCCTCCGGTCCGCCGGCGCCCCGGTCCTCGACCTCAAGCGGCCGGTGGACCGCTCGGAGCCGGAGCAGCGCCAGGTCCTCGACGCCCTCAACGCCTACAACGCCGACCATCACGCCGCCCGGCTCGACAATACGAACCTCGCCGCCCGGATCGCCAGCTACGAGATGGCCTTCGCCATGCAGCGGCACGCGCCCGAGGCGGTCGGCATCGACGGAGAATCCGCCGAGACCAAGGCCCTCTACGGGATCGACGAGAAGAAGACCGAGGACTTCGGCCGCCGCTGCCTCCTGGCCCGCCGCCTGGTCGAGCGCGGGGTCCGGTTCGTCCAGCTTTATGCCGGCGGGGCCCACAACGACAGCAACTGGGACGCCCACGGCAACCTGATCGAGAACCACGCCTACCACGCCGGCCGGACCGACAAGCCGATCGCCGG
>JAABUQ010011065.1_pt1 | contig 11642 bp, 15 predicted proteins | sample 5560001 | NCBI WGS metagenome assembly JAABUQ01 (sample SAMN10711888, study PRJNA513371) | rock metagenome | isolation source: Antarctica rocks | place: Antarctica: Victoria Land, Finger Mt nord | collected 2015-12-18
AGTGATGAGAGGGGGAGCGGGGTTTCATTTGTTGCGTTGGAGGAGATGAAGGGGTTGAGGCTGGTGTTGCCTGCTTTAGGCTTCGAGGGCAATTGGGGTGGGGGATCGAGGGAAGGGGAAGGAATCTGGGCGAGTACAGGGCGGTGGGATGGTGGGTGAGAGGGTGTCTTACGGGGTATTGCGGGGTATTGCGGATTGCTTGGGCATGGCGGGGTGGGGGATTGAAGTGCATGACGGTAGGGATAAGAAGTGTGACTGTGCCCCCTCTTTTGCCACTGTGGATGCATGAACGAGCGGAAACTCTCTCGTGATGTGGGGTTTGAGTTGGTACGGAAGCCTGATGGAGAAGGTCTCAAGGGGTGAGCAAAGCGATGGCTTGCGATATTATCTGATTACTGGAAAGATGAAAAGGCATCTCAACGGTTTGACTTCGAAAGCTCATTGGAGGATGTAGGGGTAGGGTAAGGGCAAAGGGATTGTTCTCGCCAATCTGCTAGAAAGTCTCGGAAACTTGTTGGCCCCTTCTCCATCCGAGACGAGTGCCTTCGAGGCCATCAACAAATTCCAATGTTTTCTCGTAAGAGCGATAGAGCACCACCTCCTCCAATCCCTTTACCAGCTCTGCGAAACACCCTTCTGTGAGGAAAAGGGCGACAAGCCTCGAGAATTTCCCTCGCACCTGTAGTATTCTATTAGCTTGAATATAACCTCAATCTGTGTTGCTAGTTTCGTTGTCCCAAGCGCTGTCAAGATATCAGATCCACTCCATAGTGTCCTCGTACTGTCTATGAGATTCTCCCGGCGATCCTGATAAACCTTTGTAGCAGTGCGTGACCCTCCCTATTCAATCTGGGACTAGTGCGACGAACATAGCGCAGTTGACGGTAGCACCTGCGGCTGGAGGCCCTTTCAATGGAAAACTGGCGGCAATGTACTGGGAATTAGTCACAGTCCTGGTACTTGGGACGCGGTCATACGTAGGAACAAGGCCAACAGTCCCAGCAGGACGAAGTCATCCGGGATGGGGATGTGTCGCTAAACGTGAGGTGATGACTGCCCCGGTGCGGATGGCTGTTCTGGAATAGTGGTGACACGGTTCTGTGGAAAGAGTAATGCCAGTGCTGCTCCCTCTCGACTTGTACTGCTCACTCCTATGATATCCATGAAGCTCAGCGTACCGTTGACCACTGCCTTCAAGTTCGAATGCGTAATTTCATGCCTTGACCGAGCGGTTGGCGCGACACCCCCGAATATGCCAGTTCGTCCAACTTCAATCCGAATGAAGAAGTCGGCGTACTCGGCAACATCTGTGACGTGGAAAGCGTAGACACCGAGATTAGAGTCGACAGCGCCGTTAGGGTCGAATCTGTATTTTATTTTTGAGAGGGTCTGGATGATTGGCTTTGAGATAGGAGGGAGCGGGAAGCCGGCTTCGAGGACAGATCTGTATGCTTGTTGGTAGACCTTGTGCTGTTCCCTCTTGACCACTGCGTGGTGGAGCGGTGTGTTATCGTCATCCGGCATTATAGGTAGGATTGGATATGGTACTCAACTTTACGGTTGATGTTGTCTTTTGGAATATAGACATTGTTTTGCCTGGTCTCTTGTGAGGGGCAGATAGGCAATGCTATGCCTGAATTGTCTGGTACGAAGCGGTAATGATGGCATTGACAACCCTTGAGGCTTGACATGCGCCTGCTTCCCTCACACTACACAGTGAAGTTTCAACAGGATTGTACCATGTCGTCATGACAGAGAGCTGGACGGGAGCGATGGCAGAGTAACATCCTATCTGTATACAGAATCGTGAAGAAGAGGAGATACATGGTACTTGACTTCTGCATGAGCAGCAGGGTGACGCTACTATTGAGCAAGTTTTCTTTAGCGTCTGGCGCGATACAAGTACTTTGAGAAGATACTATTTGATGATCTGTGAGTAAAGAGAGACGCCGTAGCACAGCGATGGACGGGGAGCAATGTTGTCTGCTTGTTGCAAGAACTAGATATGAACAAAGTACAAAAGAAGAAGGAGACAAAGCACTCAGCGCGCTTGTCCGCCACCCTATCGAGCTGTACTTTCTCCACCACAATTCCTTGAGCTCATGAAGAGCAAACGAGTAAGATAGCAATAGAAACGCATGACCTGAAAGGCTGAAAGGCTGAAAGGGAGTGATTGACGCCCAACGTGCAAGAGGCAATTCGAGAAGAGTAATGAACATCGATGCCAGTCCATAGGGGCGCCGCCCATGGAAGCTCGCCCCCCCGCTAACCTAGCTCGAAGTAGCGGGCCGCATCCGGGCGTAAGGCTTCGCCAGCTCACCTGCCGAGTGTTTGGAATAAAGGCTTGCCCCTCCCCCGCACCTCTCCTCCCGCTTCAACAACACCTCCACAAAATCTCTCCGAGCAGCACGAAATTATCGCAAAGACCAAATCACTTCACCAAACCCAACTACCTTCTCACTCCCACCCACAAATTCACAATGGGTATGTCTCCCCTGCCCCTTCTCCTTCGTTCCTCGCTATCGACCAGACTTCCTCTCAATGCATGGCTGACCTTGCGCTTTACGTGGCGATAGGTCCAGGATGCACCTGCAGCTGCGGCACCAACTGCGGCTGTCCTACCGGCCAATGTAACTGCACTTAGATACACTCGATATCATTTGTCCTCGCTGAGCGCTGCGCTGATCCGAACCAAAAATTGGCAAGGGGAAGGCTAATACTCAGGAGGATGTTCACGCTTTGAAAGACTGCGATGGGCCTTGTTAAAGAGGACTGGATGGTGAATACAGGATATGGGGTTGAATCACTGGGATGGAAACGACTATCATGGGACTCTCTTTGACGGTGGATAATAGGCAAAGCAGGGAGAACGAGACTCTTCGGAAGGGGGCATAGCACTCCTTAACGTCCTCCCTCTAAGCATACAAATTGCAAATATCATTCACTTCCCTTTTCCCAACCTTCCCGTGCGAACTCACCTGCGTCATTGTTTCAACCCCCTTCCAAACCCTCCCCCCCCACTCTCCCAAACACGCCCATCCTCACATTCTGCCCTCATCACCCCACCACCCCCCCGGACCCTCGTCCACGAATCACTCCACCCACAACCCTCCGCCCAATAAACTTTCCCCACGCAATGCCCGCATCCCCCTAATGCCAGTCATGCAGCTAGCGGGTCACGCTCCCACCGCCTCTCGCGAGATAAAAGTTATATTGCCGAAGCAGACATAAGTCTATTTTCCCTACCAAAATACCTACTTACTTAGACTGCACCACAAGTTCTACTGATCTGGCTCCGAAGACTTAATGTACAGCCTTATAAACCTATGACTGAGTACAGTATTTAGAAAGAATGTCAAATTTTGGTAGTGTGGCCTAATAAATTCAGCAGCCCCCTTTACCGTGCTTCGGCAACATCACCTTTACCCCGCGAGCGCCTCACTTCACTCACCGAAGGCGAGGTAGGATACGTACCGTTATACTCACAGCCGATAAAAAAGGGTTTCCACTTCCGTTTGTAGCGTCGAACGTGAGCAGGTGCTGCTTTAACCTGAGCCGAAGATAACTCCCCTGAGCTTACCCTGAGCTAACCGGAGCAAGCCTTGAGTTCGGCCGAAGCTACGTGGGGCGCAGGGAGGCGGAGCCTGAAAGGGATGCCTAATGCTCGGCTACAACTGCCTAGGTACATTGCCGCGTCAAAAGTCTGCACCAATACCCCTTTTTACACCAAAACCTATATGATTCACGTATATATTTCAACCCTTATATGTAAATTTAAAAATCCAAAAATTTCAATTAAAATACTTTATTATACTATTTAATTTCTTATATATTTAAATTTTTAATATAAATATATAATTATACCGTAAAATACCGTTAAAAAAAAGTATTTTGAAAATAATTAAATTTTATAAGAAAATCTAATTTTTTTGACTTATATATATTTTATAGATATTATATACGATAATAACGTAATAAAATAAAAATCGTAATATATAGAAATATTTATTAAACGATTTTATTATACAATTATAATTTTTAAAAAATTTTGTAACCTAGAAAAAAAGTTAGGCTCCCTAAGAAAATTACAGGTTTTGGTGTAAAAAGGGGTATTGGTGCAGACTTTTGACGTAATACTGTAATTAAAAATAGAAGACGGTATCTGACAGAAGGCGGCTGAGTTTAGGCAGCAGGACACCAAGGAGGACTGGGGTCAAACCAGAACGCATCCATCAAGCAACCTCTCTACCAACCTACATCCACTAAGCAACCTCTCCACCAAGCCTCAATCGACAGTATCACTGTGCTCCACACCCTCGTAACCATCGCTAAGGCATTTCTCACGCTCTCGAGTTTCCAGCCCCTCCAAATTATCTCTTAGCTGTAGCACACTTTGCTCCAAGCTTTCGATTCGGTTCTTCTCCACCACACTTCGAGCCTGTGTTTAAGTAACCGCCTTGAAAGACTTGTGAGAGCCGGTGCATACCTTCTGCTCTTCAAAGGTAATACCCAACGCAGAAAGATTAGGCAACTCGTTCCACTTTAACACTTTCATCGGTCGCGTCTTCTGATCTGCGATTGAGAAAGAGAGCCTGACAGTCCAAAAAGAAATACCTATATTCTGAAGCACACCCTTCTGAGAATTTCCAGTCGCGGTGATAAGACTTCCGTCCGCAACTGATATGGTGGCCTCTTGATGTAATATCAAAAGGTTCTCCAGAATCTGTATCGATGTGAATCAGGCGGTCCGAAGTCGAAATCGTAGATTGTCATAAGTATCAGGGTTTGCCAGATAGGTCTCCTGTACTTTTATGCACAACCTCTCGATATTATCGAAGAACTTAGCAAATTTGGGATGCGCAGCGGCTTCTTCCCGTTGGCGTTTCTTGAATTCTTTGGCGGCAATAAGAATAATGTCGGGATAATTGTACCACGGACCCGCATCGGAATCTTGGTGGAGATATTCAGTAAGAGCCATTTCTATCGAGGTGTCAGAGATCAGAACCATTGGCGCCGGATGGTCAGTTGTAGACAGGGTACGGAAACCCGCGGACGTGGCGGCATGGGTCGGAACACATTCAAAGAGCGCTTGGTGTTTGTACATCAGCGCGGTAAAAGGTGATCCTGGCGGAGCAGTAACAGTAACTTGTGGTGGTGGTGGTGGTGGTGGTAGTGGACTTTCGCCGCCAAGTCCGGTGCCTACCTGAGGCGTGATGGAGATAGTGAAAGACACAGCCATTGAATGTGAGGTGCGAGAAGCCTGCGTGATGAGAGACAAGACTGCCTTCGAGGAGGTTAAATGATGAGTATGGGGGAAGGTCAAGAATGTATTGTGTTCGTATGAAGAGGGGAGGGGGAACCCAAATACGAAACACCTCTATTTACAAGTTGATTATTCAGAGCTAAATCTTGGCCGCTCCATGTGCAGATGGCTGCATACTGAACACCTCCATCACCCGCCCCAACGCTCTTACATCTTCGGCCATCTATCCTCGTGGAGATGGCATACAGAACCCAAATACAGAAAACGGGTGACGCCACGTCCATTGCGCTGTCAAAGTCCCAAATACATGTCTATCGTCCCTTTCTCTAGCCGCGCTATCATTTCTCGACCGCGCCTTGGCAAGCTCTTGAAGATAATTCCAACATGTATCGTCTGGCACAGCCCTCGCACCTGGAGTTTCAAGAAAGTCGTTCAAGGTCATCTGTTGCATCTGGTATGCAATACGGAGATGTGCAGGCGAATCCTTTGGGTTTTCGACGTGCGTTTCTGTTGCCGCCAGCACCGTGATGATACCGCTCCTGGAGCGCATGACTCCCTCATACTTTTTGACTCGTACCGTCACAATTTTCCTGTAAGAGATGAGGTGATCAGAATCGTTACCTGTAATATCGACTAGAGAGGACTACCTCTTTAGAATCTGACATGTGGGGCACGGAAGTGACGAACGTGCATCCTGTACTGATCAGAGACGCACAGCGTGGGTCGTAGTTCTTGGTGGGCATACCGAATTATGTCGGGGCAATACTATGCACAGACTGCAACGATAGAGAGTGGAGAAGGTAACAGATGCACAGGACAAGGTTGAGCAGAAGTGGTTAGGTAAGGCAGAATCGCTGGGTGACAATCAATGTACGGACGAGCTGACCTGTACCAATGAGGTAAAGAAATAAGAAGGCAAATGAAGATGCGGTGAGAGGTCTCCATTCTAATATAGCAGTCTGCCACCTAACATACAATCAGAACATCTTGTTTTATTTCCTTCCATCCCTGAAAATCTGGTTAAGACCATTACTAGTTTCCCGGTCAGGAAGAAAGGACCGACTTCGTCGCGTTTGAGCAGATCTGAGAGCGATGTCAGTACTTAATGGTAAGATAGAGCTTGCAGGCTCACAATCAAGCCGGCGCCCCATCCCTAAGACGACTGTTATCTATGAGCGGTAGAGTTTGAAGACAAGTCGGCATACAACTTGCACTACAAATCGTTCAATCTGGCAAACGCCTGGTGAGGAAGTATTGTGGGGTACGTAGGGAAATCATGTTGACATGGGATAGATCCGCTCTAGGCATCTTTCAAAATACATCAGCCGTCAAATATGTCCACGAAGGTGTGTGAGGCCATGTGGACACCGTTACACACACTCAAAGCTAACCCATTGTGTTCAGACTGGGCTTCGGCACTTTCGGGAAAGAAGGAGTACATTAACGTTAAACTGTTTGAGGAAGCCAACTGACTACCCCCCGATACTACTCCGCCTCATCATTTCGCGTCAGCATCCACTTCTTGGAGCACAGTGCTAGAGTTGAAGCATACGTCTGATGGTTGCTTGCTCTCCTCCTTCTCGCGTTTCAGCAATTCCATGTACTCGCGGAGCGGGAGCAGTGACGACCGCAGTGATTTGGCAGACGAATTTTGCCGGTTCGATGAAGTGAATGTGGCCATCTCACTTGTACTCGCTGGGGAGGTCGGAGAACTATATACGAAGTGTGTAAACATACTGAAATCTTCCTTCCATGTTGCAAGTTGCTCTTGCATCTTGACCATCTCTTGATTACTCCACGTACACAACTTCAACCAGAATCCTTCTCTGTTTCACGTCCACTAGAATGGTCGTTAATAGAGGATCGAAAGCTCAGTGGCTTGAATCATTCAGGCGAAAACATGGATGATATCGCTAAAGCAATGGGACGCGATACGGCCAGCTGCAAGGAACGTCCTGTGTTCTTGAGTGAAGAGATGAAGGATGTATTTGCAAAGGTTTATAACGAGTAGGTTTCTCCAGAGCGTTCCTAGATGAAGTTGGATGCTGACGACCTTGCTTTCAGCGTCAAACCCATGATGTGGCATTTTATGGCCAATCTGGTTAAGTTGCCCTGGCAGCTTTTGGAAGAGTTACACTGGAAGATCGGCCCAGGCGAGATGGCGCGGCGAGCAAATGCCCACTTCTTACAGACTCCCAGCACGGACGTGAGACCGGCGTCATACATACCTAAGCCGGAAGACCCGCGCAGGACCATTATTCTCCCGGAAGCTCAAACACAGTCCCGAGCTCGAACACAATCTCAATTTCAAACACAATCCCAAGCTCGGAAACGAACTCATACTGCAGCGTTTCAAGACGGTGCATATTGTTCTTCGGTAACGAAAGACGAGATGAAAGTCAAACCTGAAGATTCCTTTTTGGCGGGCTGTTCATTACAGACGATACCAGTACATTCATCACCCAACTCCTCCTGGCTAAAGGAGGAGAAGGTGAATGAGAATGCTGCCCGAAGTCAACCCAGGACCAAAGGGAATACCAGCGAGGGTAGGGCTTACCACCAGCGGCGTTCAGCGAAGTACTGCAAGACTTGCAGAGGGCTTGAGGAATACGAAAAGGCTTCAGACGACATGATAAGGAGGAATCGGCGGTCTGATGAGCAAAGCGAGACTGGGGAAGGTTTGGTCTGTGGGAACAAGTCACCACTTGCAATATCACAGACCCTGCCAGTACACTCATGGACAAGGAGGACAAGGGACGGTAGCATAGAAGGATTCTGGGACGAAGGCTAACGTCGATCTTGCATTTCGATGAGCATTGGGGAAGGGTACAGTGCAGACAACGCGTCATGAGTCTCGACTCCAAGATCCAGCCCGCTTCAGCTGAACGTGGCCGATGGACTCAGACATCTTCGAGGGGCGCGGTGATATCCTCATCTGACGACTAGCCTAGGTCCATCTTATCCATTGGCTCATCTGCCTGACACGTCCATGAGTGTCTCCGACTCTGCAGCTAAGCGTAGAGCCTCATATGTAGCGTCGTCGCAGGAAAACTCGTCACCAGAACACTTATCTCCAAATTTTTTAACATGCGGAGGCTTTTCCGAGGTACGAAGACCTGGTTTGGTCTTCCTGATAGAGTACATATCACCTCGTGCGATGCCCATGTCCTTCCATGCTATCCTAGGCAGAACACTTCAAATCCGATTGTATGCCATGGCGTCCTTCCATGTTTTCATTACTTCGGAGGATCTGCGTGACAGATTCTTCAAGTAAAGCCCCTACCAGTGATCTGTTCTTGTTGTATTCTTTGATCAAAGTTGTTCCTCCATTCTGTCGAGCTCTGCACGCCGTTCCGAAATATCCAAACTGTAAGGAAGAAGCCGTTCGTGACAGAAGCAGGCAACAACAATCAAACCGAGCTGTTCAGTTAATTAAGAATCCTGAAAGTCTCTAATCAACGGCTGAAATAGCTGCGAACTTTTGCCCGTGCTTGCCCATTCAGTAAGTATCTCGAGAGGCTGACCGAAAGCTATTGAGCTCCAAGAAAGAAGCAACAGTATACTGTTCTCAGGCTTTTAAAGAGACGGGCTTTGATGGTATACTTGCTCACTATCTTCCTTTAGTACTGCCTTTCTGCATCTTCGGAAGGATAGATTACAAGTGTATATGTATCAAATCAACATATCCTACTGCGAGTTTATTCAACAACTGCGACGGAAGATTCTGGTAATATCAGCATTAATTAGATCGGCATTTAGAGTATCGTACCAAGTATCCTTCCGGAAATCCGATGGGAAGTTTAGCCATCATGTCCATACCCCATTGCACGTAGAATGGCCCATCAAAATGTAATGGCCCGATCGGGTTAATCCGCTTTCGCCGCTCTATTCAATTATGTACTCGTACGCGCTCTGTTTTACCAGTACCGAAGTTTTGCCGTCGCTTAACTTTTGAGCCGCACGGAGTTTACTTTAAACGTGCCTTTGAACGTGTTTATTATCCTCGACGTGGGAGTCATATATCATCGACCGCCATGCATTGTCTAATCTACTCATATAGCTGTTACTATATCGATAACCTCCTGCAGCTCCTAGCTTTCGCAGCGCCATGCTCTCCTTGAAGTGCAAGCACATTGTGGTGTACGCAACCTGAGGTGTACGCAACAATGTGGTGCAATCAACATTGTAGTCCTAGGCCCTGTTCGGAGGTCCAATTGAGTTCCATAGCGAGCCACGCCTTAGATCAATTGTATATGTGTTCCGTACTATCCGCGAATACGTCGAATTCGTAAATCACTTCGATATAATATGCCTACCATACAGCCAATTCGCCTATATAAACGTTTGGTATAGCAATTCGTATATTGCTGTATTAATAGACAAATTCACTAAACCTTAAATTGCCTTATTTTAGAAATAGGCCAACAGCATAATTAATTCGTTTATTGTAAAATTTTTATTTAATATAATGTTGTAACTTACCTCATATTATTATTAACTTTATAAATCCTATATTAAGTTTTATATTAAATTTTATTATAAATTTTATATTAAGTTTTATATTAAATTCCGTTTTATAATAATAATAATAATTATAAAAATTTATTCCTAACTCTTCTGTAATTAATAAAAAAGTATGTAAATAAAAGAAGAAATTTAAACTTTATTTTACTTAACAAATATTAAATTAATTTTAATATTACTTTGAAAATATATTTAAAAATCGAAGTATATTAAGTTTAATAAAGTTTATTATTTACCGAAAAGTATTATAAAATAAAAAATTTATATTAACTTCGTATAATTTTAATAATCAAAAGGATAAGGCGAAATAAATTATAAAAAAGTAATATATTATTATTTACGTTCTTTTAATAATATTTATATAAAAGTAACCTTCGCGTTTTATTAACGTTATAATACTTTATTAAAGGGTTATTATAATATTTTTAAATTATTTTTATTTATAAAGACTTTTCTTTTAAAATATATATTTAGTTTTAATAGTATAATATAACTTTTGTCATACTAGTGCAGAAGGTAATAGTAGTCAATATTATACAAATTTATTGATAAAAATATTAAAATTAAAAAGCAAGAGTATAAAAGTATTCCTTGATTATTTATATATATAAAATATTAGCAGTATTATACGCTAAGCTAACTAAGCCTAATATATTTAAATATAATAATATTATAAATACTTAATACTTTTTATATTTATAATATATATTTTATATAATTATAATAATATTCTTCCTTCCGAATAAGTTATACCTTTATAATTATAAAAGAAATAATACAAATCTAGTCCTTAAGCCAAAGTAATATAAAAGAATTTAAAAAAGAAAAAACGTTAATATAAATATAAATTAAGTTGTTATTATTTGCAAATAATATTAATTAATAATATTTTTTTACTTTCTTATTGATTATCTTAAGTAGAGTTTTTCTAAATACTTTTAATAAAAGTTATTAATAATATCCTAAATATTAACAAATTCTTCTTTATTAATATTATAATATTTTATATTTTTATTTTATCCGCCTTATTTAATACGATATTATAATCGCTTGCTTTGGCTATATAATTATAAATTAAAGATTTTATTAACTTTTTATTCTTCTTTTTTATTAATAATAATTAGTAAAAATAAAGCTATTTTTTAATTATTTAAAAGATTATTAAATATTAAAATTAAATAATTAATATATATAATAAAGTAAATATATATAAAGCTAAGTAAATCTAATTTATATGAAGATTTTATTTGCATAATAATTTTAAAAAAAACTTAATCGTTTATAATCTAATTTACGATTTAATTTATTAATAATAATATTTTCGTTTTTTAAGAAAATTAAATTTCTAAGCTTATAGCTAATATTAATATAATATTTATTTATTTAAATTATTATTCTTTATTAAGTTACTTTAAGATTATTTTTAATAAATTCTAAAATAATTTTTATATTTCTTACGATTCTTTCTATATAAATAATTTAAAAATACTTTTTAATTAAATTAGAAAATATATTATTTAGGCTAAAATTTATTTTTAAATAAAAACTTTTATTAATAAAGAATAATATTAGCTTTAAAAATAAAGAAATAATATTATTATTTACGAATTTAATAATAAAGAATTATTTAACTTAATTATTTTAAAAATAATTATAAAAGGTATAGAATTATTTTTTAATATCTTAATTTACTTATTTAATTTATTTATTAATTTATAAATAATAAGTTATAAAGAGCCTTAAACTCATTCTTAATTATTTATAAAATAATTATTATAAAATAAAAATAAAATAAAAACTTCTATTCGAAATAATTAAATTAGGAAAATTATAATAATAAGAAATATTATTTAAA
>JAABUQ010011066.1_pt1 | contig 11641 bp, 10 predicted proteins | sample 5560001 | NCBI WGS metagenome assembly JAABUQ01 (sample SAMN10711888, study PRJNA513371) | rock metagenome | isolation source: Antarctica rocks | place: Antarctica: Victoria Land, Finger Mt nord | collected 2015-12-18
CTCCAAAGAACAACTTTTGGGACAACTGAAACAACGAGTTGAGCAACTAGGCTATCAGGTGCAACTGCTCCCGATTATTGCCCCTCCACTACCGAGCTAGTCACTGATTTTCAAAGCAAGTCTAATCAACTTCGGTACTGGTAGTGGCACCCTTGACCAGCGCGAATGCCTTTTCTTTCAGTCTTCGACTCGATTCTGGTAACCAGCTGTACGCCCAGCGGTCGCGTGGGAACTGCTGGATATGAGCAGCGAGTAACTCAACCAAGTGCTGGCGATCGTCAACGCTGATGTGTTTCAGCGCGGACTTAAAAATAACGACTCGCTCTTTATTGACTGTCGCGGCCACAGCATCCATCGCTTCCACTGCGGCGACCCAGGACTGGCACGCAAGTATCTGTGCCGCCAGCACCTGGGGGGAAATGACACCAGGTTCTGCACCATCGGCTCCCGACTCAGAGGGCAATTCCTGTGAAGGGTTGAACCCTTCACACAAAGGGGCTTGTGTTGGGTTAAAACCTTTGCCCTGCATAGGCTGTGTAGGGTTGCAGGGTGTTTCTTCTATGTTTTGGGGCTGTGGGACTTCTGCAAGTTGCTCAACACACTGTCGTTGCTCATTCAAGTCGATGGAGGCGTTTAACCGTTCAAACCCTACACCGGCCTGATCCAGAGCGGGTTTCAACCCTTCACACAACCCTTCGCAACCCTTCACTAACCCTTCATCGCTAGGGTCAGGAGTGCTGGGCGGTGGGTTGCCTGGTGGTCGGTCGTCTGGTGGCGTAGCATCTGGGGGGTTGGGTGGGTCAATGGTGAAACTTTCATCAATGCGCGGGAGCTGGTCGTCTATCCCTGGTTGCCGTAACCGTATCCCTTGAATCTTCATCCCAGTGCGGGTGCGTACCTTACTCACCTCCCACCCCAGTGAGTCAGTGAGTAGGTCGATTAGATTGTTGGAGTAGCCCACTAGAGAGAAGGGTTTGAGGCCAGATATTTCGCAAATGTCACGATAGTGCCCATAGACAGTTGCTTTTTCGCTCCCGTTCTCAGAGCGGCGTCCATCGCCTATAGCGATTTCGGTGTTCGGCTCCCGGATGAGCCACTCGTTGGCATGGAAGGCAATGCTACTGGTCTGGCACTTCATCAGCCATTCCTGCTGTTTGAAGGCGGGGATTTCATCATCACCCAACCCCTTGATGAGGCTTGTCACCTGGCTATCATCAAGCGAGAGCGCAATGGGTATGAGGTTGGGTAGCTCTGCATCCATTAGCTTCTCAGCGCTGCTGTCTCGCAGGTGTCTAGGTATGGGGTTGAGAAATTGCATCAGGCACAAGCGGCGCTCTATCCCAGTGGTGTCTCCGGCAAAGATGGGATTGTTTGAGAGCACAAGGAGTAGGCCATAGAAGGGGGAATTTCCTGGCTTTTTGTAGATTTCGCGGTAACGTACCCGGTCGCCGCCCGTGAGTTTTAGCAAAATCTCGATGCCTACCTGTCGCCGTTCATCTGGGAACACCACCAGCTGAGAGCCGATAATGGCGGCGATCTCAGTGCCTTCGTCCAGGGCGGTAAGGCTGGAAGCGGTGCAGTTGGCATCCCCTACGATCTTTTCGAGAATTCTCGAGAAGGTGCCTTTGCCCGTTCCCGGCTTCCCGACCAGGTGAACGAACATCTGAAGGTCGTGGAATCGGAATTTCAAAGCGCCATTGATGACTGCCAGCAGCTTCAAAACCCGTTTCCTGTCCCCGTCCATTGCCCGGAGCATATACTCGTACATGCGGGGACACTGCTGCGCTAAGGCCGCGACGGGATCTGACTTGTAGTTGAGTGCTGGGGCGGGGTGGTAGTCGAAAGGTAGGTAGGATGTAAACCTAAATCCAGGGCTATGCTTGAGCAGCGAGTTGGTCTCTGTATCCAGCACACAGTTGTTGAACGCGATGTACCGCTTCCGGTCAAAGGTAATCCACTGCTCGACCATCAACTCCCATCGCAGAACCCTGACAACGTTGTCCACATAAGCTGGTACCTTCCACTCGCCACCCTTGGACTTAATCACGTTGTAGACCATCCGACCAAAAGCGTCGTCTTCTACCGCGTCCCAGGACTTACCGTTGAAAACTCGCCACTGTTTCTGCGGGTTGTCAAATGCCCATTGAGGCTGATACTGCTCTGCGAGCTCTAGCGCCATCTTTTGGGCTGAGGGGGGCTGGTCTTTTTTCCCTCCCGACTTTTCCTGTCCGGCCTGGGAATCCTTGAACTGGCGCTCCCAAGCGCTGATGTCCACGGCCTTACCTAACACCTCACGCTTGAAGCGCTCTGAGCCATTGTTTTGGATGTAATCGTCCATCCCCTTCCCTTCTGCCACTGTCCACAGTCCCGTAATGCTGTAAACCGGGACTTTGAACAGTTTAAGCTGATGCGCCAGTTTGCGCTGTGCTTGGATTACGGCTTCATTAGTGGCGCAATCGGCATCAAAGCCGATAATGAAACCAAACCCAGCTCTAGCTAAGCGCTCTAAAGTAGCCACCAAGTAGCGTTTGCCTTGTAGGTCAGCATCCTTGGCAGTTAGACCCATCTCTACACCCAACAAAGCTATGGTAGGGATGCCAATGAAGCAACCGGCGATCGCCTTGAAGAATCCTTCAGTCAGCAGCAGGCAGGGATGACCATCTATATTGAATGCCCGTTGCTTGAGAGCCTCGATATTATTCCAGTAGTGAGGGTCAGTCGGGTGCGTGGGTAGCATGGCGTCATACTCGCCCAACAGGGAGCGGTACTTGGCTGCTTTCTTGTCGCCTTCTGACTTCCAGGGTTTGTCTGGCTTGAATTGGCTTTGATGGTTGCAGCCTTCTAGCCAGATGCCATCCGATTTAGCGGCGTACCCTAGCCGCTGTGTGGCTTCAGTTGCGATGACTGAACGGGAATTGGCTAAGACCCACTGGGCATTCAATCTGCGTTTCTCAACGCATTCAGAATAATGCCGCGATGTTAGCTGGGAAGTGGAGGGGATAATCTCATCACCGGCTTGATTGACGTGCGCCAGTGTGGGGGCAGATTGATTTTCAATTTCTTCTATTAACATCTCAACTCCTTTGCCAGGAGCCGAGAACTAAGCTGCGTCAGCGATCGCTTTACGGTCTGCGATCGGCTCTGAGCGCCTAACAGCCGGGGCAGGATAACTTTTTTAGCAAAAATAGCCGAAATCGGGTTATCCTAAAGGAAATATTTTTGTTTGTTTGTGGCTGTCAGTGCTGGGCAAAGTTTGCATCTTAGTCCCCGGCTCTGACTTTTTTTTGTTCTAGGGTTTACATCGGATCACAAAAACGACGAGCGCCATTCACCCGGACGAGGGTGCTGGCGCTATTCCTTGGGCATAATACTGAGTGGTTTGGCTACAGGATGCAGCCTGGGGTCAAAAATCTGCATGAATTTAGCGATGCTACTGAATATTTTGCGTGTGACAAAAAACTGATTTGTCTAAGCATAAGCCTGGAGCACCCAGTTTTGTCAATTTAACTCTGACTAAAGAATTACTTTGCCCTAAATAGGGCGTGTCTGCGAACTCACAACCAAAGGCGAATAGCACCAATCATAAGCATGGCAAGATAATTGACGGCATACTTCTCGTAACGGGTAGCTATACGTCGATACTGCTTGAGGCGATTAATCAAACGCTCTACCCGGTTGCGCTCAAGGGTACAATCCCCGGTTAAACCGCCCCCGGTGCTTTTGGTTACTGCGTTTGGGGATGATAGGAGTAGTACCAGAACGGCGTAGTGAGCAGCGAATTTCCTGGCTACTATAAGCTTTATCGCCTACTAGATATTGACTGCGATGCTTTGGTCTACCCGGTCCAAGACATTTGACCTTTCCACCCTTAACCAATTCCGAAAACGCCTAGTCAATACGCTGCAAAGGTGACTTCCAAATTATTTCAACTGACTGTTGGTCGGATTGATAAAGCGTGTCAATGTACTAAGTGGGAACCTGAATCTGAAGGGGCAAGAGGAATCACAGAGTATGAATGTCGTTATTCTGATGGCAAAGACATTCACCTGATTCGAGCAATCAGTCCGGATGCAGGGATTGAATGTAATCAACACCGCTTACAAATGTTTCAAGCTGTAGTAGATAAAGTCAATCAAACTGCTGCCCAGCCAGTACGGACAGCGCTTAAGCAATGGCGCAATATGGCAGCAAGTATTTGAAAAGTTTGTTTACAGATGTGGTGTTTGACGACAACGCGAGGGCTCACTTGTCGAGTCGAGGAGTGTTGAGCAATGCCTAAATCGGGTGTGAGTAGCCCCAAGTTTTGTGAGAACCAGTCTGTGTGCTTTTTTGGTGGAGATGGCATTGTCCGCAGATGCAGTCTGGACTCGGGAATCTGGATTTACCTGGTAGAGTTGCCACTGGGGCTCGAACCTAACTTTGGTAGAGTGGGAGATGAAACGATGGTGCTACTCAGCGAAGCTGATTTGTGGGAGTAGGAAAATAGCGGAGCCGCTCAGAACATACTGTTGCCGAGGTAATCAAAGAGAAGTGAACGCCTTCTTTGCTTCTATGTCAATGCTACCAGAAGAATTCAAATTATCAGGCTGACAAATCTTGAGAATTTTGATTGGCAGCGAGTTGTTTTTCCTGAACAGCGTCTGATGTTTGAAGCTGTGCCATTAGCCAAACTAGAAATCAACACCGATGAAGTTGTTCCCATTCTCATTCCTTGCAATTGACAGCGTATTAATGATCAATCAACTTCAACTAAATCTCCCTCTTTGACTACTGCATCCTGATTAGAACACTTAGAAAATGAGTTCGGCTGATTTTTTGTCAATTGCTGCTCGTCGTTATTATTTATCCAGTCGGTGATGAAGTCAGCTTGTCACACCAGTTTGATTTGATTTACACAACTAACTTAGCTCGGTGGCTGCTGTCCGGGTTAAGGGCAATAAAAGGTGCTCAATGAAGAATTTAACCAGCACGCCTTTTGAATATGATGATGATGCTAACCAGAAAAAACTGAAAGAACTTTGGGGTGATAGTTTGAAAAAACTCACTCCAAAACAGAAACAATTAGTTGTTGAAATTCTGATTAATCTAACCCGGACTGGCGTTGAAGACTAGTAGTGCGACAACTGGACTGAAGAGAGGAAGTGCCATTACCCAGTCAGAGATAAAGCGTCACGAAAAGAGGGTAGCGCGTGGAGATAACGCCCAGTAGTTAGGATAAACATTTTGAAAGCAAGGAGTTTTTAAACTTGAGCTTGGATCTTAATCAATCGCGGCAATTTCTCTTGTTAGTAGCCTGGACAGCGAGGGAGACCTCGGGCTTGTAGTCGTCATTAAACACCGCAAGCCAGACGTGTTGACGCTCTTTGACGAAGAAGTGAACTGTGTAGGGTTCCCCGATAGCTGGGGTAATTCCAATTTTTGCTAAGTAACCCACTATCAACATTCTCAGGCCAGGGTTTCTGAGCAGTATCCTAATCTCCTTGGGAACTGGTGGCGAAAAGCTTCAATCTCGCTCTTATCTGGACTACCATGAGAAACCACGACGACTTGGTAGCGACGCATTACATCGATGGGGGACTCTCCGGCTTCCAAGCTCCCTAGAGCAATATAAACGCGCCTTGGCGGTTCAAAGGGAATTCCCACTTCATTCAAAAAAGCTCGGAAATCTCCAGACTGCTGGGGACTCAGGGGAGATTTCATTTTGATGTTGAGCACCCAACCATCAATCTGATGAATCACCGTGATGAACTTAACGGGTAGCTGGGGCATCGTGTGTAGATGCTTCACAACCCGCAGGGTAAGGCTGGCATTTGCGAGGAAGTACAGGTATTCCATATCGGTTCTTAATTTGGCGCTGGCTAAGTATAGCCAAGCTGATTTATGCCTGACTTGTGTCTAAAGTGGAATCCTAAAGTTTATGTAAATGAGGAAATTTAGAGCCGCTGATTTCGAGAGTGCCTTCAAAATACGTTGCTTGTTTTTGTATTTCTGATAACAAGCGAACTTACATCATTTCTATTCCTTTGGTCAAAGCGGAATAAAGCATAAGCAATTACTTGGGTAAGCTATCCCCTCGTTTCAGCAAAGAGATGGCTCGAAATGGTAAAAGAGCTATTTACCAGGTATAACAATCATCAAAATAAAAAACTGGAATAAGCTCATAATGCTTGTGGATAGAGTTTGTTAGCCGTTACACCATCAAGTGACTGATGGCTTTTCCCTCCGGATCATTCAGAGAAATAGCAGGTTTCACCATGTATAGACATGAAAAAGGAGTAGTTGGCTTTTAAACCAGCCCCTGCTGCCGGTTTTCTGCTCCGATGATTGTTGCACTCCGAAAGGATTAAAGACAAAGATGCTTTTGAAGCAAAGCTAGACTTTTTACAATCAACACCTAATCTGTCTATGCTTAGACAAGAACTACTACAAACCAGGCAAGTAAGTGGCACTAATCGAGGGTTAATACTAATTGCTTGTCGGTCAGATTGCTAAAACATGGTTTTTGGTGCATGACACAATCATTTTGTAAGCACAGTGGAGTCAACTTTACTACTTTTCAGACATCCTCTGATAACCATTTCCATAAGCGGTAGGCTCCATATCCAACCACTACTGCCGCACTAGCAGCAGCAGCTGTAATAGCAACGCGCGCGCCCCAGCCACCTCCGACTGTTCTGCGAACTGCAATCAGTTCGGAGGTGATTCCAGTAACGCTTTCGGCAGCAAAAACCGCTCCAATATCTGCCGCTCCGGCTCTCAAATCCGAAGGGCACTCAGCTTCAGCAGCTTCTTTGGCAGCTTCTGCTAGCTGAGCGCGACCTTCTACTTCTTCTTTCATTGAAGGACTGGTGTCAGCCACCACCATAAAGTCAATCGGAAGGAAGGTTTCCTGTTTTAAATTACTTATGGAAGAACTTTCCTCCCCTCGCTCAATTATAGTGCTAAGCTTTTTTTTTCCTCCTGCTCGTTAGCTTGCCAAGTCGTTGACTTCACTGGCTGATCTTGCGACGTTTGAGCGGTGTTTATGGGGCAAGCTGGACTTGCATCTATTTCTTCAACCTTTCTGACTCTACGAATCAGTAAGATTTCCTCTTCGCGTCTGACAATTGTGCGGACTGGGGAGACGCATACAATATCTAAACGGGGATTGCGATCAAAACTGTCGAAACTTAAGTCCTCCATTTTGGTTGTAACTAGTCGATTGTTGTTTAAATTTTGCTCGTTCATACTTTAGAATTGGTTTGAATTAACTTCTACTCTCTTCTATATCCTAACATGTTTATTTCAATTTATCAGCAAAACCACTACTATTTTTCTTTAATCTTTATTTAACTGCTTGCTGCCACAATTTTTTATTAAAAACCGAGACATAGCGGCTGTTTGAGCTATATATTTACTCCAACAGTACTCAGACTAAATCTTTTATATATCCCTAACGAACTTGGCTAAAAAGATTCAAAAATAGCGAAGATGCAATAGTTCGCTATACGACTTTTAAAGCTCTTGTGCTATGGAGGAGGCTTAAATAATTTTAATAAAGCTCTACTGGCTTAGCTCCCTCTTTCTGGGGACTAACTTCATGCAGTTTGAGCATTGTTAAAGCTATTAATAGTTTTAACAATCTAATCGAGGTTCTTCTGCTTAGATGTCATTGCTTCTTTGACAGGGTGGAACTACATTCTCAATGCCTGTGCTGTGACAGAAATTTGGCAAAATGATTATCAGTCTTTAAGAGAGAAGATCTTGAAGAGTGTTGTGAACACAATTCCACTTAGCGCTGTCGCCCAGGTAGCAGGCGAACTTGCTAGGCCCATGGCGATAGCGCGACATCCTCTAACTGCATAAGCTGCTCTTGGCAAAACTTTGAGTCAGCTATCGTCGATCTCCACGGTTTTCCACAACCGGAGCGCCGTTTGTGTCAATGTCTAGCTTTTCTTTCCGCACTGTTGCTTGAGCTTCAACGGTGTCATGCTCAACTTCTTTTCTGACTCTCACTTCCTCTCGAATGAATGTTTCCTTATGAATGTCAGGGGTTTCTCCGTGAGTTACAATTCGGGCAACCTCGCCTTCGCGGAAATCAGCGTCAGTCGCACTCGCCTTCATACTAGTGGGAACGATGCGCTCAATCACCACTCGCTCTGTTTCAATGGGAACTGACACCTGAGCTTGTTCGGTTTCCATATGCTTGCCAATGGCGACATCCCCAACTTTCTGCCGAGTCGTGTCAGCCACTAGCCGCTCTTCGTACAGCTTGAGACTGGCCGGCTCTTCTACCGGAACGATCGCAGGTGCTGGACTGGGAGGCGGGGTGGGAATAATTGTGGTAGCCACCGGTGCGATCGCAGGTTGCGACCGATTCTTTAATAGCCACCAGAGCAGCCCACCTAGTAAAGGCAGCAAGAATAACCAGGGCAACCACGAATAATCTGTCTTCTGAACAGGAGCCTGAACAGGAGGTTGGATTGGGGCAGGGGCAATCACGGCTGGAGAAGCGGGAGCCGCGATCGCAGGATTGGCAGGGGCAGCGTCACCCAAGAAGGCTTGCACTGCGGGAGTGGGTTTTCCTTTGTAGACGTAAGCTAAGGGTTGAGAGAATGGATATCTGGGATCTGAGGGCAGCGTCTTGTGCATCGGGACGATTCGCACCCCTGGTTTGGCGGTGACTTGATCGGCGATCGCATAACTAATGCCTCTCGTCCCTAGTTCTCTAGTCATGGCTTCGGTGTCATCTTGAGTTAGCTTGAGCGCACCCTTAGCCGCTTGAAAAGGAGCCTGCTTAAATACACCGTAAGTTTGCAAAGCTCTCCGAGTATCGTCCGAGTCGGGTCGATCCACTAACTGAATTGGACCTGGCTGACCGCCAACTTCAGACCAATTTGCGATCTCCCCTCGGAAGATTTTAGCAAACTGCTTAAACGTGAGATTTCCCCTAAAAGGATTGTTGGAGCCAACAATGATCGCGATTTTGTGCCGGGATTGAGGAACCACGACAAACGAGTTCGCTTTTTCTTCCGCAGTCAGAGGACGACCTATAGCAGCCAGATCGATCTTTCCATCCTGTAATAATCGGAGGGCAGCATCACTTCCTTGATAGTCAACCTTAACTTCTGTACCCGGTGCCTGTTGCTTCAGGCGTTGGGTAAACGTTTGGTTGGTGACAGCCATGCTGCTCGAACTATCAATCCTTACGGCTGTAGCACCAACGGGTGAAGAATTAGGTGCAGTAGATTGTGCCAGCACCGGAGCACTTCTGAAAAAAGTAGCAAGGGGCTTAGGAGCAGCAGCCCAGGTGAGCGTTATTGCTAGAGAGACTATTAAAGCTTCTCTTTTTTGTGTTCTTTTCATAGGATTAACTCGTACTAAGTTTCTAATTTTTAAAGGTGTGAATGGTGCCAGATAGAGCCAGAAAATAGCCCTGCCTGCAATCGTTACTAAGCACTAAAGTTCACTTAGCATTTAGCAATTTGTCAATCCAGCCCTTTGAGGTCATAGTCCCCAAAAGTTTTAGGTTAAATCTTGGTTAATTGCAGAGATGTTGGATGCCGAACGCCTCCGGTGCTAGGGCAATTTTAGTTCTCTATTTACGTCACTGTATAATAACCAGCCTGAGCATATCTATACCATAGGGTACATATGTTGTTCTGAAACATCCAATCACATGCACAATTTGCCTGTTGTTAGGTTTAGCAGTGAATGGCTGGTTAGCTCTAGGATTCTGTTCTAGAGATGTGAACTTGCATCCTCTTTCCATTTTCTCCTTCTTGCTCTTGCTAATCTTTAGTATAAGACTTAGAAAAGTTGGGCAAATTGCCGCTAAAACCTTACTAATAATTGCTTTTAGACTTTATAAACAAGACTATAACCTAGTTACAAAAGACTAGAAACTAGACACAACTATTTTTATAAACTCTTGGAAAAAGGGACTCGCACCCTAAACTTACGGACACTGTTGGAGCAGTTCAGGCGCTCCTTCTAGCACGCGCTGATTAATTTTCTTTACTTCTCAAACATCCTCGGCAATCGCTTGAAAGAGGACGAATCCTTTTGCTCTCTAGATGACTTCCTGCCCTTTAAAAACTGTGTTTTCACGAGTTCATAGGCTTGCTTGTAGATCTGGAAGTCGCTGGGCTCATCTATTTCAAGAACACTTCTAGTGACATAGTGAAAAGCATGGAATAAGGAATTCAGTCCGGCAATCGCGTCCTCTATAGGAATCGGTCTTGTTGCTAGCTGTTTATCTAACCGCATGACGTAGTTCAATCCACCAATTTCTGCCAAATTCTCCAGCTTATTTTCGTGGACGAGACGAGCAATTTTTGTTAGGTCTATACCAATCACGCAAGCAATTCTTCTTGCATTTTTTTCGTCTGGACCGCTTCGTTTAAGGCAGGTCCAGCCCCCAGCCCAACCTGCTTGGCAAGCTGGCTCATATTGGTCTGTGGATTCGCTTCAAGGTAGTGTAAAACGAGCCGTCCGAAGGCGGAACAGTCTTCAAAACGTAGTCTTAAAAGATTCATAGCAGATTTTTAAACTGGAACTTCAACGTTAAGAGCCAAAGCCAAAGTGAAAAGTCTTTTCACTTAGTATATTTGTACTATAGCTCTGCTACCGCTGCTTAAATCTACCAATTATCAAATTAAGTTTTGGTGAATCTCTAGCCTTGGTTAAGAGCAATTATTAAATGGCTGTATGGTTAAGGCAAAGCCATAAACAGCCTTACTGAAAGCTTCTAATTGCTACGGTTCACTCAGCATTTAGTATTCAGTCGGGGGGCAAAATCTTTGATTCGACAGAGTGGCATTGCTTTGCTTCCTGTTGATCTAAAGTATTTGGATTAACTTCACTTAAGACTATGGCTCTAGCCTAGTAGGTTTCCTCCCTCTTAAGTTAGATTCGCTTCTACTCCTATAGACGACTGAAGTAATTAGCCAAACCCTTGTCTTTAGCGGAGATTTCAGATATTGCGGCTCTTGCCCAAAATTTATTGCCAAAGGTAGGTGGTAAGCTTAGTGTAGCTTCATACTCTTAAAGTAAAAATAGTTGCTTTACTTGAAACTAAATAGTAGCTGGGGCATCATGCGTAGATGCTTCTATAATTCGCAAACCAAGGCGGAGCTAAGTAAATTTCTCAATCAGCGATGACCGAGCACAGCCGCGTACGCTTGAAGATAGCCATCGACCATGCTCTCAACGCTGAAGCGCCTCTCGACCTCGGACCTACAGGTGGCGCGGTCAATCTCGTGCAGGCGACTGACCGCGACAACTGCCTGCTCCAGTGAGTCAACCACAAACCCGCTGACACCGTCGGTAATTACTTCCGGTACTGATCCCAAACCAATGCCGATCACGGGGACGCCACACGCCAGCGCTTCAGGCATGACCAAACCAAAGCGCTCTGGCTGCGTGACCAGATGCAGCAGCGCTGCGCCTGAACTGAACATTTGATTCCGTGTTGCTGGCCCCACCGGGCCGATAAAGACAATCTGCTGCCCGTCGATGTGTGGAGCGATCGCTTCGTCAAAAAAATGCTGGTCTTGAATGATGCCGGCCATCACCAGTCGCCGACCGGTGCGCTGTGCGACCTCAATCGCCAGGTGTGGGCCTTTTTCAGGATGGAAGCGCCCCAAAAAGATCAGGTCGT
>JAABUQ010011067.1_pt1 | contig 11641 bp, 7 predicted proteins | sample 5560001 | NCBI WGS metagenome assembly JAABUQ01 (sample SAMN10711888, study PRJNA513371) | rock metagenome | isolation source: Antarctica rocks | place: Antarctica: Victoria Land, Finger Mt nord | collected 2015-12-18
TACGGGGTCCGCTACACCGACATGTGCGCCTTGCGGGCGATTGCGCGGCCGGCGCTGGCGCGGCTCGGGATGCGCGAGATGACGTATGGCTGGAACATCGAGATGCAGATGAAGGCCGCGAGGGCCGGGCTGCGGCTGCTCGAAGTGCCGGTGCCGTATCGGACGCGGGCGGCGGGCGTCTCGAAGGTGGCCGGATCGCTGGGCGGCACGATGCGGGCCGGGTCGAAGATCATCGAGACGTTCGTGCGGGTCGCGCGCCAGCGATAGGGCGGCGAGCGAAAAGATCGGGCCGCGGAACGGGCGGCGAGGGCGACGCGTTGGTATCGGCGCGATGGTCTTCCATCCCGCAACGTCGAACGCCGAGGAGCCTCCTATGCAGCGTTTTATCACGATCGCCATGTCGGCCGCCGTCATCGCCGGCAGTCTCGCGCTGGTGCCGTCCTCCGGCATGGCGCAGAGTAACGCGTATCGCAACGGTCAGACCACGACCGGCGACGGCTGGATGAACGAGAACGACTACGACTACAACCGTCAGCACATGACGGCTCGCGATCAATCGAACCGCGGCCAGAGTAACTCGTACGACAATAGCTTCGGCACGCAGGACGGCTACAACCGGAACAACGACCCGTATCGCAACCAACGCCGGTCGAACGAGTACGGTCAGGACCGGAACTATGACCAGCGTCAATACGAGCAGCGCCAGTATGATCAGCGCGGCTACGACAACGGCTACAATCAGCGCCGCTACAACAATCAGCAGGGCAACGGCCGCTACCAGCAGAACGACGATCAGGACTGAGCGGCTTCCGGCCCGGCGAACGCTCGCCGGGCCGGATATGGTTCAGTGTCCGGGGACGACGATCCCGAAGGTGCTGGTTCCGTTCGACAGTAGCTGAATGCTGCTGCCGGGGATCGAATGGCCGCCGACGGACACGCTGTCGACGTAGAGGTTCCGGTCCTGGGTCGGGCCGTCGTAGCGATCATTGAGGAAGTTGATCGCGACGGTGTGGCCGCCGAAAGTGGTCGGCACCGAGACTGCCTCGCTCTTGCCTGCGGCGTGCGACGCCGATGCGGAGCGGACGCCGCCGACCTGGTTTCCATCGACGCTGATCGTGTATTGCGCGTCGCCCTTCCAGGCGTCTTCGGAGATGTTAAGCGCCAGGCTGCCGCTCGGCGCCGGCGTGTTGGCGACCGTGGCGCCGCTCGAATCCGGTGCGGTGAAGCCGAACACGGTGGTGCCGTTGGACGGCAGTGACAGTGTGCTCGCCGGGACGAGCTTGCCGTTGATCTGCGCGTTGTCGACGTAGAGGTTCCGATCGGTGGCGCTGGAGCCGCCGTAGGCGTCGTTGATGAACGTGATGGCGACCGTGTGGCCACCGGTGGTGACCGGGATGGTGATCGGTGCGGTTTGGCCCGCGGCATGGGAGGCAGAGGCACTACGGGTGCCGCCGATCTGGGCGCCGTCGACGCTGATGGTGTATTGCGCGTCGCCTTGCCACGCGTCCTCGGACACGTTCAGGACCAAGTTGGCCGTCGTGTTGGTGCCGGGCGCCGGGGTGGGCGCCGGAGTTGGTGTGGGTGTGGGTGTTGGAGTAGGCGTCGGGGTTGGAGTGGGTGTCGGCGTAGGGGTCGGTGTGGGTGTCGGGGTTGGGGTTGGGGTCGGCGTCGGTGTCGGTGTGCTCGACCCGGCGGGGATGATGAAGCCGAAGGAGTTCGTGCCGGCCGACTGAAACGGGATCGTGCTGCCCGCGACCGTGACGCCGTTGACGCTCGCGCTGTCGATGTAGAGGTTCCGGTCCTGGTCGGGCCCGTCGTAGTTGTCGTTGAGGTAGCTGACGGCGACCGTGTGGCCGCCGGCGGCGACCGGGATCGCAATCGCCTGGGTATGTGCGGTGGCATGCGCGGCCGAAGCGTTGCGAACGCCGCCGACCTGGGTGCCGTCGATTGAGACGGTGTATTGCGCGTCGACCTTGTAGAAGTCTTCGGAGATGTCGAGCACCAGCGTGCCGGGGGCCGAGGTCGTGGTGACGCTGGCGCCGGACGGGTCCGGAAGGGTGACGCCGAACGTGTCGGTGCCGTTCGAGGGCATCGCGATCGTGGTGTTTGGCAAGGCCTTCCCGTTGAAACTCGCACCGTCGATATAGAGGTTGCGGTCGGCGCTGGGCGAGCCGCCATAGGCGTCATTGTAGAAGCTCACGCCGATCACGTGCCCGCCGGCGTTGCCCGGCAGCGAGATCGCCTGCGTCTGGCCGGCGGCATGAGACGCGGTCGCGGTGCGAACGCCGCCGACCTGGGCGCCATCGACGCTGATCGCGTATTGCGCGTCGCCCTTCCACGCATCCTCGGAGACATTCAGCACCAGCCCGGTGCTCCCGGTCGGAGTAGGGGTGGGTGTGGGGGTCGGGGCCGGGGTGGGCGTGGGAGTAGGCGCGGGTGTTGGGGTCGGCGTCGGCGTCGCCATCGACATCGACATCGGGTTGCTGGTGCTCGTGCTCGCCTGTATCGGCGACGACGTGTCGAGCGCCGGTTCGGACGCCAGCGGTGAGACACCGGAGACGGTGCCCGTGCCGCTCAGGATTTGGCTTGCGGTCAAGCCGTAGGTGCTGATGTTCTGGATCGTGGCCGATGTCGCGGTCGTGTTGCGCACCACCGAAGCCGAGGGCGAGCCGTTCAGGTCGTTCAGCACGGTGTCCTTGCTGACGAGCAAGGAGGCGTTGGCATAGAGGTTGCCCTCCTCGCCGTAGGAGATGATCAGCGGGTTGCTCGTCTGCGGCCCTTGCTGGATCACGTCGTTGCTGATGACAACTTGGCCGCCATTGGGCAGGTCGATCGAGTAGCTCGCGGTGCCCGACGGGCCGTCGTCGATACGGCTGTTGGTGATCGTAGTCACCGCGGCCCGGCTCTTGACCTCGTGACCGACGACCGCGTCGTGGACGTAGCTGCTGTCGATCGTGAGCGCGGCGATGTTGCTGATGTAGAGATTGTGGGTGCTGCCGGAGCCGTCGCCGTTGTTGGCGAACTCGCTGTGGCTGATCGAGATCGTGCCCGTCGGGTCGGCGTTGGCCAGGATGCCTTCCTGGTTGCCGCTGAACACGGAGTTGGTCACCGTCAGCGCGCCGCCCTGGTAGCGGATGCCGGCGCCGTTGCCGGAGCCGACCGCGGCGCCGCTGAAGCTCAAATGGTCGATGGTGACGTTCGTGTCGGTGACGAGGATGCCCTTGCCGTTCTGGATCTGCTGGGTGGCGACGAGGTTGGCCATGCCGCCCACGCCCTCGATCGTCACCTTGTGCGTCACTTCCGCGACGTCGTTGACGTAGGTGCCCGCCTGCACCTGGATCACGTCGCCGTCTTGGGAGGCGGCAACTGCGGCAGCAATCGTTGAGAATTGCTGTCCCGAACCGACAGTCAAATTCGACACTATGAGAACTCCCTCTTGGACATCGGCCCAGTTGATACTGAATGCGGTCAAGGACAGGGATACGATTTCAAAGTCATGAAATCGTCACATCGCCGACTGCCAAGTATCTGGCTCGGCGAACCCGCAGCCCCGCGCCACAGGATTTCGCCGTCCTAGGAGATGTTCGAGGGGCTTGTAAACCTCGCGAATGAGGTTTGTTGCGATTTTAACGCAGATAAATGGAGTAGCCCGTTGCAGTTTTACTGCTGTTAAGTTTAAACGGACCAATACTGAGAGATGGTCCAGCGTCGCGGAAACGGACTACTTAAGATTGAATTGGTCACGTTTTTGTGAGCTATCCCATGAGAGCGGCCTGAAGGATTCAGCCGCCTGTCCACGAAGAGGCGTTGACGCCCCGCGTCATCGCCTCGGACGCCCGGGTGATTGCCGCCACCTTCGTCGCTCCGGCGTCGCGCATCGCGTCGGTCGCGGCCTGCGCCTGTTCCGGCGTCCGCATCCGGACCGCCAGGATCAGCTTGCCCTCGGCGCCCAGCCGGTCACGCTCGCTGCTGCCGGCTTGGTCGGCGGCCACGCCCACGCCCGTCGTCGTCGCCGCCGCACCCAGCGCGCTCAGCCCGGCGCCCACCGCCACCAGCGGCGCGGCAAGCCCGCCCGTCGCCAGGGTCGCCGCGACCACCATGCCGGCGGCGGTCCCGGTGATGCCGGACGCCATCGTGCGCACCTGCTGGGTGTCGATGTCGCTCGTCGCCGCATCCGCCGCGTCCGGGGTCGCCGTGGCGGCGTGAACGTCGGGCAGGCTGAGATCGGCGCGATCCAGACCCAGCAATGTCAGCCGCGCCATCGCATCCTGCAGCGCGGCATCGTTCGGGAAATAGGCCTGCAGCTCCTGGACGCCGTCGCTCAGGGTCGGGCCGGCTTTGCTCGTGTCACTCATGGCGTGCTCCGTTGCGTGATGGCGGCCAGCGGCTGTCGGTACCGCGTCAATGTCGTGGTGCGTTGCCTCGTTCCCGCCGCGCCGGGTCCTCAGGCTGCGGCAGCCGTCGGCTTGATCCGCTGATGCCGCGCCCGCGCCCCGCGCTCGACGGCGGCGGCCACCAGCGGATCAAGGTGCAGCTCCTGCATTACCAGTTCCAGCATCCGCAGCACCGGCTGGCTCGCGCCCCGGTCCGCCGCGACCACGTCGCACGCGAGCGCATAAGCGGTCTCGCGCAGCCGAGGCTCGAGGGCGGCGCGGATCAGCTCGCCGGCATGGCTGAGCCCCTCGTCCTCCCCGAGCAGGCCAATCGTCGCCTCGGTCGCGGTGTCGAGATGCTCGCTGCTGAACTCGCGAAACGCCGGCAGCGTCTGCACCAGGCCGGACATGACGCCGATCTCGCGGTCGGTGATGGCGCCGTCGGCGGCCGCGACCAGCACCATCGTGCAGATTAGCGCCTCCTCGGCGGTTAGCGAGTCGCGGGACATCAGGGCAGGGGATTTTCGCTTCGTCATGCGGCGGACTCTACAAGAGGCGTGGCCGCGCGCCAATCAGGTGCGAGCGTGCGGCACCAATTCCAGGAACGCGCGGGTCTCGGCCACCGCCTCGGCCAAGCCCACCCGCCGCACCTCGACCCCCGGCGGAAACGCCGATAGCAGCCGCCCGGGCGTGCGCCGGTCGAGCAGCACGAACACGCCGCGATCGGTCTCCGAGCGGACCAGCCGGCCGAACGCCTGCCGCAACCGCAGCCGGGCCTTGCCGTCGTCGTAGGCTTTCGGGTCGCCGCCCGACAAATGGACCCGGCGCTCGCGATGCAGGATGTCCGGCCGCGGCCAGGGCACCCGCTCGAACACCACCAGTCGCAGCGCCCGGCCCGGCACGTCCACCCCGTCGCGCATTGCGTCGGTGCCCAGCAGGCAGGAATCGAGCTCGCTGCGAAAGACGTCGACCAGCGTCGCGTTGTCCATCGCGTCGACGTGCTGCGCGAGCAGCGAGATCCCCTCTCGCTCCAGCGTCGGCGCGATCCGCGCGTGCACCGCCTGCAGCCGGCGGATGGCGGTGAATAGGCCCAGCCCGCCGCCGCCGGCCGCCAGGAACAGCGCGCGGTAGGCGCCGGCTACCGCGTCCAGTTCGAGCCCGACATCGGTGACGACGAACGCCTTCGTCTGCGCCGCATAGTCGAACGGGCTGGCGACCGAGACGCGCTGGGCCGGGGAGGGGAGGTGCACCGCGCCGACCCGCGCCTCGGCGGCGGCCCAGGACAGCTCGGCCTCGCCCGCGCCGGTGCCGATCCCGGTGTCGCGGAGCGTCGCCGAGGTGATCAGCAGACCATGCGCGGGGGCGGCGAGGACGGTCGCGAACGGGATCGTCGGGTCGAGCCAATGGCGATGCAGTCCGGCGTCGCGATCGGCGCCGCCGCGGCGCTCGAGCCGGAGCGTGTGGACGTATTGCGGGCGCTGGCCGGGCTCGGGCGGCGGGTCGGCGAGGGTGCCGAGCATGGCCCGCCACGCCTCGACGCGCAGCACGGCCCGGCGCTGGATCGAGCGCGCGGCGGCCTCGATGCGGGCTCGCTGCGCCGGGTCGAGCGCGGCGGCCTCGGTCTCCATCAGCGCGCCGAGCCGCCCGAGCAGCGTCTTCAGCGGCGTGGCGATCAGCTTCAGCGCGCGATCCAGCGTTTCGGCCGCGGCGGCGAGCTCGGCGGGGATCGGATACAGGTCGCATTCGAGGCTCCCCGCGTCCGCATCGCCGGTGCAGCGCGCCAGCACTTGGGTCCGGATCAGCCGCAGCACCGCCTCGAACGGCCCGACCTCGCCCGCTTCGGACAGACGTGCCTCGGTCAACCGTGTCGACCAGCCCGGCGTCGGCAGCGCGCGCGCGCCCTGCAGCGCGGCGTCGAGGGGCTTCTCCAGGTCGGGATAGATCGCGAGCAGATCGTCGAGCCGCCGCCGCAGCCCGCGCGCGCGGGAGCGCCCGCCCTCCGCGCCCAGCAGCCAGCGCCGCAGCTCCGCGCCCTCAAGCCCGGAGAGCTCGGCCGAGAACGCGCCGTCGGCGGCGTCGAACACGTGGTGGCCTTCGTCGAACACGTAGCGGCTCGGCACCTGGTCGTCGTCGAGCCCGCCCCAGGCCGCCTGCGCCATGACCAGCGCGTGATTGGCGACGACCAACTCGGCGGTGCGGGCGCGGCGGATCGTGTGCTCGACGAAGCAGGTTCGGTAATGCTGGCAGGCGCCGTGGATGCACTCGCCGCGGCGGTCGGCGATGGCGGGCAGCAGGCCGGGGCCGAACAGTTCGGTGAACCAGCCCGGCATGTCGCCGCCGGAGAGGTCGCCGTCGGCCGTCTGCAACGCCCAGCGCGCCACGAGCCCGAGCGCGATCAGGCTACCGCCGAGCGGCGCGCCGACCTGCTCCTGCAAGTTCAGCAAACAGAGGTAGTTCTCCCGCCCCTTGCGCACCACGACCCGGCGCCTGCGCTCGGCCGGGTCGGGGAACAGCCGAGCCAACTCGCCGTCGATCTGCCGCTGCAGGTGCCTTGTATAGGTACTGAGCCACACGCTGCCGCCGTTGCGCTCGGCCCAGAGGCTCGCGGGCGCGACGTAGCCGAGGGTCTTGCCGGTGCCGGTGCCGGCTTCGGCAAGCACGAGCGCCGGGTCGCCGCGGGCCTGGCGGGGCGCGAAGGCGGCGGCGGCGGCGCTCGCGTAGTCGGACTGGCCCGGCCGCTGCTCGGCTCCCGGCCCCAACATTTTGGCGAGCCGCGTTCGCGCCTCGGCCGGCAGCACCGGATGGCTCGAGGGCGGCGGCAGCGGCGCCTCGTCCTCCCACTCGGGCAGCTTGGTCCAGACCCGCAGCCCGTCGCTCGAGGGCCGCGCCGCCGGTTGGCGCAGCGCCGCCAACACCGAGCGCGCCCACGGCCAGCCCGCGCGGCCCATCGTCGCCGCAAGCCCCGCCGCGTTGTGGTTCAGCGGCGACCCGGCCTCGTCGGCTAAGCGCGAGAGCAGGATCTCCGCAATCTCCGGCAGCAGCGCCGCCGCATCTTCGAGCGTGCGCGGGGCCGCGAGGTCGAGCGCCATCGCCAAGCCCGCGGGCGTGGGCGGCACCGGGCAGGCCGGGATGACGAAGGCGAACAACTGCAGCAGGTCGAGGCACGGCATCGGCGCTAGGCCCAACCGCTTCAGCGTCGCCGGCGCGTGCACGATGAAGGGCGGATCGTCGGCCATCATGCGTGACGCCGCCTGCGCCGCGCTCAGCAGCAGCAACTCGCCGTCGCCGGTCAGCAGCGCCGCCCGGCCGTGCCCCGCGACGATGGCGGCGGCCTGCGGCGGCAGACTCGGGATAGGCGACGGCATCGGCAGCCTGTAACACACGCAAGGGTGCGCATAAAAACGCATGCCAGGCGTGGCCGCGATTGACCCCGCTTCACCCGGTTTTTAGCTTGAGCGCAATGTCCGACACGTATGACACACCCGGCGGCCTTCCGCTGCCGAAGGCATGGCCGTTCGACGAGGCCGCCCGCATCGCCGCCCACATGGCCGCGCGCGGGTCCGACGTCGCCTTGTTCGAGACCGGCTACGGCCCGTCCGGCCTGCCGCATATCGGCACGTTCGGCGAGGTCGCCCGCACGACCTGGGTGCGCCATGCTTATACGGCGCTGACCGGCAAGCCCACGCGCCTGATCGCGTTCAGCGACGACATGGACGGCCTGCGCAAGGTGCCCGACAACGTGCCAAATCGCGACACGCTGACCCCATACCTGAACCAGCCGCTGACCCGCGTGCCGGACCCGTTCGGCACCCATCCGAGTTTCGGCGAGCACAACAACGCCCGCCTGCGCCGCTTTCTCGACGGTTTCGGCTTCGACTACGAGTTCGCCTCCAGCACCGACTACTACCGCTCCGGCCGGTTCGACGCCGCGCTGATCCGCGTCGCCGAACTTCACGACGAGATCGTGCGCATCATCCTGCCCTCGCTCGGGCCGGAGCGGCGGGCCACCTACTCCCCGTTCCTGCCGATCCATCCGAAGGACGGGCGCGTGCTCCAAGTCCGCATCGACCACGTCGACCCGGCCGCCGGCACGTTGCAATGGCAGGACCCCGACAGCCTCGAACGCTTCGAGACGCCGATCCGTGGCGGCGCCTGCAAGCTGCAATGGAAGGCCGACTGGGCGATGCGCTGGCACGCGCTCGGCGTCGATTACGAGATGTCCGGCAAGGACCTGATCGACAGCGTCAAGCTGTCCGGCAAGATCTGCCGCGCGCTCGGCAGCGAGCCGCCGGTCTCGCTGACCTACGAGCTGTTCCTCGACGAGTTCAGCCAAAAGATCAGCAAGAGCAAGGGCAACGGGCTTTCGGTCGAGGATTGGCTGCAATACGCGCCGCCGGAGAGCCTGTCGCAATACATGTACAACGCGCCGCAGCGGGCCAAGCGGCTGTTCTTCGACGTCATTCCGCGCGCGACCGACGAGTTCCTCGCCAACGCCGCCCGGCTGACCGAACAACCGCCCGACGCGCGCTACATCAATCCGGCCTGGCATATCCTGGGCGGGCACGACGGCGATTTCGTCTCGCCGGTGCCGTTCGGGATGCTGCTCAACCTGGCCAGCGTGGTGAACGCGGAGACGCCGGACATGCTGTGGGGATTCCTGCGGCGCTATAGCCCGGAGGCGGCGCCAGGTCGGCACGTGTTCTTCGACCGCCTGGTCGACCACGCGATCGCCTATTATCGCGACCAGGTCCGCCCCACGAAGCAGTTCCACGCACCGGCGCCATTCGAGCGCGCGGCGCTGGCCGATCTGGCCGAGGCGCTGCGCGCGTTGCCGCCGGGAACGGATGCGGAGGCGATCCAGAACCTCGTCTACGAAGTCGGCAAGCGACACCCGTTCCCCGACCTAAAGTCATGGTTCGGCTGTCTTTACAAGGTGTTGCTGGGGCAGGACGAGGGTCCGCGCTTCGGCGGCTTCATCGCGCTCTATGGGATCGAGGAAACCATCGGCCTGATCGACGCCAAGATTGCCCGGCCAGCCAATGCGGCCTGAGACGATGCCGCGCCTGAAAAAAATCGCCAAGCAACTGCCGGCGATCCTGGGCTTGATGCTCCTGACGGGCGCGATCTACGTGGTGTGGAAGGAGTTCCGGCACCTCAAGGTCGCCGACATCAAGGCCGCGCTGGCCGCGATCCCGCACCGGGCGTTGGTCATCTCGTTCGTCTGGACGGTTCTGTCCTACGGCGTGTTGACGTTCTACGACCGGTTGGGGACGATCTTCGCGGGCAACAAGGTGAGCTATCGCCGGGTCGCATTCGCGTCGTTCTGCGCTTACGCCTTGTCGCACAATCTGGGATTCGCGGCCGTGTCGGGTGCGGCCGTGCGCTATCGGCTCTATGCCAATTGGGGGCTGACGCCGGTGCAGATCGCCAAGGTGATCGCGTTCTGCAGCCTGACATTCGGGCTCGGCGGCATGGTGCTGGGCGGCATCATCCTGTTCACCGAGCCGGACGCGGTGCCGTTCCTGGGCAAGGTCATCCCGCATTGGGGCATGTACGTGGCCGGCGGGGTGCTGTGGCTGATCGTGGCGACCTACATCAGCCTGTCCAAATTCGTGCGCAAGTTCCACCTCTTCGGCGTCCAGATCGAGCTGCCGGTGTGGCGGATGGCGCTGGTGCAGGTGGCGCTGGCCACGCTCGATGTCGCTGTCACGGCGGCGATCATGTATCAATTGCTGCCCGAGACGCAGGACCTGACCTATGTGCGGTTCCTCGGCGTGTATCTGAGCTCGTATTCGGCAGGATTGGCGGCCAATATCCCGGGTGGGCTCGGCGTATTCGACTCCGCGATGCTACTCGGGCTCCAGCCGTATATGGACGCGCCGCGGATCCTGGGCGCAATCGTCGTGTTTCGACTGTATTACTACATCATCCCGCTATTCATTGCCGGGACGATGTTCTCGGGCAACGAGATCGTGCTTCGGGGCGGGGCGCTGTTTCGTCGCGGCGGGCGGGCGGCGCCGCGGCCGGCCAACTCGGCGTTCAGCGAGCGCAGTTTCGCGGTGCTGGCCTCGACCGGGTCGGTCTCGCTGTGCGGGGCGATGCTGCTGGCGATCGGCATCCTGGACGGCAGGCCGGATTTCACCTGGCTCGATCCGGACCTGGCCGATCTCGCCGCCAATGCCGGCCAGTTCGTGCCGTCGCTGATCGGCGCGGCGCTGATGGTCATGGCGATCGGCCTGTCGCGGCGGGTCACGCTGGCCTGGGGCATAACGATCGTGCTGCTGATCCTGGCCGCGATCTACACGTTGGCCCAGGGCGGCGCCGGGTGGGTCGCGGCGGTGCTGCTGCTAACCGCATTGCTGATCGCGCCGTTACGCGAGTCCTACTACCGCCACGCCCGGCTCATGGCCCGGCCGCTGCGGCCGGGGACGCTGGTGCCGCTGCTCGTCCTGGCGGTCTGCGTGCTGAACCTGGCGCAACTGGAGCCGCGGGTACGCCCGATGGTCGACAACAGTTTGTTCGAACTCGTCTTTTCGCCCGACGTCCCGAACGCGACCCGGGTGACGCTGGCCTTCGTCGTGCTGCTCGGCCTGTTCGCGCTCTGGCGGTTGATCCGGCCAGTGCGGGTCCGGTCGATACCGTGGCGAGGGGAGGGGCGGTTGCGCTACGCCTCGCTCGGGGGCGAACCGCCGGCGTTTGCGGACGGGCTGATCTTCGGCGAGACCGAGCGGGCGGCGATCCCGTTCCGCCGGATCGGACAGGTCCTACTGGGCCTGGGCGACCCGGTCGGGTCGGAGAGCGACCGGGTGTCGGCGATCTGGAACCTGCGCGATCACGCGCTCCAGATCGGCTGCGATCCGGCCATTTACGGCGTCGGATCGGAGTTCCTCAAAGTCTACGAGGACATCGGCCTGGCAGCGCTGCCGCTTGGCACCGACGGACTGTTGCAGGACACGGCGGGAGCGCCAGCGCGGCAATTCCTGTGCTGCCTGGCTGAGCGGAACCTCGAGCAGATCGAGCCGGTGTTGCCGGAACTCATTGGCGCGTCGGTCCGCGAGGCGGCCGATTAGGGCTTGTGCTTGGCGCCGGGGAGCGGGCCGAGCGAGCGGGCTTGGAACAGGTTGGGGTAGCTGCCAATCGTGAGCGCCGGGATACCCGCGAACGCGGTGTGAATGGGCGTTTGCGGGATCAGCGGGGCGGCGAGCGCGCCGAAAGTGACGCTGGCCGGCGGGATGGCGGCAAACCGCTCGCCTGCTGGCGGCCAATTA
>JAABUQ010011068.1_pt1 | contig 11639 bp, 13 predicted proteins | sample 5560001 | NCBI WGS metagenome assembly JAABUQ01 (sample SAMN10711888, study PRJNA513371) | rock metagenome | isolation source: Antarctica rocks | place: Antarctica: Victoria Land, Finger Mt nord | collected 2015-12-18
CCCTGCGTTGCCGGGATGGCGCGCGGTGCACACGCCGGGCCATACCGCGGGCCATATCTGCCTCTGGCGCGAGGCCGATCGAACGTTGCTTGCCGGCGACGCGTTGGCGACCGTGAACCAGGACTCGGCGCTTGGGATGGTCGTGCAAAAAGCGGAGTTTCGCCCGCCGCCTGCGCCGTTCACGACCGACTGGGGCGCGGCGCAGTCGAGCGTCGAGCGTCTGAGCGAACTGCGACCGACGACGGTGAGCGCCGGCCACGGGCCGCCGATAAGCGGGGCGCATGTCGCGATGGCGCTAACGGACTTCGCGCGGCGTCTACGGCCACCACGCCATGGACGTTACGTCGCACAGCCGGCGATCGCGGACGAGCGCGGTGTCGTTTCCGTGCCACCGCAGCCGCCCGACCACGTCAAAACGGCCGCCGCCGCGACCGCGATCGCCGCCGCGGTGGCCACCGTCACGCTGGCGCGACGACGCAACGGCTCAAGTTAAAGCCGCACGCCTTGCGCGATGACTCGTATGGCGCTGTCATGTTTGCGGCTTGCGTGTTCCTGCGAGCTTAGGGGGTGGCGCGCCAGCGAATTGCCGGTGCCGATGGAGCACCTCGCGGATAGCATCGCGAGCAGCGAGTCGCTCGTCATCGCGACCAAGCACCCGCACAACGTCGAGCAGCTTCTCCGTCGCTTCGCGTTGACGAGCTTCGCGGAGTCCCGTGAGATTGCCAAGAAGATCTTTCCAGCGGAAACATCACTACCGGCGTCCGCGCGAAGGAGCGCAATGTCGTCAAGCACATGCGTCATGCGCTGGCCGGAAAGAGCGAATCAGCCTCGAGTTCGAGATCGGGTCATTAAGGCGAACCCGGGACAGTCGCATTTCCGTCGTAAATGGCCGTGAATCGAGGCGTAATTTAAACGATGGCCCTTTTCTGGTCGACTCTCGTTGTCCCCGAAAGCCGCGTACTGCTCGACATTATAGTGCTTCAGGGCTGTATTCCCACGCAGCGGAGACGTCTTGTCGATCTTGCAGGTAAGCTGGTATAAAGTTAGTCATGCCGGGAAGGACCGTTGAAGCGCGACGGACAGCACTACGGCGCAGCACGTGTGAGGAGCATTCATGTCTCGAAACTTCATCGTTTCTCGCCGTACGGCGGCGCTCGCCATCGCCGGCACGCTGGTCGCCGCAGCGGGTCCCGCCGTGAGCGGAACGTTGCCTGATTCTGCCCTCCGCGAACAGCCGAACGCTACGCATCGGTTTGATGGCAATCATCAGCATATTGCGAAGCTGCTGAGGCGCGTTCGTCTCGCCCGCGGGGCGCAGGCGCGAAGCGACGCATTCCAACTCTGTAAGAAAGCGCTTCGGGCACACGATGCGTCCGAAACGTTCGTCGCTACGTTGAGTAGCAATGCCGATATGGCTTCGTCGATGTTATATCGCAGCGCCGATCCGACGACTGTGCTGACGAACGTGGTTGTCCGCGAACTTGATGCGTGGCCGATGGCTGACGCTGGGTGGCTCGCGCGTTTCTCCAACCTCGAAGCCGTCTTCGCGATGCACGTTGCCGAGCAAGGCCGCGCGGACCGCGCATAGGACCGGCGAACAGGCATGCTGCCGGTGTTGAGGCAGCACGCCCGGCCCGCGGCCGTTAGGCCGGAATCGCGTCGATGTCGGCGCGGTTGAAGAAGCGGCCGTGCGCGATTGCCGTGGCGAACTTCGACGTCGCACCGTTCTGCGCCGAGGCGGCATTGCCGACGATAACACCGAGTGTCTGAGCGGTCGCCGGATCGCCGCTGTGAATACCCGCCGATTCCAGGAGCGCGACGCCGTCGCCGAAGGCGCAGATCGGCTTGGCGTGCTTGTATTGTTCGCGAACGAACAGAAGTGCCGCACCCGATTGCGCGAGCGTTTTGACGCTCTGCATGCCGCCTGCGATGAAGACCGCATCCCACAGCACAGACGGTTCTGCGACGATCCGGTAGTCGACCGCGAGCGTACCGCCGCCCGCGCCTTTGAGTGGCTGCAGCTTCAGCGACAAGACGGCGACCTTGGCTCCCTGCGCCTGCAATGCTTTGCCGACGGTCTCGACATCCGCGATGTTGACGCCGTCGGCGGCTAAAATGGCGACTTTCCGCGTCGCGATCGACGGCTTCTTCGGCGAATTCAAGATGCTCAGCGATGGCGACGGGTGCACGGGACGCTTGTGCATGCCGTTGTTGACGCCGACGCGCGGATCGGCCGTGATCCCAAAGAAATCGGCGACACGCTGAGCCAGCGTCATGTCGACCAGCGCGAGATTGCCGATCATGCGCTCACGAACTTCGCGCACTTGCACTTTTGCGAGTTCGAAACCGAACGCATCGACGATGTGGTCTTGCTCCGGTTTCGTCTGACTCTCCCAGAAGAGCAACGCCTGCGTAAAGTGGTCCTTGAACGAGTCACTGCGCACGCGCCGTTTCGGGCCGTTGAGCTGTTCCGGATAGGTCTCGAAGCCGCCGTGGTCGTGCATGATTTCATGCGGCGAATTGCCGTTGATCGAGTTGGGGTTATAAGCGACGCGGCCGACGTCGATCGGACGACGGAATTTCGCATCGCGTTGATTGTTCGAGAAGGGGCATACGGGCCGATTGATCGGGATGTCGTTGAAGTTCGGACTTCCCAAGCGCGACAATTGGGTGTCGAGATAGGAGAATGTGCGCCCTTGCAGCAGCGGGTCATCGGAAAAATCGATCCCCGGCACGATGTGCGTCGTGCAAAACGCGACCTGCTCCGTCTCGGCGAAATAATTATCCACGTTACGGTTAAGCGTCATCCTTCCGACGCGCTGCACCGGAACGAGCTCTTCAGGAATGAGCTTCGTTGGATCGAGAACGTCGAAATCAAATTTCTGGGCCTGCGCTTCATCGAAAATTTGCAAACCGAGTTCCCACTCCGGAAAGGCTCCGTCCGCGATGGCATCCCAGAGATCGCGTCGGTTAAAATCGGGGTCGCGACCGGCGATTTTTTGCGCCTCGTCAAATACGAGCGAGTGCACGCCGAGCAGCGGCTTCCAATGCCACTTGACGAAATGCGACGCACCCCTTACGCCCTCGTGCACCGCTACGTCGCGGCGCGTTTACGCGGCGGCGGCATCAGCATCGGGTGTTACGCCCGACATCCGGTCGTCGCGCGGCTCGCCCGGTGGCTTCTGCGCATGAACGATCGGATGATCGACGGTATGTTCGACGTGACGCACGACGCGATCGCCCTGATGCTCGGCGTGCGCCGTCCAAGCGTGACGCGCGCCATCGAGGAACTCGCCGCCTGCGGAGCGATCGCCGGCGGACGTAGCAATATCCGGATCGTCGATCGCGCGATCCTCGAACAACGAACCTGCAGCTGCTACCCCGACGCCCGCGACCTCTTCGCCGAACTCTATGGGAAGGTGCCGAAAAGCAGCGAGATATCGTAGGAGCTCCACGCTCCTACAGCGGGCGTACCGCCAGGATCGGTTTTGCTGACCATAAGTCGATCGCTCGGCGCTAGACCGAAGACCCGATCTCCGGTATCACCGAGAATAGCGGTCCACTTGTAATGATAAGGGCTTGTACGGTTCCCTATTGGAGCGGCCAGTGAGATGCTGTTTTCCGCGAGCCGCCGGCATGCCGAGTTCATGGTTGATGATGCGCACCGGTCGGCCAAATCCGAATCGTTGGTGATGAAGGTCGCGCGCGGACTTTCTTAGTCCAGGCGTCGACGCTGCTTCATGAGCGACGTTCGGTCTTGAGTTAGACGCATTTGGTGTGAGCAGCCGCTTTAAGTGCGGGAAGTTTGATAGCGGAAGACCGACGTTTAGCCGCGGCGGCCATAGACCACGTCCGGCTTAGTGTGTAACTTCGACGACCACATATGGCGGTTAAGTTTGGAGAACGAGTTCGAGGCTTTCAGGTGACATGTACCTTCGCTCGACCATCCATTCTTCGCTTTGCTCGATGAGAATCATGGTTACGATGCGCAAGGCGGATTCCCGTGACGGAAAGATACCGATTGAGCGCGTACGTCGGCGGATCTCTTTATTGAGATGCTCGATCGGGTTGGTGGTCGCAATCTTGCGATGATGCTCCAGGGGAAAGCAAACGAATGCAAGTGCGTCGGCAAGCCCAGCGTCAAAATCGCAATGGCCTTTGTCAACGTCTTTCCGAAAAGCGCTCGAAACTCCGAAGCTGCGCGCTGCGCCGCTTCGGGAGAAACTTGCGCAAAGATCGTACGCAATGCGGCCGTGACTTCGAGCTTGCGAGCTTGCGGTACGTGTGCGAGGATATTGCGGTAAAAATGCACGGTGCAGCGTTGCCAGCTCGCACCCTGCATTACCGTTGCGATCGCGGCTTTGAGCCCCTCGTGCGCGTCACTGATAACCAGCTTGGTGCCGGAGAGTCCGCGTTTGCGGAGGCCCCGCAGAAACGTCGTCCAGCTTTCTTTGCTTTCGGTGTCCACTACGTCGATTGCAATGACGTCTCGAAAGCCTCGTGCCGTCACGCCGTAAGCGATGACGACGGCGTTGCTAACCACGGTGCCGTCGATCCTGACCTTTTCATACAGCGCGTCAAGCCAGAGACGGATACGGCTCGCTGAGCGCCCGATGGCGAAACTCTTCGGCCTTGGCATCGAGCTCCGTACAAAGCGCACTAATCTGGGACTTTGCAAGTCGCTCCACGCCCATCTCCGCAAGGACGCCTTCCATCTTGCGTGTACTAATGCCGGCGATGAACGCTTCTTGGATGACCGAAACCAGGGCCCGTTCGCTACGACGAAACTGGTCGATAACCGTTGGTCGGAAGTTATTATTGCGGGCGCGCGGAATCTCAAGGTCGAGCGACCCGGAACGTGTGTTAAGGCCACGGGTCCGGCTACCGTTACGCAGGTCGCGGCGCTCATCTGTTCGTTCGTGTGGCTCAGCGCCGATATGGCGTCGAATTGGCCGCCGGCGCATTTGCCGCTACCGCCGTCCAGGCCGTGAGATCAGCCTCCCAAAGTACTCTCAGCGTTTCGTAGCCTGGCGCATCCTTAATACCAAGGGCGTCACAAAGAAGATCGACGGGAAGGTCGGGAGCGGCGACTTTTCCCCAGACTCCAGTGTCTGGCCCATAATGCGAATAGCCACGCAATATGTGATGAGCCACGGGTTTGCTCGGTAACGGCGTTATCGTCTGTGCTTCGGGATCCGCTACCATGAATGTGTAGTTCATATTAGCACCGCTGATTCGAACGGTATTATCACTCCCCGGTTCCGCCGACGGCGGGAAGATATCGACGCCGAAATCATGGCCGTGACTGTCTCCGCCCATGCTAAAGACGAATAAATTCGCGAGCCCGCTGCCTTCCGACACGCCGATGGCTGCCAGGGCTGCCGGCGCCACTGTTTCTATCAACCATTGCTTGTTGAGATCGATAAGAAAGTCGCTGCCGTAGTCAAGATCCGTAAGGACGCGCTTGCCAACGGAGAGAATATGATGTGTCCATAATTTCTGGATATAGCCAAGCCACGACTTGCCCGTCTGCGCCAGGCTTGAACCGTGATTCGCCCCTGCCATCGAAATGAAATGTGATGGAAGCACAAGCGTGCCGAGGGCGCCCGTCGACCGTTTCACTGCACGATTTCGCTCGGCACCGCTCGCTCGGCGGGGACTGGGTTTCGGCAAATGCATGTCATCGTGGCGCTCCTCCTCGTCGTCCCCTTGCGGGGTCGATAGGGGCGCGTCAAACGCATCGTGGTGGTTCCCGGCGATTGCGATCGCAGTGAGGCTCAGAGCGCGGCGAGAACCGGAGCGTAGAGAGTAACGTGGGGTCCGCGATGCGTTAGCGTCATCTCCAGACGACGCATCGGGGCGACGAGGAGGTGCGCCACGCCGGTGATTTCGGAATATGGCTGGCGGCTAATGAACGCGGTGTGTGCGTGGAAGCACAAATGGGCAGCGCCGAGACTTTAACCCGGGACCTATAGCCTATAAAGCTGCCGTTCTAATCGACTGAGTTACGCCGCCATAGACGTTGAAAGCCAACGTATTCGGGCGACCCGGTAGATCCCCATCATTACGCGACGAGTCGCGCTCTCGTGGAGAAAATCGAATTTGGACGCTGATGCAATTCTCTGCGCACAGCGAGGCGGAAAACGTCGCCGGCCTCAAGCTCCGTCAACTCGAGTGCCGCGCGCGCCGCGCGCCATTCAAAGCCAATGGCGCCCCACGTCTCGAACGCGGCCTGAAATCGCTCAGCAGAGGCCGCGAGGCGGCCCTCCGCACGCAAGACGAGCCCGTGCGTATAAGCTTCTTCCGCGCGCGTTCCTGGCTCCATTCGAGCCAAGTACGTACTATCAATCGCGTTGCGAATCAAACTATGTCGATCGAGCATCTCACGAGCGTTTACTACTTCGATCGGTGCTGCGACTTGCGCGAGCGTAAGGAGAGCATACCGGGTATCGCCCGCCGACGATTCCCAATCGAAAGCGCGGGCGAGTTTGGTCGCGTGACTGATCTCCTCGATAAGCATAGCGCGGTGTCCGGCGTCGCGAGCAACGAGAGCGCGATCCACGGCAATGATAATGCGCTCCGGACTTGCCGACGCGCTCTCATCCGCCTGACGAAAATGCTCAAGCGCTTCAATACAGTTCCCACGCAACGCTGCGCACCATCCGAGAGCTTCGAGAGTCGCAAACTCCACGCGACAAATATCCGGAGTCCAAGGGAACGAAGGGGCACGCTTCGCGACGATCGTTGCGTCCGCTGAAACGTCGAAATCACGCGCTAAAATCGTCAGATTTTTTAGCGCGAAGGCTTCCTGGAAGACGTCCGAGGTGGCACAACGATCAAGTATACCTAACGCCGATCTCGCGTGAGTCAACCAAGTTTCATAGCGTCCCTCGGCCCCAGCGATGACCCCGAGCAACTCTTCGATTCGAGACACCACGTGGTCGAGTGGGACGTTACCGCCGACCTTCGCGTATGACGCTGGTTGAAAGGCCACCTCGAGTCCGCGCACGCACGCGGCCTGGCATTCCATCAAATTGCCTTCCGCGAACGCCGCCACACCCTTGTAATATTCGACCTCGGCTTCGAGAGCGACGTCGAGCGACGAGATCGCGTACACATAGGCATCCCGAAACGCGTCGTTCGCTTGTTCTTCGTCGCCGAGTCGAAAGTATGCGATCGCTGACAACAGCGCAGCCTCACCGCGATCACGGCTGTCCAGCATTAGGGCTTCCGGCAGCTGCAACGCCGCTCTCGCCGCATCCGGATTTCCGAGTCGCAGATGGGTGCGCGCGCGCAGGGTTGACGCCTCCACAGACTCGAGTCCGTGCAATTGCGAAAGGCATACTTGAAGACGAGCCGCGCGAAACGCAACCAACGCCTCTGAGAACGAGCTTAAACGCGGCATCAACCGCGAGACCGAAGCGGGCACCGAAAACCTCAAGCAGACAAGCCAGCCCTGCTCTCTTGTCGGTTGTCGGCTGAACTCCCGGCTGCCTACGTCACAGTAGGCAGATTTTAACTAACCGCTGATCGAGCCGCTCGAAGCCATCGTATGGAAAAAGTGCCCGATGGCGTGGAAGACCGCAAAAACGTCAAAGTGGGCCATTGCGAGGTGCAGCATGGTGGTGGAGACCTTTCGAAGCGTATACGGCTACGAGCCGCGTGGGTAAAGATGCCTTTACACTCCTGGCCGAAGCGAATGCCGGGGCGCCGATGAGAATCAAACCCCCGAGCTTTGCCGCAAGCCAGGCTTGCTTGATAGACGTTGCTGGTTTCCGCAAAGGTGGAGTGAGGCCTCGTTCTGGTGTGCGCCCGGTCATATTTTGGTAATCTCTTTGCGGTGCGGTTCTTACGTTCTTATGTGTCCGGTAAGCTTATGTGTCCGAATAAGTGAAGGTTATCGGAGACGCGGAGGAAGCGGACTCCGCCGAGTAGACATCATGCTTGATACGGGCAAGTCGGCAACACCATCCTGATCGACTCAGCGACAACGCGGCGCTCTACCGCCACCTCGGGGGCGGCGGGGACGCGGTGAACTCGCCGGAGATCGTCTTCGCGGCCGCCGTGGAGCGTGCGTACCGAAGAACCCGGAAGCAGTTCGATGCCTGGGCCGCGGATCCGACCTTCCGCGGTTACGTTGTTCCACCGTCGACGTCGCCCGCAGCCGGCTTCGCGATCTTTTACACCCCACCGGCGTTCCAGCCGAGTCTCCTGATCGTCGGCCAAAACCCATCAAACTTCGCCGGTACTCTTCCTATCTGCTCACCCCGTTTCTTAGCGGCGCGCGTCCCGGCAACCGTGCGCTCGCGGAGGACGTCGCGCTCGAACTGCGCGACCGCGCCGAGCACGGCGTACAGCACCCGGCCTGCGGCGGTGTCCGTGTCGATGTGGTCTATCAGTGATCGCAGCGCGACGTCGCGCTCGCGTAACAATTCGGAAATATCCAGCAGGTCGCGCAGCGAGCGGCCGAGGCGGTCTAGCCGCCAGACGATCAGCGTGTCGCCGGCGCGGAGGTCTTCGATCGCGCGGCTGAGACCCGGCCGCGATCGTGATGCCCCGGAGTCGGACTCTTCGTGAATCGCGACGCAGCCGGCCGCGCGCAGCGCGTCGAGCTGTAGCGCCGTCGTCTGCTCGTCCGTGGAGACGCGCGCGTAACCGATTAGGCGCGGTTCGGAGATCGGGATGACCTGGGAGTCGTCAGCCGGTCTAAGCGCGCTCCTGAAGCTTTCTTTGCCCGGATTCACCAGATGGCTTTGCAACTTCGCTGCTGATTCGCAGCGGTTTTGCTATAATAGACAAGTGATTTACGCTGACATTGTAGCGCAGAAGTGACGAACCCGACGGGTGAAGCTGAAAACGGCGTCCTTAGGCTCAATTTCGACCGCCGCGTCATGGTGCAGTTCCGCGGTTCCGTCGTCACTTCGGATGCGGGCCTCCTCGCGTATCGCGAACTCGATGATGCACTCGGATTGACTCCGTCGGCCGGTGATCTTCTCGCCGATGCACGCACGGGCAAGAACGGTCGTCACGCGCTCGTCGGTATGCTGCGCCAATCCGTATTCGGAAGACTTGCGGGATACGAAGACGTGAACGATGCGCTGCGACTACGGCACGATCCCGCTATGCGCTGGATCATCGGCGGCAAGGCAGCGAAGGGTACAGGCGCGTCGCCGAGCCAGATGGGCCGGTTCGAAACGAACTGGCTGGCGAGGCCGGAGAACCTTGCGACGCTCACCGAACTCTCCGGTCATTGGATCGAGCAGGTTGGGAAGCGTCGTCCAGACGGTCGCGTCGTGCTCGACATGGATTCATCCGTCAGCCCAACGCATGGCGATCAAGAGTGCAGCGTTTGGAACGGGCACTTCGGCTGCACGTGCTACCACCCGCTCTTCGTCTTCAATCAGTACGGCGATCTGGAGCGATGCGCGCTTCGTCCTGGCAACGTGCACAGCGCCGACGGATGGGAGACGGTGCTCAAGCCGGTGGTCGCGCGCTACCGAGGAACGATGAAACCCATTGCCTTTCGAGGCGACGCTGCTTTCGCTCAACCGAACATGTACGAGTGCTTGGAAGCCGAAGGGATCGGATACGCGATCCGCCTACCCGCAAACCAGATCCTGCAAGCGCGTATCAGCGATTTGCTCAAACGACCGGTCGGGCGACCGGCGCACTACGTGCAGCGGTTCTACCGGAGCTTCCGCTACAAGGCGGCGAGCTGGTCCCATCTCCGCCGGGTCGTCGCCAAAGTTGAGTGGCATCTCGGGGAGTTGTTCCCTCGCGTCGGATTTATCGTCACGAACTTGCGGTACGCATCGAAGAATGTTGTCGGCTTCTATAACCAGCGCGGCACGTGCGAGCAGTGGATCAAGGAAGGCAAGGGCGCGATCAAGTGGACGCGACTCTCGTGTCGCTCGTTCAACGCGAACGCAGTTCGTCTTCAACTGCATGCGCTGGCGTACAATCTTGGGAACGTCCTTCGCACACTCGCAACACCCGAGCCGATCCAAGATTGGTCGCTCACGAGCCTACGCGAGAAGTTGATCAAGATCGGCGCGAAGGTCGTCAGCCACGGCCGCTACATCGCCTTCCAAATGGCCGAGGTTGCGATCCCGCGCCGTCTGTTCGCTGACATTCTGCGGCTGATTGGAGAGCTGCGCGCGCCACCGATTCACGCGACGGCAACATGACCGTCCCGACCGGCCGCGCGGGGAAAACGACGGGAGATTTGCGCCCTTTTGGCCCTACAAGCGGGATTCTTACTGCCCGGCTGGCCGACGCAGGCCTCATTCCACGCCGAACCGATGGCTCGGCTTGCCGAGAGCCTCGCGCACGGCCGGAATCGCCCGGCAACGGCTCGAAAGGAACGGTCATACGGGGAATCCCGGCTTAGGACGCTCTCGAGCAGTCGTATGGGATGTTCGAAGCCGGCTTGTTGCAGAAGATCGAGCGGCGGTGGAAACCAGTGAACGGGTAACTACGAGTAATGGCCGAACAGTTTTCAAGCATCGAACGGATCCACCTCGACTTTATCCTTCGACAGCGCGTATTCTTCGTAGCGTCCGCCGCCGAGGGCACGCGCGTGAACGTTTCGCCGAAACCCGTGGCTGCGCTACGCGTGCTTGGCGCAAACTCAGCGGTGTACCTCGATCAAACCGGCAGTGGCAACGAGACGTCGGCGCATCTTCGCGTAGACGGACGCCTGACGTTCATGTTTTGTGCGTTCGAGGGTCCGCCGCGGATTTTACGCCTTTATGGGCGTGGTTCCGTTCTACGGCGCGACGAGGTGCCATATCGCGAACTCCTCGAGGCCGAATTCGCCGGGGAAGAGCTTGCCGGGGCACGTCAGATACTTTCGCTCGATGTCGAACTCGTGCAGACGTCGTGCGGTTACGGCGTGCCACTCTTTACGTTCGTAGGGGAGCGAGATACGTTAAAACGCTGGGCTGACGCCAAGGGGGAAGCCGGCTTAGACGCCTATCGGCGCAAGAAGAATGTGCGCAGCATCGATGGTTTGTTAACCGGACTCTTCGACGTTGACGACGGGGCCCTGCAACACGACCCGACCAAGACACGCTCAGAGCGGGTGCCGCGAGATACTCGTCGATGAACGCGATGACCATAAGCGGTCTTCGCCGACACCCGATGCGACGAGTGTGATCGAATTGCTGCGGACGTCGCCGGCTGCGAAGATGCCGGGACGCTCGTCTCGAGCACGGACGGCGCACGCGCGTGCGACCACCTCTCGAGATCGCGCCGCCAGTCCCTCCGGGCCACCGCCGATGATGACGACGTCGTGCACGCGCCGACGCAGCACCATGCCGGCCATGGCCTAGCCGAACGTCTAGCCCGGGCTCACACCTCTAGCATGTCTCGTAAAGCGAGAGCATTGCGCTAATATGATCGCGAGCTTGGTTTGACAGCAGCAAGAGGCGATTTTCTTGCACGGTGAGCGGGATCGTAGATGCCTCTGTCGTCAGAACTTCCCGGCGCGTTCAATGAGGAGGGTGAGATGTTATCAGTCATTTCTGAGATCGCGATCTTGCAGGGAGCGAATCCATCGCGGAAGCTGTCGACGTAGCTGGGCGGTTAATTCCCTCGTCAGTTCGCCGCACGCACGCCGATGATTGCAAAACGAGTGC
>JAABUQ010011069.1_pt1 | contig 11637 bp, 13 predicted proteins | sample 5560001 | NCBI WGS metagenome assembly JAABUQ01 (sample SAMN10711888, study PRJNA513371) | rock metagenome | isolation source: Antarctica rocks | place: Antarctica: Victoria Land, Finger Mt nord | collected 2015-12-18
TCGCCGTGCTGATTATCTTACTCTTTCTGCATTCTTGGCGCTCGACAATGATCGTCGCCGTCTCGCTGCCAATCTCCGTTTTGGGCACGCTGTTTGCAGCTTACCTCTTCAACTACTCACTCAATACCATGACTTTGGGCGGCCTGGCTTTGGCAGTAGGCTTAATCGTTGACGACGCCATTGTCGTCATGGAAAACATCTTTCGGCATTACACCCGTGGAGAAACTATCTGGCAGGCGGCGGAAAACGGGGTCACGCAAATTTTCAGTGCCGTGCTGGCTTCCTCCATCACCGTCATCACCGTGTTTGTACCCCTAGTACTCATTCCCGGATTACAAGGCTTGCTTTTCACGCCGTTTGCCGTAATGGTGATGACGGCGGTTGCGATCTCGCTGTTGGTTGCGGTCACGACCGTACCGATGCTTTCCACCCGGCTCTGGGCAAAGCAACGCTTCAGAACAAACGGCGCTCCGAAGGGCGGCTACGCAAGGTTTAGCGCGGGATTCGATCGACAGTACGAAAGGTTTTCCGCGCGCTACAAGCGCCTACTCGCGTGGTCCATTGACCATCCCGCACCCGTATTGGCAACGGCGGCGCTCATCTTTCTTGCAACGGTGTTGGCTTTACGGTTCGGCGTCGTGGCAACGGAGATATTCCCCCAGACCAACTCCCGCTTTGCTAGCTTCACGCTGCGAATGCCTACCGGCACGGCGCTCGATGTCACCAACGCAGTGACGAAGGGCGTTGAAGCACGGCTTCGCCGCGATCCCAGAGTCACGGACGTTGGAGCGAGCGTCGGGCAGAGCGGCGGGTTCGGGGGCGGACAGTCCGTGACCAATCAGGCACAGTTGCAAGCAACGCTGCGACCCGGAACCAGCAGCAACGATGCGGGGAGCTTTGTTGCACGATGGCAGAGTGCGCTCAGCGGACAGCGAGCCCGCCCCGTAGGGGGTGCGCGGGCGCCGCAGCGCGCGGATCAGGTTTCACCAGAACAGCGCGCCCGGCTACGCGCCTTGTACGGGCGGCCGATTCCCGGGCTTGCAGTCTTCGGCCGTACGACGGACATCGTTTCACGGATAATTTCGTTCGGACAGAACGAGCTCTCGGTCATGATCTACGGTCCCGACATCACCACACTAAGTCGTTTAGCTAAACGAGCACTACCGGGCATGGAACAGATCCAGGGAATTACGCGTCCGGACACCAGCACCACCGACGCTCAACCACAACTCAACGTAACGGTGGATCGAACGCGCGCCGCATCGCTGGGTCTGTCAACGGACACGATTTCACAAGCGATCGCTACGGCAACAAGTGGGTCTATCGCATCCTATCTGCAACTCAACGGAACCCAGTACCCCATCGTCGTGCAGCTTCCGCCAAATCAACGGCGCTCTTACGAAACGGTGGCAAACCTTGCACTGTCCGTTCCTACGGCCGCAAGCTCCGCGCTGCTGAGCGCCACGATGCCTACCCCCGGACAAACATACACCATTGCGACTGTACCGCTGAGCAGCGTTGCGAATGTCAGCATCGGCAGCGGACCGTCCCGGATCACCCGCATGAACAAGCAGCGCGAAGTGGAAATCACCGCGGGACTCAATGGCGCTCCGCTCGGCGATATCACCAAGTCCGCGGAGCAAGTCATGAACCGCCTTGCCCTTCCGACGGGCTATCACTGGGAATTCGGTCCGGGACTAACTCAACAAACCAGCACCTTCAACAGCCTGGGGCTCATTGTGGGGCTCGCGGTGCTGTTGGTCTATATGCTGTTAGCGGCCCAATTCGAATCGCTCTTACATCCACTCGTGATCATCACGGCAGTGCCGCTTTCGCTTGCCGGCGTGGTGCTTGCGCTGGTGATCAGCCATCGGTCATTCGGACTGACGGCGTTCATCGGTGTCTTAATGCTCGTCGGCATCGTCGTCAAAAACGCCATTTTAGTCGTTGAATTCACGAATCAGTTACGCCGCGGGGGGAGCAGTGCGCGCGAGGCATTGTTGCAGGCGGCCCCAATACGGCTGCGTCCTATTTTGATAACAACGCTGGCAACTGTCGGCGGTATGACGCCGCTGGCCCTCGGGTTCGAATCCGGCAGCGCCAGTCAAGCGCCGCTCGGCACCGTCGTCATCGGTGGCTTGCTCTGTTCCACGCTACTGTCGTTGGTAGTTATTCCGACGCTGTACCTATGGACCGCCGAGCATATCGAGAAGCGTTGGGAACCGCGAGCTGCAATTGAAGCAAAGACGCCGGTACCCGAGCCGGCGCTGTCCTAACGGAATTGACCCTCGTTATCTGCTTTACGCTCCTTCATCCCCTTAACTTGACCGAATAAGCGCCGTCCTACCGCAAACAACGCCATTGCCGTGCCCACCATGCGGACCAAGCGAAATAAGCCCATTCTCTACCTCCGTCGCAAGCTTATACCGCAGAAGGCGCAAAGTAATCCTGGAAGGCTAGCTCGCTGGCCGTCAGACCGCGTGAGCAAGCGCAAAAGATGGTACAAACAGGGCAGATGTCTACGCAGGGGCCGCCCGATCCCACAACACCGAGTCAGACCGATTACGACTCGTTAGCCAAGCAAGCAATTGCTTTGCTTCAGGGCGAACCTGATTTCATCGCAAACAGCGCCAATTTTGCGTCGCTTATCTACCACGGATTCGCCGAGTTAAACTGGGCCGGTTTTTACTTCAGACGCGGCAATGACTTAGTACTCGGGCCCTTCTGTGGGAAGCCGGCTTGCACGCGCATCAAAATCGGGAACGGTGTCTGCGGCACGGCGGCTGCCCGGCGCGAAACCATTGCGGTTGACGACGTTAGCGAATTCGAGGGCCATATCGCTTGCGATGCCGCATCGCGCTCAGAGATCGTAGTGCCCCTCCTGCGCCACGACGAACTCATTGGAGTCTTTGATCTGGATAGTGCGCGCTTAGCGCGCTTTACCCCCGAAGATCAACGAGCCATTGAGCAATTGGTGCAGCGCTTCATGAAGATGAGCGATCATCCAGAATCGCAAAGTCATGAACAGGTGTAACGATCGAATCGACATCCAAACGTGCCGCGATCAGCACGTTGCCTTGACCTACCTACTGGATCAATTCAACACCGGTGGACCTGTAGGCGAAACTAAGACCATTGGCTTGCTGCAGCGCTTACGCACCGTACTGGTGCATCATCTGCGCCTCGAAGACGATTGTCTGTATCCTCGACTACGGCACAGTAGCAATCTCACTGTTAGAGAAACCGCACGAACGTATCAGGCTGAAATGGGGAACGTAAAGCAAGCATTTGCAGAACTTTATGCACGTTGGACGCAGCGCGGAGCAATCAGCATGCACCCTGCTGATTACCTGGCGAATTGGAGGGAGTTCGAGCTCGCGCTGCGCAAGCGCATGACGGCTGAAGACGACGACCTTTACATCATGGCCGAAGCTGAATTTGAATCGAAGGACTAACGACTGCTCGCTAAGGCTTTCGCTAGAGAACAAAATAGCTGTCGATGGGGATCGAACCCATGGTCTCCGCCTTACCAAGGCGGTGCTTTACCGCTAAGCTACGACAGCGATATGAGTAGCTTTTGTGCGCCAATCAACTGGAGCGGGCGGCGAGAATCGAACTCGCGACTTCTGCTTGGAAGGCAGAGGCATTACCACTATGCAACGCCCGCGCTAGCGATCGCAATTGGGCAGGGCAGGATTCGAACCTGCGTACAGCGTTGCTGGACAGATTTACAGTCTGTTGCCTTTAACCACTCGGCCACCTACCCAAAACGTGCTCACGCACACAGGCACCGAGGTACTATAGCACATGCCGTTGCTCCTCGAAACTGCTCTACCAGGGTGCTAGGTCGTTTGGTCGGCGGGACCTCGCTCTGCGCGCACCATCAGCATCCAAGGATGCTCGCGATGGTGGTCGTCCGGAAACGTGTCCCCTTTTTCGAAATCTTCGCGATGACCGCAGTCGGAGCACGCATAAGTGCCACTCTCAACAATCGGGTCGCCGCCTTTTCCAAAAACTTCTGCCATGCGGCAACTGTACCCAGCGCAGCTCTAATTTAAGCGAGCGCAGTTTGCCGCAAATGTTTCGTGCGTTACGTCAATCCAGGATGGTGACACCGTCCGTGGAAGATGACAGGCGCCTTCCACCAATCGTTTTCGCCGACGTAGCTCAGTTGGCCAGAGCATCGCACTTGTAATGCGAGGGTCGTGGGTTCGAATCCCACCGTCGGCTCGGGAATGTTTCGGCCACTGGCGGCCCTAATAACGTGGCATGAAGCTCGCGTTCCCGAAGTGGCAACAATCCGCTTTGATTCTCGTTTGTGAACGTTGTGCCACAGAACGCATCGCGCAAGAAGATCCCGACAAAGCGGAGGAGATCGGTGAATTTCGGCTGCGCGACTGGCTCAAGGCGAAACTCAAGGAAGACGGGCTGTGGGGCAAGATTCGTGCGATCAACACAAGCTGCATGGACGTCTGCCCCAGGCGCGCCGTTACCGTCGTGCTCAATTCGCAAACCAACGATGTCAAGAGTGAATGTTTAATCGTAGACCCCGTTACGGAGCGGGATCAACTCTATGAAGAGATCGTGAACAAATTCGGATAGCCGCTACCTCGTCACGGCAATTCGATTTCGGCCAGATTCTTTTCGATCTTTCGCTTGACTCGCTGGAGCGCGTTGTCAATGGACTTGACGTGCCGGTTTAGATCCCGCGCCATTTCCTGGTAGCTCTTACCTTCCAGATACGAGAGTAGCACTTGCGATTCGAGATCTGAAAGATTTTCTTGAATTCGTTCTTTGATGTCTTGGGAGACTTCTTGATTGATTACCAGTTCTTCGGGATCCGAGGTCTTATTCGAAGCCATCACGTCCAGCAATGTCCGCTCGCTGTCTTCATCGTAAATCGGTTTGTTGAGCGAAATATACTGGTTCAGCGGGATGTGCTTTTGACGCGTCGCCGTCTTAATTGCAGTGATGATTTGCCGCGTAATGCACAACTCGGCAAACGCCCGGAAGCTTGAAAGCTTGTCGGCTTTGAAGTCGCGGACTGCCTTATAAAGGCCAATCATTCCCTCTTGAATGATATCCTCGCGGTCGGCACCGATCAAGAAGTAACTTTTAGCCTTAATTCTTACGAAGTTCTTGTACTTGTTGAGCAGAAATTCCATTGCGAGGTTGTCGCCGGACTTTGCCGTAGAGACCAGGTCCTCGTCGGGCCGCTCGTGATATTCCAGTCCATCCGAAACGGCATGGGTCACCGCCATTTTCATTTACCCCTTAGCAGATGCGCCGAAAATCGCAGGCCGGAGCCCGTCGAGCGCGGACACATCCTGCTCAGTATAGGAGGGTCCTGCTAGTTGCGTCAAGGAGATTTCTCTGGAAGAAACCCCTGAGCTTCAGGGTGGCCGGATCGCGGGTGGGGCGGCGCGCTGGCGCACGGCCTCGTACAGGAGAACGCCGGCGGCTACCGATGCGTTGAGCGAGGCAATCTTGCCTTCCACCGGGATGCGCACCAGATAGTCACACTCCCGGCGCACGATCTGGGAGAGCCCTTGACCTTCCGAGCCGATGACCAGCGCTAGGTTGCGGGCGAGGTCGGCTTCGGTGTGCGTCACGGCATCGGGTCCTAAGTCGGCTCCGACGACCCAAACGCCGGCCTTTTTCAACTTGCGCAAAGCCTCGGCTACGTTCGCCACTCGTGCGACCGGCACGTGTTGCGTAGCGCCCGCCGAGGCTTTGCGAACGGTACCGTTTACCCCCGCGGCGCGACGTTCGGGCAGAACTACTGCGTTTACACCGGCGCACTCTGCCGTGCGGATAATGGCTCCAGCATTGTGCGGGTCCGTGATGTGGTCCAACACCACGAACAGTGCGTTGTGTCCCACGGTGCGCTGCTCAATAGCATCTTCCAAGCTTACATAGGGAAAGGGCTCAGCGTAGGCGATGACGCTCTGGTGCGCTTTATAAGGAAATTTCGCGAAAAACGCGTGGTGCTCGAACCGGAGGGGAATCTGCAGTTCACCGGCTTTTGCCAAGAGCGGACGAACGAACGGATCGCGCCGCCGCTCCTCGCCGACGTGAATTTTTTTGAGCACTTCGCCGGCTGCCAGCGCCTCGCTAACAGCGTGAATTCCATAAACGATGTCGTCGAGGTCAACCAGGTCCGGCGCATGACGCGCGCGTCTGTTCACCCGCTCATGCTCCAGGTAGTGCCTTCTTTCGAGTCATTCAAGGTCACGCCGCACCGCGCGAGCACCTCACGTAGTCGATCCGATCTTGCGAAGTCTTTGTTCTCTCGCGCCTGGGTGCGCAGTTCGATAACGCGCCGGACCGCTTCCTCAGAGGAGACGCCGTTGAAAACCAGCTCATCCTCGAATGCCAGCGCGAGTTGCGCGGGAAGGTCTTCCGCCAAGCTTGGTGGCGCCGCCTGCGCCGACCACGACTCGTTCGGGATGAGCCCCAACAAACGCAGCGCGCGGTCATAAGGCTCAAAAAGACCGCCCCCGTTGCCGGCTGCAATGAGCTTTTCTGCGGCAGCGACGTAGGAATGCAGCTCTCCCAGCACCCCTGCAGTATTCATGTCATTTTCGAGTCCTGACTCGACCCTTGACATTAACCCGTTGTCGCCCGCGCGCAGAGCCCCCTCATAGTCCCCCTGACGCAACATGCGCCAGCCGCTTCTTAACTTATGCAAGCTAAGCGATGCGGCCCCGACGGACTCTTCTGTAAAATTCATCACCTTGCGGTAGCCGGTTTGCAGAAATAGCAGCCGGATGGCTTGGGGGTCATGGCGTTTGAGCAACTCCGACAAAGGCTCAAAATTGCCCAGAGATTTCGACATCTTTTTTTTATCGAAAAGCAACATGCCGCCGTGAACCCAAAAAATGGCCATCGGCGGATGGCTCATCAGCACTTCGCTTTGAGCGATTTCGTTCTCGTGATGTGGAAAGATTAAGTCGCTTCCGCCGCCGTGAATGTCAAATCGTTCCCCTAAGAGCTCGCGAGACATTGCAGAGCATTCAATGTGCCAGCCCGGGCGTCCAGCACCATAACCCGCAAAATCCCAAGACGGCTCACCAGGCTTTGCAAATTTCCACAATGCGAAATCAAGCGGATCGATCTTGTGTTCGTCCACTTCAATTCTTGCTCCGGCCATCAGTTCGTCGATGTTCCGCCCTGAAAGCTGCCCGTAGCGGTCGAACTCCGACACGTCGTAATAGATGCCGTCAACTGTCGTATAGGCATATTTGCGATCGACGAGTTGACGGATCATCCCCTGGATCGAATCAATGTAGCGGGTAGCGTAAGGCTCGTGATCCGGTTCTCGAACGCCGAGTTTCTTCATCGAATCCTTAAAAGAGGTGTAGTATCCGCTCACGATGTCGTACCAATGTTCGCCGGTTTGCCGCGCGCGCGCGATGCTGCGGTCGTCGATGTCGGTCACGTTTTGGACGTAGGTGACATTCCAGCCTTGGTACTCTAAATATCGTCTCAAGACATCGAAGAACAGATACGTTCGCGCGTGCCCGACATGAGCTTCCGCCGATGGAGTAAGTCCGCACACGTAAATGCTGATGCTTGAGTCGTTAAGTGGCCTAAAGTCTTCCAGGGAGCGAGTGCGAGTGTTAAACAGCCGCAGAGACATCGCTCTCCCCGCCGCGCACACGGCGTTCGAGCTGTTCAACTCTACGCGTTAGTTGCGCGATAAGTTGCGCATTCGGATCCGGCATCTCTACGTGCGGGCGGCTGGAGATGGGCTGCACCGGTTTACCATCTTGGAGCACAACGCGACCGGGAATGCCAACCACCGTCGAGTTTGGTGGAACGTCTTTGACCACAACCGACCCCGCGCCGACGCGCGAGTTTTGGCCAACGGTTATATCGCCCAGAACGGCTGAATTGACTCCCACCACCACGTTGCTTTCAAGCGTGGGATGACGCTTACCGTGCAGCAGGCTGGTCCCTCCCAGCGTCACACCCTGATAGATCGTCACATCATCGCCCACTTGTGCGGTCTCTCCGATGACGACTCCCATACCGTGGTCGATGAATAGCCCTTTGCCGATGCGGGCGGCAGGGTGAATTTCAATTCCAGTTATGAAACGATTGAGGTTTGAAAGGAATCGAGGCAACAGCGGTAAGCCACTCCGGTGCAGGGCGTGAATCACGCGATGCGCGGTAAGCGCGTGAAAGCCGGGATACGATAAAACTACATCCAGCCATCCAGCCGCAGCCGGATCGCGCTCCAAAGGCGCCTTGAGATCAGCCAAAAAAGTTGCAAAGGTCATCCGCATACAGTGTTGAGACTTACAACGCAGCTTAGCTTGCGGGGGTTTCTCGACCCTGCGGCTTTGTGCCGTGAATCGGTTGGAAGGGTTGCCCATCGGGACCATATTTGATTGGTTCCAAGCCGCGACCGTGCAGCAGATGCGATGAAACGGCTCCAATGCGCATGATAATGCGGTCGTGTCCGAGCAAGGGAAAGAGTAACGGCAGCGCTACACCCCTTGCTTGACCGGTGAGCGCCATGCGCACCGTTGCAAACGCATCTTCGCTACTGAGACCGAACTCGTTTGCAATTTCTATCAGATCGTGGCTCAACGGCAAATCGCGCAGCTCAGCTTGGGCGTCGACGTACTGGCTCACTGCGTCGAGATAGAAAACTACTTCTCTTGAACGCAGTCTTTCCAAGTCCAGCGCCGGCACGACGACGGCCTCGGCGCGCAGCCTCCGCACGAAGGGAATCGCGTCTGAAATCGAATCGAGTTCGTCACGGTAAGCCGCAAAGAAAGTGTCGATCCAGCGCCAGGCGCCTTCCGGCACGGGGTCCGCTAATAAGCCGGCGCGCTGCATCTCGCCGGCGAGTAACATCCGCGCACGTTCCAGCGGAAGATCACGCAACGCACTCATCGTTCTATGAGGTAACGCAGGCGAGCGCGTGCGCGGCGATTCCGGTGCCGTCACCGGTGTAACCCATCCCGTCGCTGGATTTCGCTTTTACGCTTACGTACTGCGTTTCCAGGCCGAGCGCTTCAGCTATGCGTCCACGCATCAATTCAACATAGGGCGCCAGTCTTGGCCGTTCTACGATCACGGTGGCGTCAACGTTTTCCAGGGCGAAACCGCGCAACTTCACAAGAGCCGCACACCCTCGCAGTAACTCAATGGAATCGGCATCTTTCCAACGGTGATCGGTGCTGGGAAAATGCGTGCCGAGATCGCCCAATGCGCAGGCCCCTAAGACGGCATCCCCCAACGCATGGGCGAGTACGTCACCGTCCGAATGGCCCACGGCACCTACCTCAGATTCGACCGCCACACCACCCAGCATCAAAGGCCTGCCCGGTGCTAAGCGATGCGCGTCGAATCCGTGCCCGACGCGGATTATTGACTGGTTCCCACAAAGTGTTCAGGCGAGTTCCGCTCCGCCAAGTGAGAGAAATGGGTAGTGTACAGCGCCTTTTTTCCGGTAATGGCATCCAGTCGCTCGCCGAATCGGTGCAATTGATCCGAAGCAATATAGGCGCGAATGGCAACGCCTGCCGGCAAGTCGCGATCGATCGCGTCCACCGTTCCTTCCCTCGTCTCGATTTCCCGGCAAACCGCTTCAATCATGGTTTCATCCACAAACGCCTCGATCAACAGGATTTCTTGCTCGGAGGGACGGGTCGGTGTGCGCCCCTGCAAGAGACGCTCCGCGCGGGTAAGATCCTCTGGAACAGTCACTTTGAAGTTTTCGGTAGATCCCGGGACGACCAGCACCTCGACGCCAAGTTTCTCGAGTAGCGTGGCGTCGTCGTGTGCGGTAAAGGAGTTTCGCAGCGCTTCGGCATGAGCCCGCCGCAGATCGCGCATCGTTGCAAATTGCGGCGTTTGCGCCGCCCAAAGTTCCTGACGGTCGAGCGTCCGCGAAACCGTTTGTTTGACGGGATCCACCACCTTGATTGTGTCGAAGACTCGGACGGCCAGCAAACACGCCGTCCCCTCCCGGACCACGCGCATACCGCTACGGACATCGTTCGCGCGAACAAAGGGCCGAGCGCCGTCATGGATCAAAACACCGGCGCAACGCTCCGGCATCGCGTCCAGGGCCGCCCGAACGCTCGCTTGACGCGTTGCGCCCCCAGCAACGACGCTGAACGGTTTCCCGACGCAGACCGTGGCCAAGAGCGCGCGGACTTCTTCTACCTGATCGGGCTCGCCGGCGACCACGATCTCGACGATTTCCGGCATGTTCTGGAAGGTGCCCACCGACCAGGCAAGCATTGGCGCCCCGGCAATCTTGACGAGTTGCTTGGGTCTGCCAAATCGGGAACCGCGGCCCGCGGCAACCACGATGGCGCCCCACAGCATTAGTGCATCACCCCGGGGTGCACTAGTGAGCCTCCCTCTTGAGTTTTGCAAAAATCATTCGGCCGGCAACGGTTTGGAGCACGCTGGTCACGGAAACATCGACATTTTCTCCGACCAAGCGCTTTGCGTTCTCAACCACGATCATGGTACCGTCATCCAGGTATCCCACCCCTTGATGCTGCTCTTTGCCGTCGCGTATCAGCGCGACGTGCAATTCCTCGCCGGGTAACACTACCGGTTTAACCGCATTGGCAAGCTCGTTGATATTCAAAACGTGAACCCTTTCGACATGTGCCACTCGGTTCAGGTTGTAGTCGTTGGTCACAAGTTTGCCTCTCAGCTCCTGCGCCAACCGCACCAGCTTCGCATCGACCGCGCCGCCGGCCACGTCATCATAATCGCGCTCGCTGATATCCAGGGGCATCAGTTCTTGAAGCTTTCCCAGTACTTCTAGTCCGCGCCGGCCGCGCGTGCGTTTCATGGAATCCAGCGAATCAGCTATCAATTGCAGCTCGCGCAACACAAAGCGAGGTAAGACGAGCGGACCTTCTATAAAGCCGCTTTCAACGATCTCCAGGATTCGGCCGTCAATGATGACTGACGTATCGATTATTTTAGGTACCGTGAGGCCGGCACGCGAGCCGACGCCGAGCTGCGGAAGTGCAATCAGCCTTTGCTTCGCGCCGACGCGTGCACCCAGGTATGCGGCAAACACGCTAATCACAATGTATAGAACGATGGCCAGATAGCTGCCCGCCACACCTGCGACGGAGATAAACTCGAGCAGGATGAAGCGAATCAGGAAAGCGACGATGAGCCCAGCAATCAGCCCGACTGCACCGCCTACAAGTTCCCCCGGAGCGAGACGCTCGATCGCTCCTTCCACGATCGATAGTTCATCCTCAAATAATGTTTGAGCCGCCGGAGCTAAAATCACGCCGATCAGCGCGCCGACGACCGGTGCAGCTATCGTAAAAGCATACTGCCAAAACTCACTGGCGAAGTGCAGTGAGAAAATATGCAAATACGCTTCGCGCCCGAGCAGGAAGCCGGTGATGCCGAAGACCACGCCGAAGATTGCGCGCAAAACCGTGCCGGACATAGTTCCACTACTCACCCTAATGTGACAAATTCCCCGCAAACGTCGTTGGCAAAAAACCGCCCACGCTGGGTGAGTTTGGCATGCGAATCATCCACATCCAGCAATCCGGCATGCCGCAGTTTTTTAACCTCAGGTGCATAAAATTGCAGGAAGTCAATACCGTACTGCTGCGCAAAACGTTCGAA
>JAABUQ010011070.1_pt1 | contig 11636 bp, 10 predicted proteins | sample 5560001 | NCBI WGS metagenome assembly JAABUQ01 (sample SAMN10711888, study PRJNA513371) | rock metagenome | isolation source: Antarctica rocks | place: Antarctica: Victoria Land, Finger Mt nord | collected 2015-12-18
AGCCGCCCTGCCCACTCCACGTCCCATTCTTTACTGCATTAGGAGTACAGGGGTGAGATAGGGTGACGCTTGCTGCCGCAAGCTCCTTGCAACAGGAGCGTGCGTTCCACGATCTACAATTGCAGCGCAGCCTACCGACCCACCCGCATGCCCGCGCTCGCCATGCGCAGATGTCGGCGCCATCAGGCGAGGCGGGGCGCGGCAGCGAGCAGCAGCAGCCCCGACTGCGCCTGGCGCGCAGGCGCGCCTGCACGGTGTGCGACATGCTGGGCGCGGCCTGGCGGCGGCTGCAGGGCGCGTCATAGCCGAAGACCAGCACCCAGTACTGCAGGTTGTCCGGGAGCCCGCTGGTGAAGCTGCGCGCCCACCGCGCGTCAGTAAGAAATAAACACGGGCCAGGGGGCCGTCCGGGCAGGCGGCGCGCAGGCTGCCGCGTGGCTGCGGCCGGCCTGGGCCGAGTCAACGGGCTGCATCACGCATGTTTTGAGTGCGGGGCCGGGGCCGGGCGCACCAGTGGTTGGCGGTGATCACGTAGCGCGCCTCGCCCAGCACTCCCGACGTGGTCACGAACGTGCCTGCGCCGCGCGCGCCGGCACCTCGCTACCCGCTCATGGCAGCCTTTGCAGCAGCGCATCGATGGCCCGCCGAGCGCGCGGCGAGCTTGACACAGGCCGGCGGGCGGCGCCCGACGTGCCCGGCGCGCAGGCGGTCGGGCAGGCGGCGCAACGCTGGGCCGCGGCGCGCGGGGCCGCACCGGTGCAGCGCCCCACGGAGCCCAGGCGCAGGTCCACGGCCACGATGGCCACCACGGCGGACGCCTCCTGCGCCAAGCCCGGGAAGCAGCCGGCGGCGCGCGTGCAGCGCGCGGTCACGTCCGGCGGCCGCGCAAAGCCGGCCACGTCGAACTGCGAGCTCTTCTCCGTGGCCGCGGCGGCCGGCGCCTGCGCCAAGCGCCGCCGCGCGGCCGGCGCGCCGGCCTGCAGGTCCGCCAGGTAGCCGCCAAACCCCTGCGCGGCGCGCCGCGGCGTAATGTGGTCGGCGCGCCCGCACCCGCCGACCGGCGGCCAGATGCAGGCCTGGCGGCGCCTGTGCAACGAAAGCGCGCCAAGCCTTGGCTGCGGTGCACCCGATGGTGCGCTGAGACCATTTGGGCGCTGTGGCTGGGCGGGGAGGCGTCAGAGCGCGCCTGCATGACGTGCAGGATGCGCAGCACTGGCGCGCCCTGGGCCCCTTCCGACTGCCGCGCGTCGCGGTACTCCAGCACGACCTCCGGGCCTGCACGCGATGCAGCGCGCTCGCGCCATGCTTGCCAGACCCTGACCCTATGTAAGGTTTGCACGTCACAAGATTGGGAGAAGACAGGTCGGGCAGGCAAGCCTGCATGCAGGCTTGCCTGCTGAACAAGGGGCAGTGATGGGCTGCATATGGCCGGGGGCAATGGCCGGGCGCCCGCACCGTCAAACTCGGGGCTGGTGTACACGCCGCTGCGGGGCGCGCTCGCGGCCGTCAGCTGCGCGCAGCCGCGGCCGGCGCACGCGCCCGCGCGCAACACGCCCGGCGCGTACAGCCACAGGTGCCCGCCGGCCGGGATGCGCAGCTCGCTGCCGCGCGCGCGCGCCGCCCGCTCAGCACAACCGCTGCACACACAATGCCATCCTGGGCCGGGACAGAGTCCATACGAGCAAAGGTCTGGTTCTGGCATAGCAGGGTTAGGGCAGGGTCAGGGCTTCCAGCGAAGCGCCCGCGCCTGAAGACCAGCGTCTGGGACGCGGCGCCCGCGGACCGCACCCGCAGCGCCAGGCGGCGCCCCAACGCGCTCGCGGTCCAGCGCCCGGCGCTTGACGCGTCCGTCGGCCTGAAGCCCTGCGCTGGCCGACGCGCTCAGGGCCCAGGATCCCGGACAAAAGACACGCTCGGTGAGCCCTGCCGGCTCTGGGGCGAGGAGGCTCGCGGGGCGGCCGGCAGCGCCCCCGCTTGCAGCCTACAAATGGAACACTGCAGCACAGCGCTACCTGTGTCGCTGTGCCCGAGCGCACCGGGGCGGCGACCGCAAACACGTTGCGCGCGTGCGGCCCCAGCTGCTGCCTGTTGTCGCGCAGGAAGGCGCGCGGGTCGCCCGGCGCCACATCCAGCACCGGTATGGCGTCGCTCTCCGCGGCGCCCTCCTGGGCCGGCGCGCTCCGAGCCAGCGGCGCGGCGCCTGCACCATAAAGACGGCCGTGGTGGGCGAGCGAGCCCCACAGCTGTGAGGCTCTGCAGCGGAGACGGGCGGGCCCAGCGGCACACCTGCGGCGTAGCAGGCGAGGCAGACATGCACGGCGAGGGCCGCTGCGGCGGCTGCCGTGTTCAGGCGCGCCATCCTGCAGCTGGGTTGCGGCACCAGCCGCGCAGCGGTGCGCCGCCCACCTAGCCACGGTGATCTTGAACCATACACAGGCACCTCGGCCGCTCACTTTGTGCTTAGCTGCAGCGTTGCACCCCGGCACCCCACTGCGCTTGCTGCTAAACCAAGAGCTAGCCGCTGGCGCGCATGCCCGGTCCCGCACCTTGTGAGGGTCGGCTGTTCAGTACATACTGAGCTTGCCACTGTCACAGCAACCACTGCAGGCTGCTGCGATGCTTACAGCAGCAGCAGTCCGGCAAATAGATGCAAGACCCAACGCAGCCAGCGCTCAACCTCACGACGCCGACTTTGTGCGCCGAACAAGTGCTTCGTTTTCGCAGGATTATCGGGCAGCCAGGAGGTCGTTTTCAGCGAGAAACGTACCGAGCTTCTCGGAGAGTTTTGAAGCGGCCCTACCCCTTTGTCCCGCCCCAATTTTTCAAGGTGGTGTCATCCATGAACCGCAGACCAAGTTGCATCTAAGGCTTGTTTACACTCGCTTCGGCCAACCACACTCTGCCACGTCCCTGCCGTCTCTCAGACTGCGGCCAGCGCTCCGCCAGCCCCGCCGTGCCGCTCACGCCGCCCCGGGCTTGGGGAACACGTCGCCGACCAGCTTGGCCTTGTCCTCGTCGCCGTCCGCGAGCGCCTTGATGCCGTACGCCACCTTGAGCGGCACCTGCTTGATGCTGACCGCCACCCGTGTGGGCACCTGCGCGCCGCCGCCGCCCGCGCTCGGCGCCAGCCCGCCGCCACGCGCCTGCCTGGCAGAATGCCGCACAGTGCGCGCATGCGCGCGAGCGCCGGACTCCATCGCCACGCACTGCGGCTATGGTAGGGACAGCCTTGCAGGCTGGCAAACTAATGTTAGCCATATAACAAAGTACAAGGATGAATGCGAAAAGTGACATTTCTCGAGCCTACCCTCCATCTAAACAGACCGCGTCCGCGCGGTCCACCGAGAGCGAGCCGGGCCGCGCGCCTTCTTGATCATGTACGCGATCGTGGCCATCAGCTCCTTCTTGGACGGCAGGTTCTCAATGCGGCGCACGCTGGGGTCGTCCAGGAACTTGCCCTCCATGACGCCCGCTGCGGGGGCGTACGAAAGACAGGCGTCAGCCTCTTTGTGGCGGCGCCTCGCGCGGCCTGCCTGACTCTCAACACCTCCGCCTGATGGTACGGTAGCATGGCATGGCACATGGCATATGACATGGTGCCAGCGAGTCCCGCACTGGGTCCGTTGTGAGCCACAACCCAGTGAAACGCCTCCTGACCTGCCACAGCACCGTGCGCGCCCCAGGGGCGCCGTGTTACGCCCTTCGCTTTCGGCAAGCCCGATGGGATGCAAGAGAGTCAGTGCTTCACCGCTGCATGCATGCGCGTCCCCGGGCGCGCGCCCGTGATCTCGGTGAGCTTGGTGTTGGCGCGGTCGGCCTTGGGGATGGGCTCCAGCAGCTTCTTCTCGAACGCGAGGAAGGCCTTGACGCTGCCCTTCATTACGTCCTCGTTGGCAAACACCCACGCATTCTCCAGCTTGATGTCCTTCTGCAGGTCCGACCAGCCCGGCACGCGATCGGCCGCCAGGCCCAGCAGCGTGTTCTTGCTGACGATCAGGCGCGCGCCCTCCGGCAGGCTGCGCCGGAAGGCCTCAAAGTTCTTCACCTGCGCGCCACGCGCGGCGCTGGGCCTGGGGCGGGGCTCTTCGATTGCGCGCTGCCGCGCAGCGCTCTGCTTGGTAGTCGACGCGCGCGCCACAGCGCGCGACGCCGCTTGCCCTACTGGCAGGGTAGGGCTGGCGACCCCAGCAGCTTGCAGGCGACACCAGAGTGCAGCTGTGCGGACGCGGTGTTGTCGCAATGCTCGACACTCAGCGTGCGGCACGCGGGAGCACAGGCCGAGCTCTTGCGCCGCGCACGCGCGCTGCACGATGCAGCAAGGGCCAGTCGAGCGCCGGGCCTGGAAGGAAGAGGGGGCGCGCACCGAGATCTTGTTATACCGCAGCCCGAACACCACCGTGCTCTGCTCCAGCGCCTCGGTCAGCTGCGCGAGCCGCTTCTCCTTCGTGGCGCGGTTGATGGCGTTCTCCACCTGCGCGGCGCGGTCGCTGAGCATGCCACGGCCCTGCGCCGGGTCGCCCCGGTGTGCCGCAGGTTCTCCCCCAAACTCGCCTGCGGACCCGCTTTGCAACGCAGTTGCACTGTGGCAGGCTGCGCGCGCTGCAGCCGCCCAGTGGCACGCCACCGCGTGAAGTGTCCTGCACGTCTAGTCCTCGCCCAGGGGGCGCGCCGTCAGGGCTGCCGTGCGGCGAGGCGCGCCGCGGCAGGGCAGCCGGTGGCAGAATGCGGTCGCGCTGCCGACGTGCGAGCGAAAGCTGAGCGCATTTGCAGCGCTGGCATGCCTGCGCGGCGGCACGGCGTTGCACGCACAGATATACACCGCTGTAGCACGTTGTCGAGGGAGGAGGCATGCTCCAAGCCACGCGGAAACCAGCCACAGGGCGGACAAGCGCGCCTGTTCATGCAGCCCCAGTGGCCAGGCATGCTGCCCATGGGCAACGCCACGGAGCACGGGCCACTGGCTGTGCACGCCAAGCGCGGTACACGCCTTGCGCCCCCACTCGCTTTGCTGGCGCGGCTGCTGGGCCCTGCACTACTATGACCCACACAAGCGAGGACACAGGTGGTGGGTTGCCAACACTTCCGCTGCGGCCACCGCAGCCGAGCCTGCTTATCGAGGGTCTAGGGTTGGCACCTGCAGGGTAAGTCTGTGAGAACGCCTGACGGGCGGTGAGGTTGGGAAGGAGCGAGCCAGCCGACAAAGAGGAGTGTGTCGTAGTACGCAGTTGAGGTGCAACAGGAATGCGCGCTTTCAGACGGCGGATGGGTGCTGATTATCCGCCTGTCCGCCTTGCGTCTTTGTGAGGGTGAGTGGGCCTCGACTGTAGCAACCTCGGCAGAATTTGCTGTGCACACGCGCGCCATCAACATGCAGGCCAGTGGATCAATTTGGGCTGTGTGTGTACAGTTTGGACGTCTTGCTTTGTGGTAGTAGACTTTGTTTTCAAAAACTGGCACGTTCCGGCAGTGTTGCGTCTGTGTATGCTCGCAGATCTGTCTAGACGGGGTAATGATCCGCACTGCAATTTCGAGCGCCCGGCAGGCCAACCCTTGTACCCCCCTGCAGCGCTGCTGTGTCTCAGGCTACAAGCAAGCGGCACGCCAGGGCTGTCCTTGCCCTGTGGGCTGGGCTCATCCCTGGCAGCGCACGCCGCGCCAAAAAACAGGCGCCTGTGGCACTGCAGGCGTGGAGCTGCCAACAATGCCGGAGCATCGGCGGCGCGCGTGACGCCTGCGCAGTCCTCGGGATGCACGGCACCGCGCTGCACTCGGGCGCGGCGCTGGCCGGCGGCCGCTGCGGAGCGGGCGCCGCGCTCGCCGGGGCCGCCGCCTGCCACGCGCCGCCGCAGGCGCCCGCGATGGCCAACGGCGGCGGCGGCGCGGCCGGCGCGGCCGCGCGCGCCGCAGGCGGCGCGGCGGAGCAGGACGCGCGCCAGGCGCCCGCGCCGCGTCGGACGGCGATGGACACACTCGTGCAGCGGGTGGAGGCGCGCGACGCGGCGGTCGCGGCCGCCCAGGACGCCGAGCGCGGCGTCGCCGCAGCCCAGGCCCGCCCCTCCGCCTTCCCCTGTCGGCACGCCGCCCCCCAGAGCGCTGCCCTGCGTGCGTCACCCCAGCGCTAGCGCGCGGCCGCGGCGAGCTGAGGCACGGCCCGGCGGCCCTGCGACGCGCGCGATGCACAAGACGCGGGGCCTCGGCCGACCGGGCGCGCCGGCGGCAGGCGGAGCTGCGCGCGGCGACCCGCGCCTTTCGGGTGGAGGCCGCGGCGGATGCGGGCGCCTGGTTCTACGCCGACGCGGCCGCGCCGGGCGGCTGGAGCGGGCCGCACGCGGCGGCGGCGCTGGCGGTCGCGCTGCTGCGCTCGTGCTCCAGCAGCCACGCGCACTGCGCCGCCGGTGCGCCGCCCGCCCGTGCGCTCCCGCCTGCGCGTGCTTGGCCGCGCCTGCGCCGCCTTGAAGCGCGTCGCACGGTCGCGCGGCCGGTGGTGCGCGCTTCTGTTCGCGAGGCCCCGCGGCGGGGAAGCTGGCAGCAGGCAGCATGAGTGTGGGCTTGCTCCCAGCTAGCTGGCCCACAAGCGGGGTGCATGCGTGGTTAGCCGGGGCAGCCCCCGCGCTGCAGCGGCGAGCTGGGCCCCCATGTATGCCGGCGCCCCGCCTGTGCAGCGCGTCGGGCCGGCCGCCGCGCGGCGGCGAGCGTGCCGCAGGCGCCCCTGCACCGGCCGCCCGTGCTTCGCAGCCGCTGCCGCGCCGCGCGCAGGCCCGGCGCGCGTGAGCGAGGACACGCTGCTGCACACCGCGCGCGGCGGGCCGGGCATGCCGCTGCGCGTCGCGCTGGCGGGGTACCGCGCGGCCGCGCGCGCCGTCTGGACCAGCTTCCTCGCGGATCTGGCCGTGAAGCGCGCGCTCGCGGCGCGCCGGCGCTGCCACGCCGAGGCGCGCGCCCGCCCCGCCCACCGCCGGGCGCTTCCCTTTTGAGGCCTGAATGTAAGCAGCAGTGCATCTGCTCTGCCTCATGCTGACGGCAGGGACGCGCGAGCGCCCGATCTGGCAGCGCCGCGGCCGGACGGTGCCCGCCCACCGCTGGCCGCGCGAGGGTCCGCACCCACTCCTTGAGCGCCGGCCATGCGCACAGCCCCGCCTCTTGAAGGGCTGGGCGGGCGCGGCGACGGCAGAGGCCGTCTTGAGCTCAACGTAGAGCCGGAAGCGGTGCTCTAGGCGCCCGGGCATGCTGCGCACGCCGCGTGCGCGCAGGTGGACCGGCTCAGCCAGGAGGTGGCACTCCAGGTACCCAGGCATTGCTAACCTACCCTATCCTACACCCATGCGACGAGCGCTGCGGGCGCGCAGGTGGACCGGCTCAGCCGGGAGGTGGCGGCCGCCAAGGCGGCCGCCAAGGCGGCCGCGCAGGCGGCGCCGAAGGCCGCGGCGGCGCCGCGCGCGCCGCCGCGCGCCGCCGCCGCGCCCGCCCCGCCCGGCGCCCGCAGCGCGACCGCCGCGCAGCGGCCATCTGCGCCTGCCGGCCAGGCGCATGCCGCGGGGGCGGGCGCGCGGAGCGTGCGGCCGCCCGGGGAGGCGCGGCCGCAGGCGGCGGGCGCGGCCCGGGGCCCCGCAAGCAGCGCGGAGCCGAGCGCCGCAGCGGCCGGCGACCCGCAGCGGACCCCCCTCGGCTCGCCGGTGCGGAAGCGCTCGCGCTCGGAGTCGCCCGCGCGTTCGCCGCCGCGCTCGCCAAAGCGGTCGCGTGCGGGGGGCCCGCCGGGCGGCGAGGCGCGCAGCCGCGACGAGCAGGGCGCCGCGCCTGGGGCGTGCGCGGCTGTGGTGGCCGCCGCGCTGCCGCTCGGGCCGGCGCGATCGCCCTCGGCGGCTGGGCAGCAGGCGGGTGCGAGCGCGCGCCCGCTGCCCTGCGGCAGCGGCGGCCACGACAACGCAGGCGGCTCCACCCCGCGCGGTCGGCAGGCCGGGCAGCTGCCCTGCGCGGTCAGCCCGGCGGGCGGCGTGGGCGTGCCGGTAACTGCTGCCGCGGCGGGCCCGCCCGACCCGCGCAGGAGAGGCCGCGACGGGCCTGAGGCCGCGCCTGCGGCAGCGGCCACGAGCGCCGGCGCCGCGGCAGACGACGGGCGCCCTGGCGGCGATGCGGGGCAGGGCGCTGCCGCAGCGGCGCCCGCGGCGGCGGCCGGCGCGGCCGCGGGCGCGGCGCCGCCGGGGGCGCGCGGCGGCGGCGGCGGGGGCCGCGGGGCGGATCGGGGGGACCGCGTGCCCACGGAGCTGCTGCGGCTGCTGGACGCGGGGGGTCAGGGGGGCCCCGAGGGCGGCCGCCGCCGGACCGTGCGCCCGGCGGTGCTGGACCCGTCGCTGCCCGCCCCGAGCGCCCGGGGCAGCAGCCGCGGCCGCGCGCCCGGCGCCGGCCGCGGCCGCGGCCGCGGCCGCCCGCCCAAGCCCAAGCTGGGCTCGCTGGCGGAGCTCGCGAAGGGGCCCCGCGTCGCGGCCGCGCCGGGCGCGGCGGGCAAGAGCAAGCGGGGGCCGGCGCGCGCGGCCGGGGACGCCGCGCGGGGACCCGGGGACGTCGCCGCGGACGACGCGCGGCCGGCCAAACGCCGGCGCGCCGCGGCGGCGGGCGCGGCCGGCTGCAGCGTGGAGCGCGCTGCCGGCGCGGCGGCGCCTTTGGTGCGCCTGCAACCGCCGCGTGTTTGAAGCGGCAGGGGTGGGGAGCGCTGGTCTGTGTCTGGCACACGCCTGTCTGCCACGCACGCGCTCCAGCAGGCCGGCCGTGTGTGGGGAGCAGCATGCGCTGGTGTGATGCGCCGCCGCGGCGCCGCATGATAACATATGCATACGTGCCGGGCGCGCAGGAAGAGCATGGCTGCGCGCGTGCCCTGCCGATCGCGCTCGCGGCGGCCGCCGCGCGCCAGGCGCAGGGCCCGCGCCCGGCGCTGCCGCTGCCGGTGCCGATGCTGGTGCCGCCCGCCGCATCAGCGCGCCGACACACCCGCGGACTCCAGCTCGCTTGCCTGTTTACTTTCGAGCGCGAGTGGGGAGGCCCGGCGGGGGCTGTTCATGGTCTGTGTGGCGCGCGCTGTCAGCCAACAGAGTGTCCCACCCCAACCTGCGCCCGCTGGTGATAGACGTCTGGCGCTGATGACGAGCGCAGCTCTGCCTTTCTCGCCCGGCAGGACGGGCCTCCATGGGCCCTGCTCAAGCCGTAATGTGTTGAGGCTGAGGCTGAGGCTGGGCGCGCTGCGCAGGGCGCCGGCGCGGGCGGCACCCGCGCGCCGCGCGGCGGCAAGCTGGCGCGCGTGGCCGACCGCATGGACGGCGGCGCCTGGGCGGCGCTGCGCGCCCGGCCGTCGCCTCTGCGCTTTGGAAAGAGCCGCGTGCACGCGTGGGGCATGTTTGCGGCGCGCCCGATCGCGGCGGAGGAGTTCCTGGTGGAGTACGTGGGCCAGACCATCCGCTCTGAGCTGACCGACGCGCGCGAGGCGGGCTACGAGGCGCGCGGCATGGACTCGTCGTACCTGTTCCGCATCGACCGGACGCTCGTGATCGACGCCACCGTCATGGCGCGCCCCCGCGTCCATGCCGCATGCCCTCCGTGCATGCTGCACCCATGTCCTGGGGCGTGCACGTGTTCTTGCTGCCGGTGCGGGGTTGAAGCTAGCGCAGTACCGTGAAGCGGCCGCCTTTGTCCAGTTTGGATGAGGAGCAGCGGAGCCGCCGAATGACCGCCCGCGCGCCAGAGCCTGCCGGGCTGGAGAACACGCAGCGCGCGCGGCCGTCTCGTGCGCTGGCGGTCCCGACGCTGCAGGCTCAGCGCGTATGGAACGGGGCCGCTTGCAAAGCAGCGCTGCAGGGCGCGCCCTGCGCGTGCGCCGCCCTGGCCGGTCACGGGGGGTGTGCGCGGCGCACAGGGCAACGACGCGCGGTACATTAACCACAGCTGCGACCCCAACGCATACACCAAAATCGTCACCGTGGACGGGGTCAAGCACGTTGCCATAGTCGCGGCGCGCGCGATCGCGGCCGGCGCGGAGGTGTTTTACGACTACAAGGTGCGCGGGCCGGGCCCCGGCCTGCGAAGAAACCTCCCGCACCCGCGTCAAATGACACGCCTGGCCCTGCCTGCTGTGCCGAGCTTGCATCAATTCTCCAAGGGCCGTGAGCAGGCCGCTGCGCAGTCCGGCCCGAGCTCACAGCCGGGCCTGCTCGCGCACAGTCTGCATGCGGGCACGCGGCTGCGGGTCCAGGGAGCGCCCCAGCAGCAGCAGCCAGGGCGGGTGTGGCGCACGACCTGCTCGGCAGGGCAAGCCAGGTGCTACCCTAACCCTGTCCGGGTGCGCGCGCAGTTCCCGCTGGAGCCAGACGAGCCGCCCGTGCCCTGCGCCTGCGGCGCGCGCTGCTGCCGCGGCCGCCTGAACTGACGCGCGGGCGCGGCCGGCAGCTGGTCAGGGCGCAGCATGACGACGCCGAGCACGCGGGCGCCGGCCTGTGAACAGACGATGCGCAGCGCATGCATGCATGACCTAGGCTAGCCATCAAGTTGGGGCGCAATCAGCCGCCCACTCAGCATTGCAGAGTTGCTCACCGCCTGAACGGCTGCGACGGCAGGACTTTTCATGTTGGGCTTTGCCTTTGCATGGGCAGACGGGTTGCTAGACGTCGCTGCAAGTCCTGAACCAGATGCTAGTACAGTTGCCCCGACCGCCCTGAGAGGCAGAGCTGTAAGGGCGGCTAGGTACAGTCATGGCAGTGTTGGCGTCAGAGAGGAGTGTGCTAGAGTGAAGATTGCTGAGGATGCAAATGCGCGCGCAATAGTCTGAATGCCGCACGGCGCCTGTAAAAGTGTTCGGGTGCTGCGCGGTCAGCATTTATACGCGTCTGAATGGATCACGATGCAAGCTACGAAAGTGTGCATGTCGCTGTATGCAGAGCGCTCGCAGCTCGGCCGCCGCTGCTCCCAACAGGCTGCTCTCCGAGCCGCGGCTCTCCCGCAGGCGCCCGATGCGCGACCGGCGATGCCACAGCTAGCGGCCGGGCTGGCCGCCGCATGCGCGGTCACTTGGCCGCCAGCTTGAGGCAGATCTTTGCGAACTCGGCGCCCTGCGCATGCGTGCACAAGACCGTTTCCTACCGACATGCGGATCGACTCACGACCAGCGCTTCTATGTCCAGACTATCTCCCAACCGTCCTCGTGAGGTTGGTCAGCCATGAGCACATGGCGCTGATGGCACCGTCGTCTGAAGGCTGGGCCGCAGATTTTAACACGTGTGTAGGCCACATGCCCGCAAGAAGGTGCGGGGTCGTCTGTGCGCGGGGCTCGCCTGGAACTTGGCAACGTTGAGCTCGAGCTCGGAGGGCTGGCGGGAGCCGTCGCTGTTGGCAAAGGTGCCCGCGCCCCAGGCGCTGCCGCCGCGCACCGCCTCGTTGCTGAACAGCTCCGGGCCCTGCGCGCCGCGCGCGCACGGCCCGGCCTCGCCCCAGTGCCGTAGCTGGGCGGCGCGCGCGCCGGCCGCGACGATGGTACGACGCGCATGCGGCAGGCGAGCTTGCTCTGGGGTGTTGTGGGAGCCGGCGGTGGGGGGCGCACGTAGGCGTAGCCGGCGGGCACGTAGATCATGCCGTGATGCGCCAGGAACGGCACCGCT
>JAABUQ010011071.1_pt1 | contig 11636 bp, 14 predicted proteins | sample 5560001 | NCBI WGS metagenome assembly JAABUQ01 (sample SAMN10711888, study PRJNA513371) | rock metagenome | isolation source: Antarctica rocks | place: Antarctica: Victoria Land, Finger Mt nord | collected 2015-12-18
TGGCATCCTTCGAATTTCTTCACATCCCATTCCCACCGCCATGTGATGAAAATCCCGCGCCTACTGTTTCCCGGCCTCTGCCATGCCGCTTGCTATGCAGCCTGATGGATAAAGTCGAGCTAAGATCAAGCATCAGGACCGAGACGTTTGCGCTACGATTTTGCGGATGTAGGCGAGGTTGCGGCGCATGTCGGCATCGAGACTTTCAGGATGAGCGTCTGTTTCGAGATTGAGCCAACCACTCCATCCGATGTCTTCAATCGCGCGGATGATTGGGGCGAACTGTATGGTTCCTTCGCCGAGGTAATGCGGGTTGTCTTTAATGTGAATCTGACAGATGCGATCTTTACCGAGCCAGCGAATCTCCTTCACAATATCGAAGCCGGCCTCGGTCGAGTTGCCCACATCGTAATAGACAAGAACATTCTTCGCGCGGGAACGGTCCATGATGCGGACATTGTCCTCGGCGGAGATGGTATCTTCCAGCCCCAAGATGACTCCGGCTTTTTCGGCTTCGACGGCCAGGTCGCGCAGAGCGTCGCCCACGTGCTCCATGTCGCTCGGAGTCTTGATAGCCCGAGGTCCGAAGAACGGCAGCAGCAGGACCTTCGTCTTGAGCTCGTTCGTAAGCCGAATGCTATCCAGCACCCACTTCGAAGCTAGCGGATCGTCTTTGAGTCCGTTGTCGTGCAATCTGTCCACACACGTTCCGTCGATTGGCAGGTTGTACTGCTTCGAGAGCTTCAGGTATTGAGTGATCGTCTCGGGATTATCGGCGGGCATTCGGCCGTCTATGAGTTTCCGTCCGAAAGAGACCTGGACACCCGCAAAGCCGAGGCGAGAGGCCGCGGGAATGGACTCCGGATTAGCGGAAAGGTTCAAGTTCCAATCCGTTACTCCGATGCGCAGAGAACTTGTACCGGCGAGACTGGAACGGCTCACACAGGCGAGCGCGGCAGCAGCACCTAAGAAGACTCGTCTTGACGATTTCAGTTCATGCATTTGCTTTTACTCCAAACATCTTTCCAGCGTACAGGCGGCTGATCCGCAGGTCTTCTTCAAGCGGCCGGATCACAACAGTGTTTGGGCGATAGGCCAGTTCGACAACAATGAGCGGTTGCAGATCTTTCCGTTTCAGACACTGGGCGATTTTGCGACCACGGCGATCGCCTGTCACATGGCTAACGAGTCTTAGAGGGTGTTTGAGAAGTTTTCACGCTGGGGCGAGTCGGTTGAGCATAATGCGGGTGGCTGCGATATCGATCAGGGTCTCTGACGTCTGCACCATGTATTCGTAGTCTTTGCTGAGTCGGCGATTGCGGCCGAGCCATGCGAAGGTGCGCTCCACAATCCAGGTCAGGCCAGTGATCTGGAAGGCGCGCTGCCGTCGCTTGACGATGTGTAGTTTCCCAGCCCTCGTCACGCAGCAGGCGACGAGCCAGTTTACGGCTTTCATGGCTGGCATCCGCGATGATAGTGCGGATGTCGGGAAACAAGGGGCTCAAGCCACCGAGTAAGAGGTAGGCTGCCCGTCGGTCCGAGATGTTGGCCGGCTCGACTCGACAGCCAATCGGCAGGCCCAAGGTATCGACAAGGATGTAGCGCTTGCGCCCTTTCACGAGTTTGTGTCCATCGAAGCCACGAACGCCGCCGCGTTCTGTCGTCTTCACCGATTGCCCGTCCATGAGACCACCAAGGGGCACGCGGACCGGCCGGCTTTCCTGCGGTTTGCTCGTAGATGGCTCGTTGCAGGCAAGTCCACACACCGGAACTCTTCCACATCCGGAAATAGTAATACACGGTGCCCCAGGCTGGAAAGTCCCGCGGAAGAAGACGCCATTGGCAGCCGGTGCGCAGTAGATAGAAAATCGCGTTGATCACAGCACGAATATCGGTTGTGCGCGGCTGCCCGCCGGGTTGGGCTGCAGGCAAAAGTGGGGCGAGCAGGGCCCATGCTGCGTCGCTCACGTCCGTGGCATATATTGATTTTCTGGCACTCTCCTGCTTTACGGAAGCCATACTGATTCGCTGCAAAGTGGCCCGAAACTTCTCAAACACCCTCTAAGGCAGCCCGAACGCGCTGACGGTGGGAATTAAGGACATAAACTTGTGACCCACCGGGTCGATCAAGCTCGTCGGGATCTGATTATTAAAGAGCGGCGCCCCGGTATCCGGATTCATAAGCTGGACCGGGTTGGGACCACTCAGAAGTTGCGAAAAGTCACCGTTAAGCATCTGCTGGGTAATGCCTTGGTGCGTATTCAAGATTCCCTGCGAATTATTGCTGTAACGCAAGAATGACAGGAAAAAGAAGGTTTTGTTCTTGATGATCGGGCCACCGACGGTTCCCCCCACTTCCTTCCAATAATCGGTCGGTTTGGCCACGCCGCTCAAGTTGTTCTCAAAGGTGTTGGCATCCAGCGCGCTGTTGCGGAAATAATAATAGGCATCGCCGTGAAATTGATTTGTCCCGCTCTTAGTAATGAAGTTGAATACGCCGCCCACCTGGCGTCCATACTCGGCCGAAGTGTTCGAGGTGGAAGCCGAGAGTTCCTGGATGGCATCGGGATTCGGCATTTGCAGCGGACCGTTATGGTAGGGCGCCTGATTATCGATACCGTCGAGATAGAAATTGTTCTGTTCGGTCGTGGCGCCGTTCACGTCAACCTGGTCGGTGAGAATGTTCATGAGCTGCGACCCGCCCTCAATTTGGTGGGTAAGTACCACGCCCGGGGCAAGCTGTACAAGGTCCATAGCATTCCGGGTGAAAAGCGGTAATTCATTGACAAATTTTTGGCTCACATCGGTGCTGACCTGCGCGCTGGCGACCTCGACCTGCAGCGAGTCGGCCGAGACTGACATGGTTTGGGTCAAGGTGCCAACTGAAAGATGAACATCTAGCGTTATCGCCTTATTTACGTCGATGATAACGTTGTTGATCACGTCAGTCTTGAAGCCTTGCATCGATGCTTTCAGCGCGTAAGTGCCCGGTTGAATCGAATTAAAAAAGTAGGCGCCGGATTGACCGGCGGTTTGCGTCGAGCTGATGTTTGTTCCGGTGTTCGTCAGTTCTAATATCACACCGGGGACGCTGGCTCCCTGAGGATCGGTAACAGTGCCCTGGACACTGCCCGTGGTTTGGCCAAGGATCATGTTGGCGAAGCAGCACGTAAGTGCCGCAAGCAGCGCCCCGCGAACGATTCCAGGCCGCGTTCTGTTCCTTTGCATTGAACTTCTCCCTACACCCTGCCCAGACCGGCATTATGTGCTATGAATTGTAAAGTCCGATCCGCTTGTGGTCAAGGGAAAACATTGTGAACGGCTAACGCTTTAATTTCCCGAACGTTGCGGGCCGTTAAGGATGGTTTTTAACCCCGCCGGGCTGCAGTCTCAGCGCCGATCGGGGGTTAAAATCGGCTCTTCGCCAATTTAGTGCAACTCACGGCGCCCTCTGAGACACGCAACCGCTAAGTGGCACATATGGAAGGATTCTGGCGTGCAGCAGCCTGAACCCAGAACGCCCGTACATTTGTCGCTTGATCATTTTGAGTCGATTAATCTGGCCTTCGACTTGGCCGTTGCTCCAGTGGCTTTCGACGGCTGCCATCACAGCGGACATGTCTTCTGCAAACCAAATGCGAAGCGTGCCACTGGTATGATGCCCGAACATTTTGCGAGTCGGATCCAATCGCTCATCCGGTGCCTGTCCTTGCTAGTGAACAAGGCGGCTCGGAACTCGAGCGCTAGCGTTCTCATCCAGTTCAGATCCGGGCAGGTGGAAGAAAGTTGATCAAAGAGAATCCGCTGCTCCTGAGTAAGTTGATCATCGGCACGAGTCGTCAGAATTGCGACTTGCCGGGGTGAAATCCTGTGCGGGCGAACTGGGCGAGACGAATGTTTTTCGCGCTCTCCAGTTGGATACGAATTGCACAACCATGCTGCGCTGCCCGCGGTAGCCACGAGTTCGAATCTCCTGAAACAGCTTCGTTGCATTGTGACAACCTTCCGTCCAGCGTTGCTGGAGGTATTCAGCAAACTTGTGGACCTGAGAAGGTTTCTGCACGGCTATCTTGCGCTCGGGAAACTGACCTGCGCGAAGCCATCGTCGCACTGTCTTCCTCTGGATCTGTAAGGCTTCGCTGATCGACCGCTGTGAGTAGCCCTCCTTATGGAGTTTCACCACATTCTCATAAAGTTCTAGGCGGCGCTCGCGCCGCTGCTGCTGCAGTGCTTGTTGCCGTGCGAGCTTGGGCTACTGGCGGTGGGCGTGTGGCTCGCCGATTCGGAGACGGAGCCAGTTGGGCCAGGCGACGGCACGGAAGTAAAGACAAGATGCGCATCCTATCTCGTGCGTTTTGAGTAATGTCCCAGTATGCTGGCGCTACTACTAGAGACATCGCTTTTTTGAGCCGATGGGCATTTGAATTGAACGTCCTTCACGCCGGGCCAATCTTTCATGGTAATCAGCACGGATTGATAATCTTTCGCTGCATCGGGAGCGAAGACGTCTGTGATGCGCTTTCTGGAGTTTGCAACATCGCTATCGAATCGAGCCTGGGTCTTACCACAACTTCCTGGCCGGAGTTCGGTGATGTTATGTTCAATCCCTCTGTTTGCGAAGTTTTCCACCCAACCATCCAATCATTTCCAATTGGGCATATTCTTGGCCGTTGTGATTCAGAAGGTAAACATTGCGAACTATTTGAGTCGTAATCGACCAGTAGCACTGCCTCGTATCGGTCAGCCAGCCATTAAGCGGTTCCGGGGCATGGCCGTCTTCGTGCTTATCAATATCAATCGTTCCAATCCATCTGACAATATAATGTTCTACGTCCCCAGACTTGTAACGCACCGTGATAGGCTTTGCGTTTTGGTGGACTACTTGCGAACAATATGCGTTACCTATGGACAGACAGCAAGAAGACAAACAGCGATAACGTAGCGCACTGATACCTCCCTTATAAATACAACCCTTAATGCAGATAAATACAACCCGTAGTACAGTTCCAGATGCACCGGTTGCGCAAAGCGCTCACCCTTATCGAGAGCACCAACGCTTCCGATCAGCTTTCCATGATGACGTTTTTGGCCAGCTATTCACTGCGAAGAGGGCGGCTCCTCCGGTATGGCGGTACCGTCCGCGCGGGGATCGGATGCACCGAAATTCACGTTCTGGCGATATCGTGCAGCACTGCATTGCCTCGTCCCATTACCTGGGAAAAGCGCGGTGTAACGTTCAACAGATGCCCTTTGGACGATAAACCTTCCAGTGCCATCTCAGGATATCCTCCTTCGATAGAGAGATCGCAGCCGGTACCGATGCCTTGTGTGAATCGGGCCGCGCTCAGCGCATCCTGGATGTTCATATCGAAGTCCACTACGTTCGTGACGAACTGGGCGTGTGCCTGCGCCTGGTTGAAGCCTCCCATAATGCCGAACCCGATGGTGACGCCGCCCTTCTCCATAAAGCCGGGAATGATGGTGTGGAGAGGCCGTTTGTGCGGTGTAAGGGAGTTGGGCAGTCCTGGCTGTAAAGTAAAGCCGACGGCTCGGTTCTGGAGGGCAAAACCCGTCTTCGGAGGGACGAGACCGCTTCCGAATCCGCCCATATCGCTCTGGCGCTAAACCGACAGATCGTGTGTGAATAAAACCGGACATCTTGACTTGTTAACACACCGGCACAGTCATTGCCATTCCACGAACATCGTTCGGGAAAATTTCAGGAACAAGCGTCCCGAACACAGGCCCGATGCAGGATGAAAAGAATGCGAGATAGGTAAGAATAATCGCCACAACCACCGGGCCATGAAAACGATCCATGTATGCAATCACCAGCAGAACTATCAGGGTCGAGCGCCCCTTCCATGTTCGAGCCGGCGGAGCGAAAGATAGTCGGTGCGTAGTCCACAACGGTATTGATTCCCGATATCTGAATTAGAATGGCGAGGCAGAAGCTCGCTAGCATTGCGCGCTTCACGCTGGGCCGGAGCATCTCTTCCAGGCGTTTGCGGTTTTGTGAAACGTCACCTTCTTTTCAGCAATCTCGAACTCGGCGCTCTGCTCGCCTGCAATTCGTCTAAGCACCGTGAAGGCGTCTTGGCTGCTTACCCGCCGTCATCAGATAACGCGGCGTTTCCGGCGCAAGAAGCATCGATGCAAAGAAAAGCACGGATGGAACTATGCCCGTGAAAAACATCCACCTCCAGTTATCGGGTCCAGTATTCCGCAGAAGGTAGTTGATGCAATAAAGAAATCACGATACCCACGACGATCGATAGCTGATAGAAAGTTCCCATGCGTCCCCGCACCGATGGCGGCGACACTTCTGCAACGTACATCGGCGATAGCAGAGACGCTGCTCCTACTGCCAGGCCGCCAACGAAGCGCGCGACGATGAAGCTGTGAAAGGTTGGGGCTGCGGCGGTGGCAATCGAAGTCAAGCCAAAGAGCGCCGCTACCCAGACGAGCATTTTTCTACGGCCGTAACGGTCTGCAAGCCTGCCGGCAATCAACGATCCCAGTACACAGCCGAAGAGTAGCGAACTGAATGCCCATCCAAACTGCTCCTTAAGAATGGCCCGGCGCCGGTGATGATGGCAATATCGAAGCCAAAAAGCAGGCCCACCGAGGGCTGCCGTTGTTACGAGAAAAATAAGGTAGCGGAAATTGATTTCCACCTTCACGCCATCACACTTCACCCTTCAACGCACGCGCTCAGCAAGACGAGGGAAAGGATGAGATGTGTTTGGCAAGGTAAGTTCCATTAGGCCATTTGGGGTTGTTACGGTTACACCATCGCCGGAACTTTGGGCCGTCCACGATTTCATAGGGCTCTTCAAAGTAAGATCTAGAATTGTGGGTGGGTATACCACATGAACTCGGAGCATCGCGATACCGTCATGTGAGCGACAGCGGCCGGCAACTCTGTTGTACGTTCTGGGTATTCGCTCTTTCAGGCGAAGGCTCGCTTGAGTGCATCGTTCCAAGCTTTAGTGAAAGCCACTGAAAGAGGATCGTTAGGGACGATTACATCGAATGCGTGAAACGCGCCAGGGACAACATGCAGCTCGGTGGGTACTCCGGCCAACATCAACCGGGAAGCGTACTCTACGTCCTCTGGGCCAAGCAAGTCTATCGATCCAACTCCGATGAACGCTGGCGGTAGCCCTGCTACGTTCTTCACTCGAGCCGGAACAGAGTTCGGAGGAACATTACTGGATCCCGCAGGCACACCCAGCAGAGAGGACCAGCCGAAACGGTTTCTTTGCTCAGTCAGATGAAGTGGCCAAGGTAAGGCGGAAGTCGCTGAGTCGAGCTTGTTCTATCGTCGAGCATCGCATAGCGTAGCAGCTGAAGGCAGATTGGAAACTCCCCACGATCTCGCGCGGCAATGGCCAGAGTAGCCGCATGTCCTCCGCCCGCGCTCTCGCCCTTAATGGCGATTCGCTTCGTATCTACGCCCAACTGCTTTGCGTTCGTGTACAGCCATCTGAGAGCTGCGTAGTTATCCTCCAGTGAGCCGGGAAAGGGCGTTTCCGGCGCCAGCCGATAATCTACTGAGATAGCTACGCAATCGTGCGCGGTCGAGATGTCCTGCAGATCTCGCTTGTCCGAGCTGGCCGAGCCGACAACGTATCCTCCGCCATGGAAATAGAGGACTGCTGGCTTAGATGCTCCCGGGGTAACGCCGACTATGTATACACGCACTTGCGGTCTCCCGGGAGCGCCGGGAATCGTCTGTTCCTGAACGATGGGAGCGGGTAGTACCGGTGGGGCAAAGGTTGAGCTCATCGCTCTGAACTGTGGCAGTGTCGACGTGTTCAGCTCGTGTTCAGGGCCAGCCTTCTTGGCTCTTCGTTCCAGCGTGTCCCGGAATTCGGGATTGACATAGCTGAACGGATCATCGCTCTGATGAACTAAGCCATTACTTCCTGGACTTTGAGCGACGCCTGTGCGTCCGAAGAACACGGAAGCACAGACACTACAGAGCGATGTCGCTTGCCTTCGAGTCAGATCCATTACTCGCGCTCCTTAACAAACCTCCGGTTGTGACCAGCTTAGGCAAGTCGTGCTGGGTGTGGTAGATCATTATCAGTTCCGAATCAGTTCCGAATCAGTTCCGAATCAGTTCCGAGCTTTTGCGTCTCACTTTTAGTATCTCAGCTCCAATATCACCGGCGACGCTAGCGCCTTGAGGGTGACAGTGCCCGTAGTTTGGCCAAAGACCATGCTGGCGAGGCAGCACGCAACCGCAGCAAGCAGACCGCTGCGAATGATTCCAGGCCGTATTTTGTTCATTTGCGTCGAAGTTCTCCCTACAACCTGTCGAGACCGACATTATGTGCTAAGAATTGTAAAGACCGGCCCGATTGTGGGTCAAGGGAAAACATTGTGAACGGCTAACGCTTTTATTTCTCGGACGTTGCGGGCCGTTAAGCATGGTCTTTAACCCGCCGGGCTACAGTCTCAGCGCCGATTGGGGGTTAGAATTCCCTTTCTCCCCGTACCTGGCGGCGAATTGAGTCGATGTTATTAGCTTGACTCCAGGACCGCCATTTGCGATGTAATTACAGGCGCACCAAGGGCGCTGAACGTAGTTTAAGGGGGAATCACTATGGCCAAACTAGGCACTTGCATTGTTATCGGTATGCTTCTCAGCATTCCCGCAGCTTCCCAATCGAATACTGACGCAACGTCCGATTGGAAGAACCACGAACAAGCCGGTGTGGTGGACGTCCACTGCAACGATGTGGCGGCACACGATTCAACGGCGCTGAATAGGGCGATTTCGCACAGCAAAACTGGAGACCATATCATTATCCATGGGCAATGTATGGTGAACGAAACCATCGTTTTGTACGGAGACAGAACTTATACAGGTGACTCAAGGACCGGAACGATCATTAAGCAGGCTCCCGGCGCTAACCTTGCCGCACTGTTTGCCTCCGGTTCCTGGAGCTTTGATTTCAGCTACACTGGCACTCCGATTCGGATAGCTCATCTGACGCTTGACGGCAATAGTTCCCAAAACATGGGTACTAACGTCCTGGTCATCCGGTCGTGGTTGACCGTCATTGACGATATCGTAGTGCAAAACGCCCCGCAAGATGGTATCCAATTCACGAATCCAAGCAGAAACGGGACATTGCTGACGACTACGCAGGTGAACAGCCACCTGATCAATTGCTTCATCACGGATTCCGGCGCCAACGGCATCCATGTGGTCGATCCGGGGAATAGCGTCACGGATTCGGACATCCTCGACAGCTGGATTGCGAACTCAGGTCAGTCCGCGATTAACATGGACAACGCGGCCGGCTGGAAGATTCGAGGCAATCACTTGTATGGTATTAAGCAAAACGCGATCTACGCCAATCGTTGCTTTAATACATCCATTGACGAGAACATAATAGAGGATTTCGGTGGCGCGGGCGGTAACACCTGGTATGGCATCGCATGTACCCTTCAGGGAGACATCGCCAGCGTTATCAGCGGCAATAAAGTTAACATGTTTAATGCCGAACCCTCCACGGGTAACTTCGTTTACATCGGCATACCGCAGGTGAACTACGACTTCGGACAAATCGCTGTAGTCGGAAATACGATCCTGGGCAGTGGTGGTTCGCGCGATACGGGATTAAGCTATCAATTGGGTAACGGCAAGGGACTTAAGGTGGTTTCCGCCAGCAACAACGTGCACTCGGTGAATAATGCACGCATAGTTGGAAAAGGAGTCACCTTAGTTACTGGATATTGAGGCGGTGAGCTAAGGACCGCAGTGAGCAGCAAGTAAAACGGATTGAGTGTGGCCTAACTCAACCGCGATGGCGCCATGTTGGACCGGGAATTTTCTCCCGGTCCATTCATCGTTAAATTCTGTTACTTTCCACGACGCTGGTATCGCCAGGGCTGTGTGGCGTGCCATATCGGCGTCGTCTCTGAGGCCCTCCTCGAGATTCGCCGCTAGCAGATGAATACAGCCATGTTGACTGCGCCAAGCACCTACACTCATGGTTTGGCTCATGTCGACTTTCTCATCGTGCAAAGCTTCGGGGTTGCTGAGCAGAGAATTCAGCGCTCCCGCGGAGATTGCCGGCGCGGCGGAGCTGCCGCCCCAAACGTCACGCAGAGGTTTGCAGCATTCGTAGCTGAAATCGGGAGGATCCCATAACACGACCTCCCTGCCCGCGTTCGTGTTGAGTTCGAGTGCTGGACCGTCTTCTACGGAATAAAGGACGCGGGTTCTAGCTTCGAGATCGCTCGGTGTGCTTCGAGTTCTTGTTGGAAAGCTTTCGGGTGCATTTACAACGACCGCTTGCGTGTTAGGTCCGAGACTCGCAACACGCGGCTTCGCCTCCGGGTTGTCCACCCTTGCGCGATCCAGTCCCGCTAATTTCATTAGTTCTGGATCGATTCCTCCGGCCGGGCTACCAAACAACGCGAGCGGGTGCCCTGCTCTAATGAGTTTCGAAATGTAGTTCGTGTGCTCCAGACTGAGGTGAACGGGGGTTTGCAGTATAAAGAGATCCGACCTAACTTCCGGCAGCCACCCCAAACGCGTGGACGATAGGACCGGAACGGGCCACTTAATAACCGAGCCGACTTGCTCGTCGATCCACTCCTTGATATCGCGATTTGGAGCATGCTCCATTTGCCATTGCATCGCCTCTCTGGAGTACACCAATGTTGGACCGAACACTTCTTTGGTCTCGTGGGCGTCGAGGATCGCCTGATTCATAGTCGAGGCGAGAAAGTGAACGTCTGCCTCACTCAACAGCCGCTTACCTTGATTTGCCCAAGAGATGTAAGATCCTGCAGGCAATTTAAGTCCTTTAGGCGTTTTGACAGCCGCATGCGAATACGCCCAGATGCCCCAACGCAGGCGCTCGGGAACGGTATGAATCACGTCCCAGGACTCCCATGCGTCGAATGTTTCGACTAACGGATAATGCCGTACCTTCGTGTTTCCGAGGACGGCGGAATGAACGAGCATGTAAGCAAGTTGATAAGTCCAACCTAGCATCGGAAAGTTCCAGAAGTCGCCCTTACGCACGCCCACCTCGTTCCATGCCCCGGCCCACGTCTGATCGACCCAGATATCGAGATATCCTTGCTTTGCGATCGACTCCAGGTCAAAACAGTTGCTGCGCCAGTCCGCTACCGCGCTCGCTCCATTCGAATACATCATTACCAGAGCCTTCGGATTTGCAAGCTTCGTTTCGCGAACCAATGCCGCTACGCTCGCGGTAAACTTTTCCGCGATTTGAAGAGAAGGCGCTAACGGACCGAACGGACCCCCTCGCCTGTAAGCGTCAGGCATGCCAAAAGAATCCCATAGCATGATCGCGTCCAGTCCTATCGCTTTCGAGAATGCTCCCCATTGCTTTGCAAATGCCGCATGAACAGGCATGCCTTCCGGTATACCGTTTGGCAGGCCTCCCAACTTCAACGGATCCGCACGCAATTTCGCGCTTGGGTCAAAGTAGCGGCGGTCCAAGAATTGCGATTTAGAGGGTGTTTGAAAAGTCCGGCAGCCAACATCTGGTTGAGCTTAGAGTTCCGGCAGACTCAAAAGGATGCCGAACAGCGCTTATTCAACTGACTTGACCAATTCAGCCTGGGAACTCATCTCGCCT
>JAABUQ010011072.1_pt1 | contig 11635 bp, 6 predicted proteins | sample 5560001 | NCBI WGS metagenome assembly JAABUQ01 (sample SAMN10711888, study PRJNA513371) | rock metagenome | isolation source: Antarctica rocks | place: Antarctica: Victoria Land, Finger Mt nord | collected 2015-12-18
CCGGGCGGATGGGTCTGACGTCGGGGGCGCGGCAGCGGTCGCAGATGGACTTCGAGCGGTTCATCCAGAGCCTCGACCAACTCCGGGTTTTGGTCTGCGGTCGAGGCGACGGCCAAGGGCGGCTCCGCCGGAGCCTGCTCATCACCAGCGCCAGCGCGAACGAGGGGAAATCGACCCTCGCCGCCCAGCTTGCCGAGCGGAGCGCCAACGCCGGTTTGCTGACCCTCCTCATCGACGCCGACCTCCGCAACCCCACCTTGAGCCGGATGTTCGACCGCCCCGAATCCGTCGGCCTGGCCAACGTCCTCCGCGGCGAACTCCTGGCCGAGGAAGCCATCGGGACCGTCCCCGAAGCCGGCGGCTTCCACTTCCTCGCCGCCGGCTCGGTCCGCGACGACCTGTCGCGCCTCCTGGCGAGCGACCGCCTGGCCCGCCTCCTGGAAAGCGCCCGCGAAAGCTTCGACCTCGTTCTGGTCGACTCCCCCCCCGTCCTCCCCGTCGCCGACGCCCTGACGATCGGCCAGTGGGTCGACGGCGCGATCCTGACGGTCCGCCACAAGGTCAGCCGCCTGCCGCTGGTGGACCGGGCCAGCCGGCAACTCGCCTCGGTGGGGATCACGATCATCGGCGCGGTGGTCAGCGGTGTCCGCGACCGCCATGCCCCTTACTACGGCTCGCAGCCCTCCTCGGACCCCGAGCGGCCCAGCTCAGGGGATTAGGCACCTTGACCGGCTCGACAGAATTCAAAAAAGTTGAATCGACACGGAGTTCCCCCCTTATCTTCTTCGAGATAACTAACTAGTATTTGAAGAACATGAATATATTATTATAATCGTGCCACGGGTATGTAGACCCGTCTAGCGGAGCGGCCGTATCGGCCCGCCATCTTATGGAGTTGTTGTCAGCCCGAGGACACGAATGTCGGGTATTTTCGACTGGAGTTCTCGATTTTAAACGGAATACGCCTCTTGAGCCAATTCTTTTGAGCTTAGGTGTAGAGTATCGACGGGTTCATGCAGCGCTCTCAAGTGGTGGCTATACTATGGTATACGACTTTAAGTTAGAAGGCGTACGCACGACCCTAATGTCAACTGCATCGAGCCTAATGAGTCAGTCATTTGATGCGTCGGAGTCAACTTCTTACTTTGATTTGACGGAGCAAGTCCTCGACCGGTTCCGCCCCGATGTACTAATAATCTACGGGTCGTATCCAGTGATCCGTCAAGTGATCATGCGCGCGAGTCAGACTGGGACTGCGGTTGTATTCTTCTTGAGAAATTTGGCTTACTCAGACCGTGACTTATTCGAACACACCGCAGGTATTTTAGTAGCTTCCGATTTTGTAAGACTCCACTATGCCCAGCGACTCAACTTGAAATGGACTGTCTTGCCCAGCCCGCTGCGCTTTGACAAGGTGATAGCTCCTAATCCAGACCCTCGATTCCTCACTTTCGTGAATCCGGTTGCTAGAAAAGGTACATCTGTACTCGTACGTATAGTATTGGAGCTCGATCATTTGAGGCCAGACATACCAATCTTGGTTGTAGATGGGCGTGGGACGGCGGAAGACCTTGTAAAGGAACGCCTCGACCTCTCGGGCGTTCGGAACTTAAACCGCATGGCGAACACAACAGACCCTCGCGATTATTACCGCGTTAGCCGTGCTCTCCTCATGCCATCGCTGTGGTCGGAGCCGTTTGGCCGGGTCGCTGCGGAAGCACTAGCGAACGGAATCCCGGTCTTGGCGAGCGACAGAGGTGGGCTGCCTCAGACGCTAGGCGGTGCCGGTTTTGTTTTCTCCGTTCCCGATCGGTGTACGCCCACGAGCGGGGAGATTCCCACACGCGAAGAAATAAGGCCTTGGTTGGATGTCATTATTCGGCTATGGGACGATCCCGATTTTGAGGCCGCACAACGTACTAGGTGTCAAGTAGCGGCGAATCGATGGTAACCAGATTCTTTGATGAATGATTACGAAAAATATATTGAAATTATTATATTAAGAGATGTGTTGACGAATTTTATTTAAATTGTTTTTGTATAACTATCTTTAATGCATTGACAATCGTTAAAACGACTGCAAAATATTTAGCTCAACCAACCGTTCGGCGACGTCCCAGCTGGGCGATGGCTGCGTGACTTGAGGCTTGTCTTGGGAAGGTTGCGTTTTAAAAAATCCCGATTTCCAAAAAAGTGGAAAGCCAATTTTTTCATCCTAAAATAAATTTTGCTTGACTGCATTCAGGGAGTGCGGGTAAAGTTCAATCGACCTATCGAAAAATCCCGACTCGCCCTACACGTCACCAACACCTCGTTCGAACACTCCTTGATCTGGGGGTCGGCGTCGTGGCTGAACCGTGGGGTGCTATAGCTGACAGAGGTGTTTGCCATGAACTGCACCCGTAGACTCTTCCAACGAGCAAATTCCGTCCGCCGCGTGTTCACACTCGACCCACTCGAGCATCGCAATGCGGTCTCGTCTCTCATCGATTTAGCAGCGGTCGTTTCATTAGGGCGGATGTCAGCAGAAGTTTCATCTGGCGTTAACGCTGCGTCCCCCAAAAAGCTTTCACCTCAAGCTGGCAAAGTGGTAGCGCCTTCAATTGCTGCCAATCGATCACGGGATTCGGTGGTGATGGAAGAACCCGGCTACGGTGCCGTCAAAGCTAACCATTTGGCTGCTGTTGCCGTCACAGATTTCCACCTCAAGCACGGCGAGCCAAACGATCAGCCGGATTGGCTCTCTCTGTATACAGGCGACGGATTGCTAGTGCCACAAACATCGGCCTCGCACTCAGCTTTGCCGAATGCCACTTCGACCGGCTCAGCCCTTGGCATCCCAGTAGTAGGAGTTGCCGACCGATCACAGGGGTCCGATTCGTCGAACCAAGCTAGCGGATCGATGACGCCGGCTACTCAAACCCACAACGTCAACGCTGCTTCTGCCACTAAAGACGCCTTCGTTGCCGCCGCGCCAGCCCCTGGCACCTCATTAGGGGGGGTTACAGGTCAGCCGGTCGGCCCCGTGCCGTCAAACATTGCCAGCGGACCCATGTCGCCGACTATTCAAGACCGTAAGCACGGTTTTCCCACCGGTAGCGGCGATTCCTCCTATACTGCTTCGCCCTCTCTCGCCAGTAGAGCTCCGATCACAGCTTTGCGGCTCCAGTCGAACGATGTTTCGAAAACTGCCGCGCCAATGGTGGCGGGTGCTAACGACCCTATCATCGAATATAACCACTCTGGTGGTGGTCAAAGTGACACAAGCTTTACGGACCTCATTGGTGGATACGGGGGCATCTATGTGGAGCCTCCTCCTGGCTCGGGATTGATGATCCAGAACGTGAAGTGGTCAGCAAGCGGTGCATATTTACAGCAAAACTTTAACTATAGAACGGGCTTCGTCAATGTGCCTCTTGACACGACTCAGTTTACAGGTGACTCCCTTCAACTCTTTTGGGACGAAAATGGCGGGAGTCGCACGGTCACGGCGGACGTCACTTATGTTGGTGGCTTGTCGGGATCGGCAACCTTGACCGGAACTGTCGTTAAGCCGACAGGGACCATTACAGCGGTTCTTCCTTCGGCCGCTGATACACCAGGAGTTACCAGCGAATCCCAGCCGTATCTGCGAACCAACAAGAATTACAACGGGCAAATCGGGCACTCGGGGATCGTTTTCACGGTATCGGTAGACCCCACTAGCACGGCTGGACTCGACACGACTTACGGGATGATTCAAACTATCCCATCTTACCTCAGCAACAGAACCTATTATAGTTTTGGCTCCAGCACGGTCCACACGGACGAATCCTCCGTCGCAAAGCCTGCAGGAGGTCAATTGTCAAGACCACGTCCGTTAGTTGATGACGATGGCTCATCGTGGCTCTACGGGCCTGAAGCTGTGCTCGACCACACAAAATCGCAGGCGGACAATTCGTTCCTGGCGGACGACTCCCCTGGAACTCCACTTGTCAGTGGCTATGAGAGCTATTCGTTTGTTGCGACTTTCAAAGACACGCTCATGATCCACAAGGGGATCTGGGTTCCGTTGGGGAACTTAACCTGGGACGTTTCAATGGGGGCAAACAAGTCCTCCACTGCAGCGAGCGGATGGGGAGTCTCGTACACACCAACGACCGCAGGGCCATATGCGGCGTCTTCAGCTTTTCCAGATTGGGTCGAATCCAATAACTATCTCAAAAATACCTACGGGTGGGTCCAGGTTTCATAGTCAGGCGTCTGCCTACTTCGCATTCAATGATGTTTGGCGTACGCGAATTATCCAAAAGCCGTGCATTGCGATGTGCGGTGAGGCTACTTTAAGCATCGCGGTCTCCCGGACACAGAGGAAGCGGACTCGATAGATGGAGCGATAACAATGAGACTACGAACGTCGCTTGCCGAGGCAGTGGCTTTCACAACTGTTACATCTACATTGTTAATATCTGTAATACCAAACAATGAGCACATACTATTTGTTTGCTTGTTCACAGTTGAAATAGCTTTACCATGCTATCTTTTATGTTGCATGGGAAAAGCGAAAACATCTATAGAAAAGTTGGCCTGTGTGAGCGCCTTGACTTACGCTTGTTGGGGTTCGTTTCTTCTTTTTTATCCCGGATCGCCTGGACCCTACTCTGGACGTTTGCCGGTGCTCTGTCGATGGACTTGGGGGTGGATCGCCCCTATCTTTCATCCGACACAATTACCTGCACTATTTCCAGAAGTGTGGGGGCAAGTCCGCCGGTGGAATTGGGGCCTAATCGCTATATTTTATGTTGCCGTTCTCTTGGAGAATACTTCGCGGCACGGGTCCTCAGCAAAGCATAAAGAAACCGTTCTAGCAATGATGTTAGGTTTAACGTTCGGACTGCTTTGGTCCTGGTTGGGCGGGGTCTTAGCAATAACTACTGGCTTGCTCATGCTCACGGCCGCTTCCATCCGGCGGGATCTGCGGCTTTTTTTATGGTCCCGTCGTTATACCTGGGTTCTTGCTGTCTTTTGGGCCTTTGCCGTCTCTGTTCAAGTCGTTGATCCGCCATTTCCCAACCTTCCGGGCAGTACAAGGATTCTATAGACATCTGCAGCTTCGTATTTGGCCATTGCTTCACCACGAGTTGGCCATTGACTGAAATAACGGATATTTGCAAGCATGCACCGAGTCATCCCTCGCTTCTGACGGACATTGGGCAAGGCTAAGGAAATCTTGTTTTTAATTCATTTTCCCAAACAAGTCCTGCGGTCGGATCATGACCTGACCGCGGTTTAACGCGGTTTAATTCCCCAGCTTGCCGAGCGGAGCGCCAACGCCGGCTTGCTGACCCTCCTCATTGACGCCGACCTTCGCAACCTCACCCTGAGCCGGATGTTCGATCGCCCCGAGTCCGTCGACCTTGCCGACATCCTCCGCGGCGAACTCTTGGCCGAGGAAGCCATTGGTACCGTCGCTGAAGCGAGGGAACCAGAGCCGGTGTCAATCAGAATTTCTTGAGGGGAAACACGGATTCGCTCCCCAAATTCAGTATTTGGCGGCTCATCGAGCCTTCCGAGAATGTGCAACAAGCTGTTGCACAAATTTGAGGGGAGGATTTTCCGGCGAGATTGACAACGTCGAATTGTGCGGCAACCCGCTACACAATTTGGATCTAACCTATCTGGAAAAGGTGATCGAAATCTGATCAAGCCCGCTCGGATGGAGCAATCGTGCAAGTGGTGCTTGCACAAAGCATGCTCCGGATAGCCTGTTCAACTCAGTTGGTGAGTCGAACCACTCAGCGAGAACAACAACGAATCGCGAGAAAATCTGGTTTCAAAGCGGCGGTGATCGCCCCAGTTTGCCGATAATCTTGAGCAGGATGGTTGCGCCGGTCGGACCGTGCGTTGGGCTCGTGGACGGGTCGAGAGGTTGGGTCGCCGAGAGGGCCATCGTTGCCGACCCGAGCGCCCGGCCGATCGAGACGGAGGGAATCGCCCATGAGCGTCCGAAAAGCACCGCGGCGGAAGTGGGTTGTCACCGGGGGCGCCGGGTTCATCGGCTGCCATGCGGCGGCGCGCTTTCACCAACTGGGCGATCAAGTCGTCGTGGTCGACAACCTGAGCCGCCGGGGGGCCGAGGAGAACCTGGCCTGGCTCAAGGGGCAGGGGATCGAGGATTTTGTCCGCCTCGACGTCCGGAATCAGAAGGGCGTCGAGCACCTGATGGAGCGGCACGCCGACGCCGACGCCGTGCTCCACCTAGCGGGGCAGGTGGCCGTGACGACGAGCGTGCTCGACCCGCGCAGCGACTTCGAGATCAACGCGCTGGGGACCTTGAATGTCCTCGAAGCGGTCCGGCTCAAGGCGGGGGGGCGGCCCGCCGTGCTGTATAGCTCGACGAACAAGGTGTATGGCCACCTCAACCATGTCCGAGTGGTCGAACGCGATGGGCGGTACGGCTACGAGGACTTGCCCTTCGGCGTGAGCGAGGCCGAACCGCTCGACTTCCACTCGCCGTATGGCTGCTCGAAGGGGACGGGGGACCAGTACGTCCGCGACTATGCCCGGATCTACGGGATGAAGACGGTGGCGTTTCGGCAGAGTTGCATCTTCGGGACGCGGCAGTTCGGGATCGAGGATCAAGGGTGGGTCGCCTGGTTCTGCCTGGCGGCGACGCGCGGGCAACGCTTCACCATCTTCGGCGACGGTAAGCAGATCCGCGACACGCTCTGGATCGACGACCTGATCGACGCCTATCTAGCCGCGATGGACCGGATCGACGACGTGAAAGGGGAGGTGTTCAACCTCGGCGGCGGGCCGAGCAACACGCTGAGCCTCCGGGAACTGGTCGCCATCCTCGAAGCCCACTTCGGTCGGTCGCTCGACCCCGCCCACGCCGACTGGCGGCCCGGCGACCAACCGGTGTTCGTCGCCGACATCCGCAAGGCCGCCGCCCGCCTCGACTGGAGTCCCCAGGTGGCGACTCACGATGGGGTCGCGCGCTTGCTCACCTGGATCGGCGCGAACCGGGAGTTGTTCACGGTCTGAGCGCGGAACCGGGTGGAAGGTCGGGTAACTTGTGCATTCTGGAGAAATCGGACGGGCCGGGGATTTTTTGGCGATCGGATCGGCTATAATCGAGTCATCGAAGTGGATGACGAGCCGATGAGGGTAGCCGATGCGACGGTGGTGGCAAGCTGGGCTGGGAGTCCTGATCGTCGCCCTCCTGGCGACCGGCGCGGCCGTCCTGCTGGGGTGGCGGCCGGCCAACCCACTGGCTGCGCTCTGGGGCGACCGCGATCAGACCATCCGGCTGGGCCTGCTCCACTCGAAGACCGGCTTCATGGCGATCACCGAGAAGTCGCTCCTCGACGCCGAGATCCTGGCTATCGAGGAGATCAACGCCAGCGGGGGGGTGGCGCACCGCCGGTTGATCTGGAGCGCGCCCGACTGCCAGTCCGACCCCACCGTGTTCGCCACCCAGGCCCGGCGGTTGCTCGACGAGGAAGGGGCGGTCGCCCTGTTCGGCTCCTGGACCGCGGAATGCCGGAAGGCCATCATCCCGGTCGTCAACGAGCGGTCGAGCTTGCTCTTCTTTCCAGGCAACTTCGAGGGGATCGAGCAGTCGCAGCGGGTGATTTACGCTGGCGGGGCCACCAACCAGACGGTCCTGCCGGCGGTCCGTTGGGCTTTCGATACGCTCAAAGCTCGCCGGTTCTTCGTTGTGGGGTTGGAGGAAGTCTGGTCGCGGTGCGCGAGCGAGATCGCCAAGGACGGGATCAAGGCGGCGGGGGCGAGCACGGTGGGGGAAAACTACGCGGTCCCCCTCGCGCCGAACACCGAGGCGGTGGTTGAGGCGATCCGCCAGGCGAAGCCCGACGTCGTGCTCAACTTCCTCTACGGTGAGAGCAACCTGGCGTTCTACGCGGCCCTGCACCGGTCGGGGATGACCGCCGATTCCGTGCCGGTGATCGCTTTCGGGTTCGGCGAGGATGAAGCCCGCCAATTCAGGCCGGCCGATCTGGCGGGGCACTACGCGGCCTGGAACTACTTCCAGAACTCCCCGCGCACCGAAAACCGCGACTTCGTCCGGCGGTTTCGCGCTCGGTTCGGCGAAGACCGCCAGGTTGGTGACTCGATGGTGGCGGCCTACAACGGCGTCAAGTTCTGGGCGCAGGCGGCCCGCGAAGTCGGGACGACCGAGGTGGTGGCCGTGATCGACAACCTCAAGCGTCAGAGCATGGACGCACCCGATGGGATCGTCACGATCGACAACGATTGCCGAGCGGTCTGGCGCCCGTTTCATCTCGGTCGGCTCCGGGCCGACGGTCAGTTCGAGGTGGTCTTTTCGATCTTCAAACCGATCCGGCCGGTCCTGACCGTGGGGACTCGCCCGGCCGAGCAGTGGCGGACCTTGCTCGCCGAACTGAACACCCGGTGGAACGGGCGATGGTCGGCCGGGTCGGCGGTTGTTCGGGCTCCCAACGCCCCCCCGACTCCCTGAGCGAACCCCTCCGAGTCACCAGCGGGATCGTCGTCGCATGAGCCAAATTTCGGTCTTGTTCAACCGGTCGAGCATCGCCACCCGGCTCGCGGGATGGTTTGTCCTGATCGCGCTGGTCCCGTGCGTCGTCTTGCTGGTGCTCACGCTCCACTTCTCCGCCGAGTCGCTCGAAGCGACGACCAAGCAGCGGTTGATGCTGATCACCGACGCGAAGGCCGCTCAGCTTGAGGAATACATTGTCGAACGGCGGGCCGATGCCTTGTTCTTGTCGAGGGCGCCGGGCTTCATCGAGGCGGTCACCCGGTTGGACTCGTTGGTCAGGTCGGGGCGAAAAGACACCGAGGAATATGCCCGGAGCATCGAGGCTTACCGGATCCGGCTCGGCGACTATGTGGCAGCGGTCGCCTACGAAAACCTGACGCTGTTCGACGTCGCCGGGGTCCCGCTGATCGCGTCCAAACCACGATACGACTACGGGCCGTCGCTGCTGACGGGACCCTTGGCGGGCACGGAACTCGCCTCGGGGTTCCTGCGGTGCCGAGCCTTGCTGCAACCGATCCTGACCGACGTCCAGGTCTACCCCGGGCACACGGAATCCGCCTCGTTCATCGTCGGACCGATGTTTCACGATGGTCAGTTGATTGGGTTGCTTGCCTTGGAGCTGAGCAACGCCCAGATCTTCAAGTCGTTCAACACGTACTTCGGTTTGGGGAAAACCGGCGACACGTTGGCCGCCGTCGATGTGGGGGAGGAGTTGCTGTATGTGAGTCCGACCCGGTTCGATGCCGGGACGGCGTTCCGCGATCGCCTCAAGTTCGGTGATCCCAAGGGAAAAGACATCCAAGCGGCGGTCCGGGGCAACCGCGGCTACGCCGAGATGACCGACCACTTGGGCAACCCGGTCGTCACCGCCTGGACCTACTTGCCCTCGTACCGCTGGGGGATCACGATCAAGCAACGGACCGACGAGGCGTTCGACCTGCTCGCCCGCCAGCGCCGGGGGGCCATCATCTTCATGGTGCTCGCGTCCCTGGTCGTGTTCATCGTCGCCCGGCTCGTCGCCCGGACGATCAGCCGGCCGATCGGTGAGGCCGCCGCCGTGGCCACTCGCGTCGCGGCGGGCGACCTGACCGCTCGGATCACCTCCACCGCCAGCGGCGAGGCCGGTCAGCTCTTGCACGCCGTCGATACGATGACGCAGGACCTCCGCTCCTTGATCGGCCGGATTCAGCAGTCGAGCATCACCCTGATGTCGACGGCCACCGAAATCTCGGCCACGTCCCGCCAGCAAGGCGAGGCGGTCAGCGACTACGGCGCCTCGACCAGCGAGGCCGCCGCCGCCGTCAAGGAGATTGCGGCGACGAGCCTTGATCTCCTTCGGACCATGAACGAAGTCAATCAGGTCGCCGCGCAAACCCGAGATATGGCCAGCGACGGCCAGGGGAACCTCGCCGAGATGGGCCGGTCGATGCGCCAACTGGCCGACTCCACTTCGTCGATCGGCGCGAAGTTATCCGTCATCAGCGAGCGGGCCGGCCACATCAACCTGGCCGTCAGCACCATCGCCAAGGTCGCCGACCAAACGAACCTCCTGTCGATCAACGCGGCGATCGAGGCCGAGAAGGCGGGCGAATACGGCCTCGGCTTCCTCGTCGTCGCCCGCGAGATCCGCCGCCTGGCCGACCAGACCGCCGTCGCCACCCTCGACATCGAGCGGATGGTCAAGGAGATGCAGTACAGCGTCTCCGCCGGCGTCATGGAGATGGACAAGTTCAGCGACCAGGTCCGCCGCGGTGTCGACGAGGTCGCCGCCATTGGCGACCAGCTCGGCGGGATCATCGGCGCCGTGCAAGGCTTGACCGGCCGGTTCGACCAGGTCAACGAGGGGATGCGCGTCCAGTCCCAAGGGGCCGAGCAGATCCGCGAGGCGGTAATCCGCCTGAGCGAAGGGGCCCACCAAACCTCGATTTCGCTCCATGAGTTCAACCGAGCGACCGAACACCTCCGCGAAGCCGTCGGCGGACTCAAGGAGGAAGTGTCCCGCTTCACGGTCGACTACCTCCCGCTGCCCCCACCGGTGCGCTGATCTGCCCGACAAGTCGAGGCAATCCACTCGGGCCGTATCCCGACGATCCGGTCGTCAGTCCGACTACGGGACACTGCCTGGAACAAGGGAAAAATGAATTGACACCAATTTTCCTTCCAATTTTCCTTTGGCGTTGGATCGTGGAGCGGACGTTTGGTTGGTTTGGTCGCTACCGGCGATTGTCGAAGGACTATGAGTCCCCGACGAGGAGTAGCGAGACGTGGATCTCCATTGCGATGACACACCGGATGTGCCGGTTGCTGTACCCAAGCAAGAACCGTGACGACGATCTGCTAAGAAGGCCCGAAAAGCGCCGAGTTTGTTAGTTTCTAGATGGCCTGCTACCGTTTAACTTTCCGCCCTGGGCGGCTGCCGAAGGGTTTTCAGTTTTGCGACGTATGTCGAGGAACAGTACAGTAGCACTAAAAACAAATGCCCATAAGCATACCATTTGACTACCAGACAGTGGGTCTCCGGTGATGGGATGGCGAGAACGTTCTTCAAACGATTCGATGACCGGGGAAGCGATACCGTGGCAACAACCCAGGAGTAAAATCAAACGGCCTCGGAATTTCCCTAGCATGAATAGGGATAGAAGAAGCGTCGCCGTTAGCGTGTGTTCTGTGATTTCGTAGAGTTGCGTCGGGTGCCTGGGGACATGATCGTCAAGGGAGTCTAACATCAGCCCCCAAGGAAGCTCGGTCGATCGTCCGAAGCAACAACCACAACATAAACAACCAATCTTTGCAAAAATATGTGCTACGCTCCATGCTACCGCGAAAACGTCCAAGAATGGATAGGGTGATATGCGCCAAGTGAGGTACGATAATCCCGTCCAAATGACAAACAGAAGAGGCCCTCCCCAATAACCGAATCGACCTCCCGTACCGAAGAGGAGCGACGTTCGCAACCCCTCGATGCCGCCCCTCATGACGCTGGCCAAGGCATTGGCTCCGATCGAATAACAAAGAAACATCCCGAGGAAAAGCCACCACCATCGCCAGCGCTGATCCGGCTCACTCCTCGTCAAGAACTGTCCGATCGTCAGGAAGGCCAACAAGCCCGCA
>JAABUQ010011073.1_pt1 | contig 11632 bp, 9 predicted proteins | sample 5560001 | NCBI WGS metagenome assembly JAABUQ01 (sample SAMN10711888, study PRJNA513371) | rock metagenome | isolation source: Antarctica rocks | place: Antarctica: Victoria Land, Finger Mt nord | collected 2015-12-18
ACAAAAAATCTGGGTCAGGTCCAGGTGCGATATCATCGCTTCCATAGCTGAGACTGTGGCTTAAATCTTTCAATTTATATAGTCTCAGCTTGTCTTGTCCCTCCTTTTACCTCCGTCGAACTCACGTTTTTCCTGTAGACGTTTCAAAAATAAGATGCGTTTGCCCTGACTCTGACGGATGGTGTGCTGTTAGTTATTAGCTCAGTACTGGCACACTAGTTGATTAAACCAGTTAGTGTAACAACTCTTACTATTAAACGGTATAGCAATGGTGTTCAGTAGTGGTGAAGCTGTCTTGATGAGTTCCACCTTATCTATAAAGAAAGTTCCGCCACCTGGAGTACCTTTAACTAACCAGCTCTGCTCCGTAATACCTGATAAATTCATCTGATGCCCGTATTCACCACCTAGTACATTAGAAATCTGATAAAAGGCGCTCCATGGCATATAGACGATGACTGGTTGAGTACCAGTCGTTTGATAATTCCCGAACCAGAAATGCTTGACCCCATCCCAGCCAATGTGTTCCGTGAAAGAGAATTGCACAGTACGTCCTGAACCGTCGGGCCATAACACGAAGCGCACACCGTCCCAGCCAGACCAATCTGGTTCAGGTAGCAAATGTCCTGTAGTGACATATCCCAAGTATGATTGGATATTATAATCAAGCCTTAGAGAATAAGTACCATCAGCTTTAACAATTGTACTTAAGCTGGGGAACGGTCCTGCATTCGGATCGCCCCAGGGATTAATCATGTAGCCACCAGGGTTAGGCCAATTGACAACTGGTAGAGTATTGCCATAACTTTCGAAGTTGTCAATCATTTGAGCCGCAATGACGCTTGGTGGTGTATTACTAGAAATTTGTGCAGTCAACTGACTCTTCCAAATATCCATTGTGGTCTGATTGACGTACTCCTTAAAATCTTGGGAAAGTCCCTTTGTTTTCCGAACAACGTTCCTTACCTCCTCAACAGCTTCTTCTGCCTTCCTAGTAGCATGTAACTGAATAGAAAATCTTGCCATTTTTGTAAGTTTGGTTTGCACTTTCAGCATGGCAAGTTTGTTAATAGGTGCTGTGTCTTTAGCTCCGGCTGCATTTACCTGTAATGCAGGTATTCCTAAAAATGCTACCAAGACAATTACTGAGGGCATCATTATATGACTAGCTACTTTAAAAGCTGATGTCTGTGTTGTTCTAGATAGCCATTTAGGAATGATGTCTTGTTGAACAAGATGTTCATTTGCTGTTTTGATAACATACTCGTTAACCTTCTTAGTCGTTGATAAATTGAGAGTAGTGCTTTTTTGAGGGGACATTTAACTTCCTCGGATTGAGTGAGATTAGAGTTGATGGCGAAACTATTGAGATTGAGAAGGGATTTAAAAATCATCCTTCCAGTACTTCTAGGTTCATACTAATGGGACTTTGAAATTTTTTAGCACCAAAAGTGGCTGAAAGCCTTTCTAGGCAAGGAAAATACATCAGCGAGTGAAAAATGCCTGAAATCTAGGTCCAGCAAGCAAAGGTGACTAATCGATGTAAAACCCTTGCCCTTCCTATGCTTGAGGTCATTTTGAGGCTAGTTTCTTGCAAAGTCCCACTAATAACTTTCATTTACGAATCGTTGAAGAAAACAATAATTCGCTTTTGAATCCGTAAATTGGTGATCTTTTGAATCAATTGGTTGACTATAATGATGAATAAAAAACTTGGTTAAGTCTTATGACAGTTTTAGTAGCAGTTAAATGTCCCCATTGTCACAGCACTGAGGTGACCAAATACGCTAAGTCGCTAGTAGGTAAACAACCTTATCGCTACCAAAACTCTGATTATCCTTACCGCATATTTGTTCTAACTTAAACTTATCCGGGAAGAACACGAGAAGTCAAGCAGCAGATTGTGGAGATGACAACGCCAGTCGCCTGCGACGGGAAACCCGTCTAACGCTTCGCTTCGCCTTCGGCTAACAGCGCTGGCTCCTCAATGGTAGTGGAGTCAGAGATATCGCCTGATCGCTACATATTAGTCCTACAACAGTTATCCAGGAATTAAAAAAAACTCACTCTCCGATGCGCAAGTGAATCAGAAACTCCTACAGTAGCTAAAACCTGAGAATGTGGAAGTAGATATTATACGAGTTGAAGAGCCTGAAGAAGCTTGTGTTGAAGAGTCAGAGTTAGATGAAATGTGGAGCTATGTGGGTAAAAAGAGCAATCTCAGGTGGTTATGGCATACGATTGACCATCGGACTGGTCAAGTATTAGCTTATGTGTTTGATCGCTGAAAAGATCGAGTCTTTCTCCAACTTAAAAAGCGACTAGAGCCATTGGGAATCAAGAGATACTGTACAGATGATTGAGGAGCATACGAGCGGCATCTGCCAGTAGAGTGCCACGAGATAGATTAAGCGCAAGACTCAAAGAATCAAACGCAAGCCTCTGAGATTAAGAACAAGAATCAAGCGATTAGCTCACAGGACTATTTGCTTTTCAAAACAAAGGAAATGCACGATTTAGGCGTTGGATTATTTATTAACTGTTATGAGTTTAGTTTACCTGTTTAAGAGTAAAACACCGATCTAGAAAATGACCTCAGCGTTCATAACACCTCTAGCAATAAGAAATATCAGTTATTAGAAACTGAGAAGGATAGAGGGCTTGAGTTTAGTAAATTCCAACTTAAGTTAACAGTATTCTCCTCGATTGGTTCTGCAGCTTAAAATTACAATTGTTCCACTTCTCAAGTTTGCTAAAGTTCACTCTTGGCGTCGTCTCTAGCAGCCTGCGGCACATTTCCTCGCAAGTTAATTAAATTATAGTAACAGCTCTGTGTAATACAGGTTAACTATACTGAGAATATCCCTATTTATTCATTAAATTCACAGCGTTACTATTTAATGAACCACTTGAGTACACAAAGAACAATACTTTTACCTTTGATGTTGAAACTTCTAAAATCTCACTGCTAACTAATAACTATAGATAGAAAATGCAAGAAGAGTCAACTACTACCAAAAAGATCGCTCTAAAGGTAGATATTGAGGAACAACTGGTTGCGGGTTTTGCTGACTGGGTAAATTTGACTGGAAGCCTCTAGATACTTGGCATTCAATCGACTCAAGCTAAAGTGACTAAAGTCTTTTGAGTTTGACGGTCGAGAGGAGTAAGGATGGCTCAATCTAAGCCCTGGCAATGGATTCCAACGAGTTTGACCTTAAAACAGTTTGAGGAATTTGTCTTACCCCACCTGCACAGTGGGAGTCGCGGTCCTCAGCCGAAGCTCCCTTTGCACGCGATATTCAACTACATTCTGAAACTGTTGTACATGGGGTCAAATGAGTAGCCGCACAGAAACTTACGCTAAGGACTTGAGCATCCACCTTTGAGGCCATATTTATTAGGGGTCAAACTGTACCAATTGAACCCCATGAAATTTAGGAGCCTGAAACCCTTGCTGTGCCGTACTGATTTACTGTACCAGTTAGGGTATACCCTAACTGGTACAACGAACGTGAAGCCGGACAATTTTTAAGAGGTAAAAATATTGATTACCAGAATGCCTACCTAGCAAGGATTTCAAGCTTAGCGTAAGTTCCTGCACGGATGCTCATTTACCCCCTCAACCGGATTGTTAGGCGATTTTAGATTTTGAATATAATTCACATTTCTCGCTGTGATAATCAATAATACCCTCGAAGGTCATTTCGCATTTTTCCAATATTCTTTTTGAAGCACCATTCAGTGGATCAACAATAGACCTCTTCAAAAATAAGAAAAATGGGCAAGTTAAACTACCAAAGCCCTGATTTTAGGCATACTGCACCCGCAAACGGACTAAACCGCAGACACAACCAATCACAATCTTATACATCCGCGAACGCATCCGAAACTCTTCTTTAGCAATTCGGAAAATCTTAATCACTCGAATCACATGCTCAATAAACACTCGTTTCTGGCTGAGGTGACGATTGAACTCCTTCTGCTCCTGGCTTAATGCTCCCTTCGGTGGTTTCTTGTGCGGGGTCGTCGCCTGGCGACGACCCACATAGGCTCTATCTCCAATGAACGAAAGGTTGTCTGGCAATTGTGCCTGGGTTTGCTCAAACAGTTTGCTGTCACTGCGTGGACCCTTCTCTCCGATCACGACATCGACCAGGTCAACTCCGTTAGGCAAGGTAATCACCTGGTTTTTGCGGGTGTGGTTCTTCTGTTTACCGGAGTAATACTGTTCCTGCTCCCCGTCATCACTCGGTCGAGGAATCGGCTGTTCCCAGGTATCAACCAACAACCCTCCCTCCGGTAATTCTGCCAACCACCTCTCTAGTTCTGCTCGTTCTACACTGGGACACTCTTGCTGCCATTGTTCGAGCAAACTCGCAGGCAATTGGGTGCGGATATGAGGCAGCATCTCATGGATGTAGTTCCACACCGTCGATTCGGCACACTCGATGGTTTCGGCGAGCGCTTGCATGGTCCAATCTTGTCGCAGGTAGAGGAGGGTGACAAGCAACCGACACAGCACTTCGGCATCCTTCTGACGTCCCCCACCTGCTTGCCGTTTCCGCTCAGGGCGTTGAGCTTGCTTGAGCCGTTCGTCTCGCTCGACTTCTGCGGTCCGTTGCCACAACTCCCACAGGGCATCTGCTCCCAACCCCACCATGCGTTTACCCCGCTGAGGTCGTTCATTCAGCAAGTGCAACAGACGGTTGAAGAATGACTGCTTCATGCGTTCCTCTGAAAGCTCTACTCCCTCTATTTTGACCTCTCCCCTTATTCTTGAAGAAGTCTAATGCCCACTACTCGCTTTAACGCCAATCTATCAAAACAGAAGCTAAGGCACTCTTTGAGAATTTCAGTTCCTAGTCCTTTACCCCAATAATCAGGTAGAAGCCAAATGGCTACATCAACGCAGTCGATGTCACTGTCAGATCTAGGACCAGTCAGTCCGATGACTTTGCCCGATGACTTTTCGACAACGGCGTACCTACCATAGCCTCGCGTTGCATAATCCCGATGTCGGCGCTTGATCGCTTCTAATGCTTGTGTAAGGTCTTTTATTGGCTCAGAAATATATTGCATCACTAATGGATTTGTGGCAAGCAAGAAATATGAGTCAACATCCTGTAATGACCATTCACGAACCGAGACGCGCGGCGTTTCAAATATGGTCTTTATCATATGCATCGCCTAACTCATTTTTCGACAGAATCTTTCCGCCTAGGCTCCCACATTAGGGCAGTTAAACAGAGCATTTTACCTAATTCTTGGCAGGAAGTGATTAAATGTATCCTGTGCGACTTCTAAGAGCGAGTTGGCCTAAAGGTAGCGAAGCTGTAACCAGCCGCCACGCATTCCTTGAAAGCTTTGCCCAGTAAAGGTTCCACGAAAAAATTGAGAATACCGCTTTTTTTGAGTCCCGAATTCTCTACAAACCTTATACAGCAATGATTTCAAGGATTAAAGGGGTTCTCCTCACTACAAATTTAACAAATTTTTCTGAAACCCTTTCCCAGAGAGGTTTTCCAGCTTTACATGGCGGCTGGTGACAGCTTCGCTACCTTTGGGCCAACTTGGGACCGAACCAAACAGCGCGTCACACCAGAGGACTAGTAACTTCCCATATGCTCTCCTACACTAATCGCCGCCATATGAGCGCTGACAAGCTCCAAGCAGCGATTCGGGATATCATTAATGCTTACAATCGCCTAAATTTACCCAAATGCTGGGGCAGTGGAAAAACTGCAGCCGCTGACGGCAGTAAATTTGAACTCTTTGAAAACAACCTGCTCTCGGAGTACCACATTCGCTATGGTGGGTATGGTGGTATTGCCTATCACCATGTCTCCGATACCTACATCGCTTTGTTCACTCACTTCATTGCCTGTGGAGTCTGGGAAGCGGTATATATTCTGGACGGCTTGCTAAAAAACACCTCGGACATTCAGCCAGATACCTTGCATGCCGATACCCAAGGTCAATCGGCTCCCGTCTTTGCCTTGTCCTATCTTTTAGGCACCAATTTGATGCCTCGCATCCGCAACTGGCAAGATGTCACTTTTTTCCGTCCCAGTCAAGACGCTGTCTACAAATACATTGATCCTCTTTTCAAAAGCGTAGTGGACTGGAAACTGATTCAGACCCACTGGCAAGATCTAATGCGGGTGGTCTTGTCAATCAAGGCGGGTAAATTAATGCCGTCTACTATCCTTCGTAAGCTTGGCAGCTACAGTCGGAAGAACCGACTCTATCAAGCTTTTCGCGAATTGGGTCAGGTGGTGCGGACGGTTTTTCTGCTGCAATACATCTCGGATGGAGGACTGAGACAACAGATCACTGCCTGTACCAACATTGTGGAGGGTTATCACCGCTTTTTAGATTGGCTGTTTTTTGGGAAGGATGGCATCATCACTGAAAATGACCCTGAGGAACAGGAGAAACGGGTCAAGTATCTTGATTTAGTCGCCAGTGCCGTTATTCTCCAGAATACATTCGATATTTCCTTGGCTATTCAAGCTTTGAGTGCAGAGGGCCACCCCATTGACCAGAAAGCCCTTGCAACTCTCAGTCCCTACCTCACCCGACACCTGAAGCGATATGGGGACTACGTGGTAGATTTACACAACATTTCACAGCCGCTAGAGGGAGCAATTCACTTACCTATCGAAATTTCTACAAACCAGATTCAGCAAGGCTTTTCATAGGGTCGTGGCACTCTTTTTGTCTTATCTCGGCTCAATCCCGATATCAATCCCACCCTTGCCTGATGCACGACCGATTCAGCAAATCCCCGCTTGCATAATACATATTCTTAGCCGTGAAAAGCCACCGCAAAAAAAGTGATGTTAGTCTGCTAACGTTGTAATCACAAGCACGGCAGTTAATATAGCCTCGTTGTCATGTGGAAGAGCGGCTGAGTAGGCTACTGCTTGAGTTTGCTAGAACGCGTGGTCAACTTAATACTAGGATGGATCACGCTGCATGTTATTCACAATCTGTAACTAGGATTACCTTAGCAGCAAGAGATATGCCGCTCTTAATAAACTGCGCAAGCTGAAAATTCAGTTCTAGCGAGTTCGTGTGTCAGCGAAAACTTGGAAGGACGCTAGTGTCAGTAGTTACTAAGACTAGCATCCTTGCTGGGAGATTTGTGTGCTAGTGGATTTATTCGTTTAAGTCAGCAATTGCTCTGGTTCAGAGAGTAAAAAATCAGGAGAAACACATGCGTAAGTTCCGCTTGCGACTGCGCTACGCCCTTGGTGTAGTGACAGCAATGGTGACGACAGTGGTGGCAGTAGCTTTCTTGTCTCTAACAGGACTAGCACAGTCCAGTTCTGGGTCTGACCAGTCCGGTCCTGGTCCCGGACCTTTCGGCCCAGGACCAGGTTGCACTTTTTTCCCCGCAGTGGCGTCATTGGCAGCAACGGGCTCCACAGTGGACCCGTCTTACTTCGGTCCACCTTCGTCCTCTGCCAATCGCAGTTTAGTCGGTCCGTATCAACTGGTTAACGCAGGAAAAATCGATTTCCAGAAAGGCACGATCACGCTGCCCCTGTATAAAGGCAGTCTGAAAACTGGCGAGACCATCTGGTACATTTTGACCGACACCGACGACCAAGCGAACGCCACTGCCCTCGGTCTCAACTTCTCGAGCAAGCTGTCCTACTCGGCTAAAGGGGTGCGCACTGGTAACTTCGATAGCAAAGGGAACATTGTCTTCAACCAAGGCAAAGTGGATTTCAGTCCGCAACGGCAACTACAACCAGGCCCCAGCGATCGTCCGTTCCCGCCAGCATTTGCGCAGCCTGGCTCGGTTAGTGACGCTGCTTACAGCCCACTGGTTCGTATTCGTAATTCAGGAGGTCACATCTACAACGCGCCGACGATCGCTTTCAATGTCAGCGCCGACCAGATTAGTTTCCCCAATGGTAGCCCTGACTACAGTCTAGTTCACGATGAGGTGGTGGCCATCGATACCGCCAAGCAGACGGTCACCCTGAACCTAGTTGACGGCTTTAGCTTCGGTCGTCCGTTGCTCTACATCTCGCTGGAGACTAACGATCCAACTATAGCTGCCATTGAGGGCAACACCTATTCCCCCGGCCTCAAGCGGGTCAACACGGGGGAGGATGACAGTTTCGGCAGTGCCATCGAACGGCTCTTCGCCGCCGTCAACGGACCTTCGCAAGACGGCTGCGCCAACCCCCAACGCCAAGGTCTGTCTGCTGCTTTAACTGACGGATACCGCCCGAACAACACCTTTGGTGCCATCCCAACGCTGGCTTTGGACTACAGTCCGCTCTGGGATGTGCAGCAATACGAGTGGACACAGGACGCAATCAACAAGGGTTATCGTTCCCAACTGCGAGAAGAGTTCGAAATCCTGACTCTTGTTGAAGACGGAATCCTGACTGGACCTAACGGCGGCAAATTCGGTACCGCGGGCATCATCATTGACTGCCCACCCGTGTACCGCTTCGTGTAATTTCCTGACTGGTGGGTTGGTGTTGCCTAGTGCTGACCCACCATATCAACTCTAGTTAACTGAGTTGCTCTGCAAGCCGTATTGTGGGATGACCTCTTCTAGCGCAAGGTTACGTCTGCCAAATAGGCATTTAGCACAGACACATTCACTATCAACGGTTGGTTCCGCTCGTACTGCACAAGCCCCTGACGTCGAAACCGACCCATTGTTACGGTAACGTGGGAACGACTCATAGCCGCCATCTGTGCCAGTTTATCATGACTGATATATAGGGTGACCTGCTCTGCCACATTTGGGGTGGGGTGACCGGGCGTTGTGGCAAGCTGGAGCAATAGCCTACCTAACCGCTCTTCCGCACCACGGTAAGTCAGGACTTCAGCACGACGCTCAGCATCGCCGAGCCTTATGCAGAAGGTAAACATCAACGGCCTCATCGCATTTTGGTGTAGCTGAAGGTAGCTAGCAAAGTCGTCAAGCGAAATTTCTATCACTTCACTACCTAGAACTGCACGGCTATCGGTTGCCCTGCGTCCCTCTTTAGGCAAGCAGTAGCATAGTTCCCCGAACGGCTCTCCAGACAGGATTGACTGCAAGGTAATCTCACGCCCATGAGGATCGCTGGTCATAACGGCGATCTGTCCAGACTGAAGAAAGTAAATGTGGTCTGCTGGATCACCGGCTTGCCACACGTAGGTACCTTGGTCATAATGCCGCACGCGACCCAGTGAGCCATCAAGCGGCAGTTGTTCCAGTGTAAGCCCGGTCAGCGTCTCGCACGCCCGATGATCGGGAAATGGCAGTTCGTCCTTCCTCGACATACTTGCCCCTGTTGCAGCGGAAATCTGTCCAAATCGTCATACCGCTGATTTCATCGACGACTAACACCTACGTAATAGAACAACGTTGTTATTTTAATGGTTGTGATCGTCATTCCAACGTTAGCTTACTAACGCTGACGAGGTGACAGCGAGGCTCAAAGTCATGCCACTGAAAAAATCTTTCCGACCAAGCATGTAATGCGTGGGTCCTGATTGGGTATTGGTTTAGGGGTTAATCTAGCTTCAAAGCATTCGGCCCTTGAGCATAGCGCGGTGACATCAAATGTATAGCCCGAACTCAGCAACTGGCCCGTGTTGGCATCGTAGTTGTAATAATAGCCTTCAGCAGTAATCGATTCAATCGGTTGACCGCTAAGTGTTGCGGCTCGCAATACTAATCGGTCTGGCTCGCAATCATGTTGATTTCTGGCTCAAATTAACTGCAACTGAAAATCCACTCTGGCTCAAATTAACTGCAACTGGGCTCAGATTAATTGCAACTGGCTTGCAATCATCCGGCTCGGCTCAAATTAACTGCAACTAGCCTAAATACCTTGCTGGTACTAGACTGACAAAGCACGCGGTTTTTAAAACGCGAGAGAAACGATGAATGCTATCTACCTATGACAGCCATTCAAGATCAAGTCATTCTAGTGACAGGTTCAACGGACGGGATTGGGAAGCAGACAGCCTATGACCTGGCTTCAATGGGAGCAACTGTCTTGTTGCACGGGCGAGTGCAAGAACGGGCAGTTTCAACGCTGCAAGAGATTTATGCAGCAACTGGAAATAACCAACTGGAATATTATCTGGCGGACTTCTCGTCGCTTGCTGAGGTGCGGCGTTTGGCAGCAGATGTGCAAGCTAAGCACAACTTTCTGAACGTACTAATTAACAATGCAGGTATTGGTGCGGGCAATTGCAAAGAGCGGCTTAGAGTCTTGAGCCAAGATGGTTATGAGTTGCGATTTGCAGTTAACTATCTGGCCCCATTTTTGCTCACTCATCTGCTACTACCTTGTTTGCGCCAGACGACGCCCTCACGGATTGTCAACGTGGCCTCCAAAGGACAGCTCCCAATTGATTTTGATGATGTCATGCTGGAGCGACGTTACGACCCCATGCAGGCTTACTGCCAAAGTAAACTGGCTCTAGTGATGTTTACCTTCGAGCTAGCTCTGGCGCTCAAAGACGAGGGCATTCTGGTCAACTGCTTAAATCCTGGCTCCCGTTTGAATACGAAAATGGTGCGCGAGATGTTCGAGCAGTCCTGGGGCAGTATACAGTCAGGAGCCGATGTAATTGTCCAGGTGGCTACATCTATCAAACTCGGAGGGGCAACAGGTAAGTATTTTGACCAGATTCAAGAGGCGAGTGCGAACGCGCAGGCATATGAGCGCCAAGCTCGACGAAAACTGTGGCAACTGAGTGAGTCGCTCTGCCAGATGTAACTGCAATAGCCTCAAACAGAAACGCTTCAGCCTGAGCATCTTTCAGGACTTTCAGCCGGGAGCGTTTTCAACTGAAGGAGTGGTAAGCGAGCTTGTTTAGCCGTAACCGAGAGTCAGGAAAACGTTCCTTTTCTTTACCATTACTGGCTGCCATCACAATGGCGTTCGTTCACACCTGGAGTAGCAAGGGTTTGGGATCGAGCAGTTGTGTCTATTCAAGTGCTGCTAACCGAGAGGCTTTCATAGTGAGTCGTATTGTTTTAACCACCATTGGCTCTTTTGGCGATCTGCACCCCCAAATGGCGCTCGCGCTTGAATTACAAAAGCGTGGTCACGATGTGGTGTTTGCAACGCACAAAGAATACCAAGGCAAAATTGAAGCCTTGGGATTCGAGTTTCATCGAATGCGTCCTGACTTCACCGCGCTTGATGATCCTCAAGAGATGGCACGGATGATGGATTTGCAAACAGGTCAAGAGTACATGGTGCGCAATTGGATCTGTCCAAATTTAAGTGAGATGTATGCAGACCTGCTGAGCATTGCGAAGAAAGCAGATTTTATCTTTACAGGTGAAGGCGTGACTGCGGCTCCACTCGTTGCAGAGAAACTAGGAATGCGATGGGCATCTAGTGCGATGGTTCCCTTTTCGTTTTTCTCCGCTTACGACCCACCTGTATTCGCTCCATTTCCCGTCTTGGCTAAATTACACAAGCTTGGTCCTTTCGTAAATCAAGGAGTCATCAACTTTGCCAAGCTAGTAGACCTAGGCGTGAGTTTGCCTACCCTTCATCATTGCTTTAAGGCTTTACCCTGATAAGTCCACTTGAAAGGCTTAGCCATTGTGCGATTGAAGTAATCGATGAATTCAAGGATACGG
>JAABUQ010011074.1_pt1 | contig 11631 bp, 10 predicted proteins | sample 5560001 | NCBI WGS metagenome assembly JAABUQ01 (sample SAMN10711888, study PRJNA513371) | rock metagenome | isolation source: Antarctica rocks | place: Antarctica: Victoria Land, Finger Mt nord | collected 2015-12-18
TCCGAAGCCTACCGGAAGATCCGCAATACCTTCCGCTACCTCCTGGGCAACCTCGAAGATTACGCCCACTTCGACCCCGGAACCGTGAACCTCGACTCGCTCCACGAGATCGATCGCTGGGCCCTCGGCCAGCTCAACAATGTGATCCGCGATGTGACCGCCGCCTACGAGCGGTTCGAGCTTTATCGCGCCTACCAGCGGATCTACCATTTCTGCGTGGTCGACCTGTCGAGCTTCTACCTCGACGTCCTCAAGGATCGCCTCTACGCCGACGCCCCCGGCGGGCCCGACCGCCTGGCCGCGCAATACGTCCTGGCCCGGCTCCACGACGTCCTGGCCCGCCTCCTCGCCCCGATCATCCCCCACACCGCCGAGGAACTCTGGGACGTCCTCCCCGCCGACCGCCGAGGGCCCAGCGTCCACCTGTCCGATTGGCCCAAGCCCGACCCGCGTTGGTCCTCCGCCCGCGAAGAGGACTGGATCCAGCTTCGCCGCCTTCGGGATTCCGCCCTCGTCGCGCTCGAAGGGAGGCGGAAGGAGAAGCGGATCGGCAGCGGCCAGGAGGCCCTGCTCAAGGTCCAAACCGACGAAGCCGGCGCGGCCCGGATCGATCGCGACCTCTTGGCGACGCTCTGCATCGTCTCCGAGGTCGAGGTCGTCGCCGACCTCCCCGGGCCGGTCGCCCCGGGCGAGGAGCGGATCGAAGCGTCGCGTTCGCCCCACCCGAAGTGCGAGCGCTGCTGGAACCTCCGGGCCAGCGTCGGGCGCGACCCGGCGCATCCCACCCTCTGCGACCGCTGCGTCCGGGTCGTGTCCGATTTATCGGCCGAACGCTGATGGCGATGCCAGGCTGGCCCCGCCGGCCGCCGATCGAAGGCCCGCCGATCCGCCTGGCCGTGTGCGTCTCGGGCGGCGGGACCACGCTTCAGAACCTCCTGGACCGGATCGGCGAGGGCCGGCTCCGGGCCTCGGTCGTCCGTGTGGTGGCCAGCCGGGGTGGGATCGCGGCGATTGGTCGGGCCGAGCGGGCCGGCATCCCGGTCTCGGTCGTCGAGCGGAGGAAACGCGACCTGGGCGACTTTAGTGCGGCCGTCTTCGGGCCGATCCGGGAGGATTTGGCCGATTTCGTCGTCCTCGGCGGCTTCCTTTCCCTGGTCGAGATCCCCCCCGACTATCAGGGCCGCGTCATCAACGTCCACCCGTCATTGATCCCCGCGTTCAGCGGCAAGGGGATGCATGGCCTGGCCGTCCACCGGGCCGCGATCGAGTCGGGCGTCAAGCTCTCGGGATGCACCGTCCACTTCGCCGACGCCACTTATGACACCGGGCCGATCATCTTCCAGTGCCCCGTGCCGGTGCTCAACGACGACACGCCCGAAACCCTGGCCGCCCGGGTCTTCGAGGCCGAGTGCGAGGCCTTGCCCGAGGCGATCGAGCTTTACGCCGCCGGCAAGCTCCGGGTCGCCGGCCGTCGCGTCGTCATCCTCTGAGACCCTTTTGCTCTTCCCACGGAGGATCGAGCGATGGCCAAGAAGGCGTCGAAGGCAGTCGAACCGGTCGAAGCCGAGCCGTCGGGCTTCCGGGGGATCGGCCAGCATGCCCTCTCGTTCCTCCAAGCCCTCCGCGACAACAACGACCGGACCTGGTTCGCCGCCAACAAGTCGATCTTCGACGAGCAGCTCGACGCCCCCTTCCGCGAGCTGATCCGCGACCTCGGCGCCCGCCTGGCCGCGATCGGCTCCGAGATCGCCGTGAACCCCAAGGCCCCGGTCTACCGGATCTACCGAGACGTCCGGTTCTCCAAAAACAAGGCCCCCTACAAGGTCCACCTCGGCGCCGGGCTCCATCGAGGGGGCGACAAGGCCCGCCCCGGCCTCCTCTACGTCCACATCCAGCCCGCTGCATCCTTCGTCGCGGCCGGCTTCTACGTCCCCGAAGCCCCCCACCTCAAGGCGATCCGCCAGGCCATCGCCGACGACCCCTCGACCTTCCTCAAGATCGCCCAAGCGCTTCAATCCCGAGGCATCCAGTTCGGCGAGGCCGACCCCCTGACCCGGATGCCCAAAGGATTCGAAGATCAGGCCGAATCCCCCGCCGCCGAATACCTCCGCTATCGCTCCTTGATCGTCGCCCGCCCGATCCTCGACGACGACCTCGAACGCCACGACCTCGCCGCCACCCTCGTCGAGTTCGCCCGGCTCGCCGCCCCGTTCCTGGAATTCATCTGGAAGGGGACCGAAGCGAAGTCGAAGGCCAAAGAGGGCAAGAGCAAGGCCAAGCGCTGAGCGGCCCCGCTCAGGCGGACTCGATGAGGAGGTCGAGCATCGGATCGTCATTGGTCAATTCTTCGATCGTAAATTTGAGGCGGGGGGCGTTTAGGTCGAGCCCTTGAAACTTCCGGCCGCAAACCCGGCAGTCGGGAGAAAGGATCAGGAGCGGATGGGAGTCGATGGCACGGAAGGTGTAACGAGCATATTCGCCATTGAGGCCGGGGCGGTAATGGCCGCTGAAGTTCAAATCCACTTCGCCGATCACCCCGCTGGGTTCGACGATGATCTGCCCAGCCGCGCCGACCGGGTTCCCCCCCGAAAGGATGTGGTGGCCGTTGCCGACGATCAGCCATCCGTCGCGATCGATCACGAATGCCCATTTCCCGCATGACATCCTTTGCATGTCTGGTCCGTATCGAGGGCGGGTAGGGCCAATTTCAAAGACATCCTCTTCGCTGCATTCAAGCTCGGCGACGAATTGGTCGAGGTGCATCCCATAGAGTTTGATAGGCGGGGTGGGTTGATAATGCCCAAATGCCTCGATCTCCTCTTCGGAGAAATCGGCGGTTTCTTCTTCCACCCTCCCTTCGGTTTCGAGCCTTCGCAACTGATCGGAGACATCCTCGACGGGTACTCCCTCAATCGCGACGAAAAACGTGCTGTGTGAGTTATTTTTGAAACGAAATATGGCGAGCAAGCTGACTTCCCACGCATGGTGGAACCAGAATGCATCGATGACGAATTGGACCGTGGGATGCCTGTGATCCGGCACAAAAATTTGATAATCGTGACTGAAGCAGAACACTTCCGCCACATTACCAGCCCGGTTGATTCGAAAATGGCCCGCTGCCCCGACCGGTTGCCATCTACTAAAGGATGCATGCGAACTAAAGTTGCCTCGCTTGATCCGGAATCGTCCCTCCTCGTCAAGGATGAAGGTGTAGAAGCCGGCTTCGAAGGGCAAATTTTCGGCGTAGGGCTCGAATACTTCTACCTCGGCTTTGCCGCGTTCCCTCCGATGCGTCGTCCCGTATAGCCGGGGCGGTCGCCGGTAAAGAGAGAACGACTTACGATCTGAATCGAGCTTTTCCATGTCTCTGTTCGTGATGGGTCAGATCGAACTAATGATTCGAATCTACTCCACCGTGACGCTCTTGGCCAGGTTGCGGGGCTTGTCGATGTCGCACCCCTTGATCCGGGCGACGTGGTAGGCCAATAGTTGGAGGGGGACGACGGCGAGGAGGGGTTGGACGACCTCGGGGGCGTCGGGGATGGGGAGGAAGACGTCGGCGAGGCGGGCGAGGTCGGCGTCCCCTTCGGTCCCGACGGCGATCACGGGACCAAGACGGGCTCGGACCTCCTCGACGTTGCTGAGGGTCTTGGCGTGGAGGGCCCCCCGGGGGGCGACGAAGACGCTGGGGGTCTCGGGGTCGATCAGGGCGAGCGGGCCGTGCTTCATCTCGGCCGTGGGATATCCCTCGGCGTGGATGTAGCTGATCTCCTTGAGCTTGAGGGCCCCCTCGAGCGCGATCGGATAATGCAAGTCGCGGCCGAGGTAGAGGACGCTCCGGGCCTTGGCCAGCCGCTCGGCCGCCTCGACGATCCGGGGCTCGGTGGCGAGAACCTGATTTAGCAGTTCGGGCACCCGGTCCAACGCCTCGACCACGGCCAGGCCGTCGGGGAAGGAGAGCTGGCGGAGCCGGCCGAGGTGGAGGGCCAGCAGGGTCAACACCGCGACCTGGGCGGAGAACGCCTTGGTGCTGGCCACGCCGACCTCGGGCCCGGCGTGGAGGTAGATCCCGCCGTCGGCCTCGCGGGCGATCGTGCTGCCGACGACGTTGCAGACGGCCAGGGTCGGGTGCCCCCGGCGTTTGGCCTCGCGGAGGGCGCCGAGGGTGTCGGCCGTCTCGCCCGACTGGCTGAGCACGAAGACGAGCGTCCGGTCGTCGAGCGGGGCGTTCCGGTAGCGGAACTCGCCGGCATATTCGACCTCGACGGGCAGGTTGGCCAAGCGCTCGATCAGGTATTCCCCGACGAGCGCGGCATGCCAGCTCGTCCCGCAGGCGGCGAAGACGACCCGGCGGACTCGCCGGAGCTGCCTGGCCGTCATGTTCAGGCCGCCGAACGCGGCGGTCCCCTCACCTCGTCGGAGCCGCCCCCGGCAGGCGTCGCGGACGGTGTCGGGCTGCTCGCGGATCTCCTTGAGCATGTAGTGGGCGTGGTCGCCCAGCTCGGCGAGGTCGGGCGACCAGTCGAGCCGATCGACCCTCGGGGTGATCGACCCGCGCTCCCGGTGGCGGATCTCGAAGTCGCGGGGGGTGAGGCGGACGACCTCGCCGTCCTGGAGGAACGCCACCCGCGCCGTGTGCGGGGCGATGGCCGCCGGGTCGCTCGCCAGGAGGTGTTCCCCTTCTCCGAGGCCGACGACCAATGGGCTACCCAACCGGGCCCCGACCACCTGCCCGGGACATCGGGGGCTGACCGCGGCCAGGCCGTAGGTCCCTTCGAGCCGGGGCAGGACGCGCTGGACGGCGTCGAACAGGTCGTCGCCGTCGCCCAGCTCCCGGGCGAGGAGGTGGGCGATGACCTCGGTGTCGGTCTGGCTCAGGAACGCGACGCCGGAGGCTTCGAGGTCGCGGCGGAGCGCGGCGTGGTTCTCGATCACCCCGTTGTGGACGACCGCGACGGCCCCATCCCCCCCGACGTGCGGGTGGGCGTTGCGGTCGGTCGCCGGCCCGTGGGTGGCCCAGCGGGTATGGCTGATCCCGCAGACGCCCGCGGCCGGCTCCTCCTTCAACGACTCTTCGAGCATCCGGACCCGCCCGGCCTTCTTGCGGAGCACGAGCCTCGGGCCATCCAGGGTCGCCACGCCCGCGCTGTCGTACCCCCGATATTCCAGGCGGCGGAGGCCCGCCAGGAGGATCGGGCTGGCCTCGTGCGAACCGGTGTAGCCGACGATCCCGCACATCGCATCGTCCTCCTTGATCCGCCGACGCCCGCCCTCTCGACGCTCAGGTCTCGAGCGAGAAGGGCGTGAAGTTGGTATGGACGTCGTGGTAATCCTCGTCCTCGGCCCGCTTGAGGAAGCCGACGACCTTGTAAGTCAAAGGGGTGGCCAGCACCTCCCAGCCGACCTTGAGCGCGTAGTTCGTGGCCATCACTTCCACGAGCCGGTCGCCCTCCCAGATCCCCAGGAACGCGATCGGGTAGAAGAGCAGGGTGTCGGCCGCCTCCCCGACCATCGTCGAGCCGATCGTCCGGACCCAGAGGAAGCGGCCTTTGGTCCGGAGCTTGATCTTGGCCATCGCGAAAGCGTTGACGAACTCGCCGACGAAGAACGCCAGCATCGAGGCCACGACCACCCGGGGGGCGCCGGCGAAGACCGTCTCGAACGCCTTCTGGTTCGGCCATCGGGGGTCGGCCGGGAGGTGGAGGACCACCCAGCTCACCATCGACGTGAAGACTAGGGCCGAGAAGCCGGCCCAGACGACCTTGCGCGACCGGGCGTAGCCGTAGACTTCGGTCAGGATATCGCCGAAGAGGTAGCTGATCGGGAAGAACAGGACCCCCGCGCCGAACGTGAAGCCCGAGACCGTCACCCGCTTGGGCGCCGAGATGAAGTTGGAGCAGATCAGGACGGTCACGAACGCCGCCATGATCAGATCATAGTAGCGGTACGTCCGAGGCCCGCGCCGGCGCTTCCCGTCCACGTCGGCCGATGCCGGCAGCCCGTCTTCGGGCCCGACCTCCACGCTGGCCGCGATCCCCTCCCCGCTCATCGCGACCCCTCGTCGTCGAACCGCCGGGCGGGCGGCTTCGCCGGGCGGACCAGGAGCAGGCCGCAAGCGACCAGGACCAGGCCCGAGGCGAACCCGACGTTGAGCCACGTCTCGACCGGCTGGCCGAACAGCCTCAACCCGCGGTCGCCGAAGCGTTGGAGCAGGAGCAGGCAGGCGACCTCGATCGACGGGCCGAGCAGTCGCAGGGCGACCCCGGTTCGTGGGTTCATGGCCGACGCTCGGGCGAAGCGATCGGGCGATCGACGCCGATCGCCGCTTCGGACCGATGGTACCGGCGAGGCCCCTCCGCCGGCTAGGGGGCCATCGTCGGCCAGGCGCCCGCCGGTCGCCCCGAATTCGTCGATCTGTTCTTGCGTTCACCGGAACGCCCGCGCAATAATCATCCCCGACGAGCCCGTTCGGATCGAGACCGGCGGTGGCCGGTCGGGTAGATTCGAGGGCACCGCCCCGCCGCGACCCGTCGACTCCGCCCCGAAGGAGCTTGGGCATGATCTCGATACGTCCTCATCGCTGGGCCTGGTCGCTGGCCCTGGCCCCGCTCCTCGGCGGCATGGCCCCCGCCCTCTGCGCCCCGCCGACCTATCATCGCGAGGTCGAGCGGATCCTCCAGAAGCAATGCCAGGACTGCCACCGGCCCGGTCAGGTGGCGCCTTTCTCGCTCCTCACCTTCGAGCAGGCCCGGAAGCGGTCCGCCGACCTGGTCTCGGTGACTCACGACCGGCGGATGCCCCCCTGGCCCGCCTCGACCAAGGAGGGCGGCCCGTTTCGCGACGCCCGGATCCTGTCCGAGCCCGAGGTCGCCACCCTCGCCGCCTGGGCCGAGGCCGGCTGCCCCGAGGGGGACGCCGCCGCCGCACCTCCGCCCCGCCGGTTCGGCTCGGGCTGGGCCCTGGGCGAGCCCGACCTGATCCTGACCGTGCCCGAGGCTTACACCCTCAAGGCCGAAGGGCCCGACGAGCAGCGGATCTTCGTGCTCCCGACCGGCCTGGCCGCCGGCCGCTGGGTCACGGGGATCGAGTACCGGCCGGGCAACCCCAAGGTCGTCCACCACGTCATCGGCGGGGTCGACACCAAGAGGCGCGGCCGGGTCCTCGACGAGGCCGACCCCAAGCCCGGATACAAGGCGTTCGGCGGCTTCGGCTTCCTCCCCGAAGGCTTCCTGTCGGGCTGGTCGCCGGGCCGCAACGACGCCTTCGCCCCCAAGGGTTCCGGGCGCTACCTGCCGGCGAACTCCGACCTCCTGATGCAGGTCCACTATCATCCCAGCGGCAAGGAGGAGCCCGACCAGACCCGGGTCGGCCTCTACTTCGCCCGCGAGCCGGTCGACAAGGAGCTGAGCGTCCGGATGGTCTCGCCCTCGAGGAAAGGGCTGCTCGGCTTCTTCCCCGACCTCAAGATCCCCGCGGGGGCCGACCACCACGAGGTCCGGGGTAGCCTCGTCCTCGACGACGACCGCCACCTCGTCGGGATCACCCCGCACATGCACTGGCTCGGCAAGGACTTCCTGATGACGGCCACGCTCCCCGACGGCTCGAAGCGGACCCTGATCCGGGTCGATCGCTGGGACTTCAACTGGCAAGGGGTCTACGACCTCGTCGAAGCCTTACCCCTGCCCAAAGGGACGCGGATCGACATGCTGGCGCATTTCGACAACTCGGCCGCCAACCCCGCCAACCCGTCCTCGCCGCCGGTCGAGGTCCGCTGGGGCGAGCAGACGAACGACGAGATGTGCTTGGGATTCCTCTACTTCACCCGGGATTCGCAGCACCTGGAGGGGAAGGCCCCCGCCCGGTTCCGCTCGACCACCGACCAGGCGACCCGCTGAGCGGAGCCGAGACGACCCATGACCCCCTCGCCCGCCCCGAGCCGACTCGACCGCCGCAAGGACCTCGGCGACTTCCAGACGCCCCCGGGCCTGGTGGCCCAGGTTCTCGATGCGCTCGGGCCGATCGGCGGCCGATATGCCCGGGTGCTCGAACCCACCTGCGGCCGGGGGCATTTCGTCGCCGGCCTGCTCGCGAGGGCCGACCGTCCCGGGGAGATCCGAGGGTTCGAGATCCAGGGCGAGCACGCCGACGCCGCCCGAGCGGTCGCCGCCGCCGAGTCGGAAATCCCCGTCGTGATCGAGAAGGCCGACGTCTTCGGGGTCGACCTCGCCCGCGGCATCCCCTGGATCACCTCCGGACCGTTGCTGGTCGTGGGGAATCTCCCCTGGGTGACGGTGTCGGCCCTCGGGGCGTCCGGGGGCGGGCCGGGGCCAGAGCGGACGAACGCCCGACGGGCCCGGGGGATCGACGCGATGACGGGGGCGTCGAACTTCGACATCTCCGAGGCCCTCTGGCTCAAGCTGATCCGCGAGCTGGCCCCCCAGCGGCCGACGATCGCCCTGCTGGGCAAGTCGGCCGTCGCCCGGGCCTTGCTCAAAGCCGTCGAGGCGGCCGACCTGCCGATCACCGCCGCGACGCTCCGGCACGTCGACGCCCCCCGGTGGTTCGGCGCCTCGGTCGACGCCTGCCTGCTCCGGGTCGAGGTCGGCCCCGGGCCCAAGGTCGCCCGGATCCCCACCTATCCCGACCTGTCGAGCGACCAACCCTCCGCGATCCTCGGCCTCCGGGGCGGCGAGCTGATCGCCGACCTCGCGGCCCACGATCGCTGCCGATTCGCCGACGGCCGCTCGCCGCTCACCTGGAGGCAAGGGGTCAAGCACGACGCATCGGACCTCATGGAGCTGATCCGGGGCGACGACGGGCGGCTGGCGAACAAACGGGGCGAGGTCGTCGACGTCGAGGCCGAGCACGTCTACCCGCTCCTCAAGGGCACCGACCTCGCGGGGTCGCCACGCCCCCGGCCCGACCGATCCCTGATCGTGACGCAGCATCGGCTGGGCGACGACACGGAGGCGCTGGCCTCGACCGCCCCCCGGCTCTGGGCCTACCTGTCGAGCCACGCCGACCGGTTCGGGGCCCGGAAGTCGTCGATCTACCGAGGGCGCCCGCCGTTCGCGATGTTCGGCGTCGGCGGTTATACCTTCGCCCCGCGCAAGGTCGCCATCTCCGGCCTCCACAAGACGCCCCGGTTCCGGGCGATCGGCCTGATCCGGGCCCTGGTCTTTTGGGACGCCAAGCGGCCGATCACCCAGGCGGTCCTCCGCCGCCTCGACCTCCGGGCCCTGGTCGAACGGACCGGCCTGGGAAGTCGATGGCGCGACGAGTGGGCCTCGGATTGGCTCGCCGGCCCTCGACCGCTCGGACCGCCCTCGCCCCTTTTGATTTGATCCGGAGAGGAATCGCCGATGGCTTATGCCCAGATCAACCACGCCAGCCGTTCGCTCGGGAAGGCGTCGTCGTTCAACGTCATCTTCCCCGACGATCCGAGCATCCCCCGCCCCTGGGCCGTGTTCTACCTCCTCCACGGGCTCTCGGACGACCACACGATCTGGCAGCGCCGGACGAGCATCGAGCGGTACGTCCAGGGGCTCCCCCTGGCGGTCGTGATGCCGGACGGCGGCCGGGGGTGGTATACCAACGCGATCGAGGGGTACGCCCACGAGGACGACCTGATCAAGGACGTCGTCGGCCTGGTCGATCGGACCTTCCCGGTCCGCGCCGAGCGGGCCGGCCGGGCGATCGGCGGGCTCTCGATGGGGGGCTACGGGGCGATCAAGGTCGGCCTCAAGCACCACGAGATGTTCGGCAGCCTCAACTCCCACTCCGGCGCCCTCGGGTTCCTCAAAGGGGATCCGGCCCAGGCCCGAGCCCTCAGCCCGGAGTTCGCTCGGATCTTCGGCAACGCGCCGGCCGGCGGCCCCGAGGACCCCTTCGCCATCGTCGAGAAGCTCGACCACGGCCGGATCCCGCCGATCCGGATCGACTGCGGGGCCGACGATTTCCTGCTCGGCCAGAACCGCGACTTCCACCGGCACCTCGACGCGATGCGGGTCCCGCACGAGTACCAGGAGTTCCCCGGCTCGCACGACTGGGCCTACTGGGACCTCCATGTCCGCGAGGCCATCGCCTTCCACGCCAAGAACCTAAGCTTGAGCAAGGCGCCTTGAGCGCCCCTCGACCGATCGATCGGCCCAACCATCCCTTCGTCCCCCGGCCCGGAGGATGAATCCCCCGTGCTCCGCGAACTCTCGGTCCAGAACCTCGCCCTGATCGAAGACGCCCGGATCGACCTCCGGCCCGGCTATTGCGCCTGGACGGGGGAGACCGGCGCGGGCAAGAGCCTGCTCCTCACGGCGCTCGGCCTGGTGCTCGGCGGCAAGGCGTCCGCCGAACTCGTCCGGCTCGGCAAGGACGAGGCCCGCGCCGCGGCCGTCTTCGACCTCGCCGCCGGCGAGGCCGACGTCACGCTCCGCGGCGACCTCGAAGCCTGCCTCGGCGGCCCGATCGAGGACGACCTGCTCATCGTCACCCGCCGGGTTACGGCCCTCGGGCGCTCGTGCGCCCACGTCAACGGCCTGCCGGTGGCCGTGGCGACCTTGCGGGCCCTCGGCGAGCGGCTCATCGACATCCACGGCCAGCACGAGAGCCGGGCCCTGCTCGACCCCGACCGCCAGCGCGGGCTGCTCGACGCCTTCGGCGAACTCGGCCCTCATCTCGACCTGTATCGAGCCCGGCGCGAGGCCCACGCCCTGCTCCTCGAACGGCGGGCGACCCTGATCCGCGAGACCCGCGAACACGACCGCGAGCGGGCCCTCCTCGCCTTCGAGCGGGACGAGCTGGCCGCGGCCAGGCCCGCCCGCGGCGAGCACGACGACCTGACCCGCGAGGCCCACCGCCTGGCCAACGCCGAGGCGGTCCGCTCGGCCGCCCAGGAGGGTTTCGCCCTGCTCTACGAGGCCGACCGCTCGGCGCAAGGGCTCCTCGAAAAGGCCGCCCGGGGGCTCGCGCCCCTGGCCGACTCCGTCCCCGAGTTCGCCGACGCGGCGGCCGACCTCGCCCGCCTGGCCGACGAGGCCCGCGACATCGCCTATGCCCTCCGCCGCTTCGGCCAGGACCTCGACGACGACCCGGCGCGACTCGACGAGGTCGAAGAACGCCTGGCGCTCTACCGACGGCTCGCCTCGCGGTTCCGCTGCGAGCCCGACGAGCTGCCGGCCCGCCTCGCCTCGACCCAAGCCCGGCTCGCCGCCATCGAAGGGGAAGGCGCGGACCTGCTCGCCCTCGACGCCCCCCTGCTCGAAGCCTGGGCCGGGGTCGCGGCGTCCGCCTCGGCGCTCTCGATTGCCCGGCGGAAGGCGGCCAAGGGGTTCGCCAAGGCGGTCCAATCGCGGCTCAAGTCGCTCGGCTTGGGCGAGGCCCGGCTCTCCGTCGAGGTCGAGACGGTCCCGATCGGCGACGACCCGGCCGCCGGCCCCGCCCCGGAGGGGGGCGGCGACCGGGTGGAGATCGTCTTCGCGCCCAATCCCGGAGAGGAGCCGAGGGCCCTCCGCAAGATCGCCTCGGGCGGCGAGCTGTCGCGGGTGATGCTCGCCGTCAAGGCCGCGATGGCGGCGAGCCACCGGGTGCCGACCCTGGTCTTCGACGAGATCGACGCCGGGGTCGGCGGCCGGCTCG
>JAABUQ010011075.1_pt1 | contig 11629 bp, 8 predicted proteins | sample 5560001 | NCBI WGS metagenome assembly JAABUQ01 (sample SAMN10711888, study PRJNA513371) | rock metagenome | isolation source: Antarctica rocks | place: Antarctica: Victoria Land, Finger Mt nord | collected 2015-12-18
CTCATAGGGAGGGGTCGGGGGTGGGTACCGAGCCGCTAGGCTCGGGTCCTGCGGTTAGCGCCGACCCGGCGCATTCGCGCCGGTACCCACCCTTGGCCTCCCTCCCTAGAAGGGAGGGGGATAGCGCACCCCTCGTCGTAGGACGTTCATCCCTTTTACCCTAAGCTCCCGCGATGCCGTCCCACGCCACGTCCCCGATCCTTCCGCCGATCGACCGGGCCGACCTGCACGATGGCGCGCGCAATCTGTTTACGGAGGGCAGCGTCTGGCTGATCCACCATTGGCTCCAGATCCTGATCGCCACCGCGGTCGGCATAGGCATCTACCTCGCCTTGCGCGCAACGCGGCGGGTCGGCGAGCGCTTGTGCAAGCGCGACGAGCGCGGCACCGGCTGGCCCGCGATCCTCGGGCGCGCGGTGGCGGCGACCAATCAACCCTTCACCGTCATGCTCTCGGCGCGGTTGGTCGAGCGGTACGCGCACGCGCCCACCGAGATCGCGGAGACGATCCACTTCCTGTTCACGATCGCGGCGGTGTTCCAGGCGGCGATCTGGGCGCGCGAGCTGATCCTGGGCACGGTCGAGCGGCGCACCGCGGGCGAGCATGCCGGGCTGAGCACCGCGGTCGGGCTGATCCGCGTGCTGGTCAACTTCGCGCTGTTCGCGATTGCGCTGGTGGTGGTGCTCGACAATGTGGGCGTCAACGTCACCGGGCTGGTCGCGGGGCTGGGCGTCGGCGGTATCGCCATCGGCCTCGCTGCGCAGAGCACCTTCGCGGACCTGTTCGCGGCGCTGGCGATCATCTTCGACCGCCCGTTCCGGCGCGGCGACACGATCGGTTACGACCAGACCACCGGCACGGTGGAGGCGATCGGCGTCAAGTCGACGCGGCTGCGATCACCGAGCGGCGAAGAGCGGATCATCTCGAACAAGACGCTGCTCGACAAGGAAATCCAGAACGTCAGCCGCCGCGACTATCGCCGGGTCGCGTTCACGCTGGTGATCGCACGCGCCACCCCGGCGCAGCAGCTGCGCGCCATCCCGGCGATGCTGGAGGAGGTCGTGCGCGCGGCGGGGCACGGCTTCGTGCATGCCGGGTTCGTCGCGTTCGGCGCGTTCGCGCATGAGTTCCAGCTCGAGTTCGACTCGCACTCGCCTGATTTCGAGGCGTTCTACCGCGCCCGCCACGAGGTCGCGCTGGCGATCATCGAACGCTTTGCGGCGGAGGGAGTGGAGCTGGCGTATCCGACGCAGACGACGCTGGCGACCGCGCCTGGTGACAGGGCAACGTCGGATGGCGAGGCCTCGGCATAACGGACCTGCCCGGCTACATCCCACCCTCGTCCAGGCTCAACAGCGTCGCATTGCCGCCCGCACTGGTCGTGTCCACACACACCGCGCGTTCCACGCAGAAGCGTTGGAGGTAATGTGGGCCACCTGCCTTGGGCCCCGTGCCCGACAGCCCCTCGCCGCCGAACGGCTGCGACCCCACCACCGCGCCGATCATCGAGCGGTTGACGTACAGATTTCCCACCCGCGCCTCCGCCTCGGCCAGCTCGGCGGCGCCCGCGATCCGCGTGTGGAGCGCCATCGTCAGGCCATAGCCCTTGGCGTTGACGCGCGCGATCGTCTCGCTCAACTCGCCCGCGCGCCAAGTCGCGACGTGGAGCAGCGGCCCGAACCATTCGGTGTTCAAGTCTCCGACGCGGTCGAGGCGGATCAGCGTCGGCGGCACGAACAGCCCTTCCGCGGGCGCATCCACTGTCTTGATCCAGCGCGCGCGCGCCTGCTCGCGACAGGTCATCAGCCGGTCGTACGCCGCCCGGTCGATCACCGGCCCGACGTCCGTCGCCGGATCGCCCGTATCGCCGACGCGCAGAGTGTCCATCGCGCCCGCCAGCATGTGGAGGAGACCGTCAGCCACTTCCTCCTGCACCAGCAGCAACCTGAGCGCCGAGCAACGCTGCCCGGCCGAGCGGAACGCACTCGTCACCACGTCCGCGACGACCTGTTCGGGAAGCGCGGTCGAATCGACGATCATCGCGTTGATGCCGCCGGTCTCCGCGATCAGCGGCACCAGCGGGCGGGCATCGTCCTCCAGCAGCGCGCGCGCGATCCGGCGCGCGGTCGCGGTCGAGCCGGTGAAGGCCACCCCCGCCACGCGCGCGTCCGCCGTCAGCGCAGCGCCCACCTCCGGCCCCCCAGTCACCAGCACCAACGCGTCGCGCGGCACGCCCGCTTCATGCGCCAGCGCCACGGCGCGCGCGGCGATGCGCGGCGTCTGCGGCGCGGGCTTGGCGACGACGGCGTTCCCCGTCACCAGCGCGGCGGCGGTCTGGCCGAGAAAGATCGCCAGCGGAAAGTTCCACGGCGCGATCGTCGCCCATACGCCGCGCGGGGCAAGGCGCAGCGTATTGCGCTCTCCCGTCGGGCTGGGCAGCTCGATCGGACGCAGCGTCGCGCGCGCCTCGGCTGCGTAATAGCGGCAGAAATCCGCCGCTTCGCGCACTTCCCCGATCGCGTCGGGGATGGTCTTGAAAGCTTCCTGGACGCACAGCGCCATGAGCTCGTCACGGTTGGCTTCGATGAGGTCGGCGAGGCGGTCGAGGCACGCGGCGCGTTGCTCGACCGGGGTCGCGGCCCAGGCGGGAAAGGCGGCGGAAGCGCGGGTGATCGCCTCTGCTACCCCTCTCCCTGTAGGGGAGACGGACAGGCGCGAAGCGCCAGGGTGAGGGCCGTCAAGATACGCGCCCTCACCCTGCGGGCTTTGCCCGCTGTCCCTCTCCCCTGGAGGGAGAGGGAGCGACACCCGCTCTTTCGCCCGCGCCAGCACCGCCCGATCACTCAGATCCAGCCCCTCGCTGTTGCGGTGCCCCGGCGCGAACAGGTCGCGTGGCAGCGGTATACTCGGGTGCCGCGCGCCGCCCGCCGCCGCCACTTTGGCGACCGGGTCGGCGAGGATGTCCGCCTCGCTCAGGCTCTCATCCGCCAACTGATGCACGAACGATGAGTTCGCCCCGTTCTCCAGCAATCGCCGGACGAGATAGGCCAGCAAGTCGCGATGTCCGCCCACCGGGGCGTACACCCGGCAGCGATAGCCGTGCTCGCGGACCAGCCGCTCGTACAGGCCGTCGCCCATGCCGTGCAGCCGCTGGAACTCGAAGTCGCGCCTGTTCCCCGCCCATTCGGCGATCGTCGCCACGGTCAGCGCGTTGTGGGACGCGAAGGCGGGGCGAATGTGCTCCGCGTCGAGCATGTCGCGCGCGACCGCGAGGTAGCTGACGTCGGTGGCCGCCTTGCGCGTGAACAGCGGATAGTCGCGCAGACCCTCGACCTGCGTGCGCTTGATCTCGCTGTCCCAGTAAGCGCCCTTGACCAGGCGAACGTTGAACACCTGCCCCGTCTCCGCCGCCAGCGCCTCCGCCCAGGCAACGACCGCGCGCGCGCGCTTGCTGTACGCCTGCACCGCCATGCCGAACCCGTCCCAGCCGCGAAAGCGGGGCTGGCGCATGACGCTCTCGATAATGTCGAGGCTCATCTCCAGCCGCTCGCTCTCCTCGGCGTCGACGGTGAGGTGGATGCCCCGCGCGAGGGCGAGATCGCACAGGCGTTCGAGCATGGCCGTCAGTTCGGGGACGCAAGCATCGTACTGCGCGACCTCGTACCGAGGGTGCAGCGCCGACAGCTTTACCGAGATCGAGTGCCCCTCCCCCGCCTGCGCGCCCACCGCGCGTATCGCGTCCTCATACGACGCGAGATAGCGCGCCGCGTCCTCCCGCGTCCGCGCCGCCTCGCCCAGCATATCGAAGCTGGCGGTGAAGCCCGCATGGTCCGCGCGGCGCATCCGCCGCATCGCTTCGTCGATGGTGCGGCCCATCACGAAGATCTCGCCCATCATTTTCATCGCCGCCGCGACCGCCTGGCGCACGAACGGCTCGCCCGCGCGCGACAGCAGCCGGCGAAGCGCGCCCGCCCCGCCCTCTCCCACCAGCGCGCGCCCGACCACCAGCCCCCACGTCGCCGAATTGACCAGCGCCGAGGACGACTTGCCCGCATGCGCGCGCCAGTCCGCGTCTCCCAGCTTGTCCGCGATCAGCAGGTCGGCGGTCTCCGCGTCGGGCACGCGCAGGAACGCTTCGGCCAGGCTGAGCAGCGCGATGCCCTCTGACGAGTTCAGTCGATATTCGTGGAGAAAGCGATTGACCCATCCCTTGCCCTGCGCCGCGCGCAGATCCGCGAGCAGCCCGCGCGCCGTGCCCACCACCCGCTCGCGTGCCGGCGCGGGCAGCGCGGCACGCTCCAGCAAAGGCTTTAGAACATCGGGTTCGGCGGCGCGGTACAGCCGGCTCAGGTCCTCACGGTGGGAAAGCAGGGCGGCGTCGCTCATGATTCGAAGCTCCGGTTCGCGGGAGGGGTTGCGGGGAACGCACGCGCGCGCCTAGAGAAGCGCCCGTCTAGCGGCTCCGCGGGATCGAGGGGAAGATGGTGGCGACGTTGACGCCCGAACAGATGGCGGATCGTGTCGGAATCGAGATCGTGTCCGACTGGGTCGAGGTCACGCAGACGATGATCGACCAGTTCGCCGACGCCACCGGCGACCATCAATTCATCCACGTCGACCCGGTCCGCGCGGCTCGGACCCCGTTCGGCGGCACTGTCGCGCACGGGTTTCTTACACTGTCGCTTCTGTCCAAGCTCGCCGGTGACATAGCCGACCGACCCACCATTGAAGGCGCGACGATGAGCGTCAACTACGGCATGGACCGGTTGCGGTTTCTATCTCCGGTGCCGGCAGGCTCGCGCGTCAGGGCGCATTTCAAACTGCTGAAATTCGAGCAAAAGCGTCCCGGTCAATATCAGCAATCGAACGCCGTGACGGTGGAGATCGAGGGCCATGACAAGCCCGCTTTGATCGCCGAATGGATTGGCCAGATATTCAATTGATCCGTTACGCCGGCAACCGTCGGCGTGGCTCGTCCGCACAGCGACCCCAGCGTTCGCCGGGGTGACCATCTCCCCAAAAGGAAATAATCATGCGCTCCGCCGTCATCGTCTCCACCGCCCGCACCCCGATCGGCCGCGCGTATCGCGGCGCGTTCAACAACCTGCCCTCGCCCACGCTCGCCAGCCACGCGATCAAGGCGGCGGTGTCGCGCGCGGGCATCGACGGCCCGGAGGTCGATGACGTGGTATGGGGTGCCGCGCTCCAGCAGGGGCATCAGGCGGGCAATATCGCCCGCACCGCACTGCTGCGCGCGGGCCTGCCGACTACCGTATCGGGCATGTCGCTCGACCGGCAATGCGCGAGCGGCCTGATGGCGATCGCCACCGCCGCCAAGGAGATCGTGGTCGACAATATGGACGTCGCGATCGGCGGCGGCTGCGATTCGATCAGCCTCGTTCAGACCCCCAAAATGAACATCGCGCCCGACCCCGAGCTGCTGGCGATGCACGCCGACATCTACATGCCGATGCTGCAGACCGCCGAGATCGTCGCGGCGCGCTATGGCATCGGGCGCGACCGGATGGACGCCTATGGCCTGCGTTCGCAACAGCGCACCGCCGCCGCGCAGGTCGCGGGCAAGTTCGACGACGAGATCGTCGCCGTCACCGCGACGATGGCGGTCCAGAACAAGGAAACCAAGGAGGTCACCCACCGCGAGGTGACGTTGGCCAAGGATGAGGGCAACCGCGCCGACACCACGCTGGATGGGCTGCAAAAACTCCAGCCCGTGCTCGGCCCCGACAAGACGATCACTGCGGGCAACGCCAGCCAGCTGTCCGACGGCGCGTCCGCGAGCGTACTGATGGAAGAGAAGCTGGCCGAGCAGCGCGGACTGACTCCGCTGGGCCGCTATGTCGGGATGGCCGTTGCGGGCACCGCGCCCGACGAGATGGGCATCGGCCCCGTGTTCGCGATCCCCAAGCTGCTCGGCCGGTTCGGGCTGAAGATGGACGATATCGGTTTGTGGGAGCTGAACGAGGCGTTCGCGGTGCAGGTGCTGTATTGCCAGGACAAGCTCGGCATCCCCGACGAGCTGCTCAACGTCAGCGGCGGCGCGATCTCGATCGGCCATCCATACGGGATGAGCGGCGCGCGGATGACCGGCCACGCGCTGATCGAAGGCAGGCGGCGCGGGGCCAAGTATGTGGTCGTGACGATGTGTGTCGGCGGCGGCATGGGCGCGGCGGGGTTGTTTGAAGTTTTTTGACTATCATCCTAGTCTTGATCAAGCTACGGCGGCACTGGAAACCGTGGCTTTGATCTAGCGCAAGATTCCATGCCCGCGTCGAAGTTCGACGATAGTGGTGAGTTTCTGCTGGTGATTTGGATCAGTTCGATACGCCTTTGATCCAGGGCAAGATGATTTCACCGGATACTACACGGGGGTCGCGTGTTTAGATCGCTCCCCCCGTGAGAGGATTCCCGGTGCTATCTTCCCGTTCCGAGCGGCTTACGGCCGCTCCTTCGCAATTTCTGACCGATGCATTCCAGCAGGGCCTTGCCCGCTGGAACCACCAACGCCTCGACCCCGGTCTCCCCAGCGACGATTGGCAGCAGCGGCTCGATGCGGATCACAAGATGCTCCGCCTCGAAGGTGCGTTCCTCGAGAGCCTGCGCGAGGAAGTGGTCGAGGAAGCCGCCGCTGCGCCGACCGACGTCGAGGGCTTCATCGCCTGGTTCGAGGCGCTGGAGGCAACCGGTCCCGGCCAGCACGACCCGCTGTTTCCCTGGCTTGCCGAGCACGCCAACGTCGAGCAACTACGCTGGTTTTTCGAGCAGGAAGCCGCGGGCGAGGCGGGCTTCGACGATCTGGTCGCGATGACGCAGGTCAAGCTGCCGACCCGTCCCAAGCTGGAACTAGCGCGCAATTACTGGGACGAGATGGGGCGTGGCAACGTCAAGGGCATGCACGGCCCAATGCTCGACTTGCTGATTGATCATATGGAAATCGAACCCGCGATCGAGACGAGCGCGTGGGAAAGCCTCGCGCTCGCCAACGCGATGACCGCAATGGCGACCACGCGCAGCTATGCCTGGCATTCGGTCGGGGCGCTCGGCGCGGTGGAGCTGACCGCGCCCGTGCGCGCGTCGCTGGTATCCAAGGGGCTTCGTCGGATCGGCTTGTCGGCGGAGGAGCGGCGCTATTTCGACCTCCATGCGGTATTGGACGTCAAGCATAGTGAAGGATGGAACCGCGAAGCGTTGCGTCCCGCGATCGAGGAGGATTTCCGTCGCGCCGTGCCGATCGCGGAAGGCGCTTTGATCCGGCTGCGCTGCGGCGAGCGGTGTTTCGCGCGCTATCGCCGGGCGTTGTGGGCCGCGTGAACGACACGTCCGCGCTACTCGACCTGCTTCGGCTGCTGGAGCGGCGCGGTTATCGCTTTGTCACCCCCACTCCCGCCAGTCACGCGCGCGTGGTCGCGCGGGCGGAGCGTAAAGAACCGCGAGATGCGACCTGCATGCTTGGCTGGAGCCTGCCGTTCCGCGACGGGCTCGATCCTGAGGTCGAAGAACTGCTCCGTGCCGCTGGGGCGGTCGACCGGCATGACGAGCACCGGTGGCGTTCGACGGTGCGGGTGTCGTCGCTGCACGATCGCCTGTTCCTCCATTCCGCTTATCCGACCGAGGCGGAGGATGCGGTGTTCTTCGGGCCGGACAGTTATCGCTTCGCCGACCTGATCCGCGCGGAACTCATAGCCGACCCGCTCGAGGTTGGGGCAAGAGTGCTGGACATCGGCACAGGATCGGGCGTCGGAGGCGTCGTTACCGCGCTCGCCACCGACGAGGCGCAAGTCACGATGACCGACATCAACCCCGCCGCACTGCGCCTCGCGCGCGTCAACGCAGCGGCGGCCGGGATCACCCCCTTGCTGGTGGAAAGTGCCGACCTGACAGCCATCGTTCACCCGATCGACCTCGCCACCGCCAACCCGCCCTACATCGTCGACAATAGCGAGCGCGCATATCGTCATGGTGGCGGGATGCATGGATGCCAGGTCGCGCTCGACATGGCGCGCATGGCGGTGGAACGGCTCGCACCCGGCGGGCGGCTGATCCTTTACACCGGCAGCGCGATCGTCGACGGCGGCGACCCGCTGCATGCCGCCTTGGCGACGCTCGCGAGCGAGGCGGAAAGCGCGCTGCGCTATCGCGAGCTCGACCCGGACGTGTTCGGGGAAGAGCTGTCGGGGCCTGCCTATGCCGATGTCGACCGGATCGCGCTGGTCGCGGCGGTGGTCACCCGGGCCGCTTAGACCAACAAGCCCGATCGCGCCGCGACCGCCCGCCGGTTCGCCAGCCGCACCGCCGCATGTCGGGTTAGCGTATCGTCGAGCTTCGGCAGCAACGGACCGCGTGTGGAGGCAAGGGCTGAAGAACTCGGCCGCGAACCCCGCTCGTCCACCACGACCAGCCCCGCGTCGAGACCCAGCGCGTCCGCGACGCGTCGCGCGAAGTCCAACTCGGACACGGGTCCGCCATTGGTTAGGTGCCACAGGCCGCGCTCCCCGTCGATGACGAGATCGAGCGCAATACCGACCAGATCGGGCAGATAGGACAGCGTCACGCGCCGCTCTGCCGATGCACCAAACCGCCGCTTCGCCGTGAGCGCCCGTTCGATCGCGGCCGTGACGCTGCGATCGTGGTAGGGCGTGAAGCACCGGCCCGTGCGGACCACCAGCGCGCCAGCCGTCAGTGCGCCCTCCTCCGCCACCAGCATCGCCCGGCCATAAGCGTTGCGCGGCCGGGGCCGGTCCTGCTCCATGTAAGCCGCACCCCTCATCCCGTCGAACACCTGATCCGACGAAAACATCAGGCACTGGATGCCCCGCTTCGCGCATGCCCGCGCGACCACGCCCGCACCCGTCGCCGCCGCACCGACCGCGTCCGGGTGACTTTCCGCCGCGTCGATGTCCGACCAGCCCGCCGCGTTGACCACCGCCCAGGGTTGATACAGGTCGAGCAACGCCTCTACCCGCGCGCGATCCTCGATCGGCAACGTGGCGTGGTTGGTGCTGAGGTGCGTCAGCCCGCGCAGCCGGCACGCGCCCGCGAACGCCTGTCCCATCATCCCGCCCGCGCCGGTGATCAGGATCGGCCGCATGGACGCGTCTTCGCGCGCGGGCATGGCGACGCGCTCGCCCATCGGCACCGGCGGGTGCGCGAAGCGGATCGGTCGCTCCCACCACCCCGCCATCCGCGCCATCGCGTCATGCGGATGTTCGGACGTCGCGCCGCTCGCCAGTGCGGCGACCGCGCGCGCGATCGCGGTCGGGCGCGGCGCGCCATCGGTGCGGATGTCGAACGCGCCCGGCTCGTAATGACCCGCGTCGAGCGTCAGCAAGCTGTTCCAATCGACGCTGCCGAACAACGCCCAGATCGTCAGCGCACGCACGTCGACGCCCTCGTCCCGCGCCGTCAGGCACGTCTGCCATGCCTGCGTCAGCCAGCGCAATTGCTCCTCGCGCGTGCAGCCGAGGTGGCACTCGGTCACCGCCACGGGAATCCCGTACCGCTCCCAAGTCTGGCGCAGCAGCGGGGCAAGTCCGCCATCCGCGCCGTCCAGGACTCGCAATGCCTCCAGGTCGTGATATCCGCTCGCCGGCGACGATCCGTACGAGTCGTTGTCGTCCAAATACCGGTCGCTGGTCGGGTAATGGTTCAACCCCAAGACATCGGGCGGGCACGGATCGTCACCGATTGCGCGCAGCCGGTCGGCGAGGCCCAATTGCTCCGCCTCCGCCCATAACGGGTGCGCCTCGTCGACCCGACCCGCCAGCAGGTCCCAGCTCAACCAGCGACGCGCGTTGTAATAATCCGCTACATAGCCAAGGTGGGGCACTGCCCAGGTCTGTCCCAAATCCTCGGTCTGGATCAGCCGCGCGGTGGGCGTCACGCGCCGGATCGCACGCATCGCCAGCCGGGTCGCGTCGACTTGTCCCAGCAGCGCCAGCCAGAAGCTGCGCGTGTCGCGCGCGTGGGGATACCATGCGCCGTACAATGCGCTGAACCGGGCGGTGGTGACGGGTTCGTTGACCGGCGTCCAACCCTCTACGTGGCGGTAGCGATCGGCGACCGCGCCCGCATACGCCGCGAACAAGTGCGGCATGTCGGGGTCGATCAGGCTGGTATAGCGCGGGCCGCTGCCATGATGGAGCAAGCCGACGATCGGACGGATACCAAGACGCGCGCATTCGGCGAGCCGCGCATCGCTCCACGCCCAGTCATGCGCGTCGGGCCGATCGGGCGACACTCGCTCCCAGATCACCGGAAAGCGCAATGTCCGGATGCCGAGCGCGGCGACGCGGGACAGGTCCTCCGCGCGGTCGTGGTGGCCCGACAACCGCATCTGGTCGCGATACCGGTCCCCCACACGGTTCACCGTGCATTCGACGCCGCCCCATAGTTCCAAACCAGCTACTCGCATCGTTGATCCTGACCGGAGGCTTAACGGCCCTGACCCCGGCGGCGATATAACGTGGATAAACGCGAAAAGACGCAAGCGGTGGCGGGCCACGACCGACGATGATGAGCACTATGTCTACGCCATAGCCCTATGATGGGTGATCCGGCGTATGGCGAGCCTCGCGCGGCAGCTATTCGATGGTGCGACGCCACCATGCCCGTGAGATAAGCGCCGCGGTGGACGAAAATGGATCGCGGACATGGCTAGAGCTAAACAGTGGGTGCTGAAGACACGCGTGGCCCGCCCCGCGCCACCGGACGAAGCGGAGAAGCGGGCGCTCGTCGCGGCTTGCGAGGCTTTCATCAGCGATGTCTTGAAGCCGCGCTTCCTGCCCCAGATCAGGCAGACGGAATGGAACTATGTGATCGACATCCATGGCGCTTGGGCGGCCGGGCGATATCGCTTCATACAACGCTACCGGTCGGGTATGGAGCACAATCGCGGGGAAGAGTTCGATGCGCCGTTCGCCCGCATCGACCGCGTGGGGCCAGATCGCCTTGATATCTACTGGATGCGGCACACCGGCAAATGGTGGCGGCTCCACGTCGGCGTGACGCTTGCCGAGGCGCTTCAAATCCTCGAAACGGATGGTGTCCTGCACCCCGTCTGACCCCACCTCTCCCAAGTGGCCGCGACCATGAGCGAATACCAGTACTACGAATTCCAGGCGATCGACCGTCCACTTAGCGGAGCGGATCAGGACGCCCTGCGGGCCTTGTCAACCCGAGCACGGATTACGGCCACCAGCTTCACGAACTCGTATGAGTGGGGCGCCTTCAAGGGCGATCCGGCCAGGCTGATGGAGAACTGGTTCGACCTGCATCTCTATCTGGCCAATTGGGGCTCGCGCCGGCTCATGCTCCGTTGGCCGGCGCGTCTGGTTGATCGGCATCTGCTCGACGCCTTCCTTGGCGAGGTTGATTACGCCACGATCCGCTGCGCCGGCCAGAACCTGATTTTGGACATCAACATCGACGAAGTGGAGTCCGAGGACTGGGATGATGGCTCGGGTTGGCTGGCGGCGCTCGCGCCGTTGCGCGCCGACGTGCTCGGGGGCGACCTGCGGCTGTTCTACCTCCTCTGGCTGAGCGGGGTCGAGGCGGACGTGTTCGCGCCGGACGAACCGGAGCCCATGCCGGGAATCGGGCCGATGACCGGCGC
>JAABUQ010011076.1_pt1 | contig 11629 bp, 9 predicted proteins | sample 5560001 | NCBI WGS metagenome assembly JAABUQ01 (sample SAMN10711888, study PRJNA513371) | rock metagenome | isolation source: Antarctica rocks | place: Antarctica: Victoria Land, Finger Mt nord | collected 2015-12-18
CCTCGAACCGCGCCTCAATGCCGACTGATCCAAACCTGAGAGCCACGCCCGCCTCCGCAACTGAGAAGCTCTGCTCGTACACAAAAAGCACCAAAACATACAAACTATTTATGACACAGTAAGACTAGCAGGATGCGGAAAATCGGGCGGTTTGCGAGCTGCTGAGCGTGCTTCCTGCTGGTGAGCCGGATTGCGCCCAGCGGTTTTGCCGCTTTTTGCCGTCCTGGCGGGGTAAAATCATGCCTTTGGACAGAGTCCGGGCATGACTACGCAGCCCCCGCCAGCAGCTTCGGCAAGCGCACCAGATTGTAGGCAGCGGCAACGAAGGTGCCGTCGCGACTTGTGTGGAAATTAGCTGAGCGGCGTGTCTCCAGCGGGCTGGTAGTTGGGTGGTTTAGGCGGCGAGGTCAACAGGAACAGGAGCGGCGAGCGTCTCGCCCAAGGTCTGCCATCGAGCTATGCCGGAGAATGGGTGACGACGGTTTGAGAAGGGCGGCGTATCGAGGCGGGTGTGAGCCTGCCTGAACCTCCCGAAGGAGCGATACGCCATCATGAGCAATAACACCGTTGTTTCCTTCCGTCAGCCCGACGAGATCGACGATCCGCTGACGGCGGTTCTGAGAAGCGGCGCACGCCGCCTCTTGGCACAAGCCATCGAGGCGGAGGCCGAGGCGTTCCTGGCGACGATGCAGGGCGAGCGGCTGGCGGACGGGCGCGAGCGCGTCGTGCGGCACGGCTACGGCCCGGAGCGCCTGGTGCAGACCGGCATCGGCCCGGTCGCGGTGCAGCGGGTCAAGCTTCGCGACCGCGGGGCCGGCGATGAAGGCGAGCACATCCGCTTCACGTCGACGATCTTGCCGCGCTGGGCCAGGCGGACGCGGAGCCTGGATGCCTTGCTGCCGGTCCTCTACCTGCGCGGGGTCTCGATGGGTGACTTCCAGGAGGCGCTCGGGGCCTTGCTGGGCAAGGAGGCCCCGAACCTGTCGCCGTCCGTGGTGGCGCGGCTGCGGGACGAGTGGCAGGCCGACTACACACGCTGGCAGAGGCGCGACCTGTCGGCCCGGCGCTACGTGTATGTTTGGGCGGACGGCATCTACCTACAGGCGCGCATGGAGCCGCAGGCCGAGTGCATGTTGGTTCTGATTGGCGCGACCCCGGAGGGCAAGAAGGAGCTGCTCGGCTTCCAGGTGGGCATACGGGAAAGCGCCCAAAGCTGGCGCGAGTTGCTGGTCGATCTCAAGGCGCGCGGCCTGGTCATCGCACCGGAGCTGGCGACCGGCGACGGGGCGCTTGGCTTCTGGAAGGCGCTGGACGCGGTGTCACCGACGACCCGGCACCAGCGCTGTACAGTGCACAAGACCGTCAACGTCATGGACAAGCTGCCCAAGTCCGTCCAACCGGCGGCCAAGGCCGACCTGCGCGAGGTTTGGACGGCGCCGGACCGGGCCACGGCCGAGACGGCGATCGGCACATTCGCCGAGAAGTATGGCGCCAAGTATCCAAAGGCGGCTGCTTGCCTGGTCAAGGACCGCGACGCGCTGCTGACCTTCTATGACTTCCCGGCCGAGCACTGGGACCACCTGAGGACGTCCAACCCGATCGAGAGCGTGTTCGCAACCGTCCGGCATCGGACGGTGCGGACCAAGGGCGCGCTGTCGCAGGACACCGCCCGGCTCATGGTGTTCAAACTGGTCATGGCCGCAGCCAAAACTTGGCGCAAACTGAAAGGCGAGAACCAGTTGCCCAAGGTCGTCCAAGGTGTCACCTTCCGCAACGGCGTCGAGGTCACCGACGCGCCAGCGCAGAACGCCGCCTGATCACGGCGTCACCCAAATCCCGGCATAGCTCCGGTCTTGCGACCGGGCACGTTCTTGATGTGATGGGCGTTGCCGACGATCAGTTCGACGTGTCCCTCCAGTACGGCATACACCGGCTTCCAGTAGACGCCGGTGCTTTCCATGCCGACGTGGGTCACGTCGTGCTCGGCCAGCCAGGCCCGCAAGGCCTCCAGCTCGCGAGTAGTCGTGCCGAAGGTCCGCAACAGCTTCTGCGCCTTGCGCCCCGGCGCGCCGATCAGGACGCAGCAGACAACGCTGGCCTGGTGCACATCCAGGCCGGCGCAACGTTCAAGGAAAACCTCCATAGCCAGCACCTGTCATAAGGGAACGGGGTGATGGCCGTTGCGCTGCAGGCAAAGTCAGAGACTGCTGCTCGTGCTCGCCAAAGCTGGCGGCGACAAAGGATGGTGCCTGAAAACAGCGCAGACCGATCTGTTGGACGGAGTTGGAACATCCAGGGTCCGACGGCCTCCGTACGACCACCGAAAGCAGAGATGGGCCGCCGTCCTCCAGCCGACAACGCAAGCGCCCCATTTCCTCGCCATGATGGTGCGCGCCCTTGCGCGCGGTTGATCTGTAGGCGAAGTCGGAGTTGCCCGTTCGTTCACGACGCCAACGGCCGTGAACAGGCCGATTTTGCCTCGTCCGGGGGCGGGTTGTTACCGCACCCGGATGGGCGCTTCGGCAGGCTGGGCGACTTCGCCAACAGGGTCCCGTCGTTTGACGAAGTGCTACACCCCTGCCAGTGAAGGTGTCGCATCGGTAGGGCGTCACCCAGCGGCTTGCGGCGCCACCCGCGCGTAATGAGCCGGCGGCGTGCCGACGTGACGGGCGAAGGCGACGCTGAACGTGCTCGCCGAACTGTAACCCACCTGTTCAGCGGTTTGGGCCACGCCAACCTTCTCCCGGCGCAGCAGGTCCTTTGCCAGCGCCATGCGCCAACCCAGCAGGTACTCCATCGGCGCGACCCCAACCTCGCGCCGGAACCGGTCGAAGAACGTAGAGCGCGACAGTGCTGCCTTCTTCGCGAGGTCCACCACCGTCCAGTTCTGCCCCGGGCGTCTGTGCATCTCCCGCAACGCGGCGGCGAGCCGGTTGTCGCAAAGCCCGCGCAACAGGCCAGGCGGCGCGGCAGGCCCCGCGGTCGAGCGCAAGGCCTCGATCAGCAGGACCTCAAGCAGGCGCGCCAGCACCACGTCGCGGCCGGGCCGGGCCGCCCTCATCTCGTCGTTCACGAGTTCGACCAGCGTGGTCAACCGCCTGTCGCCGCGAACATGGACGAGCTGGGGCAGGAGCGGCACGAGCAAGTGGGCGTCGTCAGAGCCGAAGGCGCAATGACCCACGAGCATCCGGACGGTCGGCAAGTCGCCGGGGCGGCCGAGCCGGAACACGCCCGGACTCAGCTCCGCCATTTCCAGCTCCTTGCCATCGGGCGGTGGCTCAAGGCTTGAGGTGGAGAAGTCGTAGGCCGCGGGCACAAGAACGAAGTCGCCGCCTTCGAGCGTGATTGGCTTCCGGCCGGAAATCGACAGGTGGCACGAACCTTCCAGCACCGCGCAATAGAACGGGCGCCCATCGTCCGAACGGCGCACGGCCCAAGCGCCCACCGCGGTGACCAGCTTGGAGTGGGAGGCGCTCGGCTGAAGAAGGCCGACAACCTGGGCAAGCGGATCGGACATCTGGACTGATACCAACGATAACTGGACTTGCGAGTGTAGCAAGTCCGGGCTGGTCAGCCTAGCCTTCCGTTATCCCCGTAGGAGGTTTCCATGAACACCATTCTCGTCACCGGCTGCTCGTCCGGTTTCGGCCTTGAGACGGCCCGCACCTTCCTCGACCGCGGGTGGACGGTCATCGCCACGATGCGCGCGCCACGCGGGGACGTGCTGCCCGGCTCGGAGCGGCTCCGCATCCTGCCGCTCGACGTGACTGACGCGGACAGCATCGCGCGCGCCGTGGAGGCGGCCGGCCCGATTGACGTCCTGGTCAACAATGCCGGCGTGGGCCTGCTCAACGCGCTGGAAGGCGTGTCGATGAATGAGGTCCACGAAGTGTTCGAGACGAACACGATGAGCACGATCGCCATGACCAAAGCCGTGCTGCCGCAGTTCCGCGAGCGTCGGGCGGGCGTTGTCGTTAACGTGTCGTCGAGCGTCACCATGCGACCGCTCCACCTGCTCTCGGTTTACACCGCCAGCAAGGCCGCGGTGAACGCCTTTACCGAGTCGCTGGCCCTGGAGTTGGAGCCGTTCGGCGTGCGCGCCCGACTTGTCCTGCCGGGCGCGGCGCCCGAAACGTCGTTCGGTGCGAACGCCCGTGCCCGTATGGGAGGGACGGTTCCCGAAGCCTATGCCGATATGGCGGCGCAGGTTTATGCGGGGTTCCAGCAGATGACCCAATTCACGCGCGCATCCGACGTGGCGGAGGCCGTGTGGCGCGCCGCGACCGATCCTTCATGCCCGATGCGCCTTCCCGCCGGGGCGGACGCCACGGCGTTGGCCGCAGCGGCCTGAGCGCGTCGAACGACTCCATCTCGGCAGATGTCCGTCCCAAAGTCGGAGACTACGATGCATGACAAGCCCGTCGCCTTGGTCACCGGAGCCAACAAAGGCATCGGCCTGCAAATAGCGAAAGATCTTACCAGACAAGGCTTCACCGTGCTCGTCGGGTCGCGCAACCTCGAATACGGCGAGACAGCCGTGGAGAGCGTTGGAGCGGATGCCTGTGCCCTCCAGCTTGACGTCACCGATGCGGCCTCGATTGCCGCCGCGGCCGAGCGCGTCCGGCACGAGTTCGGCCGCCTCGACGTGCTGGTGAACAACGCGGGCATCTCGAAGATGCCGAAACCGGGCAGGTCGTTTGAACAAGTCCTGCAAGACAACCGTCCGAGCGTCGTGTCCATCGCCGAGGTCCGTGCGGTGTTCGAAACGAACGTGTTCGGCGTGCTCGCGGTCACGCAAGCGATGCTGCCGCTGTTTCGCGACGCGCCGGCGGGACGCATCGTCAACGTCTCAAGCGGCGCCGGCTCAATGGCCCGCTTGGGCGACCCGTCACGGCCAGGTCGCCGGCCGGGAAATGCCTCGTACCGCCCGTCGAAGGCCGCGCTCAACGCGATCACGCTGGCCCTCGCCATCGAGCTTGAAGGCACGCCGATCAAGGTGAACGCAGCTTGCCCGGGCTTCGTCGCGACCGACCTGAACCTGTTCAACGGCACGGGCAGCGTTGAGGAAGGCGCCCGCGAGCCGGTCCGCCTCGCGCTCCTCGGCCCGGACGGTCCGACGGGCACGTTCTCAAGCGCGCAGGGTCCGATACCCTGGTGATCCGCCCTCGTGCGCGATCATGGGCAAGTAGGTGCTTGCCGAGCCACTTATGGCCAGACAGGCCCGCCCTGTCCGTCATATGTGGACGGCCCCCTCCTCGCAAGGTTTGGCGGTGATTTAATCAGATCGCTTGCGCTCATATGTCCGGCCTCACATGAGGGCATCTCCGTCAAGCTACTTCATGTTCATGACGTAATCCTTCCAACTTGAGCGCCGTGGCGCGGCTTAAACATCGTCCAAGGCAGAGCTCTCGTCACGGCAGGGGCTTCCCTGCAAACCTCACATCCGGCGGGACTGCGTCCGCACCACTGTCCCGCATTCGGGACGGGAAAGCTCCAGGAGGGCGGCACCACTCTGTGTGAACGGCGCATGCGCACCAAGCCGGACAACGGCGACGCCCCCTTGGATCCGTAAGCCCAGGCTGCCGTGCAGCCCAGGCTCAACCTTCGGCGCCGCTCAGGACTCAGGCTTCATGACCACACCCTCCGGCACCACGCCCTGCGTCGCGAACCGCCACAAGGCGATCAGCAGCTTCCGCGCCAACGCGATCACCATCACCTTGCGCATGCGCGCTCCCGTGCCGCCGACGCGCTCGCGGAACCAGCTCACCTGGGCGGAGCCGGGCTGGTAGCGCTGCCACAGCCAGGCCAGCTCGACCATCACGGTCCGCAGCCGCCGGTTCCCGGCCTTACTGATGCCCTGCTCGCGTTCCGTGCCGCTGCTGTAGGGCGTCGCGCAGAGGCCCGCGTAGGACCCGAGCGCCTTGCTGTTGGCGAACTCGCGCACGAACGCCTCGCGCACCAGCACGGTGGCGCTTTGCACCCCGATGCCGCGCAGCGTGGCAAGCTGCTGGATCATCTCGCCAGCCCGGTCCGGCGCCTCGTTCTCCAGCACCGCGTCGCGCTCCTGCTCCAGCGCGGCGATCTGCGCGCGCACCAGGTCCAGGCGGTCGAGCATGCGGCTGATCTTGGCATGGGCATGCGGCGGCAGCGACGTCCCGAGCGCCGTGCGCAACGCATCGAGACGCTCACGCCGGTCCCGCAACAGCGGGTTATACTCGCCCGCGCCCAACGTCGCCAGCACGGCACCGATGCGGTTCACCAAGGCCACGCGCTCGGCCACCAATTCCGTTCGCTCCCGGATGCAGCGCCGGGCATCCTCGTCGGCTTCGTCGGGGACCGGCACCATCGAGCACACGCGCGGCTCGCCGCGCAGCCAGGCCAGCAGCGTGCGCAGCAGCAGCTCCGCGTCGATCCCGTCGGACTTGGCCCGCCGTGCCCGGCGATCGACCGGAACACTCGACGGCTGCACGACGTGCGTCTCGATGCCGTAGGTGGCCAACCAGCGCGCGAGCCAAAAGCCGGACCAGCCGGCCTCGTAGGTGGCGACCACCCGCTCGATCTGCCGGCCAGCCGCATGGGACCGCTCCCGGTAGCCCTGGATGGCGGCCAGCAACGCCTCGGCCGTGGGCTCGATCGTCCGCTTGGCCTTGACGCGCGGCAGGCCGGGCACCTGGGCTGCAAGCACCCAGCTCGCATTGCTCAGTTCAATGGCGAGCACAAGCGTGCAGTCGTAGTCGGGCGCGGCAGGAACGGGACAAGGAACAGGCAAATGCGTCATCACTGGGACCCTCCGGACTTTGCTTACCGGCGAACATTCTAAGCTATCCGCCGCCAGCCCTCATGGCATCTGTTGCGCGGCATGAGCCGCTGGCCATCATGGGTGTGCGCTTCCGTGTCAGGCACCAATCTGTCGGGCGTGCTCGAGGCACAAGGCTGCTATCGGTATCGCCTGAACTGTTCTTGACTACAGTCTTTCCCATCACGCTGCTCAGCGCTTCCTGCCGGATCAGTCGGGCTTGCGCCCGCCGCCTACCGCTTTCAGGAACGTCACGCGACAGCTTGCGCTGCGATCGCGACGCGTCCCTTGGCGTGGTAGACCTCGCTGCGCGTCATCAATGCCCATGCGATGCGCGCCATCTTGTTGGCCAGCGCCACGGTCACGAGCCTGACAGGGCGGCGTTCCAGGATCGCTCTCGTCCAGACCCCGGCGGCGCTGTTCCACTGTGGAGCGCGGTAAACTATCGACGTGGCACCCAGAACCAGCAACCGGCGTATCTCCCGGTTGCCCGTCTTGGTGATCCGACCAAGGCGGATCTTTCCGCCGGTAGAATGCTGCCGTGGCACCAGGCCGAGCCAAGCGGCGAAGTGCCGGGCGCTTTTGAACACGCCGATGTCGGCGACCGTCGCCGCGATCAGGGATGCGGTGATCGGGCCGATGCCGGGGATCGTCGCCAGGCGGCGCGCGGTGTCGTCACGCCGGGCGTGGGCCACGATCTCCGCCTCGAATGTCTCGATGCTTTCGTCCAGCGCGCGGCATTGGTCGAACAAGGCGCTCAGCGCCTGCCGCCCCCTCTCTGGAACGGCTTCGTCCGCATCGACAAGCGCCATCAGCTCGCCGAGCTTGCCCATGCCCAATGGAACGGTCAGGCCGAACTCGGCCGCCATGCCACGGATGGCGTTGGCCAGCATCGTCTGCTGCTTGACCAGCAAGGTCCGGGCTGAATGCAGGGCCAGGATGCCCTGCTGCTCCAGGCTCTTGATCGGCACGAACCTCACGCCGGGCCGGGATGCGGCCTCGCAAATGGCCGCAGCATCGGCCGCGTCGTTCTTCTTGCCCTTCTTCACGAACGGCCTGACCGCCTCGGGCGCGATCAGCTTCACGTCATGCCCAAGGCCGGTCAGCACGCGGGCCCAGTGATGCGCCGCACCGCACGCCTCCATGACCACGGTGCACGCCGCCTGCTTCTCGAAAAACGCGATCAGCTCATTGCGTCGCAGCTTGCGACGGGTGACCACCTGTTCGGCAGCGTCAACAGCATGGACTTGGAAAACTGCTTTGGCCGTATCGAGGCCGATCATGGTAATGCTCATTGCGGGCGGCTCCCTTTCTGCCGGTTCTCACGACCCCCACTTTGGCACATTGATGCCGTTGGGGGCCGTCCACCCTGTACCTTCCGGGACACCTGGTCGGCCGAAGTCTAAGCTGGCCGGGCGGGCCAGCTCGCCGGGAGCAACCACCGTCCACCTCGTGCCTCGAGCACCAAGATGGGACATGTGCCCCGGCGAGATGGCCACGACGAATGCCCAGTAGGAAGTCGCGCCCTTGAGCGCCAGTACAGGGATCGGCGAACGTCGTGGTGGCCCCGTGTGACATGGGAGGGCAAGGATCATGACAAATGAAACGACACGCTGGTTCGCCGGCGTCGACTGGGGCTCGGAGCGGCACCAGGCCTGCCTGCTTGACGCGGCCGGCAAGGTGGTGGGCGAGCGGGCATTCGCGCATGGCGGTGCAGGCCTGGCGGCCCTGTGCGACTGGCTGACATCAACGGTAGGCCACCCCAGCACGGTGGCGGTGGCGATCGAGGTGCCGCACGGGCCGGTGGTGGATACGCTGCTGGAGCGCGGCTTCGCCGTGCACGCCATCAACCCCAAGCAGCTCGACCGCCTGCGCGACCGCTTCAGCGTGGCCGGCGCCAAGGACGACCGGCGCGACGCCCGGGTCGCAGCCTCGGGATTGCGCACCGACCCACACCTGTTCCGCCCCGTGCAAGCCGGCAATCCCGCCGTCGTTGAGTTGCGCGAGTGGTCGCGCCTGGCCGAGGAGCTGCAACAGGAGCGCGTGCGCCTGGCCAACCGCGTCCGCCAGCAGCTCTGGCGCTACTACCCGCAACTGCTGGAGCTCACCGACGACCTCGCGGCCGAGTGGCTCCTGGAGCTCTGGACACTCGCACCGACCCCGGCCAAGGCGGCGCGCCTGCGCGAGGCGACCCTGGCACGGCTGCTCAAGCAGCACCGCATCCGCCGGCTCGATGCCGCCAGCGCGCTCGGCCTTCTCCGTCAGCCCGCGATCACGGTGGCCGCGGGCGTCGCCGAGGCGGCCGTCCTGCATCTGCGGTCCCTGGTTGTCCGGCTGCGCGTCGCCAACGCCGAGTTCCGCCAAGCCGAGTGCAAGCTGGAGGAACTCTGCGCCGGGCTGAGCCAGGATGCCGCCGCCGAGGAGAACGGTCCGCGCGATGCCGAGATCCTGCGCTCGCTGCCCGGGGTCGGCACGGTCACGCTCGCCACCTTGCTCACCGAGGCGGGTGATCCGCTCGCGCGCCGGGACCACGCCGCGCTGCGGACCCTCTCGGGTGTGGCGCCGGTGACCAAGCGCAGCGGCAAGACCTGCATCGTCGTCATGCGCTACGCCGCCCAGGTGCGGTTGCGCCAGGCCGTGTTCCACTGGGCCCGCGTCGCCATTCTGCACGATCCCAAGAGCCGCAGCCGCTACGACGCCCTGCGGGCGCGCGGTCATTCCTACGGCCGCGCGCTGCGCGGTGTCGCCGACCGGCTGCTCGGGCTGGCCTGCGTCCTGCTGCAGCGTCGCACTCTGTTCGACCTTGCCCACGGCACGGCGGCCGAACCGTGAGCCAAGGACATCCCTTGGTTCTTTAATCGCCCCATTTTGCAATCTCTGTTTACCCGCCTTCGATGCGATCGGGATCGGCGTGGCTGTTCAGTGCGTCTTGAGGCTTACCGCAGCTCTACCGCAGGTCAGCCAAGTGGGCACCGCAAGCGGCGAGTTCGGGGTGGGGTGACAGTCCCATAACGCTTCCAAAAGCGTTCTGCCCTGATCAAGCCGACTGTAATCCGTTACGTGACGGATTGCAGACGCCTTTGCGGTGTTGCAGGCGCGACCAGGACATCTCGGCAGCAGCTCCGAAGCGCGCTTTCGGGATGCTGTTCAAGTTTCTTGGTTCGGCTGGAGCGCCGTTTCTCCGTCCCGGCCTGTACAATACGAGAGCGCCGCGCGGAGCGGCGGTCAAGACTGGCCGCAGGCCATCGCCGAAGGCGGCGCGAAGCGGCCTTGACGGTTGCGAGCACGGCGCGAGGCTTGATCAGGTTGGAAGCTACTTGTCCTGCCGGGTCATGGCCCCGACCAGCTTGCAGCCGAGCGCCGCGCGCAAGCACTGTCCAGGAGGCCGCGAAGCGGCACCGGCGCGATGCGCCGGCGTGCAGCGTCCTGGACAGCGCAAACACGGCGCTATGCTCGACGGATCGGAAAGATGCACTCCATCTCAGGGCATACGGGGCGTCTCCAACCCCTCATCAAGCGCTTGACGGCAGGTAGGAAGTCCCATCTGCGGCAGAGCCAGGTTCTTGACACTCCCGAACTGAATGGCTCTGCGTCGGCCCCTGCCCCCAACCTGACAATAGGCTCCTGATAAACCGCATGATCCGCATCTCGATCGACGCCATGCGGTTTACCAGGCGGGAGACCTTTGAAAGCCAAGAAGCTATGCTTATCTAGTGAAACGCTTGCTGCCTGCCATGCTGACCATCGTTACCGACACTGGGGGGCGTGAGGGATGAAGCACCAGTCCGTTGTCGCTTTCCTCGACTTTGGCGGCAGGATACACGCTCATGGCTAGCTCGAGTGCTTTGCGGTAATGAGTTCTGAAATTGTCAAGCCTGTTTACTCCCTGGCCGAATTGGGCCTTCATGGCCTTCCAGGTAATCGGCGTCGGTCTCGATAAGGACCGAAGTCGGAAAGATAACCAAAGATAGACGTCGATTGCGAGGCTGTTGTTGCTGATTTCTCGGATTGCAGCTTCATCAACTGGCATCGCGTGAGCCTTCAGTTGATTGAAGAACCCTTCGCTCAGCCGGGCTGTCTCTAATGCCAGGGAACCCTGGCGTTCATCTGCTGCCAAGAATAATGCGCTCTCAACGATGTTTTGGTTAAGAAGGCCGGAGCGGCCCCCTCGTTGCAACTCGAAAGTCAGTCGACAACGGCTGAGACGGTTCGCTTGGTCGCGTACACTTCGTGCGCCCTCTCCTCCCAACGGGACCCCCAAGCGTGACAGCCAGTGGTTCATGCTGCGCCCAAGTTCTACTTCCCTGCTGTTGAGCCGCAGTGCTTCCGTTTGCAGGTATAGAAGAATGAGTCGGGCCCGACTTCCGTAAGGCACGCCGACAGGCATCACGTCGCCACCGATTCTCTGCAAACCCGGTTGGACGATTAACGTCACATGGTCGTTGCTAATCTCCCAATGAGCGTCATCCTCAAGCTTCCGATGCGGGAGTGCTGCCTGTGCCCATCCGGTGAACAAGAACAAGTCCCGTTCTTCGGCGCTCATGTAGCCGGCAGCGGCGTCCACCACGACACGGGGAAAGTCCATGCGCCGAACAGCCTCGGCACCGTGCTGTTCGATCAATCTGTGGACGTCACCCATGGGCACCTCTCCTGCCAAACGTTTATGCCGAGTCTGCTGCTCACCCGCAGCATGCGGTTTACCAGGCGTCTCTAGGGCCTGTTAGCGGCTGAACTTTTGGCCTGGTTCTGCATTGTCCTGCTTTTTTGGCGGGGTGGACTGGATGCTGACGGATGCGCAATGGGCGGTGCTGGAACCCTTGATCGAGGCGGTTC
>JAABUQ010011081.1_pt1 | contig 11627 bp, 7 predicted proteins | sample 5560001 | NCBI WGS metagenome assembly JAABUQ01 (sample SAMN10711888, study PRJNA513371) | rock metagenome | isolation source: Antarctica rocks | place: Antarctica: Victoria Land, Finger Mt nord | collected 2015-12-18
TGCTCGGCATGCAGCCACCCATTAGTGCTGTCTCGCCCATAGGCATGCCGGCAATAGTCCTTATGCAGTCGTGGCTACAGGCGGTGGTCGTCGGCTGCAGTCGTTTGGGTGCCGCGCTTAGTTGCAGTGGGCCTCAAGCATCACGTCAATGTCGCGAGGGACGCTGAGAGCAGGCTTCTGAGGAAGCACTTGCCACACCGGACCGACGACGTACTGGCCGCGATACCACAGCGGCTTGGCTGGATCAGTTGGGAAGACATCAATGCGGTACACCCTGGCGCTTGTTCCTGGATGGTCGCCTGAGCATGGGCTCCATGCGCGGCTGGCGACGCCGGTCACCAGCCCCGCTCGCGCCACTCGGGCAACGACCGACGCTCCGCGCCGAGAGTGGTGTCGGCGCCGTGGCCCGGGTAGACCCAGGTGTCGTCGGCCAGCGGGCCGAACACCTTGGCCTCAAGGTCGTCGAGCAGTGAGGTGAACCGCGCTGCGTCGCCCTGGGTGTTGCCAGGGCCGCCGGGGAACAGGCTGTCGCCGGTGAACAGGTGGTCCGGCCCGGCGGGCGCTTCGTAGAGCAGGGCGATCGACCCGGGCGTGTGGCCGACCAGGTGGATGACACGCAGCGCGACGTTGCCCACGCGCACAACGTCGCCGTTGCGGACTAGCTCAGCCGTCGCCACCGGGATGGCCGGGGCGTCATCGGGGTGCGCGACCGTACGCGCCCCGGTCGCGGTGGCGACAGGCTCGAGCGCCTGCACGTGGTCCCAGTGCTGATGGGTCGTCACCACCGTGGTCAGGCCGCTCGACCCGACAAGCGCGAGTAGCCGGTCGGCGTCGTTAGCCGCGTCGATCAGCAGCTGCTCGCCCGTGGTCCCACAGCGCAGCAGGTAGCAGTTGTTGTCCATGGGGCCGACCGAGACCTTGGTGATCGTCAACCCCGGCAGGGTGCGGATAGCCGGGGGTCCGCCGCTCGTCAGTGTGCCCGTGTAGCCGCCCGTGTCTGCCATGCGGCTCATCCTGCCCCGGCTGCCGCCCGGCCTACCCTGGGCCTGCTCGAAGCGCGATTCTGTCGGTGCCCGTCCGTAGCATCACGGACGTGTCGGACCGTCTGGTTGTGCGTGGTGCGCGCGAGCACAACCTGCGCGACGTCAACGTCGACCTGCCGCGTGACGCGCTGATCGTGTTCACCGGACTGTCCGGCTCGGGCAAGTCCAGCCTCGCCTTCGACACCATCTTCGCCGAGGGGCAGCGCCGCTACGTCGAGAGCCTGTCGGCCTACGCTCGCCAGTTCCTCGGGCAGATGGACAAGCCTGATGTCGACTTCATCGAGGGGCTCTCGCCAGCGGTCTCGATCGACCAGAAGTCGACCTCGCGCAACCCGCGCTCGACTGTCGGCACCATCACCGAGGTCTACGACTACCTGCGGCTGCTCTACGCCCGCGCGGGGCGCCCGCACTGCCCCAAGTGCGGTCGCCCCATCGCCCGGCAGACGCCGCAGCAGATCGTCGACCAGCTGCTCGAGCTACCCGAGGGAACCCGCTTCCAGGTGCTGGCGCCCATGGTGCGCGGGCGCAAGGGCGAGTACGCCGACTTGTTCTCCGAGCTGCAGACCAAGGGCTTCGCGCGGGCGAGGGTCGACGGCGAGACGATCCGGCTCGAGGCGCCGCCCAAGCTCGACAAGCAGAAGAAGCACACGATCGAGGTCGTCGTCGACCGGCTCTCAATCAAGGAGGGCGCGCAGCGTCGGCTGACCGACAGCGTCGAGACCGCGCTCGGTCTAGGCGGCGGGCTCGTCCTCGCCGACTTCGTCGACCGGACCCCGGCTGACCCCGACCGCGAGGTCACCTACAGCGAGCACCTCGCCTGCCTGTACGACAACCTCTCGTTCGACGAGATGGAACCCCGCTCGTTCTCGTTCAACTCGCCCTACGGGGCCTGCCCCACGTGCACCGGGCTCGGCATCCGCAAGCAGGTCGACCCCGAGCTGGTCGTTCCCGACCCGTCCGCCTCGTTGGGGCAGGGTGCCATCGCCCCGTGGGCGGGCGGCCAGTCGGCCGACTACTTCAGCCGGCTGCTGTCCGCCCTCGCGCTCGACATGGGGTTCCGGATGGACACGCCGTGGGAGCGGCTGCCGGACGAGGTGCAGCAGGCGGTGCTCCAGGGGGTCGGGGAGGCGCAGATCCACGTCCGCTACCGCAACCGGTACGGCCGGGAGCGCTCGTACTACACGGGGTTCGAAGGGGTCATCCCGTTTCTTGAGCGCCGGCACCGCGAGGCCGAGACCGACACCGCGCGGGAGCGGTGGGAGGGCTACCTACGCGACGTGCCGTGCCCGACCTGCCGCGGCTCACGGCTCAAGCCGGAGTCGCTGGCGGTCACCCTCGGCGGCCGGTCGATCGCCGAGGTGGCCGGTATGTCGATTGGCGACTGCGCGGGCTTCCTCGGCCAGCTCGAGCTCTCCGCCCGCGAGGCTCAGATCGCCGGGCGGGTGCTGAAGGAGATCGACGCCCGGCTGCGCTTCCTGCTCGATGTCGGGCTCGACTACCTCTCCCTCGACCGGGCGGCCGGCACCCTCGCGGGGGGCGAGGCGCAGCGCATCCGGCTCGCGACCCAGATCGGCTCGGGGCTCGTCGGGGTGCTCTACGTGCTCGACGAGCCCTCGATCGGGCTGCACCAGCGCGACAACCGGCGACTGATCGACACCCTCGTCCGGCTGCGCGACATGGGCAACACGCTGGTGGTGGTGGAGCACGACGAGGACACCATCCGCGCTGCCGACTGGATCGTCGACATCGGCCCCGGGGCCGGCGAGCACGGCGGCCGGGTCGTGGTCAGTGGTTCGTTCGAGCAGCTCCTGGCCAACGAGGAGTCGATCACCGGGGCGTACCTGTCGGGCCGGCGCTCGATCGGCGTCCCCGACATCCGGCGCCAGCCCGACCCCGCCCGGCAGCTCGTCGTCCACGACGCGGGCGAGCACAACCTGCGCGACGTCACCGTCTCGCTGCCGCTCGGGTTGTTCATTGCGGTGACGGGGGTCTCGGGCTCGGGCAAGTCCTCGCTGGTCAACGACATCCTCGCGAGCGTGCTCGCCAACAAGCTCAACGGCGCGCGCGAGGTGCCGGGGCGGCACCGCACCGTGACCGGGCTGGAGCACCTCGACAAGGTGGTCCGGGTCGACCAGTCACCGATCGGACGTACGCCGCGCTCGAACCCCGCCACCTACACCGGCGTGTTCGACCACGTGCGGCGGCTGTTCGCCGAGACGCTGGAGGCGAAGGTCCGGGGCTACCTGCCGGGCCGCTTCTCGTTCAACGTCAAGGGCGGCCGGTGCGAGGCGTGCGCGGGTGACGGCACCATCAAGATCGAGATGAACTTCCTTCCCGACGTCTACGTGCCGTGCGAGGTGTGCCACGGCGCCCGCTACAACCGCGAGACCCTCGAGGTGCACTTCAAGGGCAAGAGCATCTCGGACGTGCTCAACATGCCGATCGAGGAGGCGGCCGAGTTCTTCGGCGGCATCCCGGCCATCGCCCGCCACCTGCGCACCCTCGCCGACGTCGGCCTCGGCTACGTGCGGCTCGGGCAGCCCGCCCCGACCCTGTCTGGTGGTGAGGCGCAACGGGTCAAGCTGGCCGCCGAGCTGCAGAAGCGCTCCACGGGTCGGACCATCTACGTGCTCGACGAGCCGACCACGGGCCTGCACTTCGAGGACGTCCGCAAGCTTCTGGGGGTGCTGAGCCGGCTGGTCGACGCCGGCAACAGCGTCGTCGTCATCGAGCACAACCTCGATGTCATCAAGACGGCCGACTGGGTCGTCGACATGGGCCCGGAGGGCGGGACGGGCGGCGGCCGCCTGGTCGCCGAGGGCACGCCGGAGCAGGTAGCTGTGGTCCCCGGCAGCCACACCGGCAGGTTTCTTCGCGGGCTTCTCGGCGAGCGGCTTGCTGCGACGCCGCCGCCACGGGCGGCCCGCTCCCGGCGTAGTGCGGTCGCACGATGAGCTGACGAGCCCGCCGCCCGACGCCCGTTCGCGACCGGCAGGACGACAGCGGCAAGGAACCGCCCCGGAGTGATGGCTGTGGGTGACGCCCCCTCAAGTCCGTCGTGCCCAACCCGGTAGGTGACGGCGGTGACACGGCGTGCCACCCCTCACCGCTTCCACGTGTGCTATGACCGGGCGCATGAGCACCCTCCGCCGGCTGCCGCAGTGACCCCCTGTGCCAGGGCTCGTGCGCGCCTGAACGGCAGCCGGCGCACACTCTTCCGGAGCGCCAAACACCCTGTGTTAAAAGGGATTTCTCCCGCCTGAACGGGCTGCGCGACGCGCCGGGACGACATACGCTCATCGGCGTGTCGGCGGCGAGTCCTGGACGGGTCGGCCCGCGCTGGCGACCGCTTCCTGGCTCCATCCCCGAAGCTCCTGGCGTCTACCGGTTCTCCGACCCGAGCGGCCGGGTGATCTACGTCGGCAAGGCCAAGAGCCTGCGCAGCCGCGTCTCGAGCTACTTCACCGGTGACCTGCACCCGCGCACCGAGCAGATGGTCCGGACCGCTGCGAGCGTGCAGTGGACCGTCGTGGCCACCGAAGTCGAGGCGCTGCAGCTCGAGTACACGTGGATCAAGGAGTTCGACCCCCGGTTCAACGTCAAGTACCGCGACGACAAGTCCTACCCCTGGCTCGCGGTCACGCTCAACGAGGAGTTCCCACGGCTGCAGGTGATGCGCGGACCCAAGCGCAAGGGGGTGCGCTACTTCGGCCCCTACGCGCATGCCTGGGCCATCCGCGAGACCCTTGACCTGCTGCTTCGCGTCTTTCCGGCCCGCACCTGCAGCGCCGGGGTGTTCAAGCGCGCGGGGCAGGTCGGTCGGCCGTGCCTGCTCGGCTACATCGACAAGTGCTCGGCACCGTGCGTGGGGCGGGTCGACGCCGCGGAGCACCGCGAGATCGTGCAGGACTTCTGCGACTTCCTGGCCGGCTCGACCACTCGCTTCCTGCGCCGGCTGGAGCAGGAGATGCGCGGCGCGGCCGAGGGCCAGGAGTTCGAGCGTGCCGCCCGCATCCGCGACGACATCGGGGCGCTGCGCCGGGCCATCGAGAAGCAAGCGGTCGTGCTGCCCGACGGGACCGACGCCGACTGCGTGGCGATCGCGGCCGACGAGCTGGAAGCGGCCGTCGCGGTCTTCCATGTCCGCGGCGGGCGGGTGCGTGGGCAGCGCGGCTACGTCGTCGACCGGATGGGCGACGAGAGCATCGCCGACCTCGTCGAGGCGTTCGTCTCCCAGGCCTATCTGGTCGACGGCTACGACGTCCCGCGCGAGGTCCTGGTGCCGGTGCTGCCCGACGACGCCGACGTGGTCGCCGAGCTGCTGGCGCTGCAGCGCGGGACGGGCGTCGAGCTGCGGGTGCCGCAGCGGGGCGACAAGCGCTCCCTGCTCGAGACCGTCGAGCGCAATGCCAAGCAGGCGTTCGCGCTGCACCGCACCCGCCGGGCGAGCGACCTGTCCGCCCGCTCGAGGGCGCTCTCGGAGCTGCAGGACGCGCTCGAGCTGCCCGAGGCGCCGCTGCGCATCGAGTGTTTCGACGTCTCCAACCTGCAGCAGACCAGCGTCGTCGCCAGCATGGTCGTCTTCGAGGACGGGCTCGCGCGCAAGTCCGAGTACCGCCGCTTCGCCGTCCGCGGTGATGCGGCGGGCGATGACGTGTCGAGCATCTACGACGTCGTCCGTCGCCGCTTCTACCGCTACCTGCAGGAGCGCGCCGACGCGCCGGAAGTGCTGGACGCCGTCGACGTGGGGGACCGGGCGGAGGCCGCCGAGATCGCGGCGGCCGACGAGTCTCCGGGCCAGGGGGGCGCGACCGGCGCGGCCCTGCCCGCGGCACCACCGGCGGGCATCGACCCCGACACCGGCCGCCCCCGCCGCTTCGCGTACGCCCCCAATCTGCTTGTGGTCGACGGTGGCGCTCCGCAGGTGGCCGCGGCCGCCCAGGCACTCACCGACCTCGGCATCGACGACGTCTCCCTGTGCGGGCTTGCCAAGCGGTTGGAGGAGGTGTGGCTGCCCGGCGAGCAGGAGCCGGTCATCCTGCCACGGACCAGTGAAGCGCTCTACCTGCTCCAGCGGGTGCGGGACGAGGCGCACCGCTTCGCCATCACCTACCACCGGCAGCGGCGGTCGCGCTCGATGGTCGAGTCCGCGCTCGACGGCGTGCCGGGCCTGGGCGAGTCGCGCCGCAAGGCCCTGTTGCGGCACTTCGGCTCCCTCAAGCGGCTGCGGGCGGCGTCGGCTGAGGAGGTCGCGCAGGTGTCCGGTATCGGACCGCGGACGGCGGCGGCCGTCGTCGCCGCACTTGCGGGCGCGGGTGGTGGTGGAGGACAGGGCGGTCAGGCCGAGCAGCCCGCCGTCGACCCCGTGACCGGCGAGATCATCCCGGGCGACATCGGCGCGGACCGGACGGTCCCCGCGTTGGCAACAACTCCGCCCGAGCGGTTGAGAGCCGAGGCCTCGTGAGCGGCCCTGCCGTGCCAGCTCTGCCGGAACCGGTGGCAGCGCCGGCCCCCGAGCTGCCGGCCCCCGAGCTGCCGGCCCTCGAGCTGCCGGCCCTCGAGCTGCCGGCGTCGCCGTCCCCGGCCGGGCTCGCCACCGCTGCCCCTCCTGTGCCCGAGCTGGCGATCATCACCGGCCTGTCGGGGGCGGGCCGCAGCACCGCCGCGAAGTGCCTGGAAGACCTCGGGTGGTTCGTCGTCGACAACCTCCCGCCGGCGCTGCTGCCGACGATGGCCGAGCTCGGCTCGCGCTCGCAGGGCTCCGTGTCGCGCATCGCCGTCGTCGTCGACGTGCGCGGCCGGGCGTTCTTCGCCGACCTCCAGGCAGCGCTCGAAGCCCTCGCCACCCGGGGAGTCGCGCCGCGCATCCTGTTCCTCGAAGCGTCCGACGAGGTGCTGATCCGCCGGTTCGAGCACGTGCGGCGCCCGCACCCGCTGCAGGCCGACGACCGGCTGGCCTCCGGCATCACCGCCGAGCGTGAGCTGCTGACAGCCCTGCGCGGCGACGCCGACCTCGTGCTCGACACCAGCACGCTCAACGTGCACCAGCTGCGGGCGAAGATCGACGCAGCCTTCGGCGAGCCCGGCGGCGCCCGCCTGCAGGCGACGATCGTGTCCTTCGGCTACAAGTACGGCCTGCCGCTGGATGCCGACCTCGTGGTCGACTGCCGTTTCCTGCCCAACCCGCACTGGGTGGAGGAGCTGCGCCCCTTCACCGGCCAGGACCCGGCGGTGCGCGACTACGTGCTCAGCAGGCCCGGCGCCGCCGAGTTCCTCGAGCAGTACTCGGGCCTGCTGCGGCTGCTGAAGGAGGGGTACGAGCGCGAGGGCAAGCGCTACGTCACGCTCGCCGTAGGGTGCACCGGCGGCAAGCACCGCAGCGTGGCGATGTCCGAGCAGCTCGCCGCGCGGCTGCTGGCCGCCGGCCTGGAGACGCGGGTCGTGCACCGGGACCTGGGGCGCGAATGAGCACCCACGAGCCGGGGCGCATGAGTACCTGCGACCACGGGCGAGTGTCCGGCTGGTACCTAGGGCGAGGGACCGCCCGCGACCACGGGCGAGTGTCCGCCTGGTACCCGGGGCGAGGGACCGCCCGCGACCTGGAACCCACATGACCTCAGAGCCGCCGCGCGTCGTCGCGTTCGGCGGCGGTCACGGGCTGGCGGCATCGCTGGCGGCGCTGCGCCAGGTCACCCCGCATGTCACCGCAGTGGTGACCGTGGCCGACGACGGGGGCTCGTCCGGTCGGCTGCGCGACGAGCTCGCCGCTCTGCCTCCGGGCGACCTGCGGATGGCGTTGTCGGCGCTGGCGGGCGCGGATGCGTGGAGCGCCACGTGGTCGCAGCTGTTCCAGCACCGCTTCCCCGGCTCGGGCCCGCTCGGCGGCCACGCCGTCGGTAACCTCGTCCTCGCCGGCTTGGCCGAGCAGTTGGGCGACCCGGTGGCCGCGCTCGACCTGTGCCTGGCCCTGCTCGGTGGACGCGGGCGGGTGCTACCGCTGTCCGAAGCGCCGATGGACATCGTGGCCGATGTGGCCGACTCGGCTGGTCCGGCAGCTGGCAGCGCCACCGGCGGAGCCGCCGGCCGGGCGACCAGCGAGGTGCACGGCCAGGTCGCCGTCGCGACCGCGCGGGGGGAGGTGCGGGCCGTCCGGCTCATCCCGCCCGAACCCGCGGCGTGCCCGGCGGCGGTGCTGGCGGTCGCCGACGCCGACGCGCTGGTGCTCGGCCCCGGCTCGTGGTTCACCAGCATGCTGCCCCACCTGCTCGTACCGGAGATGGCCGCCGCGATTCGGGACGCCAGCGCCACCCGCATCCTCGTCCTCAACCTGGTTGCGCAGGCGGGGGAGACCGCGGGGTTCAGCCCGCAGGCGCATCTCGAGGTCCTGGCTCGGGAGGCGCCGTGGCTGCGGCTCGACGTCGTCCTCGCCGACCCCGCTGCCGTCCCCGCCCCTGCCCAGCTGGCCCAGGCTGCCGCCCGAATGGGAGCGCACGTGGAGTTCGCGCCGGTTGCCGTCACAGGCGAGCCCCGGCACGACCCCGACCGCCTTGCCACCGCACTCCGTAATGTCCTGTCCGCTTGATTCGCGAGGAGTTGTTGCATGTGGCTGCCATGACCGCATCCGTCAAGGACGAGCTGAGCCGCCTGCCAGCGGGCAAGACGTGCTGCCGCCGCGCTGAGATGTCAGCCCTGCTGCGCTTCGCGGGAGGGCTGCACCTGGCGGCCGGCCGGGTCGTCGTCGAGGCGGAGGTCGACACCGGGGTGGTCGCCCGCCGGCTCCGCCGCGAGATCGGCGAGGTCTACGGCCATCCGGCCGAGGTGACGATCCTGCAGGCCGGTGGGCTTCGCCGCAGCCCCCGCTACCTGATCCGGGTCGAGCGGCACGGCGAGGCGCTGGCCCGGTCCACCGGCCTGATCGACCAGCGCGGGCGGCCCGTCCGCGGGTTGCCCCCGATGATCGTGACCGGTGGCAGCTGCGACGCAGCCGCGGCCTGGCGGGGGGCCTTCCTGGCACACGGCTCGCTCACCGAGCCCGGCCGCTCGTCCGCGCTGGAGGTCAGCTCGCCGGGACCGGAGGCGGCGCTCGCGCTCGTCGGCGCCGCCCGCCGGCTCGGTGTCGTCGCCAAGACCAAGCAGGTGCGCGGCGTCGACCGCGTGGTTGTGCGCGACGGCGAGGCGATCGGCGCGCTGCTGACCCAGCTCGGTGCGCACGACGGGGTGATGGCCTGGGAGGAGCGGCGGATGCGCCGCGAGGTGCGGGCGACAGCCAACCGCCTCGCGAACTTCGACGACGCCAACCTTCGCCGCAGCGCGCGCGCGGCAGTCGCTGCGGGGGCCCGGGTGCAGGCTGCCATGTCGCTGCTGCAGGGCGATGCCCCCGAGCACCTGCTGGTCGCAGGCCGGCTCCGGCTGGAGCACCCGCAGGCCTCGCTGGAGGAGCTTGGCGCTCTGGCCGACCCGCCGATGACCAAGGACGCCGTCGCCGGGCGGATCCGGCGGCTGCTGGCTCTTGCCGACCGCCGCGCCACCTCCCTGGGGTTGCCGACGACCGAGGCGGCGGTGAGCTCAGAGCTCCTCGACGCCGCAGACGACGACGGCTGAGGCTGGGCTGCGGTAGCGGCTGGGCTGGAGGCGGGGGCTGGGGCGTTCATCCGGGAGCGCTGGCTACTGCAGACGGTGGCGGGGCTAGGATCTGCCCCACACGCCCGACGAGCTCACGCTCGAGACTTCGAGACACCTTCGAGACACCTTCGAGACCTAGGAGACACCGTGGCGACCCGTCTCGGGATCAACGGCTTCGGCCGCATCGGCCGAAACCTGTTCCGTGTGCTGGCGCAGCACCCGACGACCGACCTCGAGCTCGTCGCCGCCAACGACCTTGGCGACGTCGCCACGATGGCGCACCTGCTGAAGTACGACACGGTGCTCGGCCGCCTTGACGCCGACGTCACCTTCACCTCGGACTCGATCTCGGTTGGCGGCACGACTCTGCGCATCCTCGCCGAGCGCGACCCGGCCGAGCTGCCGTGGAAGGAGCTGGGCTGCGACGTCGTCATCGAGTCGACCGGCCGATTCACCAATGCCGACGACGCGCGCAAGCACATCGAGGCGGGCGCCAAGAAGGTCATCATCAGCGCTCCGGCCAAGGGCGAGGACCTCACTGTCGTGATGGGGGTCAACGACAGCGAGTACGACCCGCAGACCCATCACGTGCTGTCGAACGCCTCCTGCACCACCAACTGCGTGGCGCCGATGGCCAAGGTGCTCGACGACGCGTTCGGCATCGACCGCGGCCTGATGACCACGATCCACGCGTACACCAACGACCAGGTGATCCTCGACTTCCCTCACAAGGACCTGCGCCGGGCCCGGGCGGCCGCGCAGAACATCATCCCGACGACGACCGGGGCGGCGAAGGCGACCTCACTGGTGGTACCCGCCCTGGCCGGAAAGCTCGACGGCATGGCGATGCGGGTGCCGGTTCCCGACGGCAGCGTCACCGACCTGGTCTGCCTGCTGGAGTCCGCACCCAGCGCCGACGAGGTCAAGGCGGCGTTCAGGGCGGCCGCCGACGGACCCCTGGCGAACGTCATGGTCTACACCGAGGACCCGATCGTCTCCAGCGACATCGTCGGGTCGCCGGCATCGTGCACCTTCGACGCCAGCCTGACGATGGCGAGCGGCAACCTCGTCAAGGTCATCGGCTGGTACGACAACGAGTGGGGCTACGCCAACCGGGTCGTCGACCTGGCGGCGCTCGTCGCCTCGTCGCTCTGATCCCCGCCGCCGCGATGCGCTCGCTCGACGACCTGCTCGCGGGTGGCGTCGCAGGTCGCCGCGTCCTGGTGCGCGCCGACCTCAACGTGCCGCTCGACGGTTCGCGCGTCGCCGACGACGGCCGTATCCGGGCAAGCCTGCCCACCATCCGCGCGCTCGCCGGGGCCGGTGCCCGGGTGGTCGTCATGAGCCACCTCGGGCGTCCCAAGGGCGCGCCGGAGCCGCGGTACTCCCTGGCGCCCGTCGCGCAGCGGTTGAGCGAGCTGCTCGGCGTACCCGTGCCGCTCGCCGACGACGTCGCCGGCCCGTCGGCGCGGGCCGTCACGAGCACGCTGCAGGACGCATCAGTCGCCCTGCTCGAGAACCTGCGTTTCGAGCCGGGGGAGACCAGCAAGGACGACGCGGCTCGGGGTGCCTTGGCCGACCGGTTGGCCGCACTCGCCGGACCCGGCGGCGCCTTCGTCGACGACGCGTTCGGGGCGGTGCATCGCCGGCATGCGAGCGTAGTCGACGTCGCGACCCGGTTGCCGCACTACGCGGGCGGCCTGGTGCTGCGCGAGGTCGAGGTGCTGCGTCGCCTGACGGCCGACCCGCAGCGGCCTTATGCGGTCGTGCTCGGGGGGAGCAAGGTCAGCGACAAGCTCGCCGTCATCCAGGCGCTGTTGTCCAAGGTCGACACGCTGCTGGTGGGTGGCGGGATGTGCTTCACCTTCCTTGCCGCGCAGGGCTACGACGTCGGGGGCTCGCTGCTCGAGCAGGACCAGGTCGACACCTGCCGCAGCCTGCTGGATCAGGCGGGCGGCCGCC
>JAABUQ010011082.1_pt1 | contig 11627 bp, 7 predicted proteins | sample 5560001 | NCBI WGS metagenome assembly JAABUQ01 (sample SAMN10711888, study PRJNA513371) | rock metagenome | isolation source: Antarctica rocks | place: Antarctica: Victoria Land, Finger Mt nord | collected 2015-12-18
GCGTAACCATTATGACACGACGGGTGCGTTGATCGAGCAGGATGGTTTTGACGCAACAGGTGCCGAGACTGTGATCCTGCATGCAGCCGACGGGAGCGTATCAAACATCGAGTCACTCGACGCGAATGGGCACTTAGTCTGGGCCAACACCTACGTGTCGGGCACCCTTACCGAACAGGATGGTTATGGCGTCTCGGGTGACAAGACGGCGATTATGCTGAACGCGAATGGGACGGTGGCGTCGATGAACTATCACGACGCGAACGGCCACCCAATCTGGGCTAACACCTACGTGTCGGGTAGCCTTACCGAACAGGATGGTTACGACGCTTCAGGTGGTAAGACGGCGACGATGCTCAATGCGAACGGGACGGCGGCGTCGGTCGATCACTACGACGCAAACGGCGGGCACGCTTGGGGCAATCGGTATGATCAGAATGGCCTGTTGCGCGAGCAGGACGGCTATAATGCGAGCGGTGGACTCGCCATAACGATCGTCCACCAAGCAAACGGATCAACAGTCAGCCATTATAACTTTTTGGGGATGGTCACCGAAGCGGATGTCGTAAATGGCCAAGGCGTCCTACAATCATCAGCCACATGGAATATAGATGAAAGCTACACGGCGTCGGGTTTCAGCGACACGCATGCCTTCGAACAGGAGAGTCGTGACGCCCAAGGCGCTCTATCGTCCGAAGTGTTCTTCGGTTCGAACGGAACAGACCATGTAATTGGTGGTGGGTCTTTCACCGTGGATAGCCGCGGTGTCGGAATGGTTGATGTCTTCAACTTCCTGAGCGACGGCTCCGACGTGATTGACTTTTCTTCAGGAGTGTTTCTCAACGTGGGTGATGTGGTCCAGCATGCCACCCAAGTGGGTCCGGATGTACGAATTGATATCGATGTCCATGACGTGATCACGATTCATAACGCCTCGATTTCAGCGCTCGGGAGTGGCGATATCTTGTTCCATTGAAAGCGACCGCCGTCCTGAGAGATGTCTTCTTTGGGGCCATTCAGACGCCTAGCCGAACGAGATCGGGCCGACCGCCTCACTGGCGCAGGCGCCCGCGCCGTCGCGGCTGATCGAAGGCCGGCTCCCGACCGAGGCGGCGGCCGTGCGTTGCTTGTAGCGTCCGCCTTGATGAGGCTCGGAGCTTCGCCTCCAGATTTTCAAGCGAGTTTGAGACAACGCGGCGACTACGATGCATAGGCGAGCGTCTCCACATCGAAGCGGCCGCGAGGAAAGATGCGGTCGAGGTCGGGGTCGAGGCGCGCGTTGGCCCAGACGCCGCCCTCGCGCACGGTCCAGGCCACGTTCTTGTACTCGCGGTGCGCCACGCGGATCTTCACGCGGTTGTCGTCGGAGTGGAGGCGGCCGGAGACCCCGTCGTCCTTGATCTCCACCAGCGCCACCCCGTCGCGGGCATGACGCCCTTCCACCCCGACCGCGAAGTCGGGAAAGAAGCGGCGGCCGGTCGGCAGGATCAGCGTCACCGCCCAGCCCGCGCTCTCCTGCAGGCGTAGCCACCACTTCACCCGGCCGCTCCGGTCGGCGTCCAGCCGCTCGGCGAAGGCGCGTTCCTCGTTGTTCATCTTGGGCGGGAACACTTCGTAGGCGCCGAGCCGCGCGGGCTGCAGCACCGCGTCGTCATCGACCGCGAGCGGCGCCAGCGGCTCGGAGTCCGCCACCTGGATGAAGCTCGCCTGGGCCTCCCGCAGCGCCACCGACAGTGCGCCCGGCCGGTTCATGGCGAACAGGTCGAGCGCGCGGCGCAGGTCGCTGGTCTCGTATTCGATCCCGCGCGCATCGCAGCGCCGGGCGAACTCGGCGATCAGCGCCGCCTTGAACCGCCGGGGGTCGAGCTGGTCGTTGAAGGCGAAGGCGGCCTGGGCGGTCTCGGCGATGCGGGCGTCGGACATGCGTACGCTCAGCTCCCGCTCCTCCACCTCGCCGCTCAGGAACACGTCGCGCAGCTTCACCGAGACCTGTCCCTTTCGCCGCAGCAGGAACTCGACGGGCGCATCGTCGTGGCGGAACAGCGCGCGGGCGGTGGCCTGCACGATCTCCTCGTTCCACAGCTCGGGCGGAGGCAGCACCTCTCGCCGCAGCACGGGCGGGACGCCCAGCTCGGTGCGCAGCCGGAACATTCTCTTGCGAGCGGTGGGCTCGGCGGTAGCGGGCGACGGCTGCTCCGGCAGTCCGCCGAACAGCGGCGCCGCCTGCAGCGAACGGCGGAACTCGCCCTGCACGATGGCGCGGTCCTGCTCCTCCACCGAGCGGGCGGTCACGGTCGCGGCGTCGAGGAACCCCTCGCGGCTGAGCAGGCTCAGCCGCTCCGCCCGCTCCGCCTCGGTCCGGGGCGGCGCGCTGAGGCGCAGCGCGGAGTGGGGCACGGCGTTCAACGGCCGCTCGGCGTTGGAGAACTCCTGCACTGTCAGCTCGTCGGCGATGGCGGCGATGGAGCTGCGCACCGCCTTCAGCTCGTCGGCGGCGGCGTCGAGCCCGGCCTGCAGCGTCTCGTCGGTCAGGAACACGTAGCCGCGGTCCAGCAGGTCGTCCTGGCCGTGGATCGGGCGCACGGCCGGATGCACGCGCATGATCCGGCCCACGATCTGCAGCCCGAAGGCCGCGCCCCGGTTGGGCCGTACCGAGACCAGCGTCCAGGCGCGGGGCGCGTCGAAGCCGGTGGCGACCGCCACCTTGAACACCAGCACCTCGCGCCTGTCGTCGTAGGCGAGGGTGTGGAAGTCGGGGTCGGGCTGGCCGGAGGTGTGCACCGCGATCGCGGACCGCTCGACGCCGATCTCGATCAGCTTGTCGCGCACCCGCTCGACCGGGTCGGGGCCGGCGCCGACCTTGTCCTCCACCTGCACCAGCATTAGGGGCGTGACCGCGATGCCGCGCTCGGCCAGCCGCGCCTTGACCCGCTTGTGCTGGTCCCAGGCGGCGGCGAGCGTGGCCTGTTCCGGCTCGATCAACCGGGCGTCGGCCTCGCGAAAGCGCAGCACGCCCAGCTTCAGCCCGCGCTTGTTCAGCGCGGCGGCCACCACGTCGGCCCGCTCCACCGTGACCCGGCTGTCCACCCTCACACCCGCGGCGCGCTCGAAGGCGTCCAGCTTCTCGTCGTTGGGGGTGGCGGTCGCCAGCAGGGTGAAGTCGGGCCGAAGCACGTTCAGGTAGAAGGCCGCCGCGGCGCGCGCGTTGACGCCGAAGTTCAGGTGCGCCTCGTCGATCACCACGCCCACGTGCACGCCGTCGGCCCGCAGTTGAGCCAGCATCTCGTCCAGCGACAGGGCGCCTTCCGACGCGCGCCGGACCCGCAGCGCCTCCTTGTTGGTCTTGGCGACCGAGGCCCAGGTCTGCACGAAGACGTCGCCGTCGCGCAGCGCCGTCACCTCGCGGTCGGCGGCGAGATCGCGAAGGCGCAGCGAAGGACACTGCTCGGCCAGCGCTTCGCGGGTTTGGGCGACGAGGCCGGCATAGGGCGCGAACCAGAACCAGACGCAGGGGGCCGACAGCCGTCCCCGCACCGCCTCCAGCGTGCGGCCGAGCGTCAGGGTTTTGCCCGAGCCCGTGGGCGCTTCCAGCAGCATGACCCCGGCCGAGCGGGCGATCGCCTCCCGGTGTTCAGGCTCGCGGTCGAGGTACTCGGCGGCCACGCGGATGGAGCCGGCGAGGGCGTCCATCGCCTGCTGCTGGAACTTGGCCAGGGTCGCCAGGGGCGGTTCGTCGCTCACCCGCCCTCCCTCATTGCCGGTAGCGGCCGACCAGGGTGTCGCGCACGCCGCGCACCTCGACCTCCGCGTCGCCGATCGCCTCGCGGACCTGTCCCGGCGCCCAGGCGTAGACGAAGGTCGGCGTGCGCGCCGCCCCGAGCCGCCGCAGGTAGGGCGCGAGGTCGGCCTCGAACCGGTCCACATACACCAGCACCGAGCCGTCCGCCTCGTGCGCGGTCCAGGGCGCGGGGGCGTAGGGCGTCAGCGGCAGCTGGTGCAGCGCCTCCAGCGCCGCCCAGGTCTCCGCGGGCTGCAGGTCGTAGTCCAGGTCCTCGAACGCGAGGGTGCGGCAGCGCAGATAGGCGAACTCGGCCGACAGGGCGGCGTAGGCGGGATCGTCGGAGGCGTTCAGCCGGCGGACACGCTCGGCGGTCACCTCGCGGCACAGGTTCTTGTCGGGCGCCTCGGGCGTGGCCTCGGTGGAGGAGACCATGATGAAGCGCCGCTCGCCCCCATCCTCCGCGTTCAGCGCCATCACCGCCTGCGCCGTCGTCGCACTTCCGGCGAAGAAGTCGAGCACGGTGTCCCCGGGCGAAGTCGCCTGCTCCAGCAAGCCGCGGATTAAAGACGGGGGCTTGGCGTAGTTGAACGCCTTCTCGCCGAAGAGCGACTTAGTCGCCTTGGCGCCCTCATCGTTTGTGCCCGAAACAATCACATCTGCTCCGGCTTGGGTGGTCTCTGCTTCGCTTCGGGGAATGATCCACGACGATAGCGGCTGCGTCGAGCTCTTCAGGTCCTTCTTAAATCTCTTAAATCCCGGGGTTCCGAAGCCGATCGTGCGCCCGACCCAATCGTCGAAACCAGGAAGGTCCTCCCGGATCATCGGTTGGCGATTGCTTTTAGGAACTCGACCCAAAGCTATACCATCCAGCAGGGCTTGGCGTGTCTCAAACCGGACCGTCCTTACCTCTTCCGGAAAGGCGACGCGGCCGGCGGCGATCCAATCCTCCATGAACTTTGTTTTCACACGGGCGTTCGCCGCCGCTGTTGCTCGTGAGGTGAAAGCCCAGACCCGATCCGGGTTCGCGGGATACCAGATATCCTTATCTGGGTCGCGCAAGGGATAGTACGCTTGACCAGCTCGCTTGTCATTGTAACCGACAGCCACGGTCATGTCGCTCACCCGATAAGGTTCTCCGTTTTCATCGGTGAAGCGATACATCTCGTATGACTTTTCGGACCCGCCGAAGCGGAAGCCCTTGTTGGCGTAGACAAGCACGTGCTCGTGATTGTCTGACAGGAACGCCTCTCCGCCCTCATTGCCTCCGACGCGTGTCCGCCAAACCAAGCTCCCCACCCGCATGCCGGGCATAACTTCGTCCAGCAGCAGTTCCAGCTTGGCCCGGTTCTCGTCGTTGATGCTGACCAGCATGACCCCGTCCTCGGTCAGCAGGTCGCGGGCCAGCGAGAAGCGGCGGTACAGGAACTCCAGCCAGGTGGAGTGGCGCCAGCGGTCGTCGGCGGAGAAGTAGCGGTCGTTGTAGACCCAATCCCGGTTGCCCGTGTTGTACGGCGGATCGACGTAGATGCACTTCACCCGCCCGGCCCAGGTCATCCGCAGCCAGCGCAGGGCGTCGTAGTTGTCGCCCTCGATCACCAGGTTGCGCCAGGGGGCGGCGCCCTCGTGCAGCTCGGGCACGGGGGTGGTGGCCACGAACGCCGCCTCGGCCAGGTGGCTGTCGGGCGTGATGTCGTCGCGCTCCCAGACCAGGCCCAGCTTCTTCTCGCGGTCGCGCTTTTCCAGCAGCGCGATCAGCCGCTCGCGCGACAGCCCCGCATACCGGCCCTCGCCCTCCCCATCCGCCAAAGGCCCCTCCCGCCGCGCGCCGCCCGCCCTCATAGCAAAGCCGCGGACCCGCCGCCGAGTCCGAATGTCGCGGGACGTCCAATCCGCCGCGCGCTTGAAGACGCCGTACTCCGCCACGGTGGAGCGGCGCCGCACGGCTCACCCGGCCACATCGTGCCGACGCTTAGAAACTGCTCAGGGTCGTGTCCCGACAACAGGGTTCCAAGCAGCAGCGGCGGATTCTGCAACCCGTAAACAACTGCAGCCACTGAAACGATTGGAGCGGGCGAAGAGATTCGAACTCTCGACCCCGACCTTGGCAAGGTCGTGCTCTACCACTGAGCTACGCCCGCTCGGGCGGGGGCATGCGGCGCAGGCCCCTGGTCGTGAAGCGCGCCTTAGACCAAAGCCGCGGCGGCTTGGCAAGCCCGCTTCGGCCGGCGTCGGCTGGCCGCGCGTGCGGCTCAGCGGCCCAGGCGCACGGTCTTCAGCCGACGCTTGTTCAGGTGGTCGACCGGCGCGCGAGCGTCCGGCGTCCCCCGGCCCTCCGTGACCGGGACCTCGCCCTTGAAGTAGTACCGCTGCCAGGCCTCGCGCACGGCGTCGGGGTCCAGCCGGTGCAGCCGCGCGTTGAAGTCGTCGCGCGAGCGGCGCCAGGCCTCGTACTGCTGCTGGTACTCCGGGTCCGACTGCATGGAGCGCTGCACCGGTTGCACCCCGTCCATCGCCCGGTGCGGGGTCAGGTGGATGAAGCAGAACGGCTCGCCCCGCTCGAACCGCACCCGCGCGGGCCGGGTGAACAGCCAGTTCATGGTGAAGGGGAAGGGCAGCCAGTCGGTCTCGACCAGCCCGGTCAGCGGCTGGATGGCGTCCTTGGGCAGGTTGGGCGGGCCGGTGCAGGTCAGGTCCCAGCCGGGCGGGGTGCGGAACAGATAGCCGGGGTGGAAGGTCAGGACCCCGTGGGTGAAGTGGCTCTTCACGAAGTCCTTGAACTCGGGGTTGGGCCGGTCGGGGCGCAGCACGATGTCCTCGGCCGCCGGGCCGCCGTTCCACTCGGCGGTGAAGGCCATCGGGCACAGGATCTCCCACCCCGTGGTGTTGGCCATGGTCAGCGGCAGGCAGCGATAGGGGTGGCGCTCGGCGAACCGATCCATCCACCCCCGCTGTGGCCGCCCCGGCACGATCTCCGGCGGCCGCGCGGCGGTGGGGAAGCACTCCAGCTCCATCGGCGGCAGCGAGGGGGGCGGCGAGGCGGCGGGAGGCGCGGGGGCGTCGACCATGCCGGAAGAGCTAGCGCGGCGGAGCGGATGTGTCACCAGCGTGGGCGGCGGCGGCGGCCGGGTGAGGTCGATCCGCCTTCTCCGCCGGTCAGGTCGCACGCCCTGGCTAGGCGCGCCTGTTCATGCTAAGTTCCCCAAAGCTTGATCGGCAGGGTGCGGCATGGGAGGCGGGTGCAGTCTGAGGCGATTTCGGCGCGTCGCGTCCACGCCCCGCGACCGGACTCACCGGACTCGCGCGCTAGACCGGACTCAGCGGACTCTCCGGACTCGCATCGAGGACCGGACCCCCCGGCGGGCCGACCGCACTCAGTGCACTCTTAGAAGGATCTCACGCGAAGCCGCAAGACGCGAAGGGCAGGGATCAGGCCGCCGGGGCGGGCGAGGCCTCCCGACGCTCGCGCTTCGCGCCCGACAAGAGTCCACCAGTCGAGAGGCGCCCTCTCCTTCGCGGCTTCGCGGCTTCGCGTGAAATCCTTCCCAGCACTCAACGGCTCCTTCGTGATGCGCGCCACTGGACCCAGTGGACCCGTCGCACCCCGCTGCGAGTGCGCCGGAGCCCATCTTCAACCGCGCCGAAACGCCGCCGCCTCGCCCGCCTCCCGGCAGACGCCCCCGCGACGGTCCATAAGCCCGCGGCCTGCGGTCGCCGGCGACACGGATCTCCCTTGACTTCGCACCCGGCGGACGGTCGCTTGGTTGACGGATGTCGCAGGGCTGGTCGATGCACGACGGAACACGGCTCGACGTGCTGAGGAACGCAGTCACGCTGCAGAGATGGCGGACCCATCGTCAAGCGGCCCACGCACCATATCGAGCCGTGGTGATCGTATCCGTCGCGACCTACCCGCTCACCACGTTGTCAGGAACGCTGTTTGTCAGACATCAATCTATTCAAGCCGTCGCTGCCTGTTCCGTTGCACTGGGCTTGGTGGGCACGATGCTCGTCATCGCGAACGCGCGGGCACGGCGATACACCCGAACTCATTCCTTCCGCTTGAACGATGGTGCGGAAGTCCCAAGCACCGCTCAGAAGTCGTAGGCTATGCCTTTGCGCTCCCAGTCGCCGAAGCGGGTGGGTTCGGGGCCGGCCGGGCCGCCCTGCTCATGCGGCTCGGGCGAGGGAGCGGCGGCGGCGTGGCGGGCGGCGGCCTCCTCCAGCGCGCGCTGCGCGGCGGGGGTGAGCGGCTTGCCCGGGGCAGCCTCGGCGTTCGCCGTGGCGGGGCTCTGCGGATCGGTCATGGGGGACTTCATCCCTCCCACTTAGGCTATCGGGCGTCCTGTCCAACCGCGGCCGGCAAGTCGATCAGCGCGTGGATGGTGCGGCGCGTCGAGCGGCGGCGATGCTGGGCAGACAAGCCGCCAGTCGCTCGGCCGCCGCCGCCGCGCGCAGCTTGGGGCCGTCGGTGCGGCGCAAGCCGACCAGCACGTCGGGCAGCACGCCCCTGATCGTGTCGGAGCCATCCGCGCGGAGGCGCACGAAGTCGGGGACCTGCAGCACCGCGCCCGAGTGCGCCAGCCGCGTCGGCGTGCCCCCGTCGGTGTGTCCGCCCCCCGCGCCATAGGTCGGGGCGCCCAGGATCAGCGCCACCCCGGCGTCCTGCAGCTCGGCGGCGAAGGTCTCGGCGACCGACGCCGTGTCGCCGTCGACCAGCACGATCAGCGGCCCGCGCCAGACGCCGACGCGGTAGGGGAACTGCATCGGCGTGAACACGTCCGCCGCCCACGGCTTGCCCCTAAGCGACGCGGGATCGGCCGAGGCGAGCGGGCCGGTGGCCGAAAACCCCTCGCCGAGCCGCACGCAGGCGGGCCGACGCCCGCTCCACACCGGTGAGCCGTCGCACGGCGTGCGCGCGACCTGCGCCTTGGCCGGGCGAGCTGGGCCGGCTCGCCCTGCATGTAGCCCGGTCGCCGAAGAGCGGACGTCACGAACTCCCTCTGTGGGTGGTTATCGGTCCTTCGCCGCAGGCCAGGATTGAAGCCCAGCGTCTGAAACGACTCGCAGTGTTCGGCCCTCAAACTGCTGCCGAACGATCGTTGCGTCTTCTAATTCCGATGGGAGGACCCGTACCACGATTTCCTGTGGTGATACCAAAACACGTGAGTCATCCTCGTTGCTAAACCTGACCAGCAATAGCTTTGACGCTGCGGCTTCTGACCTCTTGCGGGCATAAATCTCGGTGATGCCTCCGCCCAGCGCTGACGGGCGGCCTACTACGTAGGTCTCGATCATCCAACCAGTCTTTGGTATCCTGACACGTTCAGCGAGTTCTTGCCCACTACACGCGGCGAGCAAAGGCAGGACGCCCGCGAGAAGCGCCGACCTCCGCCTCTTAGAAGCTGCCCACATTCGTTCCAGGTTAGGGCTCCTGGGCGGACGGCCGCAATGGGTCGCGAGCCCGCATCAGCGTTGGTCCGCAAAGGCGACACTTCCGCCGGCGATCAAGTGGCGGCCGTAGAGCGGCGTAGGCCTCGGCGGGAAGGCTCCGATCAGGGACGGTCACACCCGGAGAGGTCGCCTCCACGGCGCGGCGTTCGGCGACGACGGCCGCCACGGACGGCGGGGCGGTCACACCGCTCGCCCCTGCCTGCGCGTCCTCGCGCGGCCTACTCCGCCGCCAGCGCCGCAGCGGTCTCGACCGGCGGGCTCATCGGGCGCAGGCCGAGGTCGGCCAGCAGGCGGGCGTCGGCGTCCTGGCCGGGGAGGGGTGTGGTCAGCAGCTGCGCGCCCACGAAGATGGAGTTGGCGCCGACGAGGAAGCACAGGGCCTGCAGTTCGCGGCTCATACGCTCGCGCCCGGCGGCGATCCGCACCACCGAACGGGGGCAGAGGGTGCGTGCGATTGCCACGGTGCGCACGAACTCCAGCCCGTCCAGCGGCGGGCTGTCGCCCAGCGGCGTGCCGGCGATGGGAACCAGCGCATTGATCGGCAGGGACTCGGGGTGGGCGGGCAGGGTGGCCAGGGCGTGCAGCAGGCCCGCGCGCGCCGACCGCGTCTCGCCCATGCCGACGATGCCGCCGCAGCACACCGACATCCCCGCCTCGCGCACCGTGGCCAGCGTGTCTAACCTGTCCTGATACAGGCGGGTCGAGATCACCCGCGCATAATCCTCGGGCGCGGTGTCCAGGTTGTGGTTGTAGAAGTCGAGCCCCGCCGCCTTGAGCGCCCGCGCCTGGTGCGGCCGGACCATGCCCAAGGTGGCGCAGGTCTCCAGCCCCAGCGCCTTGACGCCCGCGATCATGGCCTCCAGCCGGGGCAGGTCGCGGTCCTTCAGGTCGCGCCAGGCGGCGCCCATGCAGAACCGCTGCGCCCCGCCGGCCTTGGCCTCCGCGGCCCGGGCGATCACCGCGTCGGCGTCCATCAGCCGGGTCGCGCGCAGCCCGGTGTCGAAGTGCGCCGACTGGCTGCAATAGCCGCAGTCCTCGACGCAGCCGCCGGTCTTGACCGACAGCAGCTGCGACAGCTGCATCTCGCCGGGGTCGAAGTGCGCGCGGTGGACCGTGGCGGCCTGGAACACCAGCTCGGCGAAGGGCAGGTCGAACAGGCGCTCGACTTCGGCGCGGGTCCAGTCGTGGCGCGGGGCGGCGAGGTCTGTCATAACCGGTCTCGACGGGGGATTGAACGCGGCGTTCACCTAGCAGCTATGCGGGGCGGCGCAAAAGCGACGCCGTCGAACCAACCTCGGCGTCCGCGAGTTGAAGCGGCGCTTTTCAACCCGGGAGACGAACCATGAAGACCAAGATCACGGCGGCGGCGATGGTGCTGGCGATGACCGCGGGCGTTGGCGGCGCGGCGAACGCCGGCTGCCTGACGGGCGCGGCGGTGGGCGGCGTCGGCGGCCACTTCGCGGGCCATCACGCCCTGCTGGGCGCCGCGGCGGGCTGCGCCGTCGGCCACCACATGGCCGTCATGCACAAGCGCCAGGCGCGGCAGCAACGCCAGCTGGCCAACTCGCAAATGCACGCCAATCAGGCGGCGATGGCCGGCCAGCACTAACTGTCGCTGCCCTCTCCCGCGCAAGCGGGGGAGGGATCTCGCCGCTCGCCCGTCTTCGTCGTCACGGGAAGCGCGTCGGGCCCGCCTCGGCCTGTCATCCCGGAAAGCGAGGAGGCGCTTGTCCGGGACCCATCCATCCTCGCCGCTTGCCACTCAAGCGTGCTCCAACGGCGCATCCTCACTCGGGATGCATGGGTCCCGGACAGCGGCTCCGCCGCTTCCGGGATGACAAGGGAGGTGGTCGGGCAAGCGAGAGGCCTAGGCGTCGCTCAACTATGAACGGCAGCGCGATCGCCCCACACGCCGTACGGGTCGCTGAACGGCTTGCCCACGGCGGCGGCGACGGCGGGGTGGGTCAGCTGCCCGCCCAGCACGTTCAGCCCCTTGGCCAGGTGCGGGTCGCGGGCCAAGGCGTCGAGCCCGTAGTTGGCCAGGGCCAAGCCGAATGGCAGGGTGGCGTGGCCCAGCGCCTCCGACGAGGTGCGCGGCGCCGCGCCGGGCATGTTGGCCACGCAGTAGTGCACCACCCCGTCGATGACGTAGGTCGGCTCGTGGTGCGTGGTGGCGCGCGAGGTCTCGAAACAACCGCCCTGGTCGATGGAGACGTCCACCAGCACCGAGCCCGGCCGCATCCGCGCCAGGTGCTCGCGGCGGACCAGCTTGGGCGCGGCGGCGCCCACTGACAGCACCGCGCCGATCACCACGTCGGCCTTCAGGATCTCCTCCTCGACCGCGCCCAGGGTCGAGTAGCGGGTGGTGATGCGGCCCATGAAGATGTCGTCCAGC
>JAABUQ010011083.1_pt1 | contig 11626 bp, 6 predicted proteins | sample 5560001 | NCBI WGS metagenome assembly JAABUQ01 (sample SAMN10711888, study PRJNA513371) | rock metagenome | isolation source: Antarctica rocks | place: Antarctica: Victoria Land, Finger Mt nord | collected 2015-12-18
ATAGCAGATTGTTCTGAACAGTTTATTGCCTCGCTGGCTCAGTGCTACGGCTTGGACACTGCGACGTGGCCAGTTATTCCCCTGATCCTGCATGATGTTGAATTGCCACCTCGCCTAAGTGTTCTGGTGCAGCTAAACGCTACCAATCCGGATGAATGGGAAGAAGCTATTGAACGTCTGTGCGCCGATGTGCAGCGCCCTGTTCCTGGTTCCTTGCCTCGGCCGGCCTGTCCTTACCCTGGAATGGTACCTTTCAGCGAGGACATGAGCGATCGCTTCTTTGGGCGTGATGAGGAAGTCAAAGAACTCATAGAGCGCCTGCGCCTGCATTCGTTAATTGCGGTGATTGGTCCATCAGGCAGCGGTAAATCTTCGCTGGTATTTGCTGGACTGATTCCGGCCCTGCCTTGCAGCGGACTCTTTGGCTTTGGTGAGTGGCTGGTGCGCACAATGCGTCCCGGTGAGACACCTCTGACTACTCTAGAAACTACATTAGGTAGTGACACAGCCAACCTAGCACTGGCAGTGACAGAGGCTTTAGCTACCCAGCCTAGTGCCCAACGATTGCTGTTAGTTGTCGACCAGTTTGAGGAAGTGTTTACCCTGGCCCTCCAGGAGAAAGTTCCCTTCCAGTCAGCACTGCTGCGTTTAGTCGAGACTCCCAACTGCTATTTGATTCTAACTGTGCGAGCCGACTTTTACCCTGACTTGATGGATTCGCCCTTGTGGAGACAGATTCAGTCTCATCGGCTGGAGGTAGTTCCCCTGGATGCAGTGGGGTTGCGGGAAGCCATTCTCAGACCGGCTGAGGATGTTGGCGTGTTTGTCGAATCAGCCCTTCTAGAGCGCTTAGTCACAGATGCAGCTGGAGAGCCGGGAGTTTTACCCCTGATTCAAGAGACGTTGGTGCTGATGTGGGAGCAGTTGGAGCGGCGATTCTTGCCCCTGAGAGCCTACGAAGCTTTGGTGCTTCCCCGTAAAGCTTACGGAGCTTTGGGGAGTCACAAAATTACGGCATTGCAGGTAGCGATCGCCCGGCGGGCTGATGCGGCAATAGCAAGGTTGAGTGAAGCACAACAGGCGATCGCGCGCCGGATTTTTCTGCGTTTGGTGCAGTTTGGCGAAGGACGCGCTGATACTCGTCGCCAGCAGTCGATTGATGCCTTAATTGCTGCTGATGACAACAAAAGCCTGTTTCACCGAACCTTACGCCAACTGGCAGATAGCCGCTTGCTGACTCTAAGCGGCGAGGAAGGCTCCCAGACAAAGGTGGATATTGCTCATGAAGCCCTAATTGGCGGTTGGCCAAAGTTGCAGCAATGGATAACCGAGCGACGGGAGGCGGAGCAGGACCGGAGGCGACTGGTGGCTCAAGCTACTGAGTGGGTACGGTTAGGCAAAGGGAGTGGTGGTTTATTGGATGAGGTGGAACTGGCTGAATCACAGGAGTGGCTCAACAGTCCCGATGCTACGGCTCTGGGCTACGATGAAGTGCTGCCTGCATTAGTAGAAGCCAGTGGGCGGGCGATTCAGGAAGCCAAACAGCGAGAAAAAAAGGCTAGACGGCGAGAGCTAGAGCAAGAACGCCAACTGCGGGAACTTGCTGAGTCTCGTCAACAAGAAGCAGAAGCCAGAGCTAAAGTCCAAAAACAACGAACCCGGATTGCGATCGGGGCAGGGTGTTTGTTGACAGTCCTTGCAGCCTTTGCCGTAGGATTTGGAATCGAGGCAGAACATCGTAAAGAGACCGCCATTAATGCCTTGATTTCAGAACCTCAACGACTTCTTGAAACGAATAATCAGCTTGAAGCCTTGATAGCAAGTGTGAAAGCACTAAAGCAGTTGAAAGAGATAGGCGGACAAAATACTGAGGCTCTAAATAAACTTAAATCTGTCATCGAACAAGTGCGCGAGCGCAATCGCTTAGAAGGCCATCAGGCTCCAGTTGTAGGAGTCAGCTTTAGCCCCGATGGCAAAACTATCGCCTCCGGCAGTGCAGACAAAACTATCAAACTTTGGAGCATCAGTGGCAAGTTACTGAGAACTCTTCCAGACACAGATCAGGTTTGGGGCGTAGAATTTAGTCCTGACGGCACAATGCTCGCCTCTACTAGTAATGACAAAACTGTGAAGCTTTGGAGTCTAGAGGGAAAACTCCTGAGAACTCTCAGAGGCCATGAAGATATAGTTTATAGTGTAAGCTTTAGTCCGGATAATAAAACTCTCGCCTCTTCTAGTTCTGATGGCACCATAAGACTATGGGCCACCAATAATGGTAAACTACTTCAAACCATCAAAGATATAGATGTCATCGAAGATAGGGGCGCAATCTATAGCATAGATTTTAGTCCTGATAGTCAGACCCTTGCTTCTACTGGCTACCATGACGGTAATGTGAAGATTTGGAACCTCAGGGGTAAGCTGCTAAAGATTCTAAAAATTCCAGAGCAGCAGCAAAAAATTGATAATCCTGAGCAGAAAATTGTTAGTTCTGTGAAGTTTAGCCCTGATGGTAAAATCATTGCCTCTGGTAGTTATGACGGCACTATAAAACTTTGGAGGATTAAAGAGGGCAACTTGATAAAAACAATTGCCGCTCACCAAGACCAAATCTATGGCGTCGCGTTTAGTTCTAACAGTGAGATGATTGCCTCTACCAGTAGAGACAAAACTGTGAGGCTCTGGAAATTAGATGGTACTCCGTTAGCAATTCTCAGGGGTCATACTGAAGCAACCAATCAGGTAAGTTTCCGCCCAAAAAAAGATAGTGAAAAAGATAACAGTCAGATCGTTGCTTCTACTAGTGACGATAAAACTGTGAGACTCTGGCAATTCAATTTTAATACTGGTGACAAGCCTCAATTAGATAGGTTGTTAGAAGATAGCTGTTACTTTCTTGATAGCTACTTGAAAACAAATAAAAATGTATCCCAAGAGAATCAACATATTTGCGGTTGAGGTAAAATAAACTTTTGCAATGCCTGTATAATTCCTAAATTTATATCTGAGAAGTAAATAGAGGTTTACATAGAACTGATGGAGTAAACATTTATGTTGAGGCATGCAATAACTCTTGCTACTTTTAGTGTAGTCCTTGCTACAGGTTTGGTCAATCCTGCTTTTGCGACACCTCAAGATTTTGTTAGTAATTGGGTCAACATTAATCGGAATACACATGGAATTACTCGCTTGGCTATCAAGTCAGACGGGGCTAATAAATTAAGCATCAATGTATTTGAATCTGGGCATTGTACTCCCAAGTTCGATTGTGATTTGGGCACTACACAACTGGTGGCCTATAGTAGCAATGCTCAAGACAGTAACCACCAATTTGCTAGAGCCGAATATGGTAAAGGTTTAAACCATACTTTACTGATATTGAACCTAAGCGGAGTTGGGCCAAAGAATATGTCGTGGAGAATCCATTTACAAAGGTTCACCTCAGATAAAAACAATCAACAAAGAATCAACTCTTCTCAGGAAGTCTTTATGCCCACAGCGCAAACTTGGCCTATGCCTAGTGCTTGTTTTTTCCAAGATCCTCGTCGTTGTTTAACAAAACCCGGCTGGATTCTCCGTCCTCGAAGATAAAAATGATTAGTAACTAATCTGATGCCCACAATGGAAAATGCACCTGCCCAAGCGCCTACCCCAGCAGCACCTGTTGCCGATCGGTTCGCCTACGATATCTTTATCAGCTACCGCCACCAGCAACCGGATAAGACCTGGGTACGCAAGACGCTGCTGCCCCAGTTGGAAACGCAGGGATTGCGTGCCTGCATTGACTACCGGGATTTTCGTTTGGGTGCGCCCCTAGTAAAGGAGATGGAGCGGGCAGTGGAGCAGAGCCGCTACACCTTGGCAGTGCTTTCCCCTGCCTATCTCACTAGCAACTTCACAGAGTTAGAAAATGTCTTGGCGGAACACTTAGGATTGGAGCAGAGCCAGCGCCGTTTACTGGCAGTCCTGTACCAACCCTGCAACCCCCGTTTGGGTATGCGCGCCCGTCTCATGCTGGACATGACCGATGCGGATGAGTTTGAGCTCAATCTTGCCCGCCTCGCTTACGAACTGCGGCAGGCACCCGATGCTTAGAGGCTCTCCTGAACGGTTACTATTGGTTGAGAATAGAACTCACTGAAACGACCACATCTGAAAATGCCAGCGGCTGAATCGTTCCACCTGTTAGGGTAATCCTTGAGGTATATTCCCCATTTTGAGGACTGCGAAACACCACAAGGTGCAATTGCTTCAAATCAACCACCCAGTATTCGGGAATCTCCACTTCGGCGTAAACGCTGCTTTTGGTTTCTAAATCCTTACCCAAACTTGACTGGGAATATTCAACTACCCAAAAGATATTTTCAGGATAGGGGTGATGCGATCGGTATTCCCGCCCAAGCCGCTGAACGATCGCCAGATCTGGTTCTGGTTCCGAGTCGTTTGGTAAAGTAATTGGTTTGGCTTGGCGTACTGAGGCACGTCTTCCCAGCAGAGCTGATAAATACTCACCTGCCTCATGACTGGAATAGGCGTGGGGTTCCCCTTCTGGTGCCATTTCGACAATCTCCCCTTTGAGTAGCTCCACATGCCGCTCGTCCAGGATACCTGCCTCAATCATGCGGTGATAGTCTTCCAAGCTCCATTTAACAGCGATCGTTGTCATTACAATGGGGTTTGCAGAATTTGCTGGAGGTTGCTTCAATTTTAAGTTGGAAAAGGAGGCATGGTTCAAAAACAGCCGATTTTAGGAGTGGTGTTGTAAATTTTGTTCTCAATCTGTCATTAAGGAGCGGCTCTGATGTCCACATTCGCCTACGATAGATATCTTTATCAGTTACTGCTATCAGCAACCAGACAAAACCTGGGTACGCAAGACGCTGCTACCCCAGTTGGAAGCGCAAGGATTCCATGCCTGTATTGACTACCGGGATTTTCGTTTGGGTGCGCCCCTAGTAAAGGAGATGGAGCGGGCAGTGGAGCAGAGCCGCTACACCTTGGCAGTGCTTTCCCCTGCCTATCTCACTAGCAACTTCACAGAGTTAGAAAATGTCTTGGCGGAACACTTAGGATTGGAGCAGAGCCAGCGCCGTTTACTGGCAGTCATCTACCAACCCTGCAACCCCCGTTTGGGCATACGCGCTCGCCTCATGCTAGACATGACCGATGCGGATGAGTTTGAGACCAATCTTGCCCGCCTTGCTGACGAACTGCAGCAGGCACCCGATGCTTAGCTGGAATTAATCGCTCCGCGACATGAGCGCGGGCGAGAACTGCCACGGTTTGCCCCTAATAGGTGAGAAGGCAGCTGAGCAGCAGGTTCAAGGCGAATTATGGTGCCCGCTAGCGGAAACTTTCTATTGATTGAGGTAGTCGTTTATAATTGTAGTTATCAGTACGTCGGCTGATTTTAACTTGTGATTTCTTGCTTAACGGTTATATAAGATTTCGAACAACTGGAGGCTTTTCATATGATTTACCGTTTTTTATTAGCTTTTGGCTTACTCTCTGCCTTGCTGCTGGTGGATGTAACTAGTTTCACTTCTGCTACAAGTGCTCATGAAAGGATAACTACGGGGCTATCTGACCAGTGCAACCCGCATGACCCGAAGAACTGTTTATAGGATTGATACCGACAACGAAAGTTAAAGTGTGAGTTCATGTGCCGCATTTTCGGGCTACGCTTTGCTTTAACGCGCTCTTAATCTACTTGCCCTCGCATAGCTGGCGGTCTTCTTGATTAGCATTAGGTTGCGTTTCCAGATAGTCATGCATCCAAGCACAACCGCGCGTTAGTGAATAACTTAATATCTGATTATCTAGCTGATTTGGTAAATTCCATAGAATAGCGGTCTTATCCTGCGTAGCCGAAGCAAGCATCTGACCATTAGGTGAGAAATTCACGCCTAAAACGCTACTGTGGTATCCTGTAAGAGTGGTGAGCAAAGTGCCGTCAAGCCGCCATATTTTCACAGTTTTGTCTCGGCTTGCCGAAGCAAGCGTCTGACCGTCCGGACTGAAACTCAAGCTAGTGACCCAATCGTCGTGCCCTGTAAGAGTGGTGAGCAAAGTGCCGTCAAGCCGCCATATTTTCACAGTTTTGTCTCGACTTGCCGAAGCAAGCTTCTTACCGTCTGGACTGAAACTCACAGCCAAAACTTGATCGCGGTGTCCTATGAAGATTCTGAGCAAGGTACCGTCAAGCTTCCAGAGCTTTATGGTATTGTCCGCTCCGGCTGAGGCTAGCATTTGACCGTCTGGGCTGAACCTCACATCCCAGACGGAATCGCTACGTCCTGAGAAGCTCTTGAGCAAGGTACCGTCAAGCTTCCAGAGTTTTATAGTATTGTCCGCACCAGCTGAGGTCAGCATCTGACCGTCCGGGCTAAAACTCACCTGATAAACCGGAGCGCTGTGCTTGAGGGTCTTAAGCAAGGTACCGTTAGACTTCCAAAGTTTTATGGTGTTATCATAACTAGCTGAGGCCAGCATTTGACCATCCGAGCTAAAACTCACGCCTGAGACCCAATCGTGGTGCCCTCTGAGGGTCTTAAGCAATGTGCCGTCAAGCTTCCAGAGTTTCACAGTGTTGTCCCGACTAGCCGTGGCAATTGTCTGACCGTCTGGGCTAAAACTCACGCCTAAGACCCAATCTTGATGCCCTTGGAGGATAGTGAGTAAATTGTTGTGAAGTCGCCAGAGTTTTATCGTGTTGTCATAACTAGCTGAGGCTAGCGTTTGACTGTCCGGGCTGAAATTTATATCAATCACCCCATCTTTATGCCCTGTGAGGGTGGTGAGTAAAGTCCCGTCGAGCCGCCAGAGTTTCACCGTGTTGTCAGCGCTGGCAGAGGCTAGCGTTTTACCATCCGCGCTAAATCTCACGCGATAGACATCGTTGCTATGCCCTGTTAGGGTCTTAAGCAAGGTGCCGTCAGTCTTCCAGAGTTTCACAGTTTGGTCTCGACTGGCAGAGGCTAGAGTTTGACCGTCCGGACTGAAATTCACGTCCCAGACCCGATCACTATGCCCTTTAAGGGTTTTGAGCAAGGTACCGTCAGCCTTCCAGAGCTTTACAGTATTGTCCGCACTGGCAGAGGCAATCATCTGACCATCTGGGCTAAACCTCACCTGATAAACCGGATCGTTGTGCTGTAGAGTCTTAAGTAAGGTGCCGTCAGCCTTCCAGAGTTTCACCGTATGGTCCTCACTGGCAGAGGCAATCATCTGACCGTTCGGGCTGAAACTCACGTTCCAGACTTCATCACTATGCCCTTTAAGGGTCTTAAGTAAGGTGCCGTCAGCCTTCCAGAGCTTTACAGTATTGTCCGCACTGGCAGAGGCAATCATCTGACCGTCCGGACTGAAACTCACCTGATAAACCGGATCGTTGTGCTTTAGGGTCTTAAGTAAGGTGCCGTCGGTCTTCCAGAGTTTCACCGTGTGGTCCTCACTGGCAGAGGCAATCATCTGACCATTCCGGCTAAAACTCACATCCCAGACCCCAGCACGATGCCCTCTGAGGGTCTTAAGTAAAGTGCCGTCAGCCTTCCAGAGCTTCACAGTATTATCCCGACTAGCTGTGGCTAGCATCCGACCGTCCGGGCTAAACCTCGCTCTGAAGACCGCATCTTTATGACCCTCCAACCTGTTGCGCTCTGTAATCCAGTAAACGGCTCTCTGTAGTGCTGTTACAACCGAAGACTGAGTATCAGCATCATTTACTGCCCAGCCTGCCCATTTTAGTTCTCTCTCTGCCTTTAAGCCCTCTATTAACGCATCAAACTCCTGATTTGAAGCAGACAATTCTTCTGAGGTTGTACTGAGAACCTTGATGTTATCTTTTTCTACTTTCCAAGACTGGAATAAAGCTAACAAACCTAGAACACTTGCAACAAAGAAACAGGCGATCGCAGCAACTAAAGCATAAGTTATTTTTCTACGAGCACTCTTCTGAAGCTCAATTTCCTGCTGTTGATCCCTAATTTCCTCCTGTTGACGTCGCTCTTTCTCAGCTATCTCAGCATCCCGCACTGCTTTGCTTGCCTCCAAAAACTGCATTGCCTGCTCAAAGTTGGAAGCATAACGCTGTGCCCAAGCTTCGTTGGGTTTGTTATTTTCGCACCAATTTAAGGCAATTGTCAGTTCTGGGTCGTTTAACAGTCCGGCTTTACCTTCCTGCTGGCGTGCTGAGGTATCCGCTAAGCGACAATAGATCTGAGCTGACTCTTTTTCTTGATCTACCCACCTTTTCAACCTACCCCATACTCTGATTAAGCTTTCATGCGAAATATCGAGTACTGTCTTTGCATCAAGGTTTACATTAACAGGCGGCATTAAAAATGAGCAGCTCGGACCACGGAATTGATCGACAACAGCGATCACGTCCTCTTCCTCTGCTGTGGCAATATCACAGACTTCTTTAAGACTGGTGGGACGCCTAATGCCACGACCATATGGACCTTTATCGGTCAGACATTTGAAGAGTTTTTTGGCAATTCCCTTATGTGGAGCAGACAGTTTGTTATAGATTTCGTCCGCATGTTTTGACAACGCCTTGGTCATGCCACCAATCGCCTCGTAGTGGCAAAAGTCAATTGGTTCTCCATCCTTGTGGTTTTCCATCCAGTAGTCCCAAGTTCGCATCAGCGCATGCTGTAGAATAGGCAACTGGTCTGGGTTATCGCCTACATCATTGAGCATCCGATTCACTAAGCGCGGTGCGATCGCGGCTCCGCCAACGGCTATTGGACCTACGATCGCTGCTCGGCGCTGTTCACGAGTTAGGCGTGGGATCAGGTATTGGCTGTCGTTGAGTACTTCAGGCAGATCCCGGAACTGGGCACATTCCCCTAGATATTCGGAACGCATTGTCAGCAAGACATAGACTAGCTCCTGCCGAGTTGCTTCCAGCAGCAGTTTGACAAAAGCTGCAGCTTCATCTGCTGCATCCTTCCCAGGATGGCTCTGTTTGAATCGCAACAGCTCTTCAAACTGGTCAACAAAAATCAGCAGGTTTTCATCTTTTATTCTTTCTTTTGCATACTTAACTACTTCAATCAGTCCCAGAGCGCCACGTCTAAGGGTGGTTTCGATAAAAATGATGCTGCGGATAGCGGCATCCTCTGCTTCTGAGCCAAGGACATTAGGCTGATTTAACGCTCGCGCTAGGTTGCCAATGGGGTTACTGTCGGGACGCAATACCGCCACTCGCCAGCTTGAGCCAGCTTTCGTCATATAACCACCGTGGAGCGAGGGTAACAACCCGGCCCGGACCAATGAGGACTTGCCGCTCCCGGAGGTACCGACCACTGCAAGGAAACGGTTGCGCTGTAGCCTCCGCAGTAACTCATCAGATTGCCCTTCACGCCCAAAGAATAAGTAATCTTCGTCGGCTTCAAAAGGTCTCAATCCTGGAAAAGGGTTGAAACATTTTTGGGTTCCTACCATCAGCGCTGCCCTCCTTGCCCCTGATCGAATTGCTTCAGAAATGGCTCTAGTGAATCTTCTAAAGATGCTTCAGCGTTATTAATGAGCAATGCTGCCTGAGTTTGGAACCGCTGCTTTTGGTTTGTCTGAGGCCCACCGACATAGATTGCCCGATGCGAAATGGGTATCGACCGACCGTAGCCAGCCATTTTTTGTAAGTCCCTTAGCTTCTTTTGAAGCCATAGCTCATTAACGTTACCCCAGTATATAATAACACCGTCACACGATCGCAGCTTATTCTCATGACCTTGCCGAATCTGGGTCTCATCTCCTTCATAGGTCGGCAGTATGACATCAAATCGATTGTTGTTGTATAAATAGTTGTACAAAGGATCGACATCATCAAAATCTCCCTCCTCGCAAATTAGATATATCCGGATGAGATTTGCGTCTGTCCATAGTGGCTTTGGAGGCTGTTGACGGGGGTTTAACTTATCTACAATGATAGTCTTAAGCTCTTCAAGGGTAGTTTGCAAAAATTCGGGAGCATCTTGCAGAGAGTTGATAAACTCCTTTTGACGTGGCTCTGGCATCTGCAATTCTTCAGGCATCCAGATCAAGCGTGAGAATGCAGGAGCCTCTTGACTGTATAGAGCAGCAAGTTCATTCTGTAACTCAACTACTGAATGCTCTGCCCCTTCTGGAATTACGCCGTACTTATGACCAATTAAATGGATTGAGAGCGTGCAGCTTTTCAAATGCTCCCGAACCTTGTTTTCAAAATCAGGAACGTTTAAAGGCAATGGTTGCTCTGGAAGGACCGTATAACCGCGTGCTTCCAACTCCCGCTTTATTTTGTCACGCTCTATCTGAAGGTCGGAGGTGGTCACCGCCAGGTAAATACTTGCTGATTTGGGTTCGATAACCTTCTCTACTGGAGGTACAACGGTCTCCTCTTCGGAATCATTTGAACAATCGCATTTTGTTTTGATAATCTTGCTGACTTCCTTAGCAACATCAGATGTTTTTAGACGAAAATTTTGTAAAGATTTATCCCCAAACTCTGGTCTGAACTCAATTGGAGCTTCAGCCCCTTGTTCAAATTCGAAAAACTCATATCCCAATAAACCTTGCAATTCTTTTGGATATTCTTCTAGTGGGATCGGATATTTTATAATCTTGCAAACTCGTGCTTTGTTGCCAACACAAAAACATTTGTTTTGTTCGGCATAGTTACAAAATTTTTCTAATTCCTTTATGCACCACTCTGACACTATATAGCGTGGGGATAGGACAGAGACTAAAAGCTTTGCTTTTACGAGCTGATTAACTATTTCTTCATCAAAATAATCATTGCCTTTTAGCTTTTTATCTACCCAGATTTTTGGTTCTCTACCAAGGTATTCTCCAATAAATATCTTTAATGTTTTATAAAAGACAAAAACCCAACCGTCATTTTGGGCAATTGGAAATTGTTGATTATCAAGATGAGCGTAGCTGATGAAGACGTCGTTTTCAAATTGATGTATCATGACTGAAATAGAGAAATTATCCAAACTAGTTGGAAGAGGTGGCATTAATCCCTGAGAAAATATAGCGGCTAATATAGTCTGCTATTACAGGAGCCTTGGACATCCTAAAAATCCGTTTGTTGTTATTACGAATATGACCGTTGCTCAATGGACTCTTTGGTTAATTTTGGTCTAGGCTAGGGTTTGACTACAGACTAAGAATTCTGTATTTTAAGCTCTTAATTATTCATCAGAAAAATGTTTACCTTATGTGCAGGATGTAAACTATTTGTAGGAATTCTTCACAAATCTGACTTTGCAGACAGACCCTGAACAATCTAATTTCTTATACAGGCTTGTTTTAGTGTTTATGCATGAGAATAAGTTTAAAGGTTGCAAACGTAGGCGCAAGGGACAATCTTTCTGAGAAATTGGGCATTCTTTCGGTTTCGCCTGATGCCGGGCTAGCTGTGAATGTCTTCATGCTTGTAAAGCCGACCCATTGCTATCACTACTTAACAATTCCTTCTTCGAACTTTTGTTCGTTGAAGCCGGTGAAGGCTGGCACTGGATGGGCGAGCGGCAAGTCTGGGCTCAACCTGGCGATCTGTTTTTGATCGCCCCTGGCGAAGTTCACGATCCCAGTGGTCTCGATGGCGCTACCAAGTGGATTATTGCTTTCGGAG
>JAABUQ010011084.1_pt1 | contig 11626 bp, 6 predicted proteins | sample 5560001 | NCBI WGS metagenome assembly JAABUQ01 (sample SAMN10711888, study PRJNA513371) | rock metagenome | isolation source: Antarctica rocks | place: Antarctica: Victoria Land, Finger Mt nord | collected 2015-12-18
ATGGCTGAACGGCAGACCTGTGATGCATGATACGAGCCATGTGCGATCTCTCGACGGTGTCGCGCTTCCCGAAGAAGCAGCTGCCCTGGGAACCACGCTCGCTCGTCAGTTGAAGCAGGAGAAAGCAATACTCGGCGTCTTCGACGAAGGTTGCATGGGCATGTTCAACGCGATTGTGCCGGACCATCTGTTGAATCGGACAGGCGTTTTCAAGGAGCGCTTGAGCCAGTCCGCGCTCTACGCAGCCCTGCGGGCAGTTCCGGATGCGGATGCTCAAGCCGTTCGCGAATGGCTGGATGAAAAAGGTCTGCAGTTCAAAACCGGTTCCAATCCCGATACCGATCTCACGGACAGCCAGATCCTCGATCAATGCCGGATGTACATCGCCGCGCTCCGGATAGCCGATGAGTTCGGATGCCACGCCATTGGCATTCAGTATCAGCAGGGGTTGAAAGATCTGGCTCCGGCTTCTGACCTCGCGGAAGGATTGCTGAATAACTCGGATCGTCCGCCCGTGCGGTCCGTGGATGGCCGCGTACTCTATGACGGACAGCCGCTGCCTCACTTTAATGAGGTGGACGAATGCGCGGGATTTGACGCGCTTGTCACCCATCGTATTTGGAATGCGCTCGGTTTGCCGCCGGAAACTACGCTGCATGATCTGCGCTATGGCGAAGAGTTCGCAGGCGAGTTCGTCTGGGTGTTTGAGATTTCGGGAGCTGCTCCCGCGGCGCATCACATCGGAGGCTACGCCGGCTCAGTCAGCGAACGGCAGCCGCCGATGTACTTCCGGCTGGGCGGCGGATCGTTGAAGGGCGTCGCAAAGCCGGGCGAAATTGTCTGGAGCCGCGTCTATATTGAAGACGGAAAGTTGAAGGCCGATCTCGGTCGAGCAAAGGTCGTGTCTTTGCCGCCTGATGAAACGGAACGCCGCTGGCGGATGACGACGCCGCAGTGGCCCATCATGCACGCAGTCCTCTACGGCGTCTCGCGCGACCAGATGATGGCGAAGCACAAGGCGAATCACATACAGGTCGCGTACAGCGTCGACGCGGAGAGCGCCAATAAGGCACTCGCCGTCAAAGCCGCATTTTTCCGCGAGGCCGGACTTTCCGTCAACATCTGCGGCTCGGATACAGGCTTATAGATGAGAGTGGGTCTGCTCGGAACGGGGGCAATCGCGAACAAACACGCCCAGGCATACCGCAACATTGGCTTCGAGCTCGTGGCTTGCTCGAACAAAACAGAAGCGCGGGGCCGCGAGTTCGCCGAGCGTTGGGGAGCTGAGTTTATTCCCGACTTCCGGGATCTTTGCCGCTACCCGGCGCTCGACTTTATCGATGTCTGCACGTTTCCCGATTTCCATCTGGAGCCGCTCGAAGTGTGCGCCTCGATCGGACGGCCGATGCAAGTACAGAAGCCGATCGCGACAAATTTAGAAACGGCACGCCGCATGATCGATCTCGCGGCGGCGGCTCGTATTCCGCTGAGCGTAGCCAGCCAACATCGTTTCGATGACGCCACGATTTTTCTCAAGCGCGCTCTGGCCGCAGGGCGGCTCGGACGTCTGCTCGAAGCAGATGCGTACGTGAAGTGGATCCGCGACGACGCGTATTACAGCCGCCCCATCAAAGGGAGCTGGCATACCGAAGGCGGCGGCGCGCTGATCAATCAGGCCATCCATCAAGTGGATCTGCTGCGCTATCTGATCGGCCCAGTCACGAAGGTCGCTGGCATGTGGCAAATCGCCGCGCGTCATCAGATTGAATCGGAGGATATCGTGAATGCGCTCGTCGCTTATCGGTCGGGGGCAACGGGCGTGATTCAAGCGGCCACCGCGTTTTGGCCCGGTTACACGGAGCGCATTGAGATCCACGGCACGAAAGGAGCGGCAGTCATCTCAGGCGATCGCCTCAGTACTTGGGATGTCGAGGACGATGGCGAAAAAAACATGCTCGATCCCGTGCCCGTAGCGCACGATGTTGCGTCCGGAGCTTCTGATCCCTTGGCGATTTCCGTCACTTCTTTCGAACGCCAATTCCTTGATTTCGCCGATGCGATCCGGACTGGCCGCGAGCCACTCGTCAGCGGAGAAGAAGGTTACGGGGCACTCGAAGTAGTGCTTGGTGTTTACGAATCCTGCCGGACAGGATCCCCGGTGCAGCTCAACCAAACGTTATAATCAGAGCGTTAGACCAGGTTGTCTAGGCGGCTCTCAACAGGTCGCTCACGCGTGCCATGCCGCTTACTCGCGCTGACCATTCTGTCGAAGTGCTAGCTCCGCCATCGCCGGGCGCTGGAGTCGGGCAATCGAACGTTGAAAATCGCATTACTCAATCGATCGATCCGCAGCGCGTTCGAAGATACTTTGACGAGTTACGCGACAGGTACTCTGTTCTTTTCGAGCAGCTCACGCAAGATCCCGAGCGCCTCGAATGGGCCGCGCTCGTGTTCGCGTCCAGTCAGTTCCTCTCAGAAGAAATACTGAGATATCCGAGTTGGATCTTCGATCTGGCGGATATTTCGCGCACGCTGTCAAGGGACGACTACAAGTTCAATCTCCAATGCTTCATCGACGATCTAGGAGTGGCCCGACCGAGCGCGGCGGAGCTCGCACTGTTTCGCCGCAAAGAGCTGCTGCGCATCTTGATTCGCGATCAACTGCGCCTTGGAACACTCGCCGAGATCACAGAGGAGCTTTCGAATGTGGCGGATGCTGTTCTCAGTCGCGCGCTTGCCCAAGTTACGTCGGAACTCCAGCCGAGATTCGGGACGCCGATCGAGACCGAAGCGGAACGCGACGGTAAGCCAGCTGCGTTTACAGTGCTCGCTCTCGGTAAACTCGGCGGTCGCGAGCTCAATTACAGCTCCGATATCGACCTGATGTTCCTGTACTCGGCGAACGGCGAAACTTCGGGGCCGCAGCAAGTAACCAATAAGGAGTTCTTCAAAAAGCTCGCGAATCAGCTCACCACGCTTCTTTCGACCTACACGCCTGCCGGACAGTGTTACCGGCTCGATCTGCGCCTGCGCCCGGAAGGAAGTCACGGTGAAGTTTGTATTTCGCTTGCGGCCGCCAAAGAGTATTACGCGCATCGTGCGCGTGACTGGGAGCTTCAAATGCTGCTGAAGGCCCGGGTGGCTGCCGGCAATGAGGAACTAGGGCGTGATCTTCTCGCTTCAGTTGAGCCGCTGATTTATTCGACGACCCTCGATTTCTCTACGATTGAAACGATGTCGGCAACCCGCGAGCGGATCGGCGAAAAGTTCGCCCGAAAATCACGCCGCCCGGGCGAAGTCAATGTGAAACTCACACGCGGCGGTATTCGCGACATTGAGTTTCTTGTTCAGTGCCTGCAGCGATTGCACGGTAGCCGTGATCCGTCGCTGAAGGATCGGGGAACGCTATCTGCACTGGGCCGCCTGCATGAGAAGGATTTGCTCTCGACAACCGAGTTTGCCCGGCTCACAGATGCTTATGTGTTTCTTCGAAGAGTCGAGCACGTTCTACAGTTCGAACACGACCGTCAGACTCATGCCCTGCCTTCCAAGCCTGTCGAGCTTGAGAGCATAGCGCGCGGGGTTGCGCAACTTAGTGGAGAGGCGCAGCCGGTCTCTTCACCTTCCACTCTGCTCTTGCGTGAGCTGAACCAGCATTTCGAGAGCGTGCAGGCGATTTACGATCGCATCGTACACGCGCAAAGGCCGCTTCACTATACAGCCTCGCCGGTTCTCGGCTCGTTTGATGAGACCGCAAACAGCACAGAGGAGCCGCACGGGTCCGTTTCGCACGATGAGCTCTTCGCGAAGCTCGAAGGAGTTGCGCCAGAGTTGGTGGAGCGAGTTCGCTCCGCGGGGACTCGAAGTCTCAAGAACGGGTTGGCCGATTTTCTGGAAGCACTGGTCAATTTGCCGCGGCAGCTTTCTCTGGTCTGTCAAAACGGGGCGGTCGCGAGCTGGGCTCTGCAGTTATTCGAGCTAAGCCCCTTATTAGCAACTCAACTAGTCAGAGCTCCGGAACTTGTGGAAGAGCTGCGTAGATCGACGGGGAACCCGGGCCGGCGCTACGCTTTCGAGGGGCTTGCGGCGCCGCTGAACGACATTGTAGGCCTCCAGCGATTTTTCCGTCGCGAGATGTTTCGTATTCAGGCAAGCAGCGTCTGCCGACCGGAACCCATTTTTCAGACGCTCGATCAGACCTCCGCGCTGGCGGAATTTGTGATTGCGCGAGCGTACCGCATCGCTCTCGAAACGGCGCTGGCGCACGCACGAAGCCACGCGACTCTCGACAAGCCTTTCGAAGAGCCGCAAGCCGAGATGATGGTGGTGGCTCTCGGAAGATTGGGCATGCGGGAGTTTGATATCGCTTCGGACGCGGATCTGCTGTTTATCATTCCGGAAGCCGAATCGGTGCGGCAGCGCTTCTGGACGAGAGTCGCGGAGCGCTTGCTCGAAATTCTCTCAACCTACACCGAGAGCGGTCCGATACTCTCGATCGACACGCGTTTACGGCCGAACGGTCGCGAGGGGATGCTGGTTCAATCTGAATCGAAATACGTGGAGTATTTTTCGAGCCAGGCAGAAGCATGGGAAGGAATCGCATACATGAAAGCGCGCGGCGTGGCAGGCGATACGGATCGTGCGACGCAGTTTTTGGCGGAACTACAACAGGTGGATTGGCGGCGATATGGCCAGGGCGGCCGCTCGAAATTTGATTTGCGGCAGATGCGGCTACGGCTCGAGCGTGAGCAGGGCACAAGCGCTCCGCTCAAAGCGGCGCAAGGTGGTTATTACGATGCCGATTTTATCCTAATGTATTTGCGGCTGCGCGGGGCAGGTCTGTTCTTTAAGAGTCTGAACACTCCCGAGCGGATCGACATCGTCGAGAAGATGGGGCATCTGGAGCGAGCGGATGCGGAGTTTCTACTCGATGCGACGACTCATTTCCGCGCTCTGGATCATGCGCTCCGGCTCGCAACGGGTCATGCCGAAGGCGAAGTACCGGCTTCTCTCGAGCAGCGGACGATGATAGCCGAGTTGATGAATCGCTGGTCAAGCCACGAATCGGCTGCGGAAAATCTCGATCTCGATCTCGATCTCTTCACCTTGCAGACGAAAATGCATCGTTTGTTCGAAGCTGTGTTCGCGCAGTGAAGCCCGTTTATTCGTCTTCGTCTACGTGTTGCATGTGCGCCTTGGCAGCTGCGATGATCTTGTCAGCCTGTTGCGCAGGCACGTAATCATAGTGGTCGAATTCCATATGGAATGATGCGCGGCCCTGCGTCTTTGCCGTCAGATCGTTTTGATAGTTCAACATCTCTGACATCGGGACTTGGGCGCGGATGCTCTGTGTGTGACCGTTTATTTCCATGCCGGCGACTTTGCCCCGGCGCCCGTTGAAGTCGCTCATCAGATCACCTGCAAAGTCGATGGGCGTTTCGACTTCCACTCTCATCACTGGTTCGAGAAGAGCGGGCTTGGCCTGTTGCATCGCGGCCCGGAACGCTTTGCGTCCCGCAAGTTTGAACGCCATTTCCGAAGAATCGACGTCGTGATACGAGCCGTCGTAAAGCGTGACGCGAAAATCGGTGACCGGGTATCCCGCGATAAAGCCGTGCTCGGCGGCTTCTAAAATTCCTTTCTCAACCGCCGGAACATATTGCTTCGGAATCGCGCCTCCAAAAATATCGTTTACGAACTGGAACTTTTCACCCCGGCCAAGCGGCTCGATCTTGATCCAGCAGTCGCCGAACTGTCCGTGCCCGCCAGTCTGCTTTTTGTGGCGGCCCTGTACACTGGCGCTGCCACGCACCGTCTCCCGATACGGTATTTTGGGAGATTTCAACTCCACCTCTACACCGTATCGGCGTTTCAAGCGGCTGACGACGATTTCAAGATGCTGCTGGCCGTTGCCGGCGAGCAGAAACTCCTTCGTCTGCCCATCGCGATAAAAGCGCAGCGAACGATCTTCTTCGAGAATCTTGCTGAGTGCGACGCTTAGCCGGTCTTCGTCATTCCTGGTCTTAGCAGAGATTGCATAGGCAATCGAGGGCTCCGGCATGCTGACGCCACGAAAAACCATGCAAGCCGCTCTCTCGCACAAGGTATCGCCGGTAAGCGTATCTTTCAATTTGGCGACTACGCCAATATCGCCGGCACGCAGCTCGGTTACCGGCTGCATTGTTTTTCCGAAAGGAGTTGCGATATGAGCCAGACGCTCGGGTGCGCTTGACCTTTGATTGATAAGATGCGCGTCTTCCTTCACGCTCCCCGACATGACTTTGAAGTACGAGAGACGGCCGGCAAACGGGTCGGCAGCGGTCTTGAAAACGAAAGCGGCGGGTGTGCCCTTTCCGTCGAACCCTTTTGCCGGTGCAGCTCCGTTCTGTAACGCGGCGATGCCCGCTGCTTCCAGGGGCGAAGGCAAAATCTCGCTGATAAAAGTCATAACCAGATCGGAGCCGATGTTCTGCGCCGCCGATGCGCACAGGATGGGAAAGATGCGGCGCGTACGGACTGCTTCTTGTAAGCCGCTGAGGATGTGCTCGACAGGCAGAGTGCCGGTTGCAAAGAACTCTTCGAGCAGCTCGTCATTACCCTCCGCAACCATCTCGACCAGCACTTCGTGAGCCGCGGTTGCAGCTTCCTTCTCGGAATCAGGTATGTCGCCGGCAACGCCGTTTCCGTTGCCGCCTGGCTTGTAGGCGAGGCACTGCATGCGGATCACATCAATGAGGCCCGTAAAGTTTTTCTCTGTGCCCAGCGGCAGATGAACCGGGACAGCCGACCGGCCGAATTTTTCATGGACCCCGTCGACTACTCGCGTAAACGAAGAGCGCTCCCGATCGAGTTTGTTGACGACGAGAGCGCACGGAAGACTGAACTCACTGGCGAACTCCCATACTTTCTCGGTCGATACTTCAATGCCAGCGACGCCGTCGAGCGTGACCAGCGCGGCGTCCGCTGCAATTAGGGCCGAGCGGCTCTCGTTGAGAAAGATGTTATAGCCCGGCGTATCGATCAGGTTGACTTTCACGTTCTGCCACGGAAAGGTCACCACAGCGGAGCTGATGCTGAGTTTTCGGGCGATCTCTTCTTCATCGAAATCCGTAACGGTGTTGCCATCGTCAGGCTTGAGATGGCGCTCAGTGACGCCTGCGGCGAAGAGCATGGCCCCGGTCAGCGAAGTCTTTCCGCTGTGCCCGTGCCCGATTAACGCAACGTTCCGAACATTGGAACTCTCGAAGACTTTCATACCTGAACCTCCAAGCAGAGTCGCTGGGATCACCACACCATGTGGCTAAAGCCGAGAGCATATCAAAAAGCAAACGTGATTGTTACTGGAACCTAATGGGAGGGCTGCGCTGAAGAGTCAGGCCGTTTGGCGGCTAGCGGAGACGTCGCTCTCCACGTCAATTACGGGATTGTAGGTGAGCATGCGGCCGCAACTTTCGCACTGCATGATCTTGTCGCCGCGCCGGAGGTCCTGAAAGAACTGAGGCCGGAGAGCGATGTGGCAAGCGCTGCACCGACCGTCCGTTGCATCCGCAATCGGAGTGTTCTTGGTCTTCTTGCGAATTCGCTCGTATTCCTTATAGAACACCGGAGTCATCTCAACGACGATCGAAGCACGGTCGTTCTGTTTTTCGGCGACTTCCCTCTGATCCGCAGCCGTACGCTCACGGGCGTGAATCTTTTCGCGCTCCACGTGCTGCTGCTCGCTCTTCAGCAGGTCTTCCGCCGCTTTAACATCTTTGTCGAGCGCTTCAGATTGCTCCATCTGGTCGAGAATTTTGTCTTCCGCTTTCCGGACCTCACCCTCGGCATAAGCGATCTCGTTCTGGAAAGCTTTGTACTGCTCGTTGTTCTTCGCGCCCGCCATCTGATCGCGCAGTTTTGAAATCTTCTGCCCGTGGACCTGAATGTCGCCTTCGGCTTTCTTGCGATCGCGTTGATTTGCCACAAGCGCAGCTCGATCCGCCTCGACGCGGCGAGTGTGCGACTCGAGTTTCTTCTCTATCTCAGCGACATGTTTGGGAAAGGTGCCGATCTCGGCCTCGAGCGCCGCGATCTTGCGGTCAAGCGCCTGGAGACGCAGCGCGAGAGCAAGGTCCTGAAGCATCTGCCTTCGAATTTTAGCATGCAGCGCGGCTACACTCGATCAGTCCGCCTTGCCGTATGCATCGAGAAAGTGCGCAATCGTCCGGATCCCGTCGTAGTAGTTGCTGATGCGGTACTTCTCATTGGGCGAATGGAGCCCGTCGTCCGGCAGGCCGAAACCCATGAGTATTGTTGGAATTCCCAAGTGTTCGGCAAATTCGCCCACGATCGGTATCGAGCCTCCGCTGCGTGTAAACACGGCCGGTTTACCTAACATGTCCGCGAAAGCTTGAGCTGCGATACCGATCGCCGGATGGTTCGGGTTCACGGAGATGGCGGGCCCGGCGCTTAGAACGCGCACCTCGGCCTGAATACCGGCAGGCGTGTTGGCTTTCACCCAGTTCCTCATCGCCGCCAGAACGCGCTCCAGTTTCTGGTGTGGGACAAGCCGCAAACTCACCTTGGCCACTGCCTTCGCCGGGATCACTGTTTTCGCACCGGTTCCTGTGAAGCCTCCGGCAATGCCGTGCACTTCGAAAGTCGGTCGGGCCCAAATACGCGCGAGCACCGGCTGGTCAGGTTCTCCAGTGAGCGCCGTCGAGCCGACCTCCTCCTGCAAGAACTCTTCTTCGGAGAAAGGAAGATCGCGCCAGCTTTGGAGCTCAGCTTCGGCCGGCACAGTTACATCGTCATAGATGCCAGGAATTTGAATGCGGCCGTGGGCGTCCTTCGCCTTCGCAAGCAGCTCGATCAGGCCATAGACCGCGTTCGGCGCCGCACCCCCATACATGCCCGAGTGCAGATCACGCGCCGGACCAGTCGCTTCAATCTCAAGATAGACAAGACCGCGCAGTCCGATGCACAGCGTAGGAATGCCGTCGGCAAAAAGCTCGGTATCCGAGACCAGCGCAACGTCGGCTTTGAGCTTGTCCTTATGCTCGGGCACGTACTTCGACATCGATTCACCACCGACTTCCTCTTCGCCCTCGATGAGGAATTTTACGTTGACCGGCAGCTTGCCATTCGAAACTGCGCGCAATGCCTCCACGGCTTTGACGTGCATGTACATTTGCCCTTTGTCGTCACACGCGCCCCGAGCGTAGATGTTGCCGTTGCGAATACTCGGCTCGAAGGGCGGCGTTTCCCAAAGCTCCAGCGGATCGGGAGGTTGCACGTCGTAATGGCCATAGCAGAGGACGGTCGGTTTACCTGGTGCATGCAGCCAGCCCGCGTAAACGAGCGGATGTTTCGCGGTCGGGATCACCTCGACGTGCTCCATTCCGGCGCGAGTGAGCGCGTCAGCGACAAACTGAGCGGCCCTGGTTACGTCCGCTTTGTGTTCGGGCAACGTGCTGATACTCGGGATGCGCAGAAACGCGAGCAATTCTTCCAGGAAACGGGACTGATTCTCAGCTACAAATGGGTCGACAATCGAGGGCAAAGGCAGTTTTCCTTCGCTTCAAGTATACGGACCTGCGGCGATTGTTAAGCCGATGCGCGGATCGAAAACACCGCCACTTCGGTCAGCAGATTGGAGAAATGGCGAACCTGCTTGTTCCCTCTGAGAAACACCTGGCGCTCGATCACCCAACCTTGCGCGCGGCAAAGCAGGATGAAATCATCGACCGTGAGGAAGTGCAGATTCGGCGACTCGTGCCATTCATGCGGAAACAGCCTGGTGCGGGGCGCGCGTCCGCTGATCAGATGTGACACGCGCGTCGTCCAGTGGCCGAAGTTCGGGAAAGCGATAATGCCGTGCTGACCTACGCGGAGCATCTCGCGCAGCACCGCCAGTGGATAGCGGGTTTCCTGCAGGGTCTGGCTCAAGATCACGAAATCGAACGTCTTATCCGGGTAATCGGCCAAGCCGTGGTCGATGTCGCTTTGATAAGCGGAGACGCCGCGAGCGATGGCCCGGCGGACTTTGTTCGGATCGATCTCGACACCGCGCGCGTCAACGTTCTTGTGAACTTGAAGTGAAGCGAGAAGCTCGCCTTCGCCGCACCCGAGGTCCAGAACGCGAGAGCCAGGCTCGACCAGCGCCGCGATCATGGCGTAATCAGGGCGCATACTGATCGCCGAATCGACCGCGCTTGCCCGACCGCTTGCACCGCCAGAGCCCTTGGCCCGGGTGAACTCTCCACTTACACTTGCGAGGAAGCCCGTGACCATCTCGCTCTGTTCTTTGGTCTCGAGCAGGAAAGCATCATGGCCATAATTTGAGTTGAGTTCACAGAACGCTACGTCAATGTTGCGGCTGCGCAGTGCGCTCACGGTCTCGAGCGATTGATAAGTCGGGTACAGCCAGTCTGACGTGAAACTCAGGACGAGGAAACGGGTGCGCGTGCGGTCGAAGGCCGTGGCAAGTGATGCTTGTCCAGCCGATAGATCGAAGTAATCCATCGCCTTCGTGATGTACAGATACGAATTGGCGTCGAAGCGGTTCACGAACTGGTTGCCGCGGTAGCGCAGGTAGCTCTCGACTTCGAAGTCGACCGAAAAATCGAAGCCAAACGCGTCTTTATCTTGCAGCCGTCTGCCGAACTTCTGGCGCATCGAAGCATCACTCATGTAAGTGATGTGACCGACCATGCGCGCCACCGAAAGACCGCGTCCGGGAGGCGGCCCATCATAGTAATCGCCGTTGTTCCAATCCGGATCGGTCATCACCGCCTGGCGGCCCACTTCGTTGAACGCAATTTGCTGCGCGCTGTGCCTGGCCGTGGCCGCAATCGGGATCGCCGCCGCCACCATTTCCGGATACGCAACGGTCCATTCGAGAGCTTGCATTCCGCCCATCGAGCCGCCTGCCACCGCCAGAAGACGTTGCACGCCGAGATGCTCTACGAGCATTTTCTGCAGCCGCACCATATCGCCGATGGTGATCACGGGGAACTGCATCGCATACGGTTTGCCGATGGCCGGGTTGATTGAAGCCGGTCCGGTAGTTCCGCGGCAGCCCCCGAGCACATTGCTCGAAACGATGAAGTACCGGTCAGTATCGAATGCGCGACCTGGTCCAATCATCTGAGACCACCAGCCTGGCTGACCATTTTCCTTGCTGATGCCAGCCGCATGTGCGTCGCCAGAAAAAGCGTGCAGCACCAGAATTGCGTTAGAATAATCTGCGTTCAAGGACCCGTAAGTCTCGTAGGCGACTTCGACTTGCATCAGCGTCACACCGCAGTCGAGAGGCAGGGCTGGGAAACTCGCGATTTGAGTTTCGACTAAGAATTCAGTCTCGGTCGAAGTGGGCATGGGAGCAGAACGCAGCTGGTAGGTTCTGAACTTGCACGATAACATGTAGCCGAGGCCAGCTTTGCTATTGACAGCGTTGTTTTCGCTCGCGTTTTTTGTTCCGGGAGGTCAACCCGCAGCCTCGCCAGAGGCGGTCTATGCTCCGCTGTGGCTATACAAGGGCACTTGGAAGGTGACGAAGAAAGACCAGCCTGCGAGTGCAAAGCCGGACAACCTGCTGAATCAATGTGCCCTCGCAGGCTGGTCTTTCTTCGTCACCTTCCAAGTG
>JAABUQ010011085.1_pt1 | contig 11623 bp, 8 predicted proteins | sample 5560001 | NCBI WGS metagenome assembly JAABUQ01 (sample SAMN10711888, study PRJNA513371) | rock metagenome | isolation source: Antarctica rocks | place: Antarctica: Victoria Land, Finger Mt nord | collected 2015-12-18
GCATTACTGAGCTGAATTACAACATCCGTTCTTCCGGAGTGAATATCCAGGGCTCGGACGCGATCAACGTCGGCAAGGGCGCGGGCGTGCTGTCGGGCAAGCTGTACGTCATGAACGTTGCGCTGGATCTGCGCCTGGTCGAGACCAAGACCTTGGACGTGGTCGACGTGGTCTCCTACCAGAAGCAAATCATCGGCCGGGAAGTCGGCGCGGGACTGTTCAAGATATTCGGCACCACCGTCGCCGACATCTCAGCGGGCGAGGGCGGGCTGGAGCCGGTGCAACTGGCCGTCCGCGCCATGGTCGAGCGCGCGGTGGTCGAGATGATGGCCAACATCTACGGCGCTCCGGGCCCCGAAGGCTGCCTGACCGGCGGCGATCCGCTGGGCGCGCCGGTCACGACGGGTCTCACCGGCAGCTATGTCCCGGCTTACAACAACCTGGATCAGAACAATGGACAGACGCGCGATGACCCGTCTCGCTGGAATGTGCGCCGCGATCCTGCCATCGTTGCTGCTCTGCGCGGTCGCCAATAGCCAGACCGTCTCCGGTCAGGCGGCCCCGTCCGACCAGGCGCTGAACGGCCAGCTGCAGACCGGCGACGTGATCGCGGGCCAAACGCTGAACGTCGAGTCCGCCACCGGCCCGGTCGTCGCGGCCACCACCGCAGTCGGCAACAGCGCCACCGCGCTCGGCCAGCAGGCCAACCTCGACTTCGAGTCCAGTCAGGCCACGCAAGGACGGGTCGCGGCGACCACAACCTTCGCCGTTTCCGGCTACGCACCCTCGGTTACGGCCTCGACTTCGGCGGTGGGCAACACCAGCACGGCCGGGACCTGCTGTGGCGGGACCACGGGCACGACCAGCCAGACCGTCGGCGGCGATGTCGGCGCCACGACCAACGTCACCCTAGCGGGCGCGGTCGGCAGCGCGGCGTTCGACAGTAGCGCGATCGGCAACACCCACGGCTGGAATGCGGTGAACGGCTCGGTCTATGCGACCAGCAACCAGACCCAGAACGCCTCCACCACCGCCCTGGTCCAGGGTACGCCGGTGGAGGTCGACGGGCCGTCCAGCTACACCGCCGAGGCGATCGCCAACAACGTCTCGGCCAATACCACCAGCTCGCCCACCACGCTGACGGTCAACCAGACCAACAACGGCGGAAGCTATGGCGTGGACGCCGAGGCGTTGATCGGTCAGCACACCGGCGCCGATGTCCTCGTCGCCACCACCGCGACCGGCAACAACATCAACGTCAGCGGAAACGGCTACGCCCAGGAGCTGCAGAGCACCCAGGTCAACAATGCCGGGACAAACTCGGACGCGACCTTCGTCAACGACAACGCCTCGGGCCAGATCACCGTTTCGGCCTACGGCCTTGGCAACTCCGCCATCGTCTCCAACGCCGGCCCGTATACCGCCATGGCCACCGACCAGGAGAGCAACGGCTCGGTGAACGCGGTCGCCACCTTCAACGGCACAAGCACCGGCGGGGTCTATGCGACCTCGACGGGGGTGGGAAACGCTGTGTCGGGCTATGCCTGCGGGACCTGCCAGGGCACGTTCCAGGCGTACAACACTCAGAACAACCAGAACGCCGTGACCGCCCAGACCTACCTGACCTCCGTCGGCGTGGCGGGCGGCGTGGCCGGCTCGGCCAGCGCCATCGGCAACACCGCCACCTACCAGGTGACCAAGAACAGCCACTGAGAGGTTTGCAGCTGGTCTTGCGGGTCGTGCTCGGCGCGTCAGTGTGGCGGAACTGATCGCTTCGGGTCCAAGGTGGCGCGAGCCCCCTGCAACGGTCCCGGAGCGCCGGCCTTGCCCCAAGACAACGCCTTCGGACGACTGCTGCGCTTCTGGAGGGCGGCGTTCGACCTCAGCCAGGAGACGCTGGCAGAACGGCTCGAGGTCTCGCCGCGCCATATCAGCTTCCTGGAAAACGGACGGACGACGCCCAGCCGCGGCCTCGTCGAGCGATTGGCGCTCGACCTCCAACTTGGGCGCAGGGACGCCGGCAATCTCCTGCTCGCCGCCGGCTACCTGCCCCGCCTGGTGGCGAGCGCGCTGGAAGCGCCGGAGAACGCGTTGCTGCGGCGAGGCCTCATCGAGACCCTGCGGCACCTGGACCCGTTTGCGGCCGCGGTCATCGACCCCTGCGCCAACGTCAAGATGGTCAATCGAGCGTGGGTGGTCGGGAACACCCGTCTGTTCGGGGCTGCGGTCGCCGGGCCGCGGGTCAACACCATCCGGCTACTTGTCGCGTCGGCCGGGTGGCGCCGCTATGTCTCGGATTGGGCGACGCTCGCCTGTCTCTACCTCGTGCTGCTGGAACAAGAAGCGATTCTCCGCAGCAATCTTGAAGCCGCCGACCTCGTCCAGGAGATCATCGCCGATCCGGCCATTCCGCGCGACTGGGCTAGGCGCGGCGCCTCCCTCGCTTCGGACGGGCCCAACCATGTCGCCGACGTACGCGGCCCGGACGGGAAGGTGCGCCGCCTCCTCAACGTCCACCATACGGTGGGCTCGACTGGCTATGTCTCGGAGCCACGCCTGATCATTCACGCCACCTTCCCTGAAGACGGCGTTCCGGAGATCAGCCGTGAGGCGTTGAGCCGGCTGGAGGACCTCAGCCATCCTCTTCTCGCGTACTGACACGTCGCTCGCGGGCCACCGCCGGTCACGAGCCCGGATTACCCGGCAGATCATGGTCCTTTGCGAGAGGCCTCGTTAGGGCGTGCATCGGTTGAGCGAGCTGATCTTTTCCGCTTCGTGAGACGATGGCGCATCCGCGCCGCGAGGCGATCAGGTGAGCCGGTTGACCAAGAGAGAGCTGCTTTGCTGCGCCGCAGGCCTGGCCTTTGCGCCGGCTGCTTCCGCCATCTCCGCCGGCGCGGCGCCCGCGGCCACCGTCGGGCGCGAAATCAGGCGGGCGCGCCCGGGCGACGCGGGCTGGCCGAGCGAACAGGATTGGGCGCGACTGGCCGCAAAGGTCGGCGACCGCCTGCTCAAGGTCCGCTCGCCCGTGGCCGAATGCCTCGCGTCGCCGTCCGCAGCGAAGGCCGATGCGGTCTTCGCCGCCCTTCGCAATCCTTACTACCTCGGCGAGCAGGCTGGGCTGACGCAGACGATGGCTTGGGCGGGCGCCTGGACTTCCCAGCCCAGCGTGTATGCGGTGCGGGCGGAGAGCGCGCAGGATGTCGCGGCGGCGGTCGATTTTGCGCGCACTCACAATCTCCGACTCGTGGTGAAGGGCGGCGGCCACAGCTACCAGGGACAGTCGAACGCGGCGGACTCCCTGCTTGTCTGGACCAAGGCGATGAACAGGGTGGTCCTGCACGACGCCTTTACGCCGCACGATTGCGAAGGTCGTGTGCCCCCTCAACCGGCGGCGACGATCGGAGCGGGCGCGATCTGGCGCGACGCCTACGACGCGGTGACCACCAAGGGCGGCCGATACGTCCAAGGCGGCGGCTGCATGACGGTGGGCGTGGCCGGGCTGATCCAGAGCGGCGGCTTCGGGTCGTTCTCCAAACGCTACGGGCTGGCGGCGGCCGGCCTGCTCGAGGCCGAGGTGGTCACCGCGGACGGGGCGGTGCTTACCGTCAACGCCGGCTCGCATCCCGACCTGTTTTGGGCGCTCAAGGGCGGCGGCGGCGGAACCTTCGGCATCGTGACCAAGCTGACCCTGCGCACGCACGCGCTGCCCGAGATGTTCGGCGGCGTGACCGCCGACATCACCGCAACCTCAGACGTCGCCTATCGACGGCTGATCGCCCGGGTGCTCGCGTTCTACGCGTCGAGCCTGTTCAACCCGACCTGGGGCGAGCAGCTGTTCTTCATCATCGGCAACGTGCTTAGGGTGCGAATGACGTTCGCCGGCTTGACGCAAGATCAGGCTCGCGAGTCGTGGAAGCCCTTCTTCGACTGGGTGAGCGCCCAGCCAAGCGACTTCCACATGCCGCCGCCGGTCGTGAACGCCTTGCCCGCCGGCCGTTTCTGGGACCCGACGCTGCTGAAGACGATACCGGGCGTGGTGGTCGCCGACGAACGGCCGAACGCGCCGAAGGGCAACATACTGTGGGCCGGGGACGCCGGAGAGGTGGGCCAGTGCCTCCACAGCTTCCAATCGAGATGGCTGCCGCAAAGCCTGCTCTCCCCCGAGCAGCAGCCCCGCCTTGCGGACGCGCTGTACGCCGCGACACGCAGGTGGTGGATTTCGCTACAGTTCAACAAGGGACTCGCGGGCGCGCCGGCGGAGGCGCTCGCCGCTGCGAAGGATACGGCGATCAACCCGGTCGCCTTGGACGCTTGCGCACTCGCCATCAGCAGCGCTTCGGAACCTCCCGCCTACCCGGGTATCGCCGGCCATGAGCCCGACCTGACACTCGCGAAGGTGCACGCCGGCGCGGTCGCGGCGGCCATGGACCAGATTAGGGCGCTTGCCCCGCTGGCCGGCTCCTACCTCTCGGAAAGCGACTACTTCGATCCCGACTGGCGCGACGCCTACTGGGGGCGCAATTACGCGCGCCTGCAGCGCGTCAAAGCGCGCTATGACGCCGACGGCTTGTTCACTGTTCACCACGGCGTCGGCAGCGATCGGTGGAGCCGGGACGGGTTCGTCCGACTGAACGCAGCCGCGCGCGGTGACGGCCCGCTCGCCGTGCGTTCGATCCGACCCGACGCAGCGCCGGGCTGAGCCTGCAATACGAGCGGGCGGCAAAATCGCTACCTACCAGTGACCCGCCAACAGCCACCGAGGTGGTTGCATAGGGCAAACCCTATTAGGGTCAGCCCTAACTTGACGCCCGCCGACCCGTGGTCGCAACGTCGCATCGCTTGGGGGCGAGCGCGCCCGCGAACGGAGGCGGCAATGTCAGGATATTGGAACATCGGCATCACCCCCTACGCCATCGGCGGCATGGGGTGGGGAGACGGCCCCGGCGACAACAGCGGGGTCGGAGACTTCGGCGAGAGCCTTTTCAGCGACTGGGGTGCGAGCGACGGATTTTATAACCCCGGCAATCCACCGACGGCTTTCGACCAGTACGCTTCGCAAGCTGCCGCCGATGGCAGCACCCCGGTCGATGGGGTCGAGGTTACCGCAGCGCAAAGCGGACAAGATAACTCCAGTGCAACGGTAGTCACCGCATCCATTCAGCAACAGTTCTGCGCGAGAGACTTAGCTTGGTTATCAGATTCCGCAAAGCTGGTTATGAACGCACAGGCAGCTCAGCAGACATTACTGAACTCTATACCCAACGCACTGACGTTAGAGAACAGTCAGGCTACTGTGGAGGCGGCCTGGAACGATTTCTACGACGCTTCATATGCGGTAATGAACGACTGTTCAGAGTCCGTGGCGAATAGCAATTTGACAAATGCCCGCGACGTTATCGACGAGTCCTACGAAAAGAATCAGGTGCCGACAGCGAACTATCCTCAGTTCTGATGCTGGTTCCAAGCTCCATAGTGCTTCGGTGTTTCGCACTGGCGATGACTGCTTATGCGTTAGGAATTGCAGTCGGATCAGCGACTGCGCGTGAGCAGTCATCGCGTTCTAGGATTGTCGAGTCTCGTCAAGTGCGAGATAAGTTGTTTATCTACGGACCTACGGACGAAGCGATGCTCCGAGCGTTCTCGGCTGCGCCGCAAGGCTCATCCATCTTGCTCGCATCCCCCGGAGGTCGGACTGACATAGCTATCGCTATTGGGAAAATTGTGCTTCAGAATAGTCTGAGCCTCGAGGTCGGGGGGGTTTGCCTTTCTTCCTGTGCGGACTATATACTTCCGGCGGCGAAGGCGGTCAAGTTACAGTCCGGTTCCGTCATCGGTTTCCATCATAACGATCTTCTCTTCGAGTATTTACTTCGACGACAACAAGAACCAGCAGACCGATGCCTGATGGCAGACGTGAGGTGGCTAGATTACCTCTATAAGGTCAAGAGATTGAAATCAGAGTTCGCGACTTTGGAACGAGCGCGAAGGCTCGACGTTTCCCGCGTCATAAGCATTCCGGGTCCAAATTGTGCATTCATGTACACATTGATCAAACGGACACTCTGGCTACCCACCTCGGATCAACTGCGGCAGCTCTGGGGGTTGTCGTTCAATGGTTCCGTGTGCGCCGACCATCCGGCTTGTCGCCGCAGCCTTCTTCCTCAGGTTTTCAAGCCAGGGACGCGCCTGATGGTAGGTGACGACGACATCGTGGTTCAAGAGCAGAGTAAGTCGAGCCCGGCCAAGCTGAGCGGGTCATCATAGGTCACGGAGAAAGCGGAAAGCGCCCGCCCTTGTCCCGCCCCGTGCCCGCGACCTACCCTCCGCCGCAAAGCGGTCGTTTGGCGGCCGTGGTCATCCCGCACAGGGCGCGTATGAACATCACTCTCCGGCGGGCGCTCGCCGCATCCGCGGCTTCTGCGCTCCTGTCCGCGCACGCCGCCCATGCTGCGCCCGAGCTGAAGGCGCGAGATGGGGTGTGGGCGCAGGTCTACAGCGACATCGCGCCCGACCCGGACGTGCGTTTCGGCGTGCTGGCCAACGGCGTGCGCTACGCCATCCAGCGCAACGCCACGCCTGCGCACCAGGCCTCGATCCGCCTGCGCATCGGTTCGGGCTCGCTGGAGGAGCGCGACGACCAGCAGGGCCTGGCGCACTTCCTGGAGCACATGGCGTTCAAGGGCTCGACCCACGTGCCCGAGGGCGAGATGGTGCGCATCCTGCAGCGCCACGGCCTGGCGTTCGGGCCCGACACCAACGCGTCCACCGGCTGGGACGAGACGGTGTTCATGCTGGACCTGCCGCAGAACGACGCGGACACGATCTCCACCGGCCTGATGCTGATGCGCGAGACCGCGAGCGAGCTCAGCATCACCCAGCACGCCATGGACCCCGAGCGCGGCGTGGTGCTGTCGGAGGAGCGGTTGCGCGACACCCCGTCGTACGAGGCCTCCAAGGCGAGGCTGGACTTCTACCTGCGCGGCCAGCTCGCCGCCGACCGCTGGCCGATCGGCAAGGTCGCCATCCTGCAGACCGCGCCGGCCTCGCTGATCCGGCAGTACTACGCGGCCAACTACCGACCCGACCGGGCCACGCTGGTGGTGGTCGGCGACATAGATCCGGCCGTTATGGAGACGCAGGTCAAGGCGCGGTTCGGCGACTGGCGCCCGGTCGGGCCTTCGGTCCGCGACCCCGACCTCGGCCGCCCCGCGCCGCGCGGGACGCAGGCGCAGGTCGTGGTCAAGCCCGGCGCGGGGCTGCAGCTCCAGGTCGTCTGGCTGAACCCGCACGACGACGCGGCCGACACCGTCGCCAAGCGCCGCCGCGACACCGTCGAGCAGCTGGGCTTCGCGGTGCTGAACCGGCGGCTTGAGCGGCTGGCGCGGGCGGCCGCCCCGCCCTTCCTGTCGGCGGGAACGGCGCGCCAGGACCTGTTCAAATCGGCCAGGCTGACCGTGCTGCAAGTGAACGCCCAGCCCGGCCGCTGGGCGCCGGCGCTGGCGGCCGCCGAGGCGACCCGGCGGCAGGCGATGCAGTACGGCGTGCGCCAGGACGAGGTCGACCGCGAGGTCACGGAGTACCGTACCCTGCTGCAGGCCCAGGTCGCGGGCCAGGCCACCCGCGCCACGCCTCAGCTCGCTTCCGAGATCGCGCAGGCGGTCGACGAGGACGAGGTGGTGACCAACCCGGCCCAGGACCTCGCCTTGTTCGAGGCCGATGTACGCGGGCTGACCGCCGCCCGGGTGTCGGACGCCCTGCGCCGCGCCTTCACCGGCCAGGGCCCGCTGGTGTCGATGACCACGTCCGATCCCGTGCCCGGCGGCGAGACCGCCCTGCGCGCCGCCTTTACGGGCGACGAGGCCGCGCCCGTCGCCCCGCCTCAGACCCAGGCGACCCGGGCCTGGCCCTATGCGAGCTTCGGCCCGGCCGGGCGCGTGGTGGAGCGGCGGGAAGTCGGCGACCTCGGGACCACCTTCGTCCGCTTCGCCAACGGGGTGCGGCTGACCGTGCGGCCGAGCACGCTGCGACGCGATCAGGTGCTGGTCAGCGTGCGCGTCGGCGGCGGCCTGCTCGACCTGCCCCGCGACCGTCCCTCGCCGACCTGGGCGGCCTCGGCGTTGGCGGAGGGTGGCACGCGCGAGCTGACCCTGGAGGAGATCGAGCGCATCCTGGCCGACAAGGTGGCCGCGGTCTCGTTCGGTGTGGGCGAGGACGCCTTCGACCTCGGCGGCGCCACGACCACCGCGGACCTCGACGTGCAGATGCAGCTGCTGGCCGCTTATCTGGACCGGCCGGGCTTCCGGTCCGAGGCGCTGGAGCGCAGGCGGGCGGAGCTGCTGGCCGCCCTGCCCCAGCTCGAGGCGACACCGCAGGGGGTCGAGGCGGAGCATCGCAGCGAGATGGAGCACTCTGGCGACCCGCGCTGGCGCTTCCCGACCCGTGCGGAAGCGGTCGCCGTCACCGCCGCCGACTGGCGGGGCATGATCGAACCGGCGCTGAAGTCGGGGCCGATCGAGGTGATCGTGACCGGCGACACCACGGTGGACCAGGCCGTCGCGTCGGTCGCCTCGACCTTCGCCGCCCTGCCCGCCCGGCCCGACGTGCTCAAGCCCGATCCGGCCGCCCTGCGGGTCCGCTTCCCCGGCCCGGATGCCGCGCCCGTGCGCTTCACCGACACCGGCCGCGCCGACCAGGCGGTGGCTCTGGAGGCCTGGCCCATCCCCGACACGCTGAGCGACCCCCAGCGGGTGCGCCGCATCCGCCTGGCCGAGCAGGTGCTGGAGCTCAGGCTGATCGATCGGGTGCGCATCGCCGAGGGCTCGACCTACTCGCCTTCGACGGGCCTCGACAGCTCCGACGTGTTTCCCGGCTATGGCTTTGTGCAGGCGAGCGTCGAGACTCCGCCGGCCAAGATCGCAGCCTTCTACAAGGCGCTGTCGGACATCACCGCCGCCATGGCCGCGCAGGGAGTCACCGCCGACGAGTTGGAGCGGGCGCGCAAGCCGCGGGTCGAGACCATCACCAAGGCCATGCAGACCAACGAGTTCTGGCGCTCGGGCCTGGCCGGGGCGCAGACCGATCCACGCCGCCTCGACTTGATCCGCCAGGCGATCAGCGGCCTGCAGGCGGTGAGCGCTGCGGATGTCCAGGCCGCCGCCCGCACCTACCTGACCGACTCTCGCGCCTGGAGAATGACGGTGCAGGCCGCCCCCGGGGTGCCCGCGTCGGTCGGAGCGCCCTCTTCGTCGAAGTGAGGTCGCGGGACGGCTTGACCCCGGTCGGGGCGCCGGGGTTATGCTGGCGTTCCTACCCCGGTTGAGGACACTCCGTCCATGCGCGTCGCCGCCCGCCTGCTGTCCGCCCTCGCCGCGGTCTTCTCCTTGAGCGTCAGCGCAGTCGCCCACGCCGCCGACGCGCCCAAGACCTACACCAGCGAGCAGATCGCGCAGGGCAAGAAGGACGCGCCCGCGGTCATAGCCACCACCGGCATCCCCTGCACGGTGGTCGACGCCGCCTTCATCGGCAACTCCACCCCCAAGGGACCGGACGGCAAGCCGGCCAAAGGCAAGCAAAGCGTCTACGAGGTCGCCTGCCAGGGCGCGCTGGGCTATGCGGTGCTGAGCGACCCGGCGGGCGGTAAGGCGACGGCCTATGACTGCCTGACCACCGCTACTTCGCCGGGCGGCACCCTGACCTGCAAGCTGCCGGAGAACGCCGACCCCAAGCGGGGCTTGGCCCCGATCGTCGCCGCCGCCGGACGCACCTGCACCATCGCCGACGCGCGCGCCATGGGCGGCACGTCCTCGGGCCAGAACTATTATGAGCTGAAGTGCAGCCAGGGGATAGGCTTCGTCATCGAGACCGCAGCCGCGGGATCGCGCGCCGCCCCGACCGCGATCGATTGCGCCCAGCTCGCCGGCGGCAACAGCGCCTGCACGCTGACCAGCCCCGCCGAGATCGCCGCGGCGGAAACGGCGACCATCACCGCCCTGGTCGCCAAGTCCGGCCGGGCCTGCCAAGTTTCCGGCGCCCGCAGCGTGGGCGATCTGACCAACGGTCAGCGCGCGTATGAGGTCGCCTGCGGACCGTCGGGCGGCTTTATTCTGATGGCCGACAAGAGCGGCGGCGTCGCCGAGACGGTGGACTGCGCCCGGGCCGATCCCATCGCCGGCGGCTGCAAGCTGACCAACTCCAGCGCCGCCAAGGCTGCCGAGGGTGAAGTGTACGCTCGACGTGCGGCCGCCTCGGGCTTCCCCTGCCAGGTCACGCGCTATCGCCTGATCGGCACCGATACCGCCACCAAGAGCGACGTGGTGGAGCTGGCGTGTCAGAACCGTCCCGACGGCGCCATCGCCATGCTTCCCCCCAACGGCGGCCCAGGCAAATTTTACGACTGCGTCCAGGCCGGGGCGTTGCACCAGAGCTGCCAGCTGTCCGATCCGAGCGCCGTCTACACCCGCTATACGCAGGGGCTGCGGGCCAAGGGCCGGACCAGCTGCACGGTGTCCAACGCCCGTTGGCTCGGCCGCTACCCGTCGACCAACAGCGAGCTGGTCGAGACCGCCTGCAGCGACGGCAAGCCCGGCTATGTGATGGAGGTCGCCGACGGCTCCGACGCGATCCGGTCGCTGAAGTCCTGCGGCCAAGCCAAGGCGGAGGCGGGGGTGACCTGCAGCCTGCCCGGCAACGCCAAGTAGTCCGACCGCTAGTCGGTCGGAAAGCGCGCCCTAGAACTTCCCGCCCGGCTGACCGGGTCGTGTGCGGGCGTTCGCTCAAGGAATCAGTCATGCCCGACCAGCCGGAACGGACCCTCAACGACGGCCGGTCCATGCCGCAGTTTGGCCTGGGTGTTTGGCGCACGCCGCAGGACGAGGCCGCCGAGGTGGTGCGCACCGCCGTGCAGGCCGGCTATCGCGCCGTGGACACCGCGGCGATCTATGGCAACGAGATCGGCGTCGGCGAGGGACTGCGCGGCGCCGAGGGCGTGTTCCTTACGACCAAGCTTTGGAACGATTACCAGGGCTACGACTCGGCCCTGCGCGCCTTTGACGACAGTTTGGAGCGGCTCGGGATGGAGGGCGTCGACCTCTACCTGATCCACTGGCCCTCACCGCATCGGGGCTTGTACCTCGACAGCTGGCGGGCGCTGGTGCGGTTGAAAGAAGAGGGTCGAGCACGCTCCATCGGCGTCTCGAACTTCGCGCCCGAGCATCTGGAGCGGATCATCGGCGAGACCGGCGTGACCCCGGCGGTCAACCAGATCGAGCTGCATCCCGGCTTCCAACAGAGGCCGCTCCGCGCCTTTCACGACGCGCATGGCATCAAGACCGAGTCGTGGAGCCCGCTCGGCCAGGGGCAGACCCTGGCCGAGCCTGTCATCGCCGAGATCGCCGCCAAGCATGGCCGCACCCCGGCGCAGGTGGTGATCCGCTGGCACCTGGACCTCGGCCTGATCGTGATCCCCAAGTCGGTGAACCCGGCGCGCATCCGCGAGAACCTGGACGTGTTCGGCTTCAAGCTCGACGCCGCCGACCTGGAGCGCATCGCCGAACTGGACCGCCCCGAGGGCCGGATCGGCCCCGACCCGCTGACCGCCGCCTTCTAGGCCGCCAGCGTTTCC
>JAABUQ010011086.1_pt1 | contig 11623 bp, 11 predicted proteins | sample 5560001 | NCBI WGS metagenome assembly JAABUQ01 (sample SAMN10711888, study PRJNA513371) | rock metagenome | isolation source: Antarctica rocks | place: Antarctica: Victoria Land, Finger Mt nord | collected 2015-12-18
CCAGCCCGAAGACCGGGTGCAACCCTCCCCATGGCAATCAGTCGCACCTGACCTTACCGGGAGTTTCAATCCTCACCCAGCCCGAAGACCGGGTGCAACAATCGTCAACGGAGAGGGCTACATTGTACCATAGACAGTTTCAATCCTCACCCAGCCCGAAGACCGGGTGCAACCGCCTCGTCCAGCCACCAGTTCGGCCCCGCATTGATGTTTCAATCCTCACCCAGCCCGAAGACCGGGTGCAACCCGACGATCATCACGGCGAACGTGCATCCCGATAGCCTGTTTCAATCCTCACCCAGCCCGAAGACCGGGTGCAACCGGCGGACGCCTGCGGATGATGCAGACGGGAGAGGACGTTTCAATCCTCACCCAGCCCGAAGACCGGGTGCAACGGCTGGGGCGGTTGATCAGTATCACCGTCTCACACAAGTTTCAATCCTCACCCAGCCCGAAGACCGGGTGCAACCCGGGGATGTGCACTTTCCCGACGAAAATGAATTTGTTTCAATCCTCACCCAGCCCGAAGACCGGGTGCAACGGAGAAATGGGCTACATCACCATTCATCGCAACACGTTTCAATCCTCACCCAGCCCGAAGACCGGGTGCAACCCAATCCACTGATCAGCGCGTTGAAACTGCCATTGTTGTTTCAATCCTCACCCAGCCCGAAGACCGGGTGCAACCGCTTTTGCCAGGAAGCCAAGCGGGGCGGGGGTTTTCACGCTGTAATGCGCGAACCTCCCCTGAGCGCACTTCTTCATTGCGATCGTCGGACCTGCCTTCCTCGATTTCCCCAATCTGGGCAAACGTTCATTCATTGCGCGAACCCCCCGGTATTTCGCCACCGCTTCTGGTTCGCGCACGTCAAAGGACGAGCGGATCGCGCAGATCGCGCAACGGCCGCTTCCCGTAGCTGTAGGAGAATTCGTCGCGTGGCTCGCGCAGGCGATAGACACGCAGGCTGTCCTCCTCCTCGCTGATGATCCCCAGCAGCCGGTGGAGCATCTGCTCGAACTGCATCGGCGTCAGGTGGCACTCGAACACGGAGTATTGTACCCGTTGCCCGAACGCGACGCACACGTCCGCGACCCGCCGCAATCGGCGTCGCCCATCGCGGCTCTCGGTGGAGACATCATACGCGACTAGCACGTCCATTGGCCCTCCTTTCCGCACTCGGCGCCTCGCTCTTATCGGACGACGAAGGCGGGGTAGTGCGTGAGGTCGCCGCGCAGGTGGCGCGCCAGAAGCCGGGCCTGCACATGCGGGAGCAGGCCGACCGGCACTTTACGGTGGAGGAAGGGGTGCGCGACCTCCTCCTTCTTGCGCTCCTGGTAGGCGACGATGACCGTCTTGCGGCCCGCATCCGAGAGATAGACCGCGCCGCCCGCCTGCTCATCGAAGTCGCCGCGACCGATCTGTCGCCGGTTGACGAGCGAGAGGGCGAGTCGGTCCGCCACCGGGGCGCGGAACTCCTCCAGCAGGTCGAGGCCGAGAGCGGGCCTACCTGGTCGAAGGACATGCAAGTAGCCGATTTGCGGGTCCAACCCCACGCCGGCAACCGCCGCCACGCAGTCTGCCAGCAGCAGGGTGTAAAGGAAGGAGAGCAGCGCATTCATCCGGTCAAGCGGGGGACGACGCGACCGCCCGCGTGGGGCGAAGGCGCCCCGATCGTGGCGCACCATCCGGTCGAAGACGGCGAAATATTCCCGCGCCGCGTTACCCTCGTGGCCCCGCAGGCTGTCAGTCGTCCCGCATTGCGCAATGGAGCAGATCTCCGTCGCGATCGCCGCCCCCGCCGCCCGCAGCGGGTCGGCGTCCGCCGGGTCCGTTGCCTCGCGCGCGGCGCGGAGCAGGACGTGGCGGCTGTTTTGCAACTTCGCCGCCGTGCAGCAGCGGGCGATCTCTCGGCTGGCATCGGCATCGGTCAGGGCATCGTACTGCGCCCGGCGCAGCAACACGTTGCCGCTCACCGGCCCTTCCAGACGCGCCTTGAACCGCCCATTGCGGTCGAGCCAGATCATCGCCCGGCCGTCGTCGGCACAACGATGCATCAGCGACGGGCTGACGAGCACATTGCCGAAGCAGACGACCGCGCCGAGTTGCAGGAGCGGCACCCGCAGTACCGTCTCCCGCTCCTGCTCAACCCGCACGGTGTCGTGGTCGAGGTGCAGATAGGTTCCGTCTGTCGCGATATAGAGTGTGTTGAGAATTTCTGGCACCGTGGTTCCCCTCTCATGTAGATTCGGGGTTCGAGGGTCGGGCGAGGTCTCCGTCAGTCTTCAGTCCTTCGTTCTTGCCCTCCCTCGTCCGGTGCGATGGTGAAGAGCACGTCCCGATAGCGGCGTGCCGCCGCGCCACCCGCCGTCACCTCCGGCAGACAGGAGTCGATCAGCGAGCACTTGCGGCAGCGGGCGTCGTTCGGGGCGGTGGGCAGGTAATGCTCGGCGAGCATGGCGTGGATCGCCGCAATGGCTCCCTCCGTCCGCTCGCGGAGTGCGGCGTCAAGTGGGAGGGTCTCGCGGTGGCGGCTGGCATGGTAGTAGATCGCGCCCTCGCGGATCGCCACGCCGAGCATTTCTTCAAGGCAGAGGGCCTGCGCACAGAGTTGCAGGTCTTCGTGGCCGCCGGGGCGGCGCGTGCCGACCTTGTACTCGACGGGGTAGGGCACCCCCGCGACGAACTCCACGGCGTCCGCTTTGCCTGTCAGACCCAGCCGTCGCGACCAGAGTGATAGCCCGCGCCGCACCGTGACGCCCCGGCGCGCGTCGCCGCCCTCGGTGTGGACCCGTTCGTGGGCGCGGTTGCCGCGCAGGGTGTAGAGGTTTTCGGAGTACGACTGCTCGACGTGGATCAGGGCGCACTGGCGCGGGCAGTAGCTGTAGTGCTCCAAGGCGGAGATCGGCACGAGCAGGTGGTCGTCGTCGAGCGTGTGCATCGCCTCAACCCACGAGCCGCGTGAGCGTCACGCCGTCCGGCATCGCCGCGTCGTCCACCGTGACGGTGTAATCCTTGAAGAGGCGCGGCGCGACGACCGCTGCGTTCCGCGCCACCGCGACGCGCTCGAAAAGCGTGTGCGCCGGGGCGTTGCCGAGGTTGCTCGCGTGGCTGAAGACGTACAGCCCCCGGCACGACATCATCCCGCGCGCCGCCGAGTGGTCGAGGTCCCACATCATCTGGGTCGCCTGCCAGAAGAGTTCCAAATCGTCCGCGCTCGCCCCGGTGCTCGTCGCGAAGTGCGGGTTGAAGAAGCCGTGCGCCCGGTACAGCCCGTACGGCACGATCGCCTTCCGGCCCATCTCGGTCGTCTTGCCGGTCGCCTTCCCATCGCCGTCCTCCGCGACGACGACATTGGCGTCCTCGACGCGCGTCACGGCGACGCGGGTGATCGAGAGGTCGAGCGGGATGATCGGGTCGAGCGAGCGGGCGAAGGTGAGTTGCACCGGGCCGCGCACCTGCCCGCAGTTGACGCCCGTGGTCATCACCGCGCCGAAGAGCCGGACATCGTAGAAATTGTCGCACATCCACGCGCGGGCGAGGTCAACGGTCTTGCGGTCCTGCTTCGCGCCCGTCGAGGTCAGCCCCTGCGCCGTGTACGCGCGCTCGTGGATCGCGTTCAGCGCCTCACTGCCGCTCTGGATGTAGATTTTGAAGCGGTTGTCCGCCCCCTTCGCCACATCGACGAAGTCGCGCACCTTGCGCTTGATCGCGACATCGGTGACCAGCCCCTGCATCGTCTCCGGGTCCACGCGGGGGAGGTTGCCGGCGTCGGGGTCGCCGTTCGGGTTGCCGTCGGTGACATCGAAGAGTAGGACGAAATCGTGGCGGCGGGCGGTGTCGGTGTGGACAGTCGTGTTCTCCATGGTGGTCGTTTCCTTTCATCTGTTGGTCGTGTGCGTGTCAGTCGATCCGTGCTATGCGTCGTCGCTGTCCCCTTGCACCTGCTCGGCGGCTCGCACCGTTCGGGTGAATCGCTTGGCGCGTTGATGGTAATAGCCGAGACTGAACAGCCCCTGCTGCTCCAGCGTGAGCGTCCGTGGGAAGCCCGCCATGAGGCCGGTGTGAGGGTCGCGCTCCACCGATAAACGGCTCAGGACTTCCGTGAGTTCTCGCTGAATGTTGACGTATGCCCCGTGGTTATCACGCTCTAGTTTGGCGAGATGTGGTTGCACGCCGCGCATGAGCCGACTGAAGACCGCGACGGGCGCGGATGAGGCGGTACCGTAGAAGCGGTCGACGATCCCGGCCTTAATTCCGGGAATGGCCGCATCCTGTGCATTCTCAAGAATCGCGAGCAGTCGCCCACAGTGATAGGCTGCGCTCGATTGATCCAATGTCGGATGGGCGTAGTCCGGTTCGAGTTGCACCATCGTTCCCCCCTTGATGTTCTCCTGACTCGCGAGGACGAGTTTGATGAGCGCGGCGCGTGTCCGAGTGACGCGTTGCTCCGCTTGATTGCGGCGCACCGCCTGCGCCAAGAGGTTCCACGGTAGCGGCGTGCCGGTGACGGCGGCATGGAGCAACGCGTGCGCGGTCTGCGGCGTGAGATCCTTCCCGTCGCGCACCGTCGCCGCCGCGAGCCGGAAAAGGCCGATCGGCTCCGGCTCCTCCCCCGCGTCCCCGACGATGCGCTGGCGGGCGAACCAACGACCGACGTGCCGCTGCACATCACCGACGGTCGTGTCCACCCAGTCGCGCACAACCGCGCGCCCGCCGCTGCCGGAGAGCGAGACGGCGTAGAAGGCGTTCGCGTCCACCCCGCGCGTCTCCTCGCCGCGCCCCAGTGACGCCAGCAACCGCTTGACCGTCGCGGGGTCCGGTGTGTTCAGCGTGTCGAGCAGCGAGAAGGTCGTCGGCTCGCGCGTCCAGAAGACGAAGACCGAGCCGCCGAGGAAGAAGCGGTGCTGCTCGTCCGCGATCAGCGCGTTGAGCGCCTTCGTGAACTTCTCGCCGCATGACGCGCAGGTCGGCGCGATCAGCGACGCCGCCAGCCCGTACGACTCGAAGGCGTCCGCGTTCGCGGAGATGATCGAAGTACCCGACGTCTGGCCACCGGGAACGCCCTTGATCTTCCCCTGCAACCGCTCCAATACCGGGCGATTTTGGCCGCAGACGAGACACTGCATTGTTGTAACTGGCTGGGTGGCGGAGGAAGCGGGGTCATGCTCCGCCGCCCAGAAGGCCTGCACGGCGGGGAGTTCGGTCGGGAAGACGCCGTCCACCCGGAAGGTGATGAGGCCGCCCCGGTCGAAATCGTCCGGCAGGTCGAGGCTCTCCGCCGCGTCCGGCGACGTGAGGAAGGCGCGGACGGCCTCGACCGCCGGTTCGTGCGTCGCCGTCGCGCAGCGGGTGAGGATGTCCATGTACTGCTCGTGACAATCCGCGACACGCACGAGTCTTTTCGCCTCTTTCTCCGCGTTCGTGTCCTCCGGCTTTACGGGACGTGGGAGGCCGAATGTGTACTCCGCGTTGTCCGCCAGCAGGAGCGGCTGGATGCCGACCGCGCGGGCGATCTGCGGCGCGAGGCGACGGATGCCGCGCTTCTCGCGCGGGTTCGCGGGGTTGAGGGTCGAGATGAGCGTCGCCCGCCCGCTCCCGCCGTCAAGGTCGATAATGGAGGCAATGGGCGTCTCATTGTAGAGCGTCGGTGGGAGACCTTGCCGTTTCTGCATTTCGTCGGCGTACTCGCTGAGGCGTTGCAGCAGCATCAGGCACCCCCCGGGACGGTTGGGACGGGCGGCGGGCGCAGGATGCCGCGATCCATTCGCGCCTTGAAGAAGCGCGGTGTCCCGCGACCGGAGCCGTCCGCCGCGTAATCGAGGTCGTGCAGCATCAGGCCGAGGTCGTCGTTGATCTCCTCGCGCGGTCGCTCGGTGCCATCCGGTGGGGCGAAGGAGGCGGAGCACTCGCGGGTGCCGAGGTAGGGCGTCGCGAAGCACTGCCCGCGCTCCACCCGGCGGCGGAACTGGTCGCGGTATTTCGCCACGTCCGCTTCCACGCCGGGTCGCAGTGCAATGTGGGCGCGGATGACGTACGCCACGCTGCGCAGCCCCAGCGTGTGACGTTGCGCGCGGTCGTTCGTGGCGTCGTACCCGCCGGTGCCGCTCTTCTCCCAGCCGCGCGCGGCGCGCTCGCTGGCGCGGCTGTTGACCTCATTGCGCAGGATGCTGAAATACCGCACGGGATTCAGCACCCAGATTTCGTCAACCCGCCATGCCATCTCGGGTTTCCAGAGGATCGATTCGAGGATTCCCCGCGCCGCTGAGGGCGTCATCACGGGGTAGGTCAGTCGTTCTACCTTCATCTCGGGCCGAGTGAATACGGCGTAATCGCCCCAGACCTTCACCGCCAGCGGTGGATACGATGCACTCATCCCGAACCTCCTTTCTCAACTTGCAACAGAGACCGATGGCACGCGGATCGACCGCTCGCCGCCCCGATACGGCGAGGGTCGCGTCATTGCTCCTCAGTTGTTAAATCCGGTGGCAACTCACGCGAGCGCCCTGACATTTCAGCGATTCATCTGGAAATGTTCGGCGGGATCGGATTTACGGGGGAGTGTGCATTGCCAGAGAATCCCGGACATGTGGAGGGAAGGCGGCAATGCCACCGTGGAGGAAAGAGGTTTACAACACGAAGGGAACCCAGTCTGGTATCATGGGGATGTTCCTTTGCGAGAGCCTCGCCTGCTGCGATTGAAGCCCGTTCGCAGGCGATGGCTCACTTTTTTGTTTCGTTCATTGCGCCGTTTCTCCGTTTGCCTCCTGTTCTCCGGATGACGATGCATATCGTCGCCCGGCAATCACCGTCTTAGCGCAATCATTTCAACCCCCAGAGAGTCCACCAAGTGGATTCCCTGCCATTGCCACCATTCATATTCGATTGACCTAAAACGGTAGCGAATTCAGAGTACCGTGTGATCCTCATTAAGTCAATCCCCCCATAAACTCATAGAATGAACCGATCTGCGTCCTGTGCCTCGCCGGTGACGCCGTAGCGGGGGTGGTACTTGCCGCACCAGACGCCGATGTCGTCGGTGATCGCCTCGATCAGCGGACGGTATTGTTGTGCCGCGCGGCGGCGCACGGCGACGGTGTAGGGCTGGAGTTTCCGCAGCACATAGCGGGCATCGGGGCCACCGGCCCGCAGCCGGTCGAGCAGGGCGACGACGGCCTTGCGTTGCTCGTCGGTGCCGTAGTCGGTGATGATCACGGTCTCGGTATCGTCCTCGATCATGCGGAACGCCTTGCGGATGGCGGGGTAGTCGAGGGCGGTGCGGAGTCGCTGAATCTCGGTCGCGGTGGCGTTCGCGTCCACGTTGACCGCGCCATAGAAGGCGGCGAAGTAGCGTGCGGAGACGGCGGGGTCGTTTGGGTCGAGGTCGTCCCGGTTGATGAGGGCCTGCGTCACGCCCGTTGCCGTCGTATACGCACCGGGGGGCATGTGCTCCCCCTCGGGGCGAAAGACGATCACGTGCCCGCGCGCCAGCACGCCGCCCCGGTTGCACCGCCCCGCCGCCTGGATGATGCTGTCCAACGGGCCGAGGGCGCGGAGCACGAGTGGGAAATCGAGGTCCACGCCCGCCTCGATCACCTGCGTCGCCACGAGGCGGCACGGCTCGCCCTGCTGGAGCCGCCGCGTCACTTCTGCAATCACGTCCATCCGGTGCTTGCCGCAGAGCAGCGTCGAGAGGTGCAGCGCGTCGGGGTCGTCGAGGGCGGCGAGCAGGTCGAGGGCGTCCTGCTTCGTGTTCATCACCGCGAGGGCCTGCGGCGCGTCCCGCAGCCAGTCCGCCACCTCCGGGAGCGGGTAGGTGCGGTCGGTGCGCCACCCGTAGGAGACGCGTGTCAGGTCCGCGAAGTGGCGGGCGGCGTCCGGCACGATCTCGCGCGCGCCGATCGCCCGGAACTCCGCGATCGCCTCGAAGGCGGGCTGCGTCGCGGTGGAGATGACGACCGTCGTGCCGTAGTGCCGCACGAGTTGGCCGAGGGCGTCGAGGATCGGCTTCAGCAGGTGCGGCGGCAGGGCCTGCGCCTCGTCGAGGATGATGACGCTCTCCGCGAGGCGATGCAGTTTGCGGCACCGCCCCGTCTTGTTGGCGAAAAGGCTCTCGAAGAGTTGCACGGTCGTCGTCACGACGATGGGCGCGTCCCAGTTCTCCGCCGCCAGCCGCTGCCAGATATCGGCGGGCCGGTAGCCCGGCTCGCTGTCGTCCTTCCCCTCGGTCGCGCTATGGTGTTCGAGCACGGTGGGGCGCCGGTCGTCCCCATCGCCGAAGATGTCGCGGTAGACCTTCGCCGTCTGCTGCGTGATGCTGATGAACGGCACCGCGACGATGACGCGCCGTTTGCCGTGACGCACCGCGTGGCGCAGCGCGAAGGCCATGCCGGAGCGCGTCTTGCCGCCGCCCGTCGGCATCGTCAGCCGGAAGAAGCCGGGGGACATTTCCGCCGCCGCGACGCAGGCGGCGTACATCGCGTCGCGCGAGTCTCGCACCGTCGCGGTGCAGGCGGTCGCGGGGGCGGGCGGGTGCGCCTCGAAGCGTTCGAGCAGCGTCGCCAAGGTGAGGTCGCTGCCCCGCGTCTCCGCCTTCCAGTCGGTGAAGTGTCGCTCGGTGTCGAGGTAGTCTGCATCCACGAGCGTCGAAAAGAGGAGCCGCAGGAAGAGTTCGGCGTCCAGTTCGGAGCGGATATGGGGTGGTAGCACAGGGCGACCGATGGCTTGCAGTTCCGGCATGTCTCCTACCGCACCGGCGATGGCGTCACGCAGCACCGGGTCATCCGTGTGCTCAAGCAGCCACTGCTTCCAGTCGCCGCGATCGTGCAGGCCGCCGTGGTGCCCCTGGATGAGCAGCGAGAGGATGTCGAAGCCGCGCTGCACGGCGAGTTGCGCGCCCGCCGCCTTGTGGTCCGGCCCGCGCGACGGGGCGGTGTTCGTCTCGCACGCGAGGAGGTATGCCTGAAATGCCGGGTTGTACTTGCCCACATCATGCAGCAGGCCGATGGCGTGGGCGATCCCACCCGCACCGAGCGGTGCAGCGAACGTGCGGGCGTCGTTGGCGACATTGCGACTATGCTCCGCTAACCCCTGCCGGAGACCGTGACGGTTCTTCGAGTGCGCATACATGGGAGACTCGCTTTCATGGACGCAGGTGCTGGTACGGACGCAACCGTATCGTCGTACCGGACAGCGGGCGCGGGCGCAGCCGCGATGAGAGGGCGAAGCGGCGCGGTACGGTACTGGGCTACTGGGGACGGCTCATATCGAAGACCGCTCATCTCCTTCGTCTGCGCGGTAGCGATCCGCGACCTCTTCAGCCTCTTCGCGAATCCACTCCCGGAGGTCGGGCGGGGCGAGGACTTCGACCTCGCGGCCGTAGCGGAATACCCAGCGGCGGAGTTCGGGGGTCACCGGCACATGGACGCGGAGGCGGACATGCCCGTCCGGTTCTTCGCCGATCTTCTGCGTCGCGTGCCAGCGTTCCTCTCGCACCCAGCGGCCCGCCAGCGGGGTGAAGCGCAGTGCCACCCACTCGGCGGATTCTCCGGTGTCGCGCATCAATCCCCACCCCGCGCCGAGGAAATCGGCGACACTGAAATCGTCCGGGATCTCATAGAGGATGGAGCGCGGGGCGACGGCGGCGATGCGATCCGCCTTGAAGTCGCGGATCGCGCCGCGCAGGTGGCAGTGCCCGATCACATGCCACGAGCGGCCGTAGGGGAAGATCGCGTACGGATCGAAGTCGCGCTCGGTTATCTCCCCGCCGCGCGAGGCGGCCCGGTACGTCAGGTGGACGCGCCGACGCTGGCCGAGCGCGAGTTGCAGCGTGCGCAGGGTCTGTTCCCGCGGCGATGGCGGCGACTCGGGGAGGGCGACAAGCGGCTGGAGTTGCGGCGGCACGAGCGAGGCGAGGCGGGCGATCGCGGCCGTCAGTTCGACGGAGCCGACGCCGGGGAGCGCCATGCTCGCGCGCACCGCGAGGAGCAGCGCGAGCGCTTCGGGCAGCGTGAACTGCACGCCGGGGACGGACGGCGGGGGATCGAAGTAGTACCCGGTGTGGCATGTCCGCACCTGCCACAGGAGGCCGTGCCGCATGACGGCGAGGTCGCTCGTGATTTGCCGCTCGCTGACCTCGTAAAGCGCGGCCAGTCGCTTGCGCGTCCAGTGGCACGGCGCGGCGGCGATCCGCCACGCGATATCGAGCAGGCGGGAGACGCGGCGGGTTTCTTCGATGCGTCCCATACGAGCCTCACTTTCTCCCCCGCCGCGAAGGTCGGGTCGGGGATACCATGAAGGCGTCTCAACTTAATAAGAGTTACGCAGTTGAGGAGGAACATGCCAGATGTTGTGTTGGTCAGCCGGATGGCGGTACAGCATATGGCACCTCGCTGCGTCCGTACACGCTCAACTGCGTAAGTCCTACTTAAAACAGTTTACCCGATGCAAAGGGAAGACAATGGTTCCCGTTGCGTGGAGAAATCATCGGCGAAAGTGCCTACCGGGGAAGAAGGGGAGGCCATTTGAGATGCGCGCCCAGCATGTCGGCACTCGCCCGACGTCCTTTGGCGCATAAGCGCGGTTAAGCGCCACTTATGTGTACGTAATGATATTATTGACATTGCGTTCGCGATCTGCCATACTCGCTATGAAAGGAGGAGTATGGTGGTCAGACACATTTCATCCCGCGACGCCCGTGCCCAGTTTGCCGACCTGCTCGGCTCGGTCTACTACACCAACGAGGCCGTCATCGTCGAGAAGAAGGGCAAGCCCGTCGCGGTGATCGTCAGCCCACAGGACTATCGGGCGCTCAAAGAGGCGCAGGATCGGGCGTGGGACACGCTCGACGCGCTGCGCGCCGCCAATGCCGATGCCGATCCCGACGAAGTCCTGGCGGACGTCACCGCCGAGGTGGAGGCGGTCCGCCACGCGCGACATGGCGACTGATCCGGCAGGCGCGCGCGTCGTGCTCGACACGAACGTGCTCGTCAGCGGGACAATCGTCACCCAGGGACCGTCCGCGGCGATCCTGGCCGCGTGGCGACGGGGAAGATTCATCCTCCTCATGTCGGCCTGGCAGCGCGCCGAGCTCGCGCGGGTCCTGGCGCGGCCGAGGATCGTGCGCAAGTACGAACTCACCGAAGACCGCGTCGCGGCGTTCCTCCTCCTCCTCGATACGCTCACGACGCCGGTCGAACCCCTCCGAACGCTCCCGCTAGGCGTCCGCGATCCCCAGGATGCCCCGATCCTCGGGATGGCGCTGGCGGGGCGGGCGACGCATATCGTGACCGGCGACGACGATCTCCTGACATTACGCGGCGATCCGGCGCTGGGCGGCGTGCGGATCGTGCCGCCGCGCGTCTTCATGGACGATCTTTTGGCGGAAGGAGCGGGCGATGCGTAAACGACCATCACACAAGCCCGCACCGACCCTCGCCGTCGGGTATCAATCCATCCCTGCGTTGGAGCCGTCGAAGACTCAGGAGGAGATCGCGAGCGGGGCTCTCCCGCACTCTCGATGCACCAAAATCGATGAGCCGCCAGTCGTAGCAACGGCTACCTCGTTCGGCACCGATCCGCGCATCTCTCATCACGTTTTACGCGCGTTCTGCTCGGTTCGGCAAC
>JAABUQ010011087.1_pt1 | contig 11623 bp, 21 predicted proteins | sample 5560001 | NCBI WGS metagenome assembly JAABUQ01 (sample SAMN10711888, study PRJNA513371) | rock metagenome | isolation source: Antarctica rocks | place: Antarctica: Victoria Land, Finger Mt nord | collected 2015-12-18
CTGCGTGCGCATGTGCAGAGGACCTGGCGCAGGGGTCGCTGCTGGACCAGTGCAGCTTCCTGGGGTACATGCGCGAGGAGCCCTTCCCGCTTAACCGCGCAGTCAAGGGGCGCGACACCATGATGCGCGTGCCCACCATGGCGCTCTCGCTGCTCGTACAGCGCATGGTCGGCCTGGAGGCGTCCAAGCGCGCCGAGGCTGAGGCCGAGGTGTCGCGCCTGCGCGCCCTGCTCAAGGCGCGACCCGCCACCTGGTGATCTGTTGCACAGACAGGTCAGGGCGTGCATTTTGCAGCAAACAGCCTGGCTGACATCTGCGGTATAGATGGGCTTGTGCATGCGGTGCGCTCAGTGCGCAAGCCAAGCCAGGGCGAGCACAACTTCCTTGTGTACCTAACAAGACCCGGCTATGGCACGCAGGACAAGGCCGGGGAGCGCACGAAGGTGACTGCGGGTGAGGAGTGAGGCTGCCTGGGCTGCGCAGTCTGTGCGTGATCACGGAGTGAAGCTGTCTGGGCAGGGCTGCGTGATGAGGTACCTTGCCAAGCTTCTATGCATACTACTTCGGTTCAGTTCGTCCTGCTGTAGAGCACAGGCTCGTCGCAGCCATGGCAGTACTGGTTCCTGATCTTTGCTGCTGTGCCACACACGCTTGATGAACGGTCAGGAGATGTTACTTACCATGCGCCGAATTCTATGGGCCAACCCAGGTCTGCGCACAATTCATGACCTGCACTCCTTCACATGTGAAAAGGCAAGCCTTCTGTTGCTGCATTATGTCAAAGCTATGGAACACCTTTGTCAGTAAACACACAAACATTACAGACATCAACATGCATGCAAACACACGCAGACACGAAAAGGCAGCGAAACACAAAGAGGATGCTGTCACTGGGAGTACGCCGCCCGCTGACGCACTGCGAGCGCCACTACAGCCGCAGCTGCTACCAGGGTCAGCGGGATGAGCACCTCCCTGGCAGCCCCGCCAAGCATCTACTTAGTATACGCTGCCCTCAGTGCTAGATCTCGCTGTGCATGTGTACATATATGCATACGCTTCAGCAAGGAACAGGGTATACTATGTAGGTATCGCCTTCTCTGTTTAATTGGCGCGCCTGCGCTGCAGCAGCCGCGCCAGAGCTTCCAGATGCGCAGCAAGGCTGCCTGCTGCATTTGCCGGTTCCTGCACCCAGTTAGCCTGTACTCAGAGACTACACCTGCAGCTCCCTCACGATTTCGCGAGTATCAGCCTTTGCAAAGGGAAGGCCAATCATGCAGATACAGCTTCACTTGGAGAGTATCCATGGCGCGTACATGTGGGTGCAAGACTTGAGGCTGGGCCTTGCGACGAGCAAGACCACAGCACTCCCTTGGCACACTGCACATCACCATGCAATATTTGCAGGTCAACTTGAGGCTTTAGCAAAGCACATAAGTGGATGTAGACACCGCGGCGTCGAGCAGCGGCCTCATCAGTAAACAGAAGTCAAGTAGCGACCAGTGAAAACTTGCAGGGCGCCCACCGGGCCAGGCACCGCCGACGCGAGCAGCGGGCGCGCGACGTACTCCGCAAACATCTCACCCAGTGCCTCGGCTTGTTCGGGCAGCCCCCGCCACGTTGGGCGAGCCAGCGCGGGCTCCGGTATGTACTTGCGCAGCAGCAGGCCCAGGCACTGCACGTTCCGGCTGTTGCCCTGCTCGCGTGCGTGAACGAACACCTTGCCCGTTGCAGCCTGCAGGGAGCAGTGCAGCACGAAGATGTTGGCGCAGCCGGCCCTGCGCGCCCCTGCACCGGTCGTCACTGTGCCTGGCAGCCTGTGCGCCCGGGGCGCAGCGGCCCGGACCAGCAGGCTGCGCACCTGGTGAACTCGAACAGCCACTCGTCCGTGAAGCGCGCGTTCCAGTCCCCAGCGAGCGCGCCGGCGACTGGCGCAAAGCCGTGCTTGCGCATCAGGCCTGGGCACGCGGACGAGGGTGTCAGCGGGTTCAGCGTTAGTCCTGGTGCACATTGGCGCTGGAAAGGGAAAACATTAGCCAGCACAGGCGCACAGTGCAGGGAGAGCGCGAGCAGGGCGCCTCCATCAGCGGTCCTCACGGAGCGGGGCCCCTTGGGCGCCACGCGCGCAAGCAGCTGCTCCACCTCGCACATCAGGCCACGAGACGGGCAGTCTGCCCACCCTGGAGGGAGCCGTGAGTTGCCTGCAACAGGCGAGGGTTGCGGAGAACCTGCTGCTTACTGTTCTTCTCTTCAACGCAAGCTTTATGACATAGCATTGCAGGCAGTCTGGGTCCAGCTGCGCTATTGCAAAGGCGTTAAAACAGCACACAGTGCTCAGGCGGGTGGCGCACTGGGGCGTAGTCTGCCAGGTAGACGCAGACCCGGGACATCCCTGCGCTTACACTCCCGCAGTCTTGTGCAGTGCGTTTTGTGCGTACGGCCTTACCAGGTAAGCCTTCTGGGCTTACACGTTGTCCATCTTAATTACTAGTTGCTGCCAGGTGGCGCGGCAGGATAGTCTGCCGCTGGGCTACTCCTCACGGCGCGCTTCTGCGAGGCTGTAAGGCAACTTGCCGCGCCGCAGGCTGCCAAGAGTGCACCGTCGAGGGCGGCATGGCAGGCGTGGCGAAGGTGAGCCAGCCAGCTGCATGGTGTCTTTGCGGCTGAAGTGCTCTTCATGTCACCAAACGGATGCTAGCGTGGGTCTTTGTTTCCTAAAGCGGTGGCACCTATATACGAAGCGTGAATGTGAAGCGGTTGGGGCTGCAACAGGCGCCTCCCAGGGCCCCATATGCCGACGATCCGCCGCGTGAGATCACTGATGAGGACCTAAGCTTCTTGTCGGACTACACTGGCGAGCGCGACTTGGCCGTGCTGCGCCGGCATGTGCTCAAAGTGTGGGCGGCGGTGAAGGCCAAGGTGCGCGAGCACTGGGTGTTCCTCTTGTTAATTTCTCTCATTCCACATCAACGCGGAGCCTTTCTGTTGAAACCTGAGCTGTTCTTGATCCCTGATGTAAAGGTGGACTGCAGGCAAGCTCCAATGCAAGTGATCAACAGCATCATCTTTATGAAGGGCGGCACTGATGTGTTCTGGTAGCACGCTGGCCCATGACCGTGCCGGCACCCGTATCGCTCACCCTCCCAGCAGACAGGCCAGTTGTGATATCAGGTAGTGCGCTGCTCGGCACATATGCAGTGCGGTGAGCAGAGGGCCCCAAGCGCTGTGATCAAGAGGGGGAGAGGGCTCACAGGCCAAGCATGTGCGAAGCTTGGGGGCTTGGCAACGTTGGTGAAAGGCTGATGGTGTGCCGCGCAGCTGTGGACGTTCAAGTGCATCCAGTCCTTCCGCTTCCTGCAGCCCAAGATCATGGACCACCCGTTCTACCAGAGCGTTGTGACCGCCGGCAAGTCCGCGCACGCCAACCAGATCTTCATGGTGCGCGGTCCCCTGCTGTGGCGGCCTTTCTCCCCGTCACCCACAACGCACTGGGCCCAGGCTGCAGACAGCCCCAGACCTGCAGCACCGAGCTCCTTAGCAGTGGTAGGCATAGCGAGGCGGGCTGCACGCCACCCGAGCCCCGACCTACAGCTAAACATCGCCCGGTGACGGTGCCGACCTTGCCTGCGGAGTTGCATGGATGAAAGCTGCACCCAGCCGATCTGACTTTGCGCGCTCGCAGGACGTCGGCTGCTGCTTCGGCCAGGAGTCGCGGAAGCTGATCAGGGACGGCTTCCCCGAGGCCAACATCGTCGCGAGCGACATCATCGCCGACTACTGGTGCGCCCTACCCTGCCCTATATCCTATCATCGCCGACAACTGGTGCGCCGCGCGGCGCCGCCCCTGCGCGCAGCGCGCCCGCGCGCCCGCAGCGCGAGGGCTGTGTGTGTGCGGAGCCCCCGCCTGGGAGGCCCACGGAGCCAAGTTGGCTGGCAGCTGTGCCCCGTCTTCCCACCAAAAAACTTGCATGTTTTACTGGTGCTTGCTGCTATGCGCAGGTGCTCTGGCCTTGTCTCTTTATATAAACCTAGGGAACTGGCCCACAGAGGGTCACCGCTAGATGTGCGTTTGGAGACCTGACCTGTTTAGGGTTCAGAATTACATTTAAAGAGGCTGAAGCACATACGCAGGGACTTTGGCCTGGACCTCTTCATGGACCGGGAGCGGCTGCGCGTGCGCGCGCTGTTCGGCAGCCTGACCGACGACGCGTTCGTCAGCGGCCGGCCGGACGCCGCCGCCGCCGGCCTGGTCGGCGGCGTGGCGTTCCTCTGGGCGGGCGCCGTGCTGCACGTGCGCGCCGCGCCCGCCCGCCGGCGCGCTGCTCTGCGCTGCGGCGTGCCACTGGGGGGAGCGTGGTCGAGCTGAGTCAAGGCGGTTGTGAGACTGTGCCGCACCCTGTCACGGTGCAGCGCGCACCCAGGGGGCTGGGTGCCTGGCACGTGCGGCAGAGCCAGGCGGCGCGCCGGCGGCGCGCCGCGTGCCCCAGGTCCGTGTGCGCTGGCGGCGCAGGTGCTGTCCAAGCCGGACTCGGAGCGCTTTGTGGCGTCGGCGCACCTGCTGTGCGCGCCCGGGGGCGTGTTCTTTGGGACGACGGGCGGCGCCGAGACGCCAGGTGCAGCGCGGCTCTCACGATGTGCCACCTGGCCGCGGTCCGTACTACCGTGGCTAAGCGTCAGATTATTGCGTGTTGCCTCATACAGTGAACAGCAGCCTAGGACAGGAGACCACAACAGCGCCTGGCAGTGCTGAGAAGCGGTGCGCTAGCGGGGGCCGGGTTGCATTGTATAAATGGAAACACTTTCCTGCCTAGCTTTAAAGTGCTGCATGTGATCTAGTGTCTGTAGACGCCAGCCCCATCGCCTCGAGCCCGAGGGCGCCGCGCAGGCGAGTGGTGGACAACGCCCGACGGCAAGGACAAGCGCTACCTGCACTCGCCCGCCACGCTCACCGCGCTGCTGGAGGCCGCGGGCTTCACAGGCATTGAGATCCAGTCGCACAAGCGCCGCGCGCCGGGCGAGCCGGGGCCGCCGCAGCCCGCGGGCGTCGCCAGCGACCTGGAGATCATGAGGCAGGCGGAGAATGAAGAGTTCAACAACATGAAGTCGCTGCACGGCATGATGATCATGTTCGCCGCGCGCAAGCGGGCGTGAGGCCATGCGGGGCATGTGTGCCTTTTTCAGTTGTTGAGAGACATTCCCAAGCAGTCTTGAAGTTGCTTTGGATCGCCGTTGCGTACACGCATGATGGAGTTTTAGCTTCTGCAGCTGTTTGGGAATTGGGGGTCGTTGCCGTGTGGCGTGGGGCCATGTGAGCGGGTGCGAGAGTTGCAGAAGCCGTGTCAGCGCTTGAGGGGTTGTGGGCAAGTCTCACTGATTCTGTGGAGTACGGGTTTATCACTTTATCACCTCACTGCATGAGTGCATATTCCTGCCACTCTGGCAGTGATCCGGATGCAAGAGAGCGACAGAGTGAGTCAACAAAGGCTTCTGCAATGCGCCATGATCACAGTGGGGAAATTAATCGGATGAATGCTGTCTTGTGTAACCACCGGCCTACATCTGAAGCCGCACTCAACGCCTGTACCATGCACATGCACGGCATCATCCCGCTTGCATGCATTTGTCATGCATTTGCCCACTGTGCCACAGTCGCAGCCACATGGCAAGCCTCATCTGGCGCATGACAGCGACGGGGAGGACACATGAAGCCCGGCACACAGAGGCTTGCTGCAACCAGCCCAGCAGGCAAAACCCGGTGACCGACCATGATGCCAGGCCATCTCCGCTGCTGGACGCAGGCCCCAGACAAGCGGCAGCATCAGAGCAGCGCTGATCATATCAGTTGGGAAACGGGGGGGGCGCTATGAAGCACGAGCACGGCTCCCTCCAGCATCAGCAGACACCTGACCCTCAGTGTCTACATTCATACGCCCTGTGAGCAACACAGGATTTGCGCAGCATCCAGGACCTTAAGACTGAGCTAGAGCTAGAAGCAGTCCCCCACAAGCGTAAGCACCATGTCGGTGCTCGCGGTGGCGCGTCAGTACAAGCCCTAGGGTACAATTCTAGCAGCCCCACAGCGCATACGCGGCCTCGAGCGCCTCCAGCGCGCGCAGGCCGAGCGCGGACAGCGGCACGAGCGTGAGCGCGAGCACGACGCTGGGCGCCTGCACCGGCGGCCGCCGCAGCGCGGCCGCCTCGAACGCCGCGCGCGAGCGCGCCTCCAGCGCGTACGCCAGCCAGCCCGGCAGCAGCGTACCCAGCTGCAGCTGCAGCAGCGCGAGCACCAGCTCGCACTGCCGGCGCTGCCTGCGTGCAGGCCCTGGCAGGGTTAGGGTAGGCAGGGTAGGCAGGGTCGGAGTTCGGCAAGGACACCACAGTTGCAGCAGCAGTTGCTGGCGCTGCCTGCGCACATGCAGGGTTGGTAGATTAGGGTAGGTAGGGTAAGAGCTTGGTAAGCACCGCAGGGTTGCAGCAGACAGACGCGCGAGCATTAGCTCGCACTGCTGCCTGCGCACAGGCAGATAAGTCCGGGTGGGTGTTCGGCGGGGGCGGCACAGCCGCGGCAGGTGCATGCGCCAGCTGGCGCCGCTGGGCCTGCCAGGCGCGCGCAGGGCGCACAGAAGTGCACGAACCGTGCACAGCGCACAGGGAGAGCTGGGGAGCAGGTCATGTGGCAGGTCACCGGCGGCACTGCCCATGCCAGGCGGGCGCTCCACCCATGCAGGCAGAGGTCGAGGGTGGGGCAGCAAGCGTAGCCGTGACTGCGCCAGCCCTAAGGCATTGCCGGTGCTCTTCGCGCGCGCGGTTGCTGGGGTCCGCACCCCAGGCAGGGTGGCTAGGGTAGGTGCGCACCCCAGGCGCAGGCATTCAGGCGAGAGTGGCATCCAGACGTGCTTCAGGCCGGCGGCCAGCGCGCGCGCCAGCGCGACGATGCGCGCGGCGCCGCTCGGCGCCGTCGCGTAGGGCGTCGCGCACGCGGCCGGGTTGCTCGCCAGAAGCAGCGCCAGGCACGCACTGTGCACCTGGGCCCCAAGGCAGATCGCATCAAGGGGCAGGGAGCTGCGGTGCCAGCTTTTGGCGCGGCTCACGAGGGCGCCGCACCGGCAGGTGGACGTCGAACGGCAGCTGCAGGCCGAGCGCAAAACTCGCGAGCATGATCGCCTTGCTGCCCAGCACCTGCACTCTGGCGCATGCGCCGGTCAGCGGGCAGGCTGACAGGCGCACAGGCTGCATGTGTAGAAGACCTAGCGGGAGTGCACACAGTTGTGCTGATAGCAGCTCGGCAGTCCGCCAAGCGCCCGCGCTGCACAGCCACCGCCCTCTGTGCGGATGCGGTGGCAATCATTTTTTTTTCCACATGAAGAGGGGTACAGGGACGAAATGAGACACACAGCAGCACATGCAGAAGTCAACACATGGAGCTCCGTCACAGAGTACGCTGGCTGTAGAAGCGAGAACGGAGCACGTGGGTAGACGCCCGACTCGAGCCCCTATGCCTGGCCAATGGTGGCAGGCCTGCACGTCTATGCCTTTCGCAGTGCGTCGTTGCATAGGCACAGCAGCATGTTTTTGCCCCAGCTGGTGTTGGGAGGAGGAGGGGGCATCTGAGCGCCAAGCGCGCACCGTCTTTGACAGAAACGCAGGAAGCGTTTCCGCCGGCTCCTCATAAATAAACAACATGTCACTGTATATTGCGAATACCACCTACGTGCAGCCAGCCAGGTATGAGGGAAAATCCAACCACGCTCCGCGGTGAGCACAAGCATGCATACGACACATGCCCCCTTGGGGACAAACACATCCAGCACTTGCAGCTGGTTTACCAAGCGGGCCTGGAGGGTGACAGCAATGGATGCGCAACAGGCGAGCCACATTGGTGGGGAAATCACGCCTGGCTAGTCCGGAGCACGCAGATGAGCGGGACGCGGTTCCTGAGGTATGCGTGCTTGCAGAAAGTACCTGCAATATCTGCAGGCAACATGTTCCTTAGACCAAGGCGCCAGCCACAACAGTTCGGCCAGCCCCTCAGCGCACAGCACCGCCACGCACTGTGATGAGCAGTAGCGCAGGGCCGATGGCGACAAACACCGGCGCGCTGCCGCGCGATGCGACGAGCTTGCCGATGTTGACGAGCCACACGAGCAGCAGGATGCAGCACCATAGCAGGTCAGTGTGAACACGCGAGGCATTGTGGTATATTCGCCACGCCTGCTCAACGTGTGGGTCAGCAAAACGCAGCCACATCACCGCTGCCGGGCCAAACCTCGCGCCCTTCACGAATGCGGCAGTCCATCTGGAGCGGCACGGGCTGCTTGTGCTCCTTGGCTTGCAAGGCCAGCACTAGGCTGAAGCTCTGCCAGCAGAGCTGACCTCGCCGCACAGCACAGTGTTGCCCTTGATGTATCTAGCTCGATCAGATCTTGCCACTTTATATCTTGATATCAGTGACAGATTTTCAACCTCTGATGCCTCTGGCATGGAGCAGGACACCAGCAAGGCATGTTGCGTGCATGCAGACAACTGGACATGCTAGCGCATGGCATTGCCAGAAAGGTGCGTAGCAAACAGGTGTTTGGTTACACGAGCAGCCTGCGCGCGCTGGGTTTTTTTTACTTCCACTTCACCAACAGCCCCGCAGCCCAGGCGCAGGTAGCAGCACGCCCTGGACACATACTTCGACGCACACACTGCACCACGGCCACCCAACATGCACCATACCTGGGCTGGCAAAGCAGTCCACGCCTTCCGCACGAACGCATCCCCTGGACAAACCACCTGGGACGGCACCCCACCCAAGGCACAATTGACGCAGCCACAGTTGGGTTGAAAAACGTACAAAGTCTGGTGGCGGCTTTCGGTACAACCCCCCAGCAAAACATACCAAAAGTCCCACGCATGCCTTGATCACCTCACGAAGCACGCCTCGTTATGATGTGCAAAGTCACATTCCAGCTTTTGGGGCTTTATCTGCCAAGTAGTCACCCCGCCACGCCCCGAGCAAGAACAGTGTCCTACCAGACAAGCTAGCCCTCACCGTTCTACCATGCAGTGCACAATGTCCAAGGCACACACAGTTGAAGTCATATCGACATAGTCATAGCCAATGCAATGCAACAGTGCAGCCTCAGCAAGCTGCCTGCCCGAATGTGCAGCCGCACGCTGCTGTCCAAGAAGTCCCTTCTCGATGTTTGACGCATACACGCAGCGTACAGCTGTTAAGGGGTGGGAGTGGGTCGTGCGCAAAGGGGCACTGAACAGCTGAGCCGCATGGTTGGCACCGCCGTCCACACCCCGTCCGAGCTAGAAGCGGCCCCGTGCTACAAGTCCCACCTCTGTTAAGAGGTGGGAGTCATGACGCATGACGCATGAAGGTAGTGAAAGACGCCTTACCCCCTGCAACAAACAAAGTCTGTAGCGCCCCACCCTCCCCCGATACGCCTCTGACTCTCAACAGGCCTGCTGCAGGTCCGACCCGCACACCCGCAGGGCAGCAGCAGCGCCGCGCGCAAAGCACAGCGCTAGTAATGTGGCGACACAACGCAGCAGCGCTGCGCGCGCATCCCGCATGCGCCACAGCAGTAGATCATTGCTTCAGCTCAGGCGGAGCGCAGCGCCTGCCCCAAAACCACCGTGCGTGGTTCCTATCACAACTTCTTGCAAGCGCGCACACCGGCGGCGTTCCGCAGCGCGGGCGGACGAGACGCCCGCGCGGGCCCAAGGGCGTGCTTCCGCTGCAACTCTCCCACTGCCGTGCCCCATCCGGTGTTGCACAGAGACAGGCCGCTCAGGGCCCCCTGCGCTCAGCACAGGCTGCACCCGCCCTCAGCAGGCAACTGCAGTGCCCGGCGCATGTACACACACCCTCCCCAGATAACCTCAGATAACATACACCCCGCCCCGCACAAACCACAGAACTCGGCAGAGCTAGGGCCTATGGCAGGCAAGGCCTCTTCTGCAGCTGCAGACGGGTCCTCACCACCAGCCGCCTTCCTGCTCAGGAATGAGCGCATGTTATATCGGGCCCCGCAGCTAGGGCGGACGTCTATGCATGCCGGAGCCCCCTTGGCAGGGCGGCCTGCCCACGCACACCCTGCCACGCATCACCCGGCCCCTCTGCGCATGGAGCGAGCGCCGCATGCACTCCACTGACACGCGCTGCGCTCAGCGGCTGAAGCCCTCGGCGGAGAACTCCGCCGCGAGCTCCTCGACCAGATTGCCGCTGTTGCGGCCCTGGCGCAGGCACATCGGGGCATCAGCATGAGGCACCCAAAGCAGGGTGCACAGCCGCCACACTTCAGGGATGTCAGGCGTGCACACAAGTGGATGGCAGCCGAGCAGAATGGGAGAGTCTTCTCATGGTCAGGCAGCAGGATTGCACATGCACGGGGCTGTGCCGAGCCAGGACAGCCGCGTGCACGCGCTTGCCGCTGGCCAGGCAAGTCATAGATCAGGGTTCAGGTGTGGCGCTAGCCGGGCAGCGCGTCTGGGCGTCCCACCTGCGCATGCGCGGGCTCCGGCGCGCGCGGGCTGTGGATGGCCTCCCTGATCACGGCGCGGATGCGGTCCGCCGCGCCGCCGGTCTCGCGCGACAGGTCCAGGTAGTGCTGGTTGTACATGTCCAGGTTTAGGTCGAGCGGCAGCCCCAGCCGGAACCAGGGGTGCAGCTGCGCGCGGCCGCCGCGCACGCATCATGGCAGGGGTGCTCGCGTGACATGCTTTCTGGGAGGCACGCGTTCTCATGCACTTGACCGTGCGCAGTCCGCTTCGCTGCGGACGGTAAAGAACTTCTGTGCAGCTGGTCCAGGAGCTGCTGGGGCAGCTCATGGACGTCCAGGTTCGGCACGGCCAAACCCCAGTGTTGGTCGGGCGTAGGCATGGGCCGACAAGCGTCCACCCGCTTGACCATCCCAAGCAGGCTTGGAGCCGCTCCCAGGCAGTGAGAGAGCAAAGCGGCGCAGGCAGCCGCGACAGAAGCCAGCGCAGCTGGTGGTCCCAAGGCAGGCACGCGCATCACACCAAGCCCAGGGCACGGCGGCCAGCAGGCACCTGGATGGCAGAGATGGTGATGCGCTTCGCTGGGTCCACGACCAGGATCCTCCGCAGCAGGTCCTTGCAGGCGTCCGTGACCGGCCTGCTCTCCGGGAACGTGTACTCCGCTGCGCGGCATGGAATGCACATGTTCGTGATATAACCACCTACCACTGTATGACCTTGCGAACCTGCTTCACAGCCCTGCTTCTTGCACTTGCTTGCCACAGCACAGCGCTTCCCCACATCCCTGCCATGTACTGCAGAGCCTGCTTTCTCTCACTCACCATCAGAGTAGTGCCTGCAGCAGGGCTGTACCCTCCCCATCATGTGTTGCACATCTGCTACACCCTTCAGATTCTCTCTGCGGTCCAGTTGCTTGCGGCAATACCAAGGTAACTAGCGACATCCGAACCGTCTGCTGAGGGAGTTAGCATCATCGCTCGGGCAACTTCCAACAAGCCTGACCTTGAACTCATGCACGTTCAAGCCAACGCATATATACGGACCCGACCAGCTCAGACCCTGGTAAACACCACCCCCAGCAAGCTTCCTCACAAGTCCTGCAAGCATACATGCAGAACCCGCTCTTGAG
>JAABUQ010011088.1_pt1 | contig 11622 bp, 18 predicted proteins | sample 5560001 | NCBI WGS metagenome assembly JAABUQ01 (sample SAMN10711888, study PRJNA513371) | rock metagenome | isolation source: Antarctica rocks | place: Antarctica: Victoria Land, Finger Mt nord | collected 2015-12-18
CGACTACCCCAAAGGCATCACCGTCAGCGACGAGCAACTCGCTGCAGTCAACATCACCAGACACGCACTTCACGGCGACTGGAACTACAGCATCACACCCGCACTAATCAAGTCGTGATCTCTTAGGGCGCAGTGCGATGGCCATGCCCCGTCCCGACGCCGCTCGACGCATAGGCCGTGCACGAGGGCCTTGGCTGCGACTCGCGCGACTTACTGGGCTGGGAGGTGGAAGCCGCCGCCCCGGTACTCAGATCCACGGGCGACGACGCAGAACGGGTTGCCCCATGGGTCGCGCGCGTAAAACGACGATTCACCCCAAGGCTGTCTTGCGATCTCACCGCGTTGCGCGTCGGGTACCGCTCCGTCGGCCAGCGCCCGCACGCGGACTGCCTCAAGGTCCTCCGCGGTGGCCAGGTATACGTGCCCATGGTTTGGGCCGGGGAAGAACGGGTCTCCGTCTGCTAGTGGGTCCCAGCAGGCCAAGATCACGCCTTGACAGTCGAAGTAATGGCGTCCGCTGGTCACACGTTCACCGGCCATGCCGAGCAGCCGAGAGTAAAAGGCAGCCGCCCGCTCAATATCCTCAACGGGGACGATCACTCGAAACAGGTGCACGGCTTGACCTTCAGCCCTCGCAGAGCGCCCGCACTGCCCGCAGCTCCTGCTCGACTACCGCCATCTGCCGCGCGACGATGTCCTCGTCGGTGTCGTCGGGGAATAAGAGCGTGAAGAGATACTCGCTGCCTCGGCCGTTTGGTACGACGCGCGAGAAGGCGCCGCGGTCGGGGTTTGCCGCGGCCAATAGGTCAACGGTGCCGTGCTCGCGCGAGACGCGCACCGTGATGCGTGTTTCCCCCTGGCCGGTGGCGATGAGCCAGTGGTCGCCGTCGGGGCGGACGGCGCTGGCGAAGCCCGGCGCCCAGCGGGGAAGGCTGCAGGGGTCGCCCACCAGCCCAAGGACGGCGTCGGGCGGGGCGTTGATGGAGATTGTGCGGGTCTCGGCCCGGCGCGTGGATGCTGCATGCATATCCAGATCATCTACATACGCATATGATCTGTCAAATCCTACTATCTACGTCGTGGAACGCCAAGAGGACCTCGGCGCGCTTTTCGCGCGCATCACGCGCCGGTTGATCGAGGCCGAGCAGCCGCTGCTGGCCGCCCATGAGCTCTCGATGTGGGGCTACATCGTGCTGTCGCATCTCGCCAAGGGGCCCACGGGCACCCAACTGGAACTGGCTCAAGCGATCCGCTATGACAAGACTCGCCTCATCGCTCTGCTCGACGAGCTTGAGCGCGACGGACTGATCACCCGCGACCCCGACCCGACCGACCGTCGTGCCCGCACCGTGCGCATGACCGCAGCCGGCGAAACACGCCAGACCGCCGTCCAAGCCGACATTCGCACGATGGAGGCCGCCCTGCTGGGCCAGCTGACCGCCGCCGAGCGCCGCTCGCTGCTTGACATCCTGCCGCGCCTCGCGCGCGCGAGCTCGGCGTGATAGTCGAGAGGACCTCCGTGCGGCGTGCGTACCGCTACGTTCTCGAGCACGGTTTGGCTATGTCCGATCGCAGCAGCAGTGAGATCCAGCCCACGCGTACTGCTTTACCTTTTCGGCAGCAAGGACGGGCTCATACGCGCCCTGTTTAACCCGCGCGCGAAGCGACGAGCTCGAACTGCTGAGCAGCATGCGCCAACACGGCCACGCCGCCGGATTAGCAGGCGTCGGCGCCGAGGTCTGGGCGTGGCTGGCGGTCGAGGATCACCGAGCACTGCTGACGCTGTGGGTCGAGGCATACGCGCGCTCCCTCGTTGACCCAGCGGGCCCTGGGCCGACTTCGCCCGCACGACGGTTCATGACTGGCTGGCCGTGCTCGCCGACGCCCAGCACGCCGGCCAGCGCGACACCCAGTCCGGACTTGCCCAGCGCAGCCTCGTCCTCGCCATTCTGCGCGGAGCGCTGCTCGACCTGCTCGCCACGGGCGACATCGACCGGACCACCAGTGCCATGCAGCAACAGCTCCGACATCTCACCAATAGTGCTTCCTCAGCACTGATGACGACCCGTCTCGCAGGCCGATCACTGTGCGGGCAGGACAGGGAAGCCGGTGTAGACCATGGATCTGTAGCGTGGCATGTGATGCGCTCCTTGGTCTATGTCGGGCCTCGCGATCTGCAGTGGCGCGACGTGCCCGCCCCGAAACTGGCTGGTGACGGCGAGGTGATCGTCTGCCCTGTCGTGGTGGCGACTTGCGACCTGGATGCGATGATCGTCTCGGGTGCCTCGCCGTTCCCAGCGCCGTTCGCGCTCGGCCACGAGGGCGTCGCCGAGGTGCTCAAGGTCGGTGACGGCGTCCGCACCGTGCAACCGGGCGACCGCGTGCTCATCCCGTTTCAGATCAGCTGCGGCACGTGCGGTGCGTGTACGGGCGGGCGCACTGGCAGCTGCGAGACCGTTCCCGGCGCACCGACCTACGGCTTCGGCTTCGGTGAGGAGGCGACGCGCTGGGGCGGCTTTCTCTCCGACGCCATCCACGTGCCCTACGCCGACGCGATGCTTGTGCCGCTCCCCGATGGCCTCGCCCCCGAGCTGGCCGCGGGCGCCTCGGACAGCATCACCGACGGGCACCGAGCGGTGGCGCCGGCGCTGGCGGCGCGTCCGGGGGCGGCGGTGCTCGTCTGTGGTGGGGCGATGTCGGGCTCGATTGGCCTGTACGCCGTCGCCCACGCAACGGCGCTGGGGTCTGAGGACGTGCTCTACGTCGACCCGGACGCCGGGCGTCGCGTGATCGCCGAGGGCTACGGCGCCCGCGCGCTCGATCACGTACCTGAGCGCGTCGACCGCCGCTTCCCGATCTCGGTCGATGCGTCGGCCACTCGCGAGGGGCTGGCGCTGGCGCTCGGCAGCCTAGACCACGACGGCGTTTGCACGAGCACGGCGATCTACTTTGATCCGGCGACGATCCCGCCGTTCCCGCTGCTGTCCATGTGCGTGATGAACACGACGTTCGTGACCGGGCGCATCCACGCGCGGCGCGACGCGCCCGCGGTCTTGAACCTGATCGCGAGCGAGACCCTCGACGTGGCGCCGGTGACCACGTGCGTGGTCCCGTTCGACGACGCTGCCGACGCCCTCGCTGAGGACTACACAAAGCTCATCTTCGCCAGATGAGCGTAACCCGGGAGCGACCCGCTCTACCGGCACTCCGCCTCCAAGCACATTGTGGTGGTCGCCATACCTCCCGGAGCTCGAGCGCCGGGACGCCCCGTCCCGAGACTAATCGCGGGAGACGTCGATCGGCGCTCAGCCCGGGCGGATCCGACGGATCCGCCAGTCAAACGTGCCGCGGCAGACCACCAGGCCCTCGAGATCGTGGATTTCGGCGTTTGTCGTAGCGGAGATCTTGTCGGTCTGACCGACGAGTAGGTGGGTGATCGCGTCCCTCGTCTGGTCATCGAGCTGGCAGCGGCCTTTGAGTCCTCCGCGGGCAGGAGCGAGGAACTCAAGTTGCGCGCTGGCGCCCAGCGGCACGATGTCCTCAAATGGCGTCCCCTCGTCGCTCATCGCGATCACTGCCGCCAGGCTGGCGGCGTCGATCAGCGCGATCAGGCCGCTTGAGTGCATCGATCCGACCACGTTGGCGCGATCGGGTGACTCGGGCATGCTGACCTCGGCCCAGCCCTCAGCAGCGCTGATCACCTTGATCTCCAAGGCGGCGTTAGCCGGGATCGACTCAAGCAGCTCGGCCGCACGCGAGGTTACGTCCATCAGGTGTTCCTACCTCGTCAGACGCTCGTCCGTGTGAGCGATCGGTGAAGTCAACCAGCGGTGCGGATGATCTTGCCTGATCAGCGGTCGCGCAGGCCGATCCTTGTACGGTCCCGATCACGAGGCTCGAATCGGGGAAGACTGGCCTCGGCGCCCGTCATCCTGAAGGCGCAGTCCAGAAGGCGCGGGCCACCCGAGGGACCTGGCCCTATGACGGTCCGGCATCCGGCTTCGGCGCGGTGCCGACGCCAGGATCGATGAAGGAGGACTCCGGTGGCATACCTCGAGGATCTGCAGCCGCGCCTTGCCAACCCCTCGGACGCTGAGGCCATCGCCGTGCTTCACGCCGACAGCTGGCGCCGACACTACCGCCCACCTGCGAGTCAGAATGACGCCAGCCCTTCGCTGGGAGAAATTCACCCGGCGGCTGTTCACCGCCGCACACGAGGGACGCACCGACGACCAAGGCATGCCCGAGCGACAACTGCTCGCAGAGCTGCTGCGCGAATTCCATCGAGAGCTCGCGCCGCCCGGCTGAAGGCTGTCCACGCCCGAGCCCTCAGCGCCAGGTGGCGTCGTCGGCACCTGCCTCTGCGCCACCAAGACCGTCTTGCCGTGCGCAGCGCCAGCCTCCTTCGCGCGGACGGGGGCCAGAGGCAGCTGCGGCACGCGACTTACCGCGAGCGCCGGCTGGCGTCTGCCAGACGCGCCGCTATGAGTTTCTTCACGAGCACCTTGGGCAGGGGGCGGTCCAGGGGGAAGTGCAGGGAGCTCTTGGTCATCGTGTAGCCGTCAAGCTCATCGCCAAGCTGCCCCAGGACCGAGCCGCTGAACGGCAGGTAGCTCAGGTGAGTCTTGAATGCCGCGAAGCCTGCGACGGTCTTACCGCGTACGCGGAAAGCGGGAACGCCGTAGGAGATCACCTGTTCCGCTTCCGGGACGACCTCAAGGATCGCGCGGCGCAGCGTCTGAAGTACGGCGCGCTTCGGCTCGTCGACACCACGCAGGTACTCGTCAACCTCCTCAGCGGACACTACCCGCAGTCTAGGTGGCTGGACCGGACGAGCACTCGCCAAACCAGAGGCCGCGCTCACGAAGCGCCCCGCGGAGGGCCGCAATCGCAGTCGGCCCCATGCCGTGCAGTCGAGGATGCCCCAGGCGCTCATCAGAAGGCCTTTGGGGGCTCGCCCGCCGGAACCCGCACGACGGCGAGCTTGGCTCGCTGCTTCCAGGCCGCCTCCCACGAAAGGTCGAGCTCATGCTGGGGCGCCTCGGGGGTCATCAAGCGGGCCATCCGGCTGGACGGGTCGTGCCGGACGTAGGAATGGGGCAGCGGTTGCCGGGCGACGCGCCAGCGACCCATCGTCGTCAGGCGTTTCGTCAGACCGGAGAACCAGAGCGCCAGCGACGGTGATCCCTCGATGTGCATCGTTCCCGCTGCGATCGCCTTGTCGGGGGCGGCAGGGTCGCGGGTCAGCAGGGTGCGCACCGCGACGGCTGCGTTGGCGAACCGTAGTGCGCGGTCGGGATCGCCGGCGCGCCCCCAATGGGAGGAGACCCGATGGCTGGCGCGGTCAAAACGCCAGTAGCGAGCGACGCCCCCCTCAGTGGAGATCTCAAACACAATGTCGCGCGTGATGCAGCCAGGCAGCACGGGATCGACGCGGCTTATCGCGGCCATCAGTCGACCTGCCACCGCCAGGAGCAAGCGCAGAACCCGGCCCATGAGCGACTCACCGACAACCCGCGATAGCTGCGGCCCATTGAGGTCATCCCGCGCTGGGCGACTCCCGTCGGTGCCCGGTGACACTTACGATCTGTCGAAGGCGATGCTCGGTCGGGCGTGTAGTGCGTTTCGCGCTACGGTAGGCCTGTGGCTACCGCTCGACCGCCGCTGTCATTGCGTCTCGGCGCGGAGGGCTTGAGCGCCCTGGATGAAATCGCGCGCCGCCGCGGAGTCAGCCGGTCGGAGGCAGCGCGCCAGGCGATCAGCGAAACCGCCCTTCGTGACCGCCAGCGGGGCGGCCTTGCTGCCGAAGCACGGCAGCTGATGCAGGACAAGTCCTATGTCGCAGAGGCGCGCGAGGTCGCCGGGCTCATGGAGCAGCTGCGTGGTTCGGGGTGATGTGCACGCCATCACATTGCCGCGCGGGCGTGGCCGGGTCCAGCATGGGCGACGATTCGCGGTCATCGTCCAAGCCGACGACCTCCTGGCGTTATCGAAGGTCGTGGTCTGTCCGACATCGACCAGCGCGCCGGCAGCAAGCTTTCATCCCGAGATCGGACTCGGGGACGCCGAGATCGGACTCGGGGACGAGCGTACGCGCGTGCTGTGCGAGATGGTCGGAGCGATCGATGCGCGCAACCTGGGAGGCCAGGTCACTCATCTCGAATACGACGAGCTGCGCGCCGTAGACGAAGGTCTGCTGCTCGTGCTCGATCTGCAGTAGCGGCCACGGCTGACCAGTCCGGCAGGTCGGCCCCCAGAGGGAACTTCCGATCTCAGCACGCTCCGACCCGAAGCGGAAGCCGCTCTGTCGTGGCCCCACGGGCGCTACAGAGTAGAAGCGCAAGGAGACTGCTGCACGTCCTGCGCGTGAACCTCACCTGCGGTGACGCGGTGCCGCGCGCACGTCAGGTCGATGAGCGTCGCCGCCGACCCCCCCGAGACAGCCAGCCCCATCGCCTCCGCAGGGACGTTCAGTAGCTGCTCGAGCCACTCAAGGACCTGGCGCTCGACATAGGTCGCCGCGTGGTTGCCACCGGCGACACTCGGGTTCATCGCTGCCGCCAGCGCGTCAGCGAGGATGGAGATCACCACGGGCGGACTACTGATCCAACCCGCAAACCGCGGATGACCGTTTCCGAACGGATACGGCAGCACATCGCTCTTGAAGCGCTCCAAGATCTCATCAGCTTCGACACCGCGCTCGGGCAGCGGCTCGGCCAGCATGGACCGCGCGAGCTCGTTGGGGAACGGACGGAACACCGGCTCGTGGGGAAGCTCCGCCAGGTGACGGGCGATCAACTCCACGACCTCATGACCGACCCGACGGATCTCGTCGGCTGGCCACTCCCAGCGTTTCGCCGCGGAGCGATCGAAGTCCAGATCGTCAACATCGCGCCCACATGTACGGTTCCTCGGGCGAGCCGGTCGCATCGAGCTCATATTGGCACGGGCGCCATGAGCAAGACATGACTCTCTGGCTGCGGACGCCGGCTCGCGCTACAGGCCATGAAGGCATTATTCCCCCGGGTTAACCGTTGCTTTGGCGCGCCAATCCGGCAGTGGCGTTTGGTGAGCGACGTCGCCGTTGCGCTCACTTCGCACGATTGATCTGGGCAGAGCAGTATGTAGTTTCACCCGAGCCGGGCCAGCAGATGTCGGCCAAGGAAGAAACCAGAGTAAACATGAACAGTGGGCCCGTCGCCGATGTCGTCGCGCTGAGGCGCGGTGGACGAATATCGGGGTTTGAGATCGAGGTCGATGACCCCCGGGCAGACGACGTTTCAGCGTTGCTGGCCTCGCACTTGGCGTTCGCGCGCTCAGAAACTCCGCCCGAAGATGCTCACGCCTTGGATGTTGCCAGCCTTGTCGATTCTGCCGTCACGTTCTTCAGCCTGCGCGCGGACGGCCAGCTGTTGGCCGTGGGGGCGATCCGAGAACTTGCCGCTGATCACGGAGAGCTCAAATCGATGCACACCAGCGCTGTCGCGCGCCGACAGGGCGTCGGCGCAGCCCTCTTCGATCATCTGCTTGGTGTGGCTCGCAAGCGCTCTTATCGGCAGGTAAGTCTGGAGACCGGGTCCCATCCGATGTTCGCGCCGGCACGCGCGCTCTACGCCAGGGCCGGCTTTCGCGAGACCGGCCCGTTTGCCCACTACCGCGAGAGCCCTAACAGCATCTACATGACCCTGGAGCTGGCCTCACCCGCGGTCTTGAGCACCCCCGAATATGTCACGCGGGAGACTTCGACCCACTGCCCCAATCACGAATCGCGGAACTCTCGGCAGCTCCGAATCAGGCGCAGCAGACTTCCCCTCTTGGCCGAATTCAGCAGCGTCAGGCGACCCCTGCTTTTGCTCGTCCGCGAGCACCTGCACCGAGGCGACGAGAGCCGCGGTTTGCGGGATACGAAGGCGCTCGGCAAACCGTCTGCGCCGTGCGCCCGCCGAAGAGCGTGAGTTCGGCGAGGAGCAGGGTCGATCGCGCTCCGGGCGATCGTCCTGCTTCGTCCGCGACGGGGAGTCGCCGCGCCGCGTGTCGGGCTGGGAGGTCGCTGTGCCGCGTAGCAGCCTGGCCCGGGCGCCGCCGCATTTTCGTGGCATCGGCTCGACGCGAACCGATGAGTTGAGCGATGCTGCCGGGTCTTACCGTAGCCACCGGCCCAGCGATCAGAGAGGAGCAACGTGAGCATTCGCGCGGCACGTGAGACGGTCAACCTGGCTGACTTATATGACCAGGAGCTCATGCCTTGGAATCGCGCCTTGCAGGCGCTCGGCACGGGCTCGCTCGGGCCGGAGGTCCCATGCTTTCTGTGCACGATTCGTCCCAACGGACGTCCGCATTCCGCGGGCGTTGGCGTTGCCGAGCACGACGGCGAGATCTACTTCACCACGGTTCCGGGACGCGAAAGTCGCGCAACCTCGCTGGGAATCCAGTGTGCACCCTGTCGCTGCGTCCCGACGGCATCGACCTGATCTTCGAAGGTGACGCGCAACGTGTGGTCGACCGCTCGACGCTGGAGCAGGTGGCAGTCAGCGCGGGTCGGTGCGGTAGGCGATAGACCGGTGGCGGATCGCTGCAACCCGGACTGTCTGCGCGTCGCCTGCGATCTGGTAGATGATGCGATAGGTGCCGACACGCAGTGAACGGAGGCCGTGCAGCCGTCCGCGTAGCGCGTATCCGATGTGAGGGTCGCGCTCGAGCTGTCCGAGCGCGTCCTCGGCTGCGTCGATCAAAGGCCAGTTGAGGTCAAGCAGCTGTTGTCGGGCGCGCCGCGCGAGGACGACCTTGGCCACGTCTCAGCGTGCGGCTCGGCGCTCGGCGAGTTCGCGGCGCAGATCGCTGAGTGTGACGCTCTCACCTCGCCCTAGCTCGGCTAGGCCAGATTCGATCGCGGCAAGTGTCGCCGAGTCCGAGAGAATCTCTGCGGTTTCTTCGAGCGCTTCGTACTCGTCGATCGGAACAAGGACGGCGGCCGGCTTGCCGTTGCGAGTCACGAGCACGTGATCGCGGCGATCGGCCACGTCGCTCAATAGCTCGCTGAGTTTGGTTCGGAACTCCCGAACAGGAACTGTCTTTGCCACGCGCGAAGTGTACCGTATTGCGTACACGGCTGGTGGGGGCCGATTCGCATCAGCGCCCCGGTGGCTGGATTAGCCGGCGACGCGAACCCGGTGCAGCTCCCAGCTGCAGTGCTCATGCTCGCGGTGAGCAGGACCACTAGATGGTTGATACCGCTCCGCGGGCGGACTTCCCGTCGCTGCAGGGGGGGTACGCTGACGCCATGCCGATGCCCAAGCGGTCAAGCGTCGATGACTTTTTCGCGCAACTCAACGACTTCCAGCGGCCGCACCTCGAGGCGCTCAGGGAGCTGAGCCTCGATGCCGACCCGCAGGCGCGGGAGGAACTGAAGTGGAACCTGCCGGTGTACGTCCGCGGACGAACCTGTGGATGCTTCAAAACTTCAAGAACCACTGCTCGCTGCGGTTCCCGCCACCGTTGTTCGCCACCCAGAAGGCCGCGGTTGAGGCCGCCGGCTACGAGGCCGGTGAGGGCTTCATCAAGCTCCCCTACGCCCGCGAGCTGCCGACCGAGCTCCTGGAGGCGCTGATGCAGGCACGGGTCGAGGAGTATGAAACGACCGGCGCCGGCTGGAACGACCGCTAACCCCGGCTACTTCCACGTGAGGGTCGCGGTCGTTGAGGGTCGCGACCACCTGGTCGTAGTCACCGTGCGCCTCCCCGAACCGCAGGAACTTGACGCGCTCTACGAGGATCGACGGGTCCAGCGAGATGTTGGCGAGCTTTGTGGTCAGGCGGCCAGAGGGGTGGCGGAGCTGGATCGAAATCGGGCTCGGTGGTCTGATGGGCCTACGCCGACGACGCGCAGGAACGCGTGTCGCATGGTCTCGGGGCTGCCGAAGCCGGAGCCCGCGGCGACGGCATCTATGGGTGTGGTGGTGCGCTCAAGCAGCTCGCGGGCGGCCTCGACTCGGATGCGCTCGACGAAGCGTGCCGGTGTGATGCCGGTTCTGGTCGAGGAAGATGCGGCGGAAGTGGCGCTCTGAGAGCGTTGCGCGTTTCGCGAGCTCGGCGAGGCGGTGATCGGCGGCAGGCTCGGCGACGACCTGATCGAGCACTTCGCGCAGCGGCGCGGCGACGCCGGCGGGGATCGCGAGGCGCTCAGAGAACTGCGACTGGCCACCGGGGCGCTGGAGGAACATCACCGTCCAGCGCGCGACGGCACGGGCGACGTCGGCACCGTGGTCCTGCTCGATGAGCGCGAGGGCGAGGTCCATGCCGGCAGTGGCCCCGGCGGACGTGGTGATGTGTCCGTCGCGGACGAAGATTCGGTCGGGGGTGACCTGGACGCCGGAATGGCGCCGGGCGAGGTCCGCGCTGAACGCCCAGTGCGTCGTTGCGGCTCTGCCGTCGAGCAGTCCCGCTCCAGCCAGCAGGAACGCGCCGGTGCAGACCGAACACGTGCGGCGTGCGCCGTGGGATACGCGCTGGATCGCCGCGCGAAGAAAGGGATCGTCGGCGACCTGCTCAAAGCGCATACTTCCGCCGACGATCAGCGTGTCCCCGCCGCGTGGCTTGACGTGCGCGAGCGCGGCGTCCGCCTGCAGGCGCATGCCCGATGAGCAGCGGACGGGCTTCCCGTGGAGCGTCGCGATGCTCAGGTCATAGCCCTTCTCACCGCCGAGCACCTGAGTCGCGGCGTCCAGAACCTCGGAGGGACCGACGACGCCGAGGATCTGAATGTGCTCGAAGGCCGCGAACACGACCTTTCGCCTACGGCCTGACATGGCCGACATGTTCGCGCCCGCAGAACCAGGCCGCAAGGCCACCTGTCCCTCGAATCCGGCCATCTGATCGGGCGACCTGCCACGACGCTGATACCCCTTGCCCCATGACGTCATCGACGATGCGGGTGGAGTTGCTCAACGTCGGCGGGTTTACCGCGCCCGCCGGGATATGCGCCGTGGCGAGCCGCTCGACCAGCCGATCCGCCTCCCCGTCCCGGCCTACCTCGTCGAGACCGACGAGCAGCGGATCTTGATCGACACCGGGCTGCACCCGGACGCCGTCGCCGACACGGCCGCCTTCTACGGCCCATCGGACGCGATGGACCTGTTCACGCTTGAGCAGGACCTGACCGTCGCCGAACAGGTTGACCTCGACACCATGACGATGGTCGTTCTCACCCACCTGCACTGGGACCACGCCGGCGGCCTGCCGCTCCTGCCGAAGTCGATTCCGCTCGTGATCCAGCGCCGAGAATGGGCCGCCGGACAGGATCCCACCATGATCCAGCGCAACGCCTATCGCCCCCGCGACTACACCAGCGAGGAACGCCGCCTGGTTCTCGTCGATGGAGTGATCGACCGCCCCGACGACCACACCTGGCACAGCAGGACACCGGCGATCAGCCCGAGCGCGATCGCGAGCTTGCCGCGATCGGTGTCAGCCGACACCCGTGTAAGGGGCTTCCCGGTAGTGGTCGTGGTCGTGGGCCATCGGCCGCAGCAGTCCTCGTTGCAGGCGGGCTTGGCATCAGCGCCAGGTATCGGGGCGCAACACGTGTCTTCTCCGCGCCAGCCCTCGCGGCCCTCTTTCAGGGCGA